>Ga0209324_10001007_pt1 | contig 19566 bp, 23 predicted proteins | sample Rifsed19ft3_FD_184015 | JGI IMG/M metagenome (GOLD analysis project Ga0209324, IMG submission 184015) | Soil microbial communities from Rifle, Colorado, USA - sediment 19ft 3 (version 2) | ecosystem: Environmental > Terrestrial > Deep subsurface > Rock core/Sediment | place: Rifle, Colorado...
TAAAACAATCTGCGCTGTTTTAACATATGCAATAAAGAAGAAGATGTAAGTTTAGCTTGGATATACTGGTTTGACAAGATCTGCTATATCAGCCCAACAGCGTGCTATCTTTTCAAATGTATAGACTAGATCTATTAGCTCAATTGATGCCTGTTTTTTAGGTTCAAGAGAGGAACGGACATCAGTACTTCTCTTTTGATAACTTCGATGTAGTTTTATGGCTTCAATAGCAAGCGACCTGTTATTTTCAATAAAGGCTTCTATAGATTTTTCGTGTATTTCTTCAATGTATTGTGCAGTATCATAAATTTTCTTGAATTCATTTTTCATTAATGCAAGTTCTGAAATTGATTTTGCAAGATCTACCATTGTATCTCCTGCAGCTTCAAGTAGGTTTGCAGCTATTCTGTAATCCAAAATGTCGATGTTTTCTAAATTCAATGCATTAGCAAGCTTTGCATCAACCATTGTACTTCGAATCAATCTGACTAGCAAAAAGTACTGTCTATCAATTTCATCATCCCTATTTGCAATTGTTTGTAGTACCGTCTTGTCTTCTGATATCAATGTGTTTAGAGTATCACGAAACATTCCAAGTGCAATTGAGCTCATGCGTTTTAGAATTTTTTCTGGGCTAAGTGTTGTTGCATCCAAAAGAAAGTGCATGATAACATTGGAAGAATCTTCTTCTACGATTTCCATGCCAACAAGTCTTCGCATCGAAGTTCTGATCTTTTCGCGATCGTCTGCTGAAATTACGGATTTACCTTTTATCTTGATTATATCATACCCAAGAAGATATGCACCAGTAATGTTGGCAATGATGTTTTCTTCCTTTGAAACAGGATACAATATTACAACTTCTTTTGGCAGCTTGTGATTTCCAGAAAGTGTGATGGAAAGACTGTTGGTTCCGGTCTCTAACTCGACTTCATCGCTTTTTTCTAATTTATTTGCGTCAATCCACTCTTTTGGAAGTGAAACCAGTATGCTACCTCCAATCTTCTGCAAGCGTCGAATAAATTTAGTCAGTTTAAATCAATATAAATTATTTAATCATTATTTTTATATTTTATGGGAATTTTAATGCGCTCATGCAGGCAATTGCCTTTTGTCCTGGCCACATCACTGGCTTTTTCAAGGCAGAGATGGACCAAGAAAGACCAGAACTTCAAGGTTCACTTGGAGCTGGTTTTTGCATAAATGAAGGTGTTACAACTACTGTAAAAGTTACAAGCTCTGATAAACCTCGTTTTAGGATCAAGGTAACTGGATACCAGACTGACAACACTCAGGTTTCCGAATTTGTCATTAACGAATTTTTCAAGATTGCAAAAGAAAGTTTTTTTGTTGATGTAGAACACAATATTGCAATTCCAGTTGGATATGGACTTGGATCTAGTGGAGCTGTTGCACTAAGTCTTGCATTTGCATTAAACGAAGCGATGGGAATAAATCTTTCACGAACACAAATTGGACAAATAGCTCATAATGCTGAAATTTATTGCAAGACTGGCCTTGGAACTGTTTTATCATCATATTATGGAGGTTTTGAGATCAGAACAAAACAAGGTGCACCTGGTATTGGAAGTCTGAAAAAGATTTACAGCAACTCTTCTGCTTTAGTGATCTGCTTTTCTCCAATTTCTACTAAAGAATTCATCAAAGAACAGCTCCCAAGAATAAATGGTCTTGGAGGCAAGATGGTAGACAAGCTTCTAAAGTCAAGAGATTATCAGGACTTTCTTGACATGTCTTTGGAATTTGCAAAGTATGTCAATGTGATCACGCCAAAAATGAATGCTGTCATAAAAGACCTTCAAAGCAACGGTTTCAAATGCGGTGTCGCAATGTTTGGAGAGACTGTGTTTACACTAGTCCCAAAGTCAAAAGAAGACAAGGTAATGCAAATTTTGAAAAAATACGACGGTATTGTCATCCAGTCAAAGATTGACAAAAGCGGAGCCAGAGTAAACCAGTGTTAATTCCAAAATCACATCCCAGGGCTGCATCCCTGTACATACGAGAAAAGCTTGTCCGAGGATATAGATCTGGTTTGGTTGTTGAAGAAGGTCTTATGGCTCATGGTAGAGGGGAGACATTTGACTACCTAATAGGTGAAAGGACATCAAAAAATGCCCTAAAAGCCATAAAAGCAGCAGCAAAAGTGCTTGTTTTGGCAAAATCTCCTGTAATTTCAGTAAATGGCAACTTTGCTGCATTATGTCCTAAAGAGATTGTGAATCTTGCAAAAATAGTTAATGCAAAGATTGAGGTAAATCTCTTCTATGTTAGTGAAAAGAGAAAGAGAGTAATTGCGAACATCTTGAAGAAAAATGGCGCAAAAAAAATTTTGGGATTAGATCCCAGACATTCACGAAAAATTCCAAAACTTGACAGTGCAAGACGAGTTGTTGATAAAAATGGAATATTTTCCGCAGATGTAGTTCTTGTACCACTAGAAGATGGAGATAGAACTTTGGCCCTGAAAAAATTTGGGAAAAAAGTGATCACCTTTGATCTTAATCCACTATCACGAACAGCTCAGTCAGCAGATATTACTATAGTAGATAATGTTATTCGCGGAATGAGGATTCTGATTGATGTTTCTAAAAAATTAACAAAGAAAAAGAATCTCAAACCGGACAGATTTGACAACAAAAAAAATCTTACTCAAGCAATACTTGTGATGAAAAATAATCTTAGGAGAAAAGCACATGCCTAAGTCTGTAAAGGATATCACATCAAAGAAAGGTTCTACAAAGATTTCTGTAATTACTGCATACGACTACACTACCGCTTTACTTTGTGATAAAGCTGGAATTGATATCATACTTGTGGGCGACAGCGGTGGAATGGTTATGCTAGGATATCAAAATACGATTCCAGTCACAATGGAACAGATGTGTTTTTTTACAGAAGCTGTTAGCAGAGGGCGACAAAATGCAATGGTCGTGGCTGATCTGCCATTCATGTCATATCAGGCAAGCAAATCTCAGGCAATAGAAAATTCTGGCAGACTAATCAAAGCAGGTGCAGATGCAGTCAAGCTAGAAGGTGGTCGTGAGGTAGGCGATACAGTACGCGCTATTGTGGAAACAGGCATACCAGTCATGGGCCACATAGGATTACAGCCTCAAACTACTGTACTACAGGAAGGCTACAAGGTACAGGCAAAGACAAAGGATGCGGCACTAAGGCTTATCGAAGATGCAAAGGCACTGGAAGAAGCCGGAGCTTTTAGCATTGCACTAGAAATGGTTACACAAGAAGTTGCAAAGATAATTACTGATTCTATTAAAATTCCAACAATTGGAATTGGATCCGGTCCAGACTGTGATGGTCAGGTGCTTGTATTTCATGATGTTGTTGGATTGTATGACAAGCTAAAACCAAAATTTGCCAAAAGATATCTTGAACTTTCGCAACAAATTGTCAAGGCTGTTGAAGCTTACAAAAATGATATAATATCAAATAAATTTCCTGCAAAAGAACATTGCTTTTCTATTGACAAGTCAGAACTTGAAAGGTTGAAAAGGGAAATTGCGTGAACATCCATCGCTAGATATTGTAAGTTCACATGGTACTGAGCTATCTGGGAAAAAAATTGTTTTATGTGTAACTGGGAGTGTTGCAGCATACAAATCAATTGAATTAGCTAGATTGCTTATGCGGCATGGGGCTGATGTTACTTGTGTTGCAAGTAAAGCAGCTACCAATTTGATAAAACCAAGCTACTTCAAGTGGGCAACAGGAAACGAAGTGATAACAAAGCTTACCGGAGATTTGGAACACATCAAGATTGCAGACTACAAGAAATCTGATCTAATTGTAGTGTATCCTTGTACTGCAAATACACTTGGAAAATTGGCAAATGGGATAGACGATACACCAATCTCTACTGTTTTAAGCGTTGGATTTGGCTCCAAGATACCAATTATTGTAGCTTTGGCTATGCATGAGGCAATGTATGAAAACCCAGCAGTGAGAAAAAACATGGATTTTCTAAAAAACAAAGTGGATTTTGTTGCTCCGCAGATGGTTGAGGAAAAGGCAAAAGCTGCAGAACCTGAGGGTGTACTTGATTTTGTTCTCAAAAAGTTTGGTTCATCTTCTAAATTACATGGAAAAAAAGTGCTTATTACTGCAGGACCAACAATAGAATACATCGATCCTGTACGAGTAATTACAAATCAAAGTACGGGAAAAACAGGAGTTTTGTTGGCATCTGAACTTGTTTCTGCTGGAGCTAAAGTTACTCTGATTTATGGTCCTGGAAAAGAATTACCGCCAAAAGGTGTCAAGCTGATAAGAGTTGAAACAAGCCAAGAGATGTTTGATGCTGTTAAAAAAGAGATGAAACAGAAATTTGATATTGTAATTTTAGCTGCTGCAGTTTCGGATTATATTCCAGAAAAATCAAGCTCAACAAAGATCAAAAGTGATCAGAATAAAATCATATTAAAATTAAAACGTGCACCAAAAATTATAGATGAAGTTAAAAAAATACAAAAGAATGTTTTCCTTGTGGGATTCAAAGCAGAAACTAACTTATCTAGAGTGAGATTGATTGTAGAAGCCAGAAAAAAACTAAGAGAATCAAAGGCTGATCTGATAGTTGCAAATGATATTGGATTAAAAAGATACAGAGAAAATCCCGAATACAATAATGTGGTTGTTGTAGATTCTAAGAAAGTAACTCAATCCGGATGGAAAAATAAATCACGAATTGTTAGTTTTATTCGTAACGAAATTGAGAACCGAATCCAATAAGAGGAACTGTTACATTGTCGGTTGATATTTAATATTTGTAACTAGTGAATTTTTTCCATTATTACATATCTCGCTGGTATAACATCATAACCAGTCATTATGCCCTTAATAATATATCCCTCATGAAGAAATTGTTCTACTCGTTCTCTTAAGCAAGTTATTTTATTACTAATTAATGGGTAAATTCGATTTTTTAGAAAATATGGAAATTGAAAGATTTCTAGATGGCGCATGGCGTTCATATTATAATGCTTTAGACTTGAAAAAAAGTTCAGAGCAGATTCTAGATTCTGATACCAAACAATTCGGAATTTTCTTGCTTTGTTCTGCTTATGAAGAAATGGCAAAAGCTGTATTCTGTATCTTGGTTTTTTATGGACAAATACCATCAATACAAATTCAGAAAGTTTTTGCTGATCATAAAATCAAAATTGCATTATTTGATGCCATATATCAAAATGATGAGTTTTATGTTGAAAATGGAGAGTTTGTGATAAATGGTAAAAAAAATAGGGGAAATTGACTTTGATGAATTGTCGAAAAAAGCTGATTACAAAGACTACAAAGAAATTCGTGAATCAGCAATCTATGTTCAACCAATTGATAAAACAAAATGGCGTGATCCAAAATATCTAAAAAATTTAGAAGAAAACAGAATAGAATTAATAAGAAAATTTCATGGTATGCAGTTTTTATTTGAAACAATAATTGAATATGAAATACGGGGGAAACATGATAATTTTAAAATTTTTACATCAAAAGAAAAAGTTCCTAATTCAAGAATATTTTTTGATACTACTGATGGAAATATTACAAAACGAACAAAATTTGATAAAATAACTAGAACCGATCCGAATGATTAATCTCTTTACTGTAAGCGTTCTGAATCAAAGTTATCCACTTGTTACTACCTTCTATTCAATTCCGTAAGCTTGAGCTGATGTTTTCCTATCTAAAGCCATGTCAGTCTGATGTAATTGTTCCTAGTCTAAATTATAATCAAATCTTTTGTAAACTTGTGCATAACATCAGGTTTGTCTTTTACAATTAAAGAATCTTCAATTCTTACACCAAACTTGTTTGGAAGATAAATTCCTGGTTCTACAGTTATTGCCATATTTTTTTCAAGCTTTGTCTTACTCAAATAGCTAATACATGGAAGCTCATGAACCTCAAGTCCTATTCCATGACCAGTGGAGTGGATAAAGTACTTGCCATATCCTTTCTTTTGTATTATTTTTCTACAAGCATCATCAACTGACTTGCAAGAAGCTTTAGATCTTACTGCTTTAAGTCCAGCCTCCTGTGATTGTTTTACAATCTCATACACTTTTTTTGCTTCAGCAGATATAGAACCAAGGCCAAAAGTTCTTGTTGCATCAGAGACATATCCTTGATACCTCAAGGTAAGATCTACTACAATCATGTCACCGTCTGCAAATTTTCTTTTTGTAACTTGAGCGTGTGGTAATGCACCATTTGGTCCACCAGCTATTATCAATGGATTAAGAGTTGACTTGTATCCAGTTGCAAACATTCCACGCTCCATTGCATATAACATCAAGATAGTTTGCAGTTCCAACTCTGACTGTCCAATTTTTATTTCATCTACACAGAGCTCATACATTTCATCCAAAATAGAAGAAGCTTTCTTTAAGATACCAATTTCTTGCAAGTCTTTGATCTCGCGTGCACGATAAAATGGATCTGTAGATGATTTTACTAGAGGAAGAGATTTTTTCATTGATTGAATTACGTCGTAATTGGTACTATCTGTGCATACTTTGGCCCCCTTTAATTTTGAAATCAGTGTAGAAAGTACACCTTTTTCTCTCTCTGATTTTATCACTTTGCAGTCAACAGATTCTTCTTTTGCACGTCCAACTTCTAGCTCTGGCGCAATTATTGTAGCACCTGATTTGTCCAAGACACCAATTGCTTCACCCCAAAAACCAGTCATGTAAAAGAGGTTTTCAGGCTCAAATGCAACAAGGGTATCACAATCCGCTTTGTTACAAAATTTTAGAAGGTTTTTCTTGCGTTTTTGCAATACAAAAAATCTACTAATTTGCCATTTATGTTTGCTGGAACGTTTAGATATTGGAAGAGGTCATTTTTTGCAAATGGAAGAGAAAAAGAAGATCGTAGCACTGCTCTCAGGAGGTCTGGACAGCCGGCTAGCCGTGAAAATGATGCAAAACCAAGGCTTTGAGGTAGAGGCAGTAGCGATCAAAACACCATTTTGCGATTTTGATTGTGGACGAGGTTGTGGTTTTGAAATAAGAGAGACTGCAGATACACTTGGTGTTAAACTAAAGACGGTATATCTTGGTGATGATTACATTGAGATGTTAAAGCATCCAAAGCATGGATTTGGATCTGGTATGAATCCTTGTATTGATTGCAGATCAATGATGTTTGAGGCAGGAAAAAAACACATGGAAGAAATCGGAGCTGAGTTTATTATTTCAGGCGAAGTTTTGGGTCAAAGACCAATGAGTCAGCATGCACCGGCACTAAAAACAATTGAAAAAGAATCCGGACTGGAAGGAAAAATTGTAAGACCGCTTTCTGCAGCTTTGCTGCCACCAACAGAACCCGAACTAAAAGGTTTGATCAAAAGAGAAGATCTTGGAAAGATTCGCGGAAGATCAAGAAAAGATCAACTAAAGATGGCACAAGAGTTTGGAATTGAAAACCCGCCAAACGCAGGTGGTGGTTGCTTGCTTACAGATCCAGCTTTTGCAATAAGAGTAAAAGATCTTTTCAAACACATAGAAACTCCAACAACAAATGACATTGATCTTTTAAAAATTGGAAGGCATTTCAGATTTGATGAAGATGCAAAACTTGTTGTTGGAAGAAACAAAGATGAAAATGAAATCATCAAAGCATTAGCACTAGATGCAGACATTTTGCTTGAAGCAAAAGATCATGTCGGTCCAGTTTCATTAATTCGTGGAAAAAATGCACAAGATCATGTAGAGTTTGGAGCCGCAATCACACTAAGATATGGTGATGCCCCAAAGGATACTCCAAGTGTTGTAACAGTACAAAAAAACGATATAAAGTCTGAAGTTTCGGCAGTTCCAGCTGTAGAATCAGCATACCTACAATATAGAATTTAGACGTACAACCCAGTCTGTGAAATGCTCTTGACTAGTAAGACTTTTTGAGGGAGTGTTTTGCAATATCTATAAGATGCAAACCCAAAAGGCGCCAACCTATCTAAAGGCAATTACGTTAAGAGATGTCAGCGATGTCCATGCCATAAAAGAGGACATCAAAAAAAGTATGATTCTGGTGTTAAGGGTTACACCACTTGCACAAAAAAATGTTGATGAATTAAGAAAAGCAGTGGAAGAGATTTATGCAATTGCAAAAACTACTGGAGCTGATATTGCAAGATTGGGTGAAGAAAGAATTATTGTCACTCCACCAGGTGTAAAGATCTGGAGAGCAGAGTACGATCTAAAATAATTTAATTGCTTCCTGAATTTGTGGACAGGTTGTCATTATTCTAAACATTCTGTGTATTGACATGGAGAGGTTCTCACATTTTCTTCTTTCTCCGTGATTTACAAGAACTCTACGAAGTTTTGGTCGTAGCTTGTGTACAAATGACATTAGTTGGTTGTAATCGCTGTGACCGCTGAATCCATCAAGTTTTTCTGTTGCACAGTTTATGTTGATGATTTCTATTCTTCCATCTTTACCAAGTATGGATACCTGTCTTGATCCATCAAGCACTCTTCTTCCAAGTGTTCCATTTACTTGATAGGAAACAAACAGTATTTTGTTTTTCTGAATTGGTGCAATGTTTTTAAAATATTCTAGGACTGGCCCGCCTTCTAGCATACCAGATGTTGCAATAATTATGCATGGTCCTTCTCTGAGTACTTCTTCTCTTCCATCTGCATGTTCAATGTTTGTAAAGTATTCAGAATCAAATGGATTGTCGTCTGTTTCCAAAATCTTTTGTCGTAATTCACGTGCAAGATATTCTGGAAATGCTTCATGAATTGAGGTGGCTTCTGCGATCATTCCCTCCATGAATACTGGACATTCAACTATCTGGCCTGCTTTCATGTATAGATCTATTACCATCAAGAGTTCCTGTGCACGGCCAACAGCAGGTATAGGAATTAGTACCTTGCCACCGTTTCGGAGGGTCTCGTTTACAGATTTCATAAAGGAGCCCTCTACCTCTTCCCGTGTAGGCATGATGTCTTCTTTTGCGCCATATGTACTCTCAATTAGAAGGGTTTCTACTCTTGGATAATTCCAAGATGCGCTTTCAAGAAGCATTGTCTTACCAAACTTTAGGTCTCCAGTATAGACAAAGTTGTGATCACCATTTCCTATATGAAAGTGGCAAGTGGCAGAACCTAAAATGTGACCAGCATTAGAAAATACAAGTTTGATGTCTGGGGAAATATCGGTAACAGTTCCATATGGAAGAGTTATTGTTTGTTTCATGACCTGTTTAACATCGCGTTCAGAATAAAGTGGAACTTTCCCCTGAGCTGCAGCAACTTTGATTGCATCAAGCTGAATCAGATTCATCATAGGCAAGGTAGGCTCTGTGCAATATACAGGCCCCTTGTAACCATATTTGAAGAGCGCTGGCAAAAATCCAGTATGATCTAGGTGTGCATGGCTTATCACTACTCCGTCAAGCTCGTCCAGTGTAATATTTGCCCAATCAAGTCTTGGATATGATTCTAGTGCAGTCCTTGCACCTGGGTTTACACCACAGTCAATCAAAATTTTACTTTCACGCGTTGTCAAAAGCATGGAAGATCTTCCTACCTGACTAAATCCACCAAGAGTCATCAAAGAAACTTCGGAGGTTTCAGAAAGTTTTGGCCTGAAAATTTTTTCACCGACTTGTTTTAGATGTTTGCTCCTTTCTGTTGAAGATATTTTTAGATTATAATTTATGGTTTGTATGGTTTGTGATTGGATTGTTGTAGCTTTTCTTATTCGGAATCTCCAGCCTGTTTTTTCAACAAGTTCTGCCATGTTAAATGCCGCATTATTGAACAAGAGCCATGGTCGCTTTACCTCAACTGTCATTTCTCCTATGGCAGTATCAAAGAATGTACCACCCAGTTCTGCCTCTTTTGGCAAGGATTGTGTTAGTATTTGTCTTGCTTCTTCTTCTGATTTCCTTATAGATTCTTCAGTTCTTACAACAATTCTTTTTTTGATCAGATTTACCATGTTAGAAATTACTTCGTTATGTTCCATCAAGTAGCGTGGTTTTTTTGTATAAATTGCAATTCGCGGGCCCTCATAATCTATCTTAGTTACATCAGCCTCCTTGGGAATACCTTGCAGTATGGTAGCCATTATATTTGTGGCAGAAGATACTTCTCGTTGTTGTTGTTTTCTTTGCAAAATATCACTAAAGTGTAATGATGGCTTTCTTCTGTTCTTTTGTTAACAGTCTGTATCCTTTCTGATCTATTATTGCAACATTGATGCCATCGCCTGTTCCAATGTTTCTTGTTATTGCAGCTTTTACAGCTCGTAAAGCGATTACCTTACCCTGTTCTACAGTTAGCCCATCACGGTATTCACTTTCTAAAAGACCGTATGCTACAGGAGAGCCGCTTCCAGTTGTAACAAATGTCTTTTTGTCTAGTGAACCAAACATGTCTACATTATACAAAGTTGGTCCTTGTTTGTCATAACCACCTACAAGTATGTCTGCAATAAACGGATAGTACCTGTTTTGGAAGAAAATCAATGATGCAAGTCTCGCTATGGATTTGATCGGGAGATATTCTCCTTTTTCTATCCTATGAATATTAGAATGATATCGTAATATGTCAGTGACGTTTTGTGCGTCAGCAACGCCACCTGCAATAGTCATTCCTGCATGGTTGTCTATTTTTTGAATTTTCATGGTGTTGTTGTTTGCTATGAAATAGCCTGCACTTGCTCTCATATCTGCACACAATACTACACCGTCGGTGCAACTGATTCCTACAGTAGTTGTTCCATGTAGTGTGTGTTGTTCAACATAGTCTGACAAATAACATTCTCCTTAACTAGGATGTTTTGGATAGGTTAACACCCTTTTAAATAACTTTGTGTTCCCAAACGGGAGATTGATAAATAATGAGATTTCATCAAAAACCCATGTCTTCACATGTAATGGAGCTTCCAAGGCAGATAGTCATTGGTGAAAAAAATATTGGCAATATTGGAAAATTCATAGCTGATCTAGCCAATCCTAAGAAAGTTTCCCTTGTTTCAGGAGATCATGTAAGAAAAATAACATACGAAAAAGTTGTAAAATCTCTTACAAATTCTAAGATAAAAAATGTTTGGCACATAGGTACAAGTAATGATATTAGTGCTACAAAAAAAATTCAACGAGACATAAAGAAAGACAAAAGTGATCTCATAATTGGAATTGGTGGAGGAAGATCTGTAGATATTGCAAAAATGGTTGCATTTAATTTGAAAAAGCCGTTTGTAAGTATTCCAACTTCTGCATCACATGATGGAATTGCAAGTCCATTCGTTTCTTTAAGAGGGGACAAGCCACATTCTATAATTGCAACAGCGCCTTTAGGAGTCTTTGTCGATATTGAGATCTTAAAGAAAGCACCAAGAAAACTACTTGCTAGTGGTTGCGGAGATTTGATGGCAAAAGTTACTGCTGTCAGAGATTGGGAGCTGGCAAGGGATGATGTTGGAGAGTATTTTGGAACATATGCAGCAAATCTTGCTTCAATGAGTGCAAAAATAGTAATTGAAAACTCGAAAAATTTTAGAAAAAAACCAGATGTTAGAATGATAGTAGAAGCTTTGATCAGTTCTGGAGTTGCTGCCTGTATTGCAGGAAGTAGCAGACCATGTTCTGGAGCAGAACATCTCTTCTCTCATGCTTTGGATTATTTGGTACCTGGTGTTGGACTACATGGAGAAAAATGTGGTATTGGTTCTATTTTGATTTCTAAACTGCAAGGTCAAGACTGGCGAAAAATTGTTGCCATGTTAAAAAATGTTGGAGCGCCTACTACTGCAAAACAAATTGGTCTCAAACCAGAAATTCTTGCAAAAGCTCTAATGATAGCTCCATCACTTAGACCTGAGCGATATACAATTCTAAATAAGATAAAGATGACAAAGGAAAAAGCTATCAAGCTTGCAAAAAGTACTGGTGTTTTATAGATTAAGCAGCTTTTGGCTGTGCAGTTTTTTCTTCTACTGGTTTTGATTCAGTTTGTTTTTCCTGAGGTTTTTCGGCCTTTATGTTAGCATAACCTTCGATAAAGTTGATCTTTTCTAGTTTTGGAACAAATTTGAAAATGTCATTTACTATAGCACGTTTAATTATTTGTAATCCTTCTGCAAGAAATGTTTCTTCAGGCATTGTAATGTCAACTTCTGTTCCATTTACCTTAAATTTCAGTTTAGACTCGTCAATTGGTAAACGTCTTTTTAAAAGTCCAAGAATTTTTTCATCATCAGTATTAAGAGATTTTAATACATTTACATCATAAAGAATGGTTTTTCCAGCAAATCGGTGGTTAAAATCAACCTGAACCCTACCAGAGCCAATAAACCTAACAATTCCAGTTCTCTCATCTACCTCAATTGCGTCCCCCACTGAAATTTTTTCTGCATCTTCACCAAGCTTACGAAGTGGAATCATACGAACTTTGCCTGAATCTCTTGTACCAAATCCCTTCTCTGGAGGAACCTCTACTGTGAGTTTGTCACCAGCATTAGTGTTAAGCAATGCATCGTCCAATCCTTTGAGGACCCATGATTCTCCTATTGAGACAAGTCGTGGTTGGTATTTCATATTAGCATCATGAATTGAATTTGATTTGGCATCTTCTTCTCTGGTGGTTTCAAAAACTTCGTTTGTATCTTTTACCTTTGCAGTATAATCTATTAAGAGTAATGTGCCTTTTTGGAAAGTCATCGTGATCGATGTTCAAAGTTCCTTATATTAAGTTAACATGTGTTTAAAGTGCTTTTAGTTTTTCTTCAGCTACTTTGAGTGCTTCTGGATTTGTCTTGTATCCCATCATATCAAGAGTTGAAGAGATTGCAGAAATGGTTCTCATTACATGATATTTGTGAACTTCGCCCATACAACCTACTCTAAACACTTTTCCTTTTAGATCACCAAAACCTCCTGCCACAAGAACACGAAACTTTTCTGAAAGTGTTGATCGGAATGTTTTATCTTCTAATCCATTTAGATAGTTTAGTGCAATTACAACTGTAGATCGTGCATCTTCTTTTGCAAAAGGAGTAAGACCCATTGCACTTAGACCAGAATATAATGCATCTGAACAGGTTCTATGTCTTTTTACTCTAGCTTCCATTCCTTCTTCAAGTATAATGTCAAGTGCTTCTCTGTATGCGTAAAGAAGTGGTAAAGCAGGAGTAAATGGAGTTTCTTTGGTATCATCATAGTACTTGAAGTATCTTGCCAAGTTAAAGTAGAAAGTTGGAGGCGGGTTTGCAATCATGTATTTTTTTGCTCTAGGACTAATTGCTATTGGTGAGATTCCTGGTGGTGCTGCTAGTGCTTTTTGCGCTCCTGTAACACATACATCAATACCCCACTTATCCATGTGAAGTTCTTCACCACCGATTATTGATACGCCATCTACAACATAATACGAATCGTTTCTTGAAGTAAGTTTAGATATTTTATCAAGGTATTTTACCATGGTTCCAGTTGACGTTTCATTCCATACAACGTAAAATGCCTTGACGTCTTTATTGTTATCAAATGCTTCTTTTACTTGGTCAAAACTTGCATTTTCGCCAAAAGGGGTTGTTAGTCTGATGACATTTGCTCCCTGCCATTCTAACATAGTGGCAAGTCTACTGCTAAATTCTCCGTTTACAGGAATTATCACCTTATCTCCTTTTTTTATGAGATTTACAACTGATGCTTCTACTGCACCGGTTCCTGACGCACTAAGTGCAATAATATCGCCTTTTGTATCAAAGACTTTCTGACTCTTTTCTACAACATCGGTATACAGTTTAACAAAATCTTTACTTCTGTGATTTATCATGTGGGTAAACATCGCACGTGTAACTCTTTCCGGAACGTTTGTTGGTCCGGGCAACATAACCAGATATTCCAAATAAATTCTCCAATCTTTACGCTCAGCAGCCGTTATTTATAATTACAGAATTTTTGCGAGTCTCCTTTCTGCATCTATTTTTAATAATATTTTTTTTGTTCCTTCTGATACAAATTCTTCCCAGCTTTTTCCCATTGCAATCTTCTCACGAATGTTTGTTCCAGAGAGGTTTTCCCTTTCTTTGAGTGGTACTGGTATAACTTTGATTCCACGTTTTTGATAAAGTGTATGTGTAAAATCATCATTTGAAAACACCATATCATATTTTGGCACTATGGAGTCAATATGGTATGTCCATTTCTCATGAACATCAATGTCTGGAATATAATAGATCTGGATTCGTTTCTTGGTTGCATCATCTAGTGATGAAATAATCATTTCCTTTCTTTCATCTGCAGTAAATGGATTTCTTTTTTCGTTGCTTTTATTTGAACTTCCAATTCCTATCCAAAGATTTTCTACTTGAGATAATGCAAATTTAATGGCATCTAGATGACCAAGATGAAAAGGTTGGAAGCGTCCAATGTAAAGACCGTTCATGCTTCAAATTTTGTTTAATTCTTTAAAAGATTATCATTTGGTATATTACTACAAGAGCCTGTAAAATTATGGAATTAATAAAAATTGATGGTGCATATGGTGAAGGTGGAGGACAAATTGTTCGTAGTGCAGTAACACTTTCTTGTTTGACTCAGAAGCCAGTAGAAATTGTAAACATCAGGCAGAATCGAAAAGTTCCAGGTCTTAGACCACAACATCTCACTGGAATTAAAATTCTTGCAAAGATCTGCAATGCAAAAGTTGAAGGACTTTCAATTGGTTCAACATCAATCAGATTTTTTCCTTCAAAAATAGATGACATGCAATTAAAAGAAGACATAGGAACCGCAGGAAGCATTCCTTTGATTTTACAGATATTAATTCCATCAATATCTATTTCAAAAAAAAGATTGAAAATGTCAATAACTGGCGGTACGGATGTTTTGTGGAGTCCCACAAGTGATTACACAAGATTTGTTTTAAGAGAAGCTTATTCCAGACTCGGCATTAATTTCCACATGGATGTTGAAAGACGCGGATATTATCCACGTGGTGGTGGTATGGTTACCGTAGAGGTATTTCCTCGTGAGAAAATTAGTCCTATTTCCCTTCTTAAAAGAACTAGTAAATCAGTTAAGATTCTCTGTACCTATTCAGGGATTTCATCACATCTAATTGAACAGGAAATAAATGAAGCAAAGAAAATCCTTCTTAATGCTGGTTTTGATTGTGATTATCAAATCAAACAAGAATCTGCCTATGATAAAGGATGTTCATTTTTAGTATACACTTTTGACGAAAATTGCATCATAGGTTCAGATGCTATAAACGGGAAAGTGAATAAAATGGGACATCTTGTTGCTTCCAGATTTCTAGAATCTACTCTAGGTGTGGATCAATTTCTTTCTGATATGTTGGTGATCCCCCTCTGTCTTACTGATGGTAAATCTGTTTTTAGAGTAAATCAAATTACAAAACATCTTGAAACTAACTTGTTTGTAACAACTGAGATATTGAATTGTAAGTATGGCATAGGTAAGATTGATGGTGGTTTTGAAGTAAGAATAGCAGGTAATTCAAATACCTGCATCTAGCATTGCTGCCATTAACAAGACTACAATTGATATTAAGACAATAATTCTTCCTAAAGATATAATTTTTGAGCGAAGTTTTTGAATTGATTCTTGCGACATCTCTTTTGCTTCAATTTTCTTCTCTATATCAAATCTTATCACTCTGATGTGAATAGCAAATGTTACTATCAGTACTACCACAAGCATTATTTTGATTGTAAGAATTATACCATAATTTGTTGAAAAAATTGTTTCTGGTTTACTCAATATGTACTGTGAATTGTAGAGTCCTGTAGTAATCAAAATACCTAATGATGGAACAGCAATTTTGTTGAATTTCCTTCCCACCCGAATCATTATTCTAAGTCTTTCCTCTACTGATTCTGACATTGTTTTGAGAAGAGGGGCAAGAACAACTCCAATGAAGAGCGATCCCCCAACCCAGATAGAGGCAGAGATAAGATGGGTCCATGTAATTAGCGCATCAACAATTGGCATAGCCCGATCATCACATATTATGAATATTATCTGTTCGCATCTGAGAAGGTTTTTAATTATATGAAACCCGTTAGCTGTTGATTTGGTTAGTAGAGGGAGAGTGGTTATTTCTGCAGCTTTTGCAGGATTATTTGCTATGCTCATAGGATTTTATTATTATGCCGGTTTAGGTAACCCCGATCTTGAAAAAGTACAGTTGGATTTGGGTAGTGTAAAGGTATTAGAAGTAAATAATGTAGACCAGCGTGCAAAGCTTCAAGTTATTTTTCTTGTGAGTAATCCAAGTGAGAAAACGCTCACTGTTTCTAGCATACATTATGAATTGTTGGTAAATGGCAAAATTGTTGGTAATGGGGATTACAGTGCTGAGGATATTTCACTTCCCGGTAGGGCGCTAATCCCAGCTGGTGGGCAAATTCCATATTCTAGTATCTTTAATCTTGTATATACAAATCATATAGCTGAAGAATATTCGGCAGTTACAAATAATGAAGATGTAATATATGCAGTAAAAGGAACGGCCACAATCAAATCAGCTTGGACTGAAATAGATAAACAGTTTGAATCTGCACTTGGTTAATTCAAACCCCAGCTCGTCTTTTTTTGCGGTGTAATTTTGACAAAAGGAGCTTCTCCTTCCTTCCAAGGAGTTTCTTTTACCCAGTAGAATTTTTTGTAAAAGATCTCGTATAGTCGTTTGAATTCTAGTCCTCTCTCGATAAATTCAGCAATGCCCTGTATGACTACTGCCTTGTGTTTTCCTGTAAGGTAAACATCTACCGTAATTGCAACATTCTTGTTTTTCTTTAGGTTAGAATATTTTTTTGTGTTGTAATCAGTTGCAATATAGAAAAAACCCTTTTCAAAATAATATGTAACAGGTGTTATATGAGGTACGTTATTATAAGATGTTGCGATTCTGCATGCTTCGTTATTTTCTAAAAAAGCTATTTCTTTTTGTGTGAATTCAATCATATTTTATCCATATTTTTAAGTAATAAAAACAAGTGGGCCGAGAGAGATTTGAACTCTCGACCACCTCCGTGTCAGGGAGGTATCCTACCAGGCTAGACCATCGGCCCAATAGAATACGACTCTTCTAAGAGACGTTATTAACGTTTAATTTAAAAAATAAGAATAATATGCATTGTTTTTGATGAATACTCATGGGTGAAGATTTTTCACAAGATGAAAAAAACGGCTTTTACAAGGCTGTTTTTTCTAGGCGCGATGTGAGATCTCACTTTACCTCAGAGCCAATAGATGACAAGACCTTGTCTAGAATTTTGAATGCAGCTCATCATGCTCCTTCTGTAGGTTTTTCACAACCATGGAATTTTATTTTAATAAAAGATCATGGAACACGGAAAAAAATAAAAAAATCTTTTGATGATGAGAGAGTACGTTCGTCTGATCTTATCAAGGATCCAAAAAGATCAAGATATCTATCTTTAAGACTCGAAGGGATATTAGATTCTGCTGTAAACATTTGTGTTACATATGATCCTTCTAAGTTTGGCTCTTTTGTAATAGGGAGATCGAGTATACCTGAAACAGGAATTTACAGTGTATGTTGTGCAATTCAAAATTTATGGCTTGCAGCAAGAACAGAAGGGATTGGATTAGGATGGGTAAGTATTCTCTCTAATGATGATCTTAAAAAAACTCTAGAAATTCCAGAACATGTTGTTCCCGTTGCATATTTGTGTCTTGGTCATGTCTCAGAATTTGCACAAAAGCCAGATCTTGAAACTGTGGGTTGGTTACCTAGGCTTGATTTGAAAGATGTTGTGTTTTATGAGAAATGGGACAGAGTTGATGACCCCAGTTGGTATCAAATTCATGAGATGATAGTTTCAAATTTAGATTACGCTTAAATTGTTATGAGGTTGATTTTTGCTGGGCTCGTGGCGCAGTGTCTAATTGACGCGCAACATGGATAGCGCGGTAGCCTCCTAAGTTACAGGTCGAGGGATCGAAGCCCTCCGAGCCCGCTTTACACTATGTTATCCAATCAGAGGTTCTTTGGTTGTTTCTAAAATATGATCAATTTTTGATTTTATAATCAATCATAATGAAATCTTTTGCTTATTTGATTTAAATATAATATCAGTTGACTGAGTCATTATGAAAGTTGTCGTGATTTCTGCTAGTCCAAGAAAAGGTGCCAATACACAGATCATGATGGAATATTTGTATAATTATGTTAAAACAAAAAATACTGATACAAAATTTATTGATCTGTCAAAAGATAGAATTGATTGTTTTTTAGGACCTGGAGAAAGTTATAGCCAGATTACAACCCAGACAGCAAGAGATGTTACTGAGGCTGATGTTTGGTTTGTTGGGTCTCCTATTTACAATTCATTTTTTAGTTCATCTTTGAAGAATCTCTTTGAATATATCAATTACAAAGAGACTGGTGGAAAAACTGTTGGTATAGCAATTATGGCCTCAGCGAGTATCAGTTTCACAAATGTACAGAATGCAATTACAGGATTGATGTCTTATTTTAAAGTGATAACAAATCCAAGAGCAGTGCACATGACTACAAATCAGATAAATGATGGTAAGATAGTTGATGAAAAAGCTACGGCTAGACTGCGAGAACTAGTCGATGAAACCCTAAAACTTGCTTCCTAGACTATCTTTGCGCTAGGTGCAGCATAAACTGTTTTGAAGATTTTGACTGTGTAATCACCTTGAAAGATGTTAATCACTTGATCACCATCTACATTTCTAGCACGAAATTTGTATTCGTAAGAACCATCTTCTCTAACATCAGTTTGTGCAAAGTGTACCGGATCACCATTTTTGTATATCTGGATTATTACAGGATATCCCTCTACAGGATTAATTACCTTACCTTCAACAAAACCCCATGGAAGAGTATTATCTTCTGGAATATGCATTGATATGATTTTTTGTTGTAATACAACCGAGTTATCTTTTGATACGAGCGTTGGGATAGAAGGAAATTCTTCTGATACAGATGAAGTAGAATTTGGAAACATTCCAAGTAATGCTACTAAAGCTGCCAATCCAAAACCAATTAAGAATTTCACAAAATTCTACAACCAAAGTTACATATTAAGTTGACTGATGATTAATTCATTAGTATATGTCAGAAGAAAAGCTAAATGATGGATGCCGTTGTAATTGTCATTTTGGAGGAGCTATAAGTTGCCCCGGTTGTAAACAGAATCACGAAACTCATCAATGTGAGCACTGCAAGTAGTGTTATTTTTTCTTTTTACGTTTTGTATTTTCTTGTGCAGCTAGCATTTTTAGATGTGTAAGCTCTGTCCTGAGAGATTCTATTTCTACCAGAGTTTTGAGATTAGTAATTTCTGTCTTTAGTTTTTCTATCTCATTATCTTTAATTTTTACTCTGTCTTTTAACTCATCAAGATCAGTGGAGAGTTGAATCTTAGTTTGTTCTAGATCTTCGGCACTTATCTGACCCATTTGGATCTGCTGACTCTCAGTTAGCTTTTTTTTTATTTCGTTGTGTGAGCCATATTTATGCATATAATCTGCACTTT
>Ga0209324_10001008_pt1 | contig 19544 bp, 13 predicted proteins | sample Rifsed19ft3_FD_184015 | JGI IMG/M metagenome (GOLD analysis project Ga0209324, IMG submission 184015) | Soil microbial communities from Rifle, Colorado, USA - sediment 19ft 3 (version 2) | ecosystem: Environmental > Terrestrial > Deep subsurface > Rock core/Sediment | place: Rifle, Colorado...
GTGCGTGCTTCTCTACCTTTGGTTGTTCTTTCTCTGGTTGTGTCGTTGGCTTAGATGGAACAGTGACAATTGGAGTTGTCTTCTTTGGCGGTGTCTGCACAGGAGCGACTTTCTTAGTCTCCTCTTTTTTAGAAGGTGCGGAAGGTTGAACTTCTTCTTTATATTGAGTAGTATAGCGATTGCCATTCCATTCAAACTCCTTCAACCCTGACTTTCTTGCTTCTGCAAAAGCCTCACCAAATTTCTTCTTCTTAGGAAGAACCATCTTAGGGTCTTCGGGAACATCCAATAATTCAAGACCTTCACCGGGAATCATATTCCCTAAAAACCCCGAACCTCCATCAGCAAACGAAAGTTCATATAAAGACTTCTTCTTTGACATAATTAAATAGATTTACGAATGTCAGTAGTAGATGATTTTGCAAATATATCTGTTTTAGAGAGGTATTCCAAAGTTACTTTTAACCATGTGCCTCTCATCCTCGACTTAACACTATAAATGTTATTAACACTTCCCTGAACAGCATCGGCTCTGCGAATAGGGATATTCCATATGTTCTCCAGATATACGGGATTTACGAATGGTTCTAAAGGATCTACAAAAGGACTCTGTGTACCCAATTGGTTGATCGTCTCATAGGAAATTCCATCAGGGGTGATAGGCCCTGCGTTAAGAGAGATGTTATCAAAAACCTTAGCCATATCAGGATATTGGTTTACCACAAATGACAACTTCATCTTATACTGAGTACCCCAAAAGGTAAGTCTGTTATCTGCACCGCCTGTTGTTACAGGAACATCTTCAAGCCAGAATTCTCTTGTAGCACCGGGATTAAGAGAAAATAAATTTTCATTGATATTGACATAAAACGGAGTGGCATTGGAATACTCATCCATAAAAGCATTCATCCATTCAGAAAACTTAATAGACCGGTTAGCCTTTGTCTCGCTATTAAAGATAAAAGACCAGATAACATCACGATATTTCTTATCATAGGTGCCTACAATACCCTTATCACATATTGGGTTGTCAGGAAGGTTATGCAGTATATCTGTATGATCGCCAAGAGAAATACCATCTTCTATAATTTCAAATAACCGTGTTCTAAATAGTTTGGTGTCAGATATGAGTTCAAAGCCCTCTCCAGACAACCTCCATATCTTTCTTTTGTTATAGTCAATACCATAGACTCCACTATCTGTCTTCACTATACTCCATTGATGTTGGGTGCCAATGCCATCAGCAATATTCTGTGTCTGCTTGGCAAGGATTAATCCCTCTCCGAGGACTATCTCTCCGGCACTTGGAGAACTCTCTGCAAGCTTGCGTTCATTGATATAATGGAAGCTGATACCATTTTCTTGTACTGAAACAAGTTTCGCAGAGAAGTCAACGAGTTTGTTTATCTGCCCAAGGCGATAGTCATAATCCTGAAAATACGCTATTCCCGACTGACGATAGCCATCGGTAAAGCTTCCGGGAACAAAAGTTTCTGTATAACGAATACGGGTAGGATAGACAGCACCTCTGTATGGCACCAATGGGTCGTAACCAAAAAACGCTTTGTCAGACAATACTTTATTATATCCTTCGTTGAAAAGAGTAGTCTCAAATTTAATATCATTAGACAGAAAATCATTCGGAGCAGCTAATCCTGTTTCAGGATAATAGGTATTTATAGCGTCATCCATTCGCATAGCTGAGTTATATGCATTTTCTGTCACTACCGAAAATACAATCCCAAAGGTGTAATACTTTAAAAGCCCGCTATCGTCTGTTTGTGTTATAGGATAGTAGTCTGGATTATACAATTGCTTTAAATAAGTACGTTGAAGAAAGCAATCTCCACGATAGAACACCATATTTGGAACATTAGCCCAATCGGATAGTTTGATAAAATTAGATATTTTAAAATACTGAAGCCCGGAAGTATTATATACTGTTGTGATGTCGACAGTAATTGGATTAAAGGTATACAGATTTACAATCTTATAGATATTAGGACCTCCATAGGTAGGTGTTGCAGGGTCAGTAACGGCATCAACATAAGAAGCTGCAAGATTAATAGTACAATTTTCAACTCCAATATAATTACAAGTAGCGAATGCTCTGTTTCTCATGCTTTCTTTATAACACAAAAGAAGATTGCACTTTTTACTTGAGTAGTAAAATGAATTACCTTCAGCTTCTTGTCCTTCAGGATAAGCAGATGTAAAATTAAACGTCCCTTGATTCGCCTGTGACCATGGTGCTATATTATAACCATCAGCAGAGGCTACATTTACCGGAAGGAATGACAATGACACACATTCAAGGAATTTTGATGGACAATATAATTGCGGAGCATTTGCACCGTAATCACTTACTGTTAAAGAAGCATTTGCTACTTCTTGAACATAAATACTTGTTCCTGATGTAAATACCTTTTTAAAAAATAAATCAGAAGAATAAAAGCCATAATTTGCAGGAATTAACTGAGCATCTCTATAAGGGTCAAATCCTGCTGAGTTTTCAGTTGTTATATAATCTGCTGGAGTTCCCATACCCGAATAGTCTCTCCACACAGAAGGCCAATGTCTTTTAGTTGTTAACGGAATTATATTAGTTGACTCAACCAATATTGGGTCTCCACCAACACCACACGTAATCCCACCTATACAATCAAGCTGAACTCCGGGCCCTTGAAAACAATCAAAGATTATCCCCTGGTATTTAAGATTGGGAATTCTCTCTGCCCGTACAAAATAAAAACCTTCTATGTTATCAATCATATACTGGGTGAGAACACATCCCGCAGTATTAAAAGTAACACCCATAACACTCAAAGTCCCGGAAGAACCACCTGCACGGAAATTGGATTTCTCTGTATTCGGAAACCGGTAGACACCATTGGTATTTGAATTTACAGGAGCCGTAGGATCCCAGTCATCAACTCCAAGGACAGGAAAGGCATCACTCTCTCTGCCATCTTTGAATACCCATACTATACCAAAAGCATATGTCTCACCACGAAAATATCCCGTTTCGTTATATGTCTTTCTATAGTCTTTGTATTGACCTTCGGCAGTAGCACCTTCCGGGTCTTGCCCGGCAGCGAATGGCTTTTCATCGATGGTAAGGCTATCGTCATAGTCTGCTGTAATACATTTTGCAATATCAACAAAATCCTGATTAAAACCAGTTCTCTCTTTAAGGTTACCAAGCCATGCCCTGTTTTCCATCTGCACAATAGTCTTTGGAACATCATCCTTTGGCTTCCTCTTGATAAGGTCGGCCGCTATCATGCTTATTGTATTTTCAGTACCCTTAATCGTTATCTGTAAAGTAGAACTACCATTTAACTGATATAATTCGTCAATGAGTCCGGTAGTAAAAGCACCATCTGAATAATAAAAAAATCCAACTTCTATATAAGGATAATTGGTATCAAGGTTAGAAAGATTGAGTATGACTTTCTTATCAGTATTTACACCACCAGCACTGCCATCAAGTGTAATTCCATCAATACTATCATCGGAAGTCACCTGACAGGCATTACTCTCACCCATGAAAGAAGTAGGGTTAAAGTCGATTGTGGTATAACGAAAAAAGAATATCCAGTTTCCCCCTTTTAAAGCACCACCGGTAGTTATTGAACTCAACGCTACCTGTATGTGATTGCCCGTCTCTCCAAAGGCATCAACGCCATTAGGAAAACTTCCTGTCCAATAGTATCTGTCAGTGCATACTCCCTGTTGGTTGAACCCGGAGTTAATCACTCTGAAAGGATTTTTCCAGTCAGCGATATAGATATTCACACTATCATCATAGTCTGTCCTGGCAAAGCATTCTATCTGGTGGTTGCAGTCAAAGTTAAATGCTGTAGTGGTAAAGTCAAGTCTTGTGGGATTGGGTGTGATAAGAGGGTCGACAGCTCCTGTGTAATTCTTAAGAGGTTTATAAGCATGCTGAAACCCTCCGGCACAATTGTCATTAGTTGCAGGATAGCAACCTATCTCACCGGCAGTTGTTGTCGGATTGACAGAAAGGATATAAGCTATACCATTGTACTCACACTTCCCAAGAGGTACAAATCCAGATGATAGAGAGAAAGCAAGTTCACTACCACCAACAGAAGTAACTACAAAACCCTGCCCGTCTTTGTTGATAAGACGGATATTCAGGGCAGAGCGAAGCATGGTATTCTTAACCCGGAGGTTATCCGAGTCGGTATCTACACCAGAATAAAACTCATTTTGTGCTTTTGCTGCCATTAGGTTTTAATATAAATTTATTTCATTCCATGCGTGGGAATTCGCAACTTGGGTACCATGTTCATGACACACATGGCAAACTTATCCATATCGTCCCTGGAGACATACTGAAACCCACTCTTTGCCTTCTGTACATAATGCCCGTAGCGGTCATTGATAAACATCCATTGGCTTTCATTGATATCTTTATTCATATACTTTTCAAAGAGTAGTTTGGTAAGACAGTACCAGTAGCATGCCTCCTCATGGCCATCTTTGATAAGAGGATACCCGGTATTCGGATCTACCGGTATTCCCAGATAATCAATATAAAGAGATAATGTTCCCGAATCGGGAGGATTAGTGCCTTGTTGAAAACTTGCAATAGAATTATCGCTGAACGTCAGGAAAGTACCATTATTCTCATAGTTAAAGACCGTATTCTTGTTATCCTTAACGCTTAATAACCGATAGATATTACAAGGCAATAAAGCCTTCTTATCAACAATATCAACAGGGTAGTTGTTAATACGCTGGAATCCCTCAAAGTCACCGATATGCTTCTCTGCCTCCGCACACCATTCCACGACATCATAGATATCATAGTCCAGGGACTTGTAGTTCCGGCTTATCATGGCAGCTATCGTAGTTGCCGTGAGGTATTTTCCTCCTTCAGTAGTGTGTGCCATTGATTAAATTATTATAAATTCGTTTGTTTAAATTCCGGTTAAAACGAAGGGAAAAATGCTTCTTTGTATTTCTGAGTATCTTCTTGTCAAGAAATAACTTCCCACCATAATTCTTACCCTCAGTATTTATATTATATCGGTAATTCTTTAATTTGTGTTCCGGTATGTTGGACACCTTAATAAAGCCAAAGTCCTTGTACGGTAAAATAAAACACCCTGAACCATCAATTATATCGGTGGCTATCTCCTTAAACAGGTCTTTAACAATCTTCCTGCATTTAACAAGGGCTTTTCTTTCAGTATTAGTATCTACAAGTTCTTTTAAAGAGTTGAATTTTCTCTTGGCAAATCTCTTAATATCCAAAAGATCATCAGCATTATTAAGACCGTAGAAAAAACCATCATCACCAAACTGTTCTTTATAATACTTATGTTTCATCTACATTGGTATATTATTGGCAGAACTGGCTATCTCATCCGGATTTGGTCTTGACCTTAGTCCGTCATAGTTATTTATCTTGCTCCCGTCAGGAGCCCTGTTACCTATATCGGCAATCTTCGCCCTGAAATCCTGGTCTTCCACAGCGATATGAACAGTCGTCACAACGCAATTGGTATAAGGTATCTTATATGTGGTGCCATTAATAATGACAAGATAGTGCAATACAGACTCTTTTTTCTTCCCACCACAGCCACAGCCTATAAGAATCACCTGAGTGCTACTATACTCATACTGTTGATTTACAAGAAACATCTTTCCTGACACCATGATGTTCTTCGTTATGGTTATTAGTCCTGGCATAGTCTATCTTGTTTTTTGCTGAATCCCCTTCATGTCTTCCATCGGAGAATTACTGGCATTGTTCTTTGTGTCTGGCAATACTCCAAGAGTACTCATTAACTGTTTGATGATAATAAGTTCAATCTTATGCACCATACTCTGCGAAACAGGAAAATCATCATTCTCTGTAATGGTATAACATCCACCATTGAGAGGGTCTTCCAGCAAAGCGACCATGCACATTACCTTCATATCATCATCCTTAAAGTTGCCAATAATAAATTCATGGCCTACAGGAGTAAAATAAGGATCCTGACCAGTCCATCGGCTGGCATTACCATAGAGATGTCCCTGATAATTCCGGTAATTAAATGGTGTCTTGCGGTCAGGAGAACCGAAATATTTGATGGCGGCAGAACCAAGATTCTCAAGAGCCGGCACTTTAACATATTTCTCGATGATACCCGACTTCTCGCCCTGGCATTCCAACTCACGGCATTCTATCTCAAGACAGCATATCTCCTGATATAACTCAGGGGCTACCCTACCATATTGTTTATACTCCTCTCTGATGAGCAGAGACCGTGCGTCCTTAACTTTCTTATATATGAACTCGATGTCAATACGCTCATCATCGGAAGAGAAGAAACCCTTTACCTGATTTCTGATGCTAAAACCTATTTGAGCGAGCGTTATATGTGACATTATTCAAAGAATTTAGAAACATCTATTTTATCACTTAAAATTGTAGTTCTTTTTTTATATCTGGAGTAATGATACACATATTTGAATTGTTCAAAAATTCCTTGATATCTATACCATCTTATTTTCTCAGTATCATGAATGACAAAAACATCTCCACTTTTCTTAAGTCTCATCAAATCATCTACTCTTCGTGGAGTATCATTTGCAATAATAGGATTATGGTCTATAAAGATAACACCAAAACTTCCATTAACATCATCCCAATTATTAATATGAATAAATTTATGCCAATCCGTTTCAAGGTCTTTAAAAAGACACATCCATTCCAACTCGCAATCAGCTGTTGTAATACTTCGTTTTGAATTTTTACATAATGCATGCAAAAGAGGAGTACTATAATCACCACATCCCATTTCAAGAATGGTTCCAGTAGTATTTAAAATAACAGTTGTTAATGGAGTAATATGTGTCCAATAACCAGCAGTATTATCAATATTTACAATATCTCTATTAAACATTATTGACTTATATTATTCGCAAATACATCGAACTGTCTTTCCGGATTCATAACAGAAGGATGTGATTCCTGATAAGTAAGCGACCTGTCTACCTGACACATAATATAATTATGGAAAAGTAATTTTTTGCTTATTACATATCCAACACCACTTCCATTGAAAATTCTTTTTTTACGAAGATTAATATCTACTTCTTTAAAAGAGTAATCAAAGAAATCAAAGAATTTCTTTTCGCAAATAAACTCCATATCCACCCATCCTGAATTCCATATGTCATGATTTATTTTATAGGGAGTATGGCTTAATGAATTCCATCCCTTTTTTCCGATTCTTAACGTATCGGCAAAAGTATTCAGACATATAACTTTCTTCCCTTTCTTGTCTTTTGCTATTTCATACAACTTAATAGCCTTATCAAAATAGTTATCAGTAAGAATAGCATCATCCGGAATCATGAAATAATAATCAGCATTCATTACTTTGATGTCAGAGAAATTTTTTGAAACAAGATGCCAATATAAAAACTTCCCGTGATTGAAATTGAATTCAGTATAGTTTATCTGAACAGGTGATTTGTTAATATACTTGCGGATATTGTCTATTTCTGTTGAATTACTGCCATCATTATAAAGACTAATAACAATGTCAAAGTTTTCAGAATAATTGGAAATTTGTTTCAAAAGTCTTATTAAGGACTCTGACCTATTGTAGGTATTGATTATGATATTAATCTTTTTTACTTTTGTATTATATTGAATTTTATTAAAATTTACAACTTTTACCATATCTTCTTTTACCATATCTTCAATTACCTTCTTTTCGGTAAAATATTCTTTCAATAATCTATCTTGAACAGAAGAATTATATAAATAAGTTGTATAAATATCTTTTTCAATTGGATGTATACATTTTTTTATCCATCCTTTATTATGAGCCAAAACCATTATTTTTATTGAATTCTCTTTAGCATATAATCCCATCCAGATATCGGCCATATTTGCTATTTTAAAATAATCAAATCCAATATTTACTCTATTGGTATAAAAGGCCATAACACCAGTTCCTCCAAACTGAACTTCATGATTCCCAATAACATTATCTAAACAACGAAATCTTTCTTTCGCATTACGATAATATGATGTAGCATCTTTCGGAAAATTACGTCCATGATAAGTAACAATACAATCATTATTGTATAATTTTAAATAATTTATTATATTCTCAACATATTTTTCAGGATAAATTAAATCATCATCAATGGAAATATAGTAACAATTTTTATATTCATTAACCTTAAAAAACTTCCCGGCATCACCCATATCAATATTGGTATCCAATGAACTAATAATCTCTATTTTTTCATTTTCAAGAAAAGGCAATAATTCTTTGTATCCATTTTGATAAACAATCAATTTATCCACCTGATCAATAATAGAATTAATTGTTTCTTCAAGATGTAAAATTCGACTTTCTATTGTTGCAATACCGCAAATTATAGGTGAATAATTATTGAATTTTGAAGATTCTAAATAATGTTGATATCTTATTGCTGAATGCATAACAGAATTTTCATTTCCTTTATGAATGAGAAACGAACCAATATCTAAAACATTATAATTTAATTCATTTAGTCTTACTGTCATTTGATAACCAACCATTGATGATGTGAATTTCCTATTTTGTATTGGGAAAATTTCAAAATTAAAATCACTAAAAAATTTATATGAAGCACAAAAAGCTCCATCAATCCAATTTTTATATCCCCAATTAGAATTAACTTTATCTTGTGTAAATAAACGTATGATATCAGAGTTGTTTTTGTATTTATTAATTATTAAAGCAAAGTTTTCTATAAAATCAAAATCATCACTCATCATTATCCCATGCTTGAATTTATATTTAGAAATTTCTTGAAATAAAGTCCTAACTGTTTTCCAATAACAATTAATACCATTATTAATATTATTTTTCAAATAAACAAGATTATTGTTATAATTTTCAAAAAGACTATACCTCTCATCTTCCGAACCATCATTAAGTAAAATAATTCTACAATTCTGCTTAAACAAAAGAATGGAATCAACTACTTTTTTTGCTAATAAAAAGCGATTATAAGTAGGAATAATATAGATATAATCAATCATTATTTTAATTTTTCAAATAAAGACCAGAAGAAACCATTGAAAAAAGCAGATGCCATACAACAGAAAACCCACTCATCGAGTGGTACGAGAAAGAAAGATTGGTTCAGATGTATCAGGTGAATCCACCAGAAAATAACAGTCCCCCAAATACTCGCCATACAAGTACAGCAGAGTATCAGGGGGCTTGCTATTAGTCCTATGAAAGGAAGATGGTAGCGGTCAAGGAAGAACTCCCTTATCGGAAACCCTATCTTGTTATCATCTGTTATAGCCCGTAAACCAAGGCAGAAGCAGACAATAGTCATTATCATCTCCCAGTTGCTCATAGAACCGGGGGCGGATTAACTTACACAGTTTCCGAGGCCGGCAGCGTTCATCTCTGTCACCCAGTATGCTTCGTAGTTGGCATCATTTTTATTTACATAAAAATAAACCTCCTGTTCGTAGCAATTGTAGTGATTGGCTGCACTGATGTCCTGTGCGTCACATGACTTCCGGATAACGAAATGCCATACACAATAGTCTCCACAAGAAGGAAGATTTGGGTTTGAACCAAAAACTCCAACTTTGATGGGGAACAACTTGTGCATGTAGTCAGCAGAAAGGACTTCTTCTACGTGGGCTGTGTCAAGAGTTACTGTTCCAGATTCAGTGAACGCATCAAAGCCTGCTGTCTGTGAACAATCTTTCTCAGTGAGAGTAAGAGTGTCGGTACCGGCATCATAAGTAGCGGTGACACATGCTGTAGGGTCTGCGTTGATAGCAGCAGCAATAGCCGGGCCGGCAGTATCAGCGGTAGGTACTCCACCGGCAGGATCTGAATAGCCATAGTATTTGGTTGAGCCAAAAGTCTGCTGAACCTCATAGGACTGCAATCTTGGCTTGCAACGAATGGTCAATGGCCACTCATAAGGACATTCGCAAGAATCGGGAATGGTGATGAGTACGGTGGTTATCTGTGCCACACATGGACTCGGGCAATCGCAATAGGAATTGATTACATCGGCTAACAAGATTTCTCCGTAACCTTCAATTACAACACCACTTGCATCGCCAATAACTGTATTAGCTGAAAGAGAATTAATCAAAATCCTCTCGGGTTGTCTTCGTAACATAGTTGTTTGGTATTAAATTGTTAATAATAAAAAGAGTTTATTTATTGTACCGTTTGCCTATCATCAATAAGCTGTGGCTGATAAGTCGGACTCTCAGTATAGACTTTCCACCTTCTCGCTGCCAGCTTGACAACTTCCAGAATAGCATGCAGACTAAGTTCACAGCTAACAGGAGAATTGCCCTGGATAACAATATCACGGGGATATCTTATGTAGTCAATAAGGACTTCTGTTCCATAGGAACTTGTTCCCGTAAAGAGCAAAAGCCTATCTCCGGTAGTCTGATGGTAAAGACGCTCATCGGTAGGTTTGTTAAAAGGGTCTCTCGCTATTTCAAATTTAATATCGCTTTTCATCGGCTTGCTCTTTAGATAGCCGGATATACCGGTAAAACATGAGTTGTCGACATAGGCAATCTTAAACGCTGCATTAAGCAGAAACAGATATCCCCTATTGGTACCAGAAGGATTCTTTACTGTCGTCACATTAGCAGTAGCACTATAAGGAAGAGCGAAAATCTCTCCTCCTGCAGTATTACTACCTGTGTTAAGTATCGACTCCCCGATAACCGTAACCTCCCTTAAATCGTCAATACGCTTCTGTGTCTTCTCCGCTTCGTCATACTTGCCAACGATATAATCCAGCTGCGTCCTGTTGAGAAGCCTCTCAGCTTCGTCAGGAAAGATAGTGCCTGTAGCCTCCTTGTTTAACTCATCCTGGAGAGCCTCATACATATCCTGTGCAGTGACAATCATTATTAAGCGGTTTTAGCAGATTCAGACTTAAGCATGGAATTCCACTGAGTAATCAGTGCATTATTAGCCGTATCTTTTAAGAATTCAATGGCATAATCTTCGTTAATACCTATTAACTCATTACCATAGGTGTACTTACCATTAAGAACTTTGATGACCTGGGAAGCAACAAGTTTCTTAAGGAATGTGCGAACTTTGCGGTTGGCATCATTGAATGTATCGATAACCTTCTTAGGAGTATCGGTAGCAACCTTAAGCAACCCCGCCTCAACTTGTTTTTTGGACAACCCTTTCGTGTATACCTCAACAAGCCTTGCAAAGTCAATCATCTCATCCAGACTCATTGCCTTGATTTTACCCATGGCATCGAAAATGAGTTCGGACTTAGATATCAACACTTCCGCTTCTTCTTCTTTGTTCTCGATATAATACCGGTGTTGTGTTGGGTTTACCTTTGACTTGCTTTCGGCTACATACTCGGAGTCCTTGGCAAGAGAAAGTAAAAACCTGTCAACATCACTTGTCATATTGAAAGATTGAAGATGAGCAAAGCGATAAGAGTCGACATCACTTATTCTTAATGGTGTTCCCTCGGCAATAATAGGTGCATCTTTGGCATCTCCGCTTGCCTTGCCCTTATATTTCTTCCCTCCAATAGTAAACTCATTGGTGATGGGATCGAACTTAGGACATATATAAACGGGTGCTACATGGAACCGGTTGTCTATGCCAACTAACCGAACCAAATTATCTGTATCTTGTATCTGTGACATTTTATTCTTTTTTGTTGATGATTAATTACGGTTTGAAAAGTTCGGCTACGCCAAACGGATTGCCAAGTTTGATTCCGGTTTCACTCAGAACCTGTACTTGATATCCGTCCATAGAGTTAGAAGCGAATTCTTTATTACCTCCGGGAGAAGCCATTCCATCAATAGTCTTGCGGACCATAGAACGCTTTCCAAGAGCAACAAGTTCCACCATAGGATCCTGGCCGATAGTATTTCCCAGTGATACGAAAAGGGCTCTACGACTTTCTTTGGATGTTCCTGTGATATCACGATCTTGTGGCCTCCATGCTGCATCGAATGCCTGATTCCATGCTGACACGATTTTCACCCCACCCATCTCATAAGAGTTGAATGCTACTTTCACTCCTTGTTTTTTACCTTCTTCCGTTACGAACAGAGGCTCAGGATTGAATTTAAACACATCTCTCATCAGACGTTGGAAATCCCAGATGAAGGCTTGCCCACCCATTACGAATACTTCGGTGAGGCCATCATTATTGGTCAAAAGCTGAAGGTTGGACATCACATTCTCAATAACCCGGACGTTCAGTGTGTTATACTGATACTTCAACGAGCCATCGCCTTGTGCAAGGAGTCCGTCACCCTGAACGATCTCACGACCTTTCAAGTCTTTTACATAGACGTTCTCATTAGCATCGATGGTAGCCCTTCCATAGAGAAGTTGATTTTCTCTTGAATAAGCCCACCTGCGAAGCATCTCGATATCCTGGTGTTTTACCCACAGTTTGCTTCCATTATGCTCAACCCACAATACTGTCTCGGCAGCTGAACCACTGATAGAAAACTGCATACGCTGAATGGTCATGAAATTGGTATGCCATTCAGGATATGTGTTCTTTTCGTATCCTGTCTCAGAAAGTTCCGGGAAAGCTGTGTGGCTGAACCCTACTTCTGCACCCGCATTAAGCAAAGCTTGGGCGATGAACGAACCTGCAACATTACTTGCCATCTTAGCCTGATATCTCCATACTCCGGGAGCGGTTTCAACAGGATAGGTGTCAAGAAGCTGAACGATTGTCCTGCGATCAGCAAGTTCCAGGTTGTCATTGGGACTGAAATAGTTGGTGTCCAAATCCAAATTAAAGGTGATGTTATTAAGAGTAGAAGTTGATGTTGCTGCTACTGTATTAACAACGGTGCCCTTACGGAAAGGATATCCTTTCAAAGCCCATTTGAACTGCCTGTTTCCAATAACCTTGAAGCTGGCTGAGTTAAAGTCTTCGTAAAGACCTTTTTTTGTCATACCACGTCTTGCAAGGTAAGAAGAGAAAGCCGAAAAGTTATTCTCAAAGAGATTGGTAACATTCGGGGAAATCTCTGGTCGTGTTAAGAGTGCTGCTGCCAAGGAGTTTGTCATTGTCGTCCTATTGGCATCAAAACTCGAAGTTCCTATAAATTTCATGTTAAATTAGTTTTTAGTTAATAATTAAGAAGTTGCTGGTGCTACCAGGGCATCTAAGTCTATGCCGGTGGATTGAACCGGTCCGGTCTTCTTGGGTAGCTTTGGTTCTGGGTCCAACTTATTAAAGAAGTTGTTCTTGGTGTTCTCTTTTGCCTGTGAAAGAGATTCTCTTATTTTGGAGTCGGCCTTTTTAAGATACCATGCAATCTTCACAAGGTTTTCATTGCTTTGCAATGCTTCAGCCAGTGGTGACATACCTGTTTCTTGGGTGGGCGTTACCAGATACTTAAATTCATCAACAAATCCTTCTCTTTCGCTTTGCGAGATAGGGAGTCCATTAATATCATTAAGTGTATTGAAATAGTTAATAGATTCTTTAATTTGCCTGTCACGTTCTGTATTAATAGAACGCTCTTCGGTTTCACGCATTTGCCTTTGTTCGTTGGCAAGCCGTTCAGCCATAGTTGCACGATTTTCCTGATAATTGGTTTTAATCTTCTCCGCTTCTATATCAAGAAGTCCGGAGGTTTCCATCTTCTTGATAGTGTCTTCAATCTTATTATCATCCCATCCATTGGGCCTCTGTTCTGTCTTTCCGTAACTTTGTTTCAGAGAGAGAGCGACAAGTTCCTTTGAAGGCATGCTTTCAATATCAAGTGACTTACTGTATTTTTGGATGTACTCTTCGGGTTTAACACCTTGAGATATCGCCTTGTTGAACTTCTGGACTTCCGGATGAAGCTCACTCTGCTTTGCAGAGAAGATAGCTTCTTCGATACGTTCAGTGAAATTCTCTTCGGTTATGTCTTTGGTATTAAGGTCAAACTTATCTCCATATTTTGCATAGTACTTGTTTACGATAGACTGATAAGGAGAGATAGGTTCCGGAGTTTTAGGTTCTGCTGGTGTGACAGGAGTACCTGGTTGTTGTGTTAAATTTATTGTACCCGCTGGAGGTTCTACCGGAGGTTCAGAAGGAGGATTGTTGTCAAAATTGGGCAATCCCATGGTAAGGTCTGCCATCTGACTACCTTCCGGCTCAACAAGATTGTCAAGATTAACTGGTTCTACTGCAGGAGTTGGTTCTACAGGTGGCATCCCTACCTGTGGTTCTTGTCCCGGATCTCTGAATAGTGTTATCATAATAGTTTTTTTATCTGTTTATCTGTTTATCTGTTAAAATTAATCCTCAAAAATAGTTCTTAAATGACAATCTGTCAAAACACTGACAAAAAAGTTTTCAACAATAGGTTATTAATCTTTAATTTTTTCTTTCGCCTTTTGTGCTGTGGCACCAACCTTTGCCATGTCAGTAGTTACTTTAGCCTGAGTCTGAATCTTAGCTACCTGTAGATTAGCGATAGTCTCAGCTTGTTTCTCCTTAAGGTAAGCCATCTCAACAGCTCTTTCTGAATCAATCTTCTCCTCAGTAAGTTGTTTTTCTTGTGCAAGCTCTCTGTCTTTAAACTTCTGTTCCATGTCGAACTTCTGTTTCTCCCATTCCAGTTGGGCTCCTTGAATTTGAAGCTGCATCTGTCCTAACTCATTCTTTTGTTTTTCAAGGAGAGCCTTAAACTCATTCTCCATCTGAATCTTCTGTTGCTCTGCCTCTTGTTCATTCTGCATCCTCTGTCCTGCTTTCTGTTCAGCTATCTCAGAGAACTTCTCCAAAGCCTTTTCCATCTCCCGTACAGACTCCATAGAATAGAGTTTTACTACCTGTCCCATGTTGATAAGTCCTTTGTTATGCTCTTCAAAGGACAATCTCTTAAGGTCGTTAATCATCTTCTCTTGCTTGCCTCCATCTTCTATCCATAGACGATAGTCGGCATTCTCCATGGTATGTTCCGGGATATTGAGGATCTCCTGTCCCAGGTCGCCAAGGACAAACTGACCTCTCCTTCCTTTTCTCCATGCTATCTTAGTAAGGTTAATAAGTCTGTCAAGAACTTTTCTCTTTGTCTGGTCATGTTCATAGAAAAGTATCTCTGTGACAAGTGATGCCTGAACGATAGCCTGGTCGGTGACACCTTTGAGGTCCCTACTGTCCATGGCTCCCAATGATTGCCTGTTGACACCGGTGATAGTTCCGGCAAGTCCTTCCAGATGTTCAAGGATGCTATTGAGATATTGGATAGCCGGAGTGACAGTATCGTCATAATGTTGAAACTGGTTGAAGGTAGCTTGTCTTCCCATACCTTCTTTGACAGACTGTATCCATCCTACACCAACCTTCCGTTGGTACATCCACTCCTGCATGCTCATACCATCGGGAAGTTGTGACTTATCCATGATAAATCCTTTTACTCCGGAAAGGGCTAACCACAGTTCTTTGTGAAAGTGAACAAGGTTATAAAGTATCTGAATGTCCTTGGCAGCCCATACTATGCTATAAGGTTTTCTCGTTATGCCATTAAAAGCCCTTCCTACATACGGAAGCTCAACCTTACTCGGATTGTCAATACTCCTTAGTTGTACCGGCATCTTCTGTACCCGGACATAAGTATTGTTGTTTATCTGCACTCCTTCCCATATGTCATTCTTATATCGTGTCTCAATAGTCTCCCCTTCTTTGACAGTAAGACTTTCATCCTTTCCAAGGATATGAGTAAAATAAGCATCTTCAACATGCTTGTTCGGAGTTTTCTTTCTATTTACATAGGCAACAGACTTCCATACACAATAGCATACTCTTATCTTATTTGATACATCAGGAGTCCCGGAATAAAGAGAGTTAGCTGTACCATCGGAAGAATAATCTCTTTCGTTTCCATATTGATAGGTAGTATCAGAAAAAGAAGAAGAAGAGGTATAGTAGTAGTCTTTTTTTAATTTATCAAGGTCTGTATCCTTAAGTTCGGTGCCAAACTCATCAATTATCTGTGGCATGGTCATCCATCGTTCTTCCATAGCCCATTCACAATCACTCACCCATTCCGACTCATCATCATTGGAATAATAGAAGTTTAAAGTATTGACTTTCCTTACCATGGGATCCGGGTCTCCCGGGTGATAGTTGACATAATAGAACTCATTATCTCCAACAAGTTTGTCATCAAATCCATAAGTAAACTTACTCTTGATATCATATTCATTCATGAGAAACTTAACACCCTTCTCGGCAAACATCTCAAGTAGTTCTTTGTATTCAAATCTATACTTAAGGTCAATAGCCTCCATCTCTTCTTTTAAGACAAGAGCCTTTGAGTTGAGAGGTTGTCTTAAGGATTGCAGTACAGCCTGCATCTTCCGTATCTCCCGTTGTTTGTTGATGACCTCTTCTGTCTTTTCCTGATTCTGCTGTGCCACCATAGCCAACTCTTCTTCCTTGTCTGCAATAGTCTGAATAATCTCATCCATCTGCATCTTCCGTTGCATAAGCTTACTCATGACAAGGTCAATGGCTTCCTGTGATTTAAGTTTTGTTTTTTTAGAAACAGAATCAGAGTCAACAGTAAACACACGAAATAGAAATGGTCGTTTAGTCTCCTGTGACCTTAACCTGTCAAGTCGTGGACGTATAAGAGGTATGAATCTTATCTTTGCCGGATATTCATATTTGTCTACCTTTCGCAAGTAGTCATAATCGCTTTCACTGAAAACACCATTGAACATATCATAACAAAACCTATCCTTTGCTTTTGACTGATAGGTACTGCCTACCATATTTACTATGGCACTGACATTGGACTGTCCCCATTTGGCATCCTTTTGATTTTCCGGAATTAATTGTTTTGGTAACATAGTTTCGTTTAATTAAAATTCATTGTAATTTTTCCGTTCTTGGATGTATAATGTACAAATCCATCTTTTTTCTTTTCTGCTGATTTAACAGCAAGATGTCTGTCGTCAAGTTCATGGACGATACACAATGCAGACGATATAGTAATATCGCAGTTGTATCCTTTCTCATCCCTGTAGTTGATAGCCGCAATGATCTGTTCCTGGTCAAGCATCTTATGACTGTTATCTTTTATATAATCCCGATAGGCAGTCAACCAATAAGGCTTAGTGCCTGGGTCTATGCCGAACTTATTATTTACCTGGCTAACTTTTACATTAGAATAGGCAATACGTGGACGTTCTCTCAAGAAATGGTCAAGATGATTTCTCTCATACCATCCGAAGATGCCTATGTTGGACCACTCAATAAGATTGGGTGCCTTATAATAGTAGCATAACTTAGCTGACATATCATAGAAGTCCTCTGCCTTCTTTGGCCGTATGGTAACTCTTGCTACGAAAGTCCTCGATATGGAAGATACATCTTTGAAGGCTTTAAATATCTGGCAACTTCCTTTGGAAGAACTTGTGTTAGCCTGGTCTTTGTCATAACTGTCGGTAGCTCCCTTGTATAGATTAAGGAATACATTCCCGGCCGCATCTTTTGCAGGATGTTCATAAATGATAAATGGCCCGTTATTATCAGCGAACCATTCAATACCTATAATCTTATCTGAGTTATCCCTTATCCATTCAAGCCTTCCTCTCTGTGCTATGTTATTCAACTCCCTTGAGTTTCTTAGTAAGGCCAGTTGTGCGTTGAGTAATGCCACATCAAAAAGACTATTGCCGGTACGCATGAAAGCTTCGTCCGGATTTAAAGGCATCTGTGTCTTTAACCGGATAAGCTTATTGCTATCTTTTGCCTGAGCCGCTGCATCCCTGTCAGACTCAATCTTTTTCATACTTGGCTCAAAAAGAGAGTTGCCGTCAACATCTATAATAGCATATTTCCATGCGGGAACGAAATAGCAAATCTTCTTCATGTCGGCAGGATCTCCTTCACGATAGATATTATCAAACTCAAGCATGTCATAAGCTGTAGGGTCAAAGAATATCTCTTCCAGCTCATCGGCTCCCTTGTCCATATCACCGCCAGTACCTACTATGATGGCGATACCTGTCTTCTGGAAGTTGGCTTCAAGGGCTGGTTTTATAAAGTTAAAAGATTCTTTAAGCCCGGGAAACCTTCCTGCCTCTTCAAAGATTATCAAAGAAGGACTATTATGTACAACAGTAAAGTCAGAAAGTAAAAATAAATGATCTCCACTACATTCAAATCCATAATATTTACCAACTCCTTCTTTAGAAATAGAAATTCCCTTAATTGTATTTTTCTTAGATTGTTTAATACATTTTTTTCGTTGAATTAATACAGGAATCTCGGAAACTTTTCCGGTAATATGGATTATCCAGTAATTTTTATTTTTTATCCTTTTAGACTTACAAGTACACCAAAATCCAAGACTTCTTGATATCATTAAAATATCATCTTTTAATCTATCGAATTTAGTTGCAATTTCATATCCTGCACCACTATTAAAAAGATAACCATCAGAATCAATTAATCCAGCTAATAATTGTAATCTCATGCTTTTGGAATTGCACATATACGATAAAGGAATGTGTTTATTCTTAATAAGATTCATTTTTTTAAGAGTCTGAATAGTATTCCTTATGTATATTCTTTTACAATCAGTTCCTTTTTTATTCCCAATAGAATGAGAATATGTATTACATAAATAATCTAATATTTCTTTATCTATATTAGTAATTCTTGCTTCATCAGAATCTCCATCTCCAAGCCATAATCCTAAAAAATAAGGAGCAAGTTCTACTCTTTTTATTTGATAATCAACAGCAGTTTGCTTCCTATAACAATATCTTTTAAATGTTTTTGCTTTAGAAAAATATTTTTCTGCTTCTATAATTAAATTACCATTTTCATTTTTTGAATCGCAGTCATTAAAGTTATTGGTAATAAATTTACCATGCCTATTACTATTTCTATTTCTAACCAAAGGAGAATGTTGAAAAACAAGATCGTGTTTACTATTTACAATATAATCATTACCTGCAACTTGTTTTATTCTATAGAGATTATCAATTCCAAAATGAGTTGATAATACAGTTCTTGATAATGAATCTGGACCCATTACAAGGTCACCAACTTTTATATCCTGAATCATTTTAATAGACCCATTATGCATCAATACTAATGTGTTCTCACCAAAACACTTTCCAACTGTTGCTTGTGTATTATTCTTTGAAGTAATACAGTATACCTCAGACATAGAACCTTTCCACGAAGGGATACCCTCTTCGATGACCTTATATTTTGCCTGGATATAGTCAATAGTATCAGGAAGTCTTCTTTTGAAGAATTCAGTTCCCTTAAGACTGTTGATGCCACGGATAGTCATCTTCATGGTATTCTGACAATACTTATCCTCTCCTGCTGTGATGATAGACTGGCTGTTGCGAAAGACAGAGAATTCTTTCCCTACCAGAGAAGCAAGCTTCTCCGAATATCCTGCTTGCCGTCTTTTTACAATACACATGTTCTTTCCATTCTTTCTTGCTTTGTCAAGAGCATGAAAGAACTCA
>Ga0209324_10001010_pt1 | contig 19520 bp, 15 predicted proteins | sample Rifsed19ft3_FD_184015 | JGI IMG/M metagenome (GOLD analysis project Ga0209324, IMG submission 184015) | Soil microbial communities from Rifle, Colorado, USA - sediment 19ft 3 (version 2) | ecosystem: Environmental > Terrestrial > Deep subsurface > Rock core/Sediment | place: Rifle, Colorado...
GATGGGAGTCGCGGGTTCCGGCAAAAAGGCCCCGGACGTAGTCAAAGACTTTGGTGTAGGTGGCGGGATTGCTTCTGGGGGTGCGGCCAATCGGACTTTGGTCAATTAAACTGACCCTTTTGACGGCGTCCAAGAACCTTAGCGAACTAAAGGGGATCTCCTGGCGCTGGTGTTGCCGATTCAATTGGCGGGCGAGGGCTTCATAGAGGGTGTCGACAATCAGTGAAGATTTGCCGGAGCCGGAGACGCCGGTAACGCCGATGAGTCTGCCCAAGGGAATATCAACGGAAATATTCTTCAGGTTGTGATGGGTACAGCCGGAGAGAGTGATATCGCTGTTTTGTTTTGGTTTCTTGGCCGTCTTAATCGGGGCGACGACTTTCTGGTTGCTGATGTATTGACCGGTGAGGCAGGCGCTTTTTTTCATTTTTTCGACTTCGCCTGCAAAAGTTAACTGCCCGCCTTTTTCGCCGGCGGCCGGACCGAACTCAACCAGATGGTCAGCGGAGAGAATGGTGTCGCGGTCGTGTTCGACAACGACCAGGGTGTTGCCCAAAGAAACCAGATTCTTGAGGGTGGTAATCAGTTTTTGATTATCGCGCTGGTGGAGTCCGATGGTTGGTTCGTCGAGAACATAAAGAATGCCGGTCAGGCGGCTGCCGATCTGACTGGCCAGACGAATGCGCTGGAGTTCGCCCCCCGAAAGACTACCAGCCTCGCGGTTGATGGTCAAATAGCTTAAGCCGACGGACTGGAGAAACTCAAGGCGGTCTTTGGTTTCTTTTAGAATTGGGGTGGCGATTTGGAGTTCGGTCAGATTGAGGTGGTCGCTGAGGCTGGTGATATAGGCCAGGGCTTTATCAATTGAAAGAGCGGTAACTGCGGCAATGTTTTTTTCGTTGACGGTAACACCGAGGATCTCCGGTTTGAGGCGGTCACCGTGACAATCCGGGCAGGACAATTTGATCAGATAGTGATCGAGTTCCTCGCGGACGTAGTTGGAGCTGGTTTCCTGATAGCGGCGTTCAAACTCGGCCACTAAACCGATGAAAGGTGTCTGCCAAACGGTCGGGCGGCCCTGGGAATTGAGTCCGTGAACGGCGTGAACTTCTTTACCCGTGCCTTCGAACAAGACGTTTTTCTGTTTGTCGGTCATTTTTTCGAGGGGAGTTTTGTTGTTGAACCCGAGTTCAGCCATAACCTTGGTAATGAGGCGAGCCATCCAAGTTTCGGTTTCAAACTGACTAGCTAAGGGGACAATGCCACCTTCAAGGAGGGTGAGACTGGGGGCGAGGATGAGATTGCGATTGAGGGTCAGTTTACTACCCAAGCCGGTGCAAGTGGGACAAGCACCATCAGGGGAGTTAAAGGAGAAGGAACGGGGTTGCTGTTTGGGGAGAGAAAGATTGTCAAAAGGACAAGCCAGGTTTTCGGAATAGAGGTGGTCTTCCAAATCCTTGGGGGCTTCAGGGAATGAGAGGGCGGCGTCACGGACGAGACTGGCGATAACTTCCCCACCGGAGAGCTTGAGGGCGGTTTCGATAGATTCAAGCAGGCGATTTTTGTCGGTTTGGTCAGCAGATCCGGCAGCCGCTTTGGCAATGACGACTTTGTCGATGACGGCGTCGATATCATGACGATTGTTTTTGAAGAGATTGAGTGTCGAGTTGGTATTGATGAATTTATCGTCAACTCTAACCTCCCCGATGCCTTTTTTGGCCAGGTTGACGAGTAGTTCTTTGAACTCCCCTTTCTTGTTTTTGACTACCGGGGCCATGATCAGTAGCCGGACCCCTTTCTGTTTGGTCATACCTGGGTCACTTTGGACCAGATTGTAGATGGCGTCGCGGATTTGGGTGACGTCGGCGGCCATGACCTCGCGGCCGCATTTCGGACAATGGGGGTGGCCAACGCGGGCAAAGAGAAGGCGGAGGTAGTCATAGATTTCGGTGACGGTACCAACGGTACTTCTGGGATTATGACTGCCCTGCTTTTGGTCAATGAGAATAGCCGGTGAAAGGCCCTCGATCGAGTCAACGTCGGGTTTGTCCATGACGCCGAGGAACTGGCGGGCGTAGCTACTTAGCGACTCGACGTAGCGGCGCTGGCCTTCGGCGTAGATGGTATCGTGGGCCATGGACGACTTGCCCGAGCCGGAAACGCCGGTAAAGACCACCAGTTGGTTCTTGGGGATGGTCAAATCGATGTTCTTGAGGTTGTGTTGACGGGCACCCCTGACGATCAAATGGGTGGACGGAGAAACTTCAGCCATAACGTTCAATTTTACCCCAAAACTGGGAAGATTACCAGTATAAAACCCGAATATTTTCTCTTGACATATTAGACACCAAGGGATATGCTATGGGTTGTGGAACATAGATTTGGGATTCACCCCCAGCTTCGGGGAGCATATGGCGAACTCTATGATGAGCTAAAAGGGGAAGGGTTATCCGACGAGGAGGCTCTCCGAAGATTAAATACTGATTTTGACTGGGCCTTGAATGAATTGAGAAAACCCATACTTAGCCCACGTGAGGATGAATTTGCTGATGATGAGCACAAGAGAGACAAGGCGGCTGAGAACGGTGATGATTTGGCTTCGCAGTGGCTAGAGGCGAGGGAAAAAAATGATGGATCGCATCTGATGTTTGAGTTAATGCTTGGGCTTAGGAAGACCGGAGTTTAAGACAGTTTGGCGATGAGGTCGCGGTACTTGGCGGCCATTTCAAAATCCCAGTTTTTGGCGGCGGCGGTCATATTGGCTTTCATTTTGCGGATCAATTTTTTCTTGTCGCCCGGGGTGAGGGCGTCAGGATTGACGTCTTCGGTCTTTTTCCAACCAAATTCTTCCAGTTCTTTGATCCTGGCCGTTTTTTCTTTCTTTTCCTCCCGCTTCAGCAATTTTTCCCGTAAGGGTTTGACGATACCCAGAGGAGTGATGCCGTGCTTCTGGTTATATTCCAGTTGAGTTTGGCGGCGGCGGGAGGTGACGGCGATCGCTTGTTTCATCGAGTCGCTAATCCGGTCGGCATAAAGGTGGACCAGACCGTTGACGTGCCGGGCCGCCCGGCCCATGGTTTGGATGAGCGAGGTGGGGTTACGCAGGAAACCCTCTTTGTCGGCATCGAGAATGGCGACCAAACTGACTTCGGGCAGGTCAATCCCCTCGCGGAGGAGATTGATGCCAACCAGACAGTCAAAGTTGCCCAGGCGAAGGTCATCGAGAATGTCGGAACGGTCGAGGGTCAGGACGTCGGAGTGGAGATACTGGACTTTTAACTCGGGCGCCTCGGCAAGATTAAGAAGGGCCTTTATCTTGGCCGGATCTTTTAGATAGTCGGTTAGATCCTCGGCCATCCGTTTGGTGATGGTGAGAATTAAAGTTCTCTCACCCCGCTCTTTCCTGGCGATGATCTCACTGACCAGGTGAGCAATTTGATTGGCGGCGGGAAAAACCTTGACCTCGGGGTCGAGAAGACCCGTGGGGCGAATAAGTTGCTGGGCAATCGCCGGCGCTTTTTCGCCTTGGCTCAAAGACAGTTCGAGTTCCTGGGGTGTGGCCGAAGCGTAGAGGATTTGGGGGGTCCGCGCCTGAAACTCAATGAAATTTAAGGGCCGGTTATCGAGGGCGGCCGGGAGACGAAAGCCATAGTCGATCAAGGTTTCCTTGCGCGACCGGTCGCCCCGGTACATACCTTTGATCTGGGGCAGGGAGATATGGGACTCATCAATGACGGTTAGGAAGTTCTTCCGGCCAAACTTTTTGGCATTGTAGTTCATATAGTCGAGCAAGGTGTAGGGCGGCTCGCCCGGCTGTCGCTTATCAAAGTAGCGGCTGTAGTTTTCGATGCCGTTGACAAAGCCAAACTCTTCAATCTGGGCCAGGTCATAATTCACTTTTTGTTCAAGTCGGTGGGCTTCCAGAATTCGGCCTTCTTTTTTGAACTTCTCAACCTGGTCCTGCAAATCAGATCTGATTTGGGCCAGGGCTTCTTTTTGAGTAGTAACATTGGTAATGTAGTGCTTGGTGGGATAGATAGTCGTTCCGCCAAAGACGGATCCCGCCTGGCGGGGGATGTCGGTGAAGTTTAAGGGGTCGAGCCGCTTGATGGAGGCGATCGTCTTTTCGGCGAAAATAATGCTGGTGACCACTTCTTCGTTGCTAGGAAATAGCTGGAGGGTGTTGCCAATGAGGCGGAAGTTGCCCCGGGTAAGCTCACTGGTGGTGCGTTGGTATTGAAGATCGAGTAAACGGTGGGCGACGTCGGTGCGGTCAATAATCTGGCCTTCGACCAATTCGAGAAAATATTTTTCGTACTCGACCGGGTTACCGATATTGTAGATGCAGGAAACGGAGGCGACGACAATGCAGTCGGGACGGCTGACAAGGTTGGCGGTGGTTGAGAGACGGAGGCGGTCAATTTCGGCGTTGATATCGGCTTCTTTCTCGATATAGGTGTCGGTTTGGGGAATATACGCCTCCGGTTGGTAATAGTCATAGTAACTGACAAAATAGGAAACGGCGTTGTCGGGGAAGAAATCACGCAGCTCCTGGTAAAGTTGAGCCGCCAGGGTTTTGTTGTGACTAACGACGAGAGTGGGCAGCTGGGTTTTTTCAATGACGTTAGCAACGGTGTAGGTTTTGCCGCTACCGGTGACACCAACGAGAGTCTGGTGCTTGTTCCCCGCCTGGATCGATTTGGTCAGAAGATCGATCGCGTTTGGCTGATCGCCGGTTGGCTGATAATTAGCTTTGAGCTTGAAATCCACGCGTTATATTTTACCTGAAATGACGAAGATTTGGCGAAACTGCCACTTGACATGTTCGGGTTTTATTAGTTAACTGAAAGCATGGCAGTTACTCTGTACAAAAGACAAAGACAGATCGTTGATTTTATTTCCCAGTTCATCCAAAAGAATGGCTACTCCCCGACTCTGTCGGAAATTGCCGGGGCGATTGGCGTTTCTTCGCTGGCCACGGTTCACGAACATCTGCAGGCCCTGATCAAGAAAAAGGTTATCAGGAAATATGAAGGGGCGATCAGGGGCATTGAGATTCTGGATAAGCATATCTCCGAGGCCCTGTCTTCGGTAGAACTGCCGATCATGGGCTTTATCGCCGCCGGTAAGCCGATTATGCCCTACACCGACCCCGACGCGACGATGAAAATCGCTCCGTCTTTGGTTTCCGGGAAAAAGAGGGCCTTTGTACTGCAGGTGAAGGGAACGTCGATGATTGATGAGGGGATTTTCGACAAGGATTTTGTGGTCATTGAAGAGGAAGATATCGGCAATGTCCGGGACGGTGACATTGTGGTCGCTTTGCTCGAAAACGGATTGGCGACTTTGAAACGCTTTTTCAAGGAAAAGACGAGAATCAGGCTGGAACCGGCCAATTCGACCATGTCGCCGATTTACGCCACCAACGTCCGAATTCAAGGTCGGCTCAAAGCGGTCATCCGTAAGTATTAAGAGTTGTATACTAAAAGTATGGCCTTAACCGATGGAGATCTGAAGAAGATTGGGAAGTTGATGGATGAGAGGTTGTTGGTGTTTCACAATGATGTTACGGAAAAGAAATTTGAATGGCTTGAGGAGACACTGGGTAATAGGATCACTAAAGTTGAAAGTAAGTTAGATAAGATAACGGACCATCAGGCGGAGATGCTGGATAATCACGAAAGACGAATCGGGAAGTTAGAATTGTCAGTCGCGATCTAATTATTTTTCCCAGCTTCTTTTTTTGCGAGCGCTGGCCGGTAGAGCGTCGAAGATCATCTTGGCGGATTCTTTTAAGCCCCGCAGAAGATGGTTTTGATCAGTGGGTCGAACGACCCGGGAGCGTCCCGTGGTCCATTTTCGGTCACCGGCGTAGGTTTTGGCCATAGCTTTATTTTTGACTAGTAATATATTTGGTCAGGTCTCTTTTTTCCTGGTATTGAATTAGGGTTTTATCTTTTAGAATAGCAAAAGTTTGGTGATAGGCAGAAAGGGTTTCGTCGCGGCGGAAAACGCCGGTAAAGATGTCCTGGTCGGTCCAGGCGGCTTTGGTAATGGCTTCGTAAACATTACCGAGGCTGATGGGTAGCGGTTTGACGCGTTGGCGAAACCAGTCGTAAGTATTGAGTTTGTTGTAGGTAACACAGGGCTGGAGGACTTCGACCAGGGCAAAACCCCGGTGGGTCAGAGCATCAACGAAAATTTTGGTCGTGTCGGGGATATTGCCGGCGAAAGCGCGGGCAACATAAGTGGCGCCGGAAAGGAGGGCGAAACCACAGGGTTCGAGCGGTTGTTCGACAACACCCAAGGGAGTGGCTTTGCCCTTGGTTCCCTTCATCGACGTGGGTGAACTTTGGCCGGTAGTCAGGCCATAGACCTGGTTATTATGAAGAATAACGGTGATATCCATGTTGGCTCGGGCGGCAGAAATAAAATGGGTCATCCCCTCGCCCAGGAGGCCGCCATCGCCGCCGATGACGATCACCTTTTGGGAGTGGTTGGCTAGTTTGATACCGCAAGCGGCGGGGATGGCCCGGCCATGGAGACCGTGGAAGCCGTAAGCTCGGAGATGATTGGTCATATTGCCGGAGCAGCCGATATCGTAGACCAGGACAAACTGATGGGTTGCCAAATTGAGTTGTTTGAGGGCGGCCTTGAGAGCGGCCCAGATGCCCCAATCACCGCAGCCGCCGCACCAGGTGGGAAAGAGGCCGGTATCGAGGTTAGCCATGGTTCGACATGCTCACCATTAGTAATGTTTAATTTGGTCGATTAATTTGCCGGGATCTAAGGGGCGGCCGGTATCTTCACCGAGCTGCTGGTGGATAGTGATACCGGTTTCCTGGCGCAGGAGCCGGGCAAGTTGGTGGGTTTCGTTATTCTCGATACTAATTAGCTTGGTATAGCCGGATAAAAGAGTGTCCAGTTTTTCGGGTAAAGGCCAGAGATGATTGAAATGAAGGTGGGCCATTTTCATTTCTTCGGCAACCTGACGGGCAATATATTTAGGGGAACCCCAGGAAATGACGGCCTGGTCACTGTTGCCGGTAATGGCCGGCAGGGGAATGTAATTTTTTATTTCATTAGTCTTGTCGCGCCGCCGTTGGTTGGCGAGGGTCCGATTTTCGGCCGATTCGTCGACGAGACCATGAGCTTCGTGTTCGTCGGAGTTGGCAATGTACTCCCCGCCCGGGATGCCGGGAATGGTGCGTGAGTGAAGGCCACTGGGGGTGAAGGCATAGCGGGCAAACATTTCCGGTTTGGGTGGTGGGCTAACCGCCGAAAGTGGAACTGGATCCAGGGCTGGAAAGTCGGCCGAGCTGTAATAGTTTTCCGCTAAATATTTGTCGGAGAGAATAACGACGGGACAGTGAAAAGTTTGGGCAAGATAAAAAGCGCGGTGGGTCAGACGATAGCATTCGTCGGGATCGGCCGGGGCGAGGACGATTTTGGGAAACTCGCCGTGGCCGGCATTAATCGCAAACAGGAGATCGCTTTGTGATGTCCAGGTGGGCAGGCCAGTGGCCGGGGCAGGGCGCTGGGCGAGGTAAATAACGATTGGAGTTTCCAACATGCCGGAAAGGGAGATCCCCTCCTCCATCAAGGCAAAGCCCCCGCCGGACGTACCGGTCATCGCTTTGGCACCGGCGAAGGCGGCCCCGTTAATCATATTGATGGCGCTGATCTCGTCTTCGGCCTGGCGGACGAGATAGTCGAACTCGAGTTGGTGGGCGGCCATAAAGTGGAGTAAGGGGGAACTGGGGGTCATCGGGTAGCCGGCGTAGAAATTGATACCGGCGGCGATGGCTCCGAGTCCGATTGCCTGACTGCCATTGATAGCCAGATGATGGGTTTGGTTAATGGCTTTGGGTAAGTCCAGATTGAGATGATATTGAATCGAAAGCTGACCGGCTTGGTCAAAGGCGGCTTTGTTTTGGTCGAGAAGGGTTTGGGATTTGTCCCCCAATTCTTGACGAATTAATTCCCAGACGAGGTTAGGATCCAGTTTCAATTGGGGAGCGACAAAGCCGAGCATGGCCGTGTTCAAGGTCAGGGGGTTACCGGCGTTCTTGGCGACGGTAAGCAGGGTTGGTTGGTGGAGATTTTTGTGTTCGTGATCGGCTTTGAGAGTTTGATCGGCGATAATGTGGGTAGTTTCGGCAATCGATTGGTGTTCGTTATCGAGGGCGCCTTGGGTCAGGGCCAGAAGAAGATCAACTTTGGGGGCGTTGTTGGGAAAAGGTTTTTCGCTAATGGTGACCAGGTAGGAAGTATGACCGCCTTTGATGAGGGAAGGATACTCGGGATAACCCTGACAATAGTAACCGGCGCGGGTAAAGGCACGGACGAGGGTTTCGCCGGCAGACATCGAGCCGGCGCCGGCCGGACCGGCAATTTTGATACCAAAAACTTCGGGCATTAAGTTCAGTATATCAATCGACAAAGGTGAGCGCGATGCCCGTTTTTCCGGCTCGACCGGTACGACCGATACGGTGAACGTAGTCGTCGTAGGTGGCGGGTTGGTCAAAGTTAATGACGTGGCTGATGTCTTTGACATCAATACCCCGGGCGGCGACGTCGGTGGCAATAAGGATGTTGATGTGGTTATCCTTGAATTGGCGGAGGACGTTTTCGCGCTGATTTTGGCGTTTGTTGCCATGGATGGCCCCGGCTTTGAAACCGGCTTTGATGAGATCGCGGCTCAGGTCTTCGACGCCGTGTTTGGTGCGACCGAAAACGAGAACCTTGCAGAACTCATTTTTACTAAGCAGGCCGCAGAGAAGATTAATTTTTTGGGCTTTCCCGGAAGCTCTGATGACGTTTTGACTGACATTACCCGAGGTGGCGCCGGTTTTCACCGAAATCTTTTTAGGGCTACGCATAAACTGACGGGCAATCTTTTCAACTTTATCATCGATGGTAGCCGAGAAAAGCAGGGTTTGACGTTCCTTGGGGAGCAGAGAGAGCAAGAGAGTAATGTCTTTGACAAAACCCATATCAAGCATCCGGTCAACTTCGTCGAGAACCACGGTTTTGGTAGTGTCCAAATTAAGGTAGCCGCGTTGATGAAGGTCTTTGAGGCGCCCGGGGGTACCAATGAGAATACTCGGGCCACGGCGCAGATTGTCGAGTTGGCGGCGCATATCAGAGCCGCCAATGATGAGGCAGGAATAGATACCAAGACCCTCGGCGAGAGCTTTAGTTTCCTCCTGGATCTGAACAGCTAGTTCACGGGTGGGGGCAATGATGATGGCGGTTTCGTTCCGATCGGAAATAATCTTGTTGAGTATCGGCAAGACGAAAACCATGGTTTTACCGGTGCCGGTATCGGCTAAACCCAAGACGTCATCTCCGGCCAGAGCCGGTTCCAGAGCTTGATCCTGGATAGTCGTAGGTTTAGCAAAACCTTTTTTATTCAAGTTAGTCAGAAGCGAGGCGTGCAGCCCAAAATCAGAAAAATTATGTCTGATTGACACTTCTTGGGTAACTTCTGGGGCGGCATCGCGAACAAATAATCTCGGATCCAAGGCTTTAGGGATAGGAAAAGAACGTCTTCCTCCGCCAAAAGACTGATGAGAGCGTTGGCCACCGCGGTAGGAACTACCACGACCACCAAAATGTCGTTTAGTGAACATATATTTATTGGGAAGCTTGTGCTTCTCCAGATTGTCCTGACGGGAAAACTTCAAGATAGACAATTGGAAAAACGGTCTAGCGAGGCGAGCTAAGTGCTCAATCCGAGAACAATATGGGTATTGTAGCATATTGGGGTAAAATAAGCGAATGGAGAAAAGAAATGATGTAATGGCCGAGGGATTACGGGCTCTTGGGGCGGGTTTTATTGAAGCGGAGGCCGATAGGGTTAGCCGGAGAATTGCGTTACTAGAGAAAGTCTTGACTGGAGATACCGGCGATGAAATCCCTGAAGGGCTCGAAGATACCTTTTCGGGTGTTGTTTGTGATGAGGAGGTAGATTCAAAAACTCTGGCAAGCTTGATGAAGAAATGGCTCGAGGGGGTAGTTGGATCGTCCCTGGCGGAATTGGTTGTTAAGAAGCGGCTTAAATCTGAAGATGGGAAAACTAAGGTTGTTGTTTTCGCCGAGCCAATTGGGGAGATGGAATACTTTTTATCGACTTGGGTCGATGGAGATGAGAAACCAAGATATGTCCTGTGGCCGATGGAAATGTATGATGGCCAGTTTGAAGCCGGTTACACCGAGGAGGAGTCATGAAACTTACGCTTGTCGGATTACCACTTGGTAATATCGAGGATATTAGCTTGCGGGTGATTCGGACTCTGACCGAGGCGAAAATAGTCATTTGTGAAGATACGCGGGTGTTTCACAAACTGTGGCAGAAATTGCAGAATTTAGGTCATCTATCCGCGTCATTCTCGGGACGGTTAATGGTGATCAATGATTTCAACGAGGCGGATAAGGTGAGCTGGCTCCTAGAGCAGATTGGGCCCGAGGGCGAGGCGATTTTGGTTTCGGATGCCGGCATGCCTTTAGTTTCCGACCCTGGCTATCGACTAGTCAAAGAGTTATTGTCCCGGGGCGGGACGATTGAGGTGGTTCCCGGACCGACGGCGGCAATGACAGCGTTGGCCATTTCCGGGCTGTCGGCAGACAAGGTCTTATTTTTAGGATTCTTACCGAAAAAACTAAGTAAAAGAAAGGCAAATTGGGAATTAGTCAAGGCGGCCGATGGGGTGACGGTAATTATTTATGAGTCCCCTTTCCGGGTGACAAAAACATTAGAGGAGATCAGGAACGAGTTCGGAGACCTGTCGCCTACGGTGATCGCCAGAGAGCTAACCAAAGAATATGAAGAAGTACTCCGGGGTAGTGTGGCTGAACTGTTGGCTAGCGGAGCCAAAATTAAAGGCGAGGTGGTAATCCTTTTCCGGTTTGAGAAATGAAAAAGCCCCTGTAACGCCAGGGGCAAGCGCTTTCCTATCAAAAGGTAGCTCTATTATACACTATGGGTTAATACTCTTCGAGGGTGGAGGTGTCGCCCAGAGGCAGGCCGAGTTCGCGGGCGCGGAGGAGGCGGCGGACGATCTTGCCGGAGCGGGTTTTTGGCAGACTGTCGACAAACTCGATCTCGCGGGGATAGGCGTGGCCGGCGAGATGGTGCTTGACGTGTTCGGAGATTTCAGCCTTTAGCTTTTCGGATGGTTTAAATCCTGGCTTGAGGGCGATAAAAGCTTTGATGATCTGGCCGCGAAGCGGATCGGGTTTGCCGATTACCCCCGCTTCGGCACAGGCCGGGTGACTGACGATGGCACTTTCGACTTCAAACGGCCCGACGCGCTCGCCTTGAGTCTTGATGACGTCGTCGGCACGGCCGACGAACCAGTAGTAGCCATCTTTATCTTTGTAGGCGCGGTCACCAGTAATATACCAGCCTTTGATGAAATAGGATTTGTATTTTTTGGGTCGTTTCCAGATCTTCGTCATTTGGGAAGTAAAGCCTTTCTTCAAAGCCAGATTCCCTTCGGTCAAGGGCGGCAGTTCGTTACCATGGTCGTCAACAATCGCGGGATGAATGCCGGGGAAGGGTTTGCCCATCGAACCAACGCGAATATCCATACTGGGGTAATTGCCGATCATGATGGCGCCGGTTTCGGTCTGCCACCAGGTATCATGGAAGGGGTGTTTGAAAATACGATACGACCAGAGGAGCGGTTGGGGGTTCAACGGTTCGCCGACACTGCCCAGATGGCGAAGAGAGGATAGGTTGTGAAAGCGGACGAGGTCATCACCGGCCGCCTGGAGCATCCGGATAGCGGTGGGAGCGGAATACCAAACAGTGACCCGGTATTTTTCAATGATTTTGTACCAGTTTTTGGGGTCAAAACGACCAGAGTAAACGACAGTACTGGTGGCATTACTGAGGGTTCCGAGGATCTGATAAGAAATACCGGTGACCCAGCCTGGGTCGGCGGTGCACCAATAAACATCTTCCGGTTTCAGATCGAGGATATATTTGGCAGTTAGGTGCTGTTGGAGGATGGCTTTGTGCGCATGGATCACTCCCTTTGGTTTGCCTGTAGTGCCGGAGGTGTAGAGCATGAAGGCGGGATCATCTGCATCGGTGTGGCTGGTGTGGAGTTCGTCAGAGTGTTTGGCGAGGACCTTGGCAAGTTTCTTGGTGGTAATGATATGCTCGAGCGCGGGTAGCTTGCGGCGAACGCTGGTGAGGCGGGGCTTGAGCTCTTCGGAGGTGACGAGGACTTTGGCGCCGCTATTTTCCAAGCGGTCATAAATCGCGTCTGAGCCGAAAGCAGAAAACATCGTCCCGGCAATGGCGCCGATTTTGAGGGTTCCCAGAAAGCCGTAAAAAATTTCGGCAGTTCGCGGCAGAAAAAAGAAGACCCGGTCTCCCCGACCAACTCCAAGGGATTTCAGATAATTGCCAAAGCGGTTAGCTAGCTGGTTCAGCTCAAAGAAAGTGAGTTTGGTTTCGTTGAGTTTGTCGTCAACCAGATAAAGGGCGACTTTATTTTTGTTTTCGTTACCAGCGTGTCTCTCGACGGCGTTGTAGGCGGCGTTTAATTTGCCATCTTCAAAATACTCGACCTCTCCCCTCACCCACTCGGCCAAATCAAAATCCCGATATGCTTTTTCGTAATGAGGCAAATTGGGCGGAGCTTTTAGATGTTTGTCCTCGACGCTGATAGTCCGAAATTTTTGCATCTTTATTTAGTGTACAGATTTTTGCCGGTCATCTCGGCCGGTTTTTCAATTTCTAACAATGAGAGGATGGTGGGGGCGATGTCCGCCAGAACCCCGTTTTCCAGCTGACCGGCCGGTTTTTCTTTGGCAAAGAGAATAAGGGGGACCGGAAAGAGCGAGTGTTCAGTATCCATACCACCTTGGCGGTTGGTGAGTTCTTCGGCGTTGCCGTGATCGCCGGTTACCAGAAGATAGGCGTCGGTTTGTTTAGCCAATTCGACCAGCTTGGCCAAACCGGCATCGGCCGCTTTGACCGCCTGGATGGTTTTGTCGATATTGCCGGTATGGGCGACCATATCCGGACAGGCGATATTGATAACCCCGAGGGCATGACTGTCGGCGGCAAAGGCTTGGCAGAAGGAATCGACCAGAAAAGGGGTAGACATTTCCGGGAGCAGGTCGTAGGTCGCGATCTTCGGCGAGGGAACGATGAGCCGGTCTTCGCCGGGAAACTCTTCTTCGTGCTGGCCATTGAAATAATAGGTGACAAAACGTTCCTTTTCGCTCTCGGCCGCCCGCAGTTGCGGCAGGCCGGCTTTGGAGATGATTTCACCGAGGGTGTTGCTGATGACCAGATCGGGAAAAGCGACGGCAACCTTGAAGTTCTTGTGGTAGTTAGTCATGGTGACCAAAGCAAGATTGGCGATGTTGGCGTCCAGTATCGTTTTTGTCAATTGGCGGGGACGGTCAATGCGGAAGTTATAGAAAATAACGGCATCGTTGGCCCGAATTCGGGTGGCGCTGCAATTACCGCCAAGACCAACCGGTTTGACGAACTCGTCGGTTTCACCCCGGTCATAGGATGCCTGGATCGCTTTCTGCCCCGTTTCGACGCTAACGGGGTGGGCACCGGTGAGACAGTCAAAAGCCAGTTTGGTACGGTCAAGACGCATATCGCGATCCATGGCGTAGTAGCGGCCCATGAGGCTGACGATTTGGCCATTTTTGATATAGCGGGCCAAATACTCGGTGACGGCGGCGATTTGGTTCGCGCCAGCGGTGGGCGGTGAGTCGCGGCCGTCGGTGATGAGGTGAAGATATAATTTTTCGATTTTGTGCTGGGCGGCCATCATGATCAGGGCGTAGAGGTGATCGTTGTAGGCGTGAACTCCCGAGGAACCGACCAGACCCAAAAGATGAAGGGCCGAGTTGTTGGTCTGGGCGTGGTTGATGGCCGAAAGTAAGGCGGGATTGGTGAAGAACTCTCCTTGAGCGATGCTCATATTGATCCGGGCCAGGTCCTGGTAGACGATCCGGCCGGCGCCGATATTGAGATGGCCCGTTTCGGTATTGCCGTCCTGCTCGGCCGGCAGGCCGACGGCGATACCTGAGGCTTCCAATTGACTGTGGGGGTAGTTCTGGTTGAGAAATTTGAAGGTTTGGGGGTCGGCCAGGGTAATAGCATTACCCGGTCCGGGGGGGGCGATGCCCCAGCCATCCATAATGCAGAGAATAACGCGTTTGGCAGGCATGGTTTAAATATAACACCTGCCGGCTTATGATAGACATTCACCTCCAACTTGCTATGATATAGGCTACTTTTGATATATGAAGTCTTACATTGAAAAACATCGATCACATTCCAGAGAGGTGGTGACTAGAGCCTTGGCGCGGCAGGTGGGAATCGAGATGGCTGATCTCAAATCTCCAGAAACAATGCCACAGCTGATAAACGCAACATCTTTCTTGAAAAAACTAGATTTAGCTACGGTAAGGGTTAGGGCCGGAAGAGAGGTTTTTTTTGGCTTTGATTTAGAACGAGGAGCGAATTGTTTTTCCTTGACTGAAAGACAAATTGGAACTGGGTCAAGCGTGGATCATTATTATGACCACCACATTTCTTTGCATACCCACCCATTTACAGATGATGAATTGGGGCCTAGTGATCGCGACCAGCTAATAGGCTTAATTCCTTACCCATATTCCTTAGATTTGGCGTCAATGATTACCTCAAACGAGATTGGGATGATGGTATTGGCACACAGCACCGGGGATAACTATTGTTATCTGATGGTTGTCATAAAAACCATTGGTTATAAAAATCATTACACAGAAGAAATTTTTAGGGCCGAACCGCGCCCGTCCAAAAGTCCTGCCCGAATTACTTTCAAAGATTACGATCGCTATTATTCTCGATTTGGTTTTGTGACTTACCGGGGTTATTTTTTGGCCGGCCAAGATGAACCCATACTTCTTCGAAAATCTTTGAGATAGTTATTTCCCCTGGGCAGTGAGGTATTCCTGAATAAAGGCAAGACGGTTGTACTTGGTGACCCGCTCCATCCGGTTGGGGGCGCCAAACTTGGCATAGTCGGCGCCAATGCCAACGGCGAAATCGGCGATAAAATCTTCGTCGGTGTCGCCGGAACGATGGGAAACAACGACGGAAAAATTGTTGACCTTGGCCAGTTTGACCACTTGAACCGTTTCGGAAATGGTGCCAATTTGGTTGGGTTTGACGAGGACGGCGTTACAGGCATGGAGTTGGATGGCTTTGGCCAGCAGGCCCCGATTGGTGACCAAGAGGTCATCGCCGACAATCATGGTCTCCTGACCGAGCTGCTGGTAAAAAGCGACCCAGTGTTTCCATTCGTCCTGGTCAAAAGGATCTTCGATCGAAAGCAAATTGTATTGTTTCTTCAGATCGGTTAGATATTTGGCAAACTCCTGGGGAGTGTAGGGCTCCTGACGGTCTTTGATTTTATATTTGCCGTTTTTGTAGAAAGAACTGGCGGCAACATCAAGGCCAAAATAGACATCCTGATTGGCCTTGTAGACGGTGGCGGCGACCGCTTCGGTTAAAAGTTCCAGGGCATCGACATTGGTGTAGAGGTTGGGAGCAAAGCCGCCCTCGTCGCCGACGGAGTGGATGGCTTTTTTGGCGATTAAGGTTTTCTTGAGAGATTGGTAAACTGCATCCCCCATCTCGAGCGCCTTTTTGAAATCAACCTGGCTACTGGGGATGAGATGAAATTCCTGGAAATCGAGGTTGCCGGCGCCGTGTTTGCCGCCGTTGATCAGATTGAAGATCGGAGTCGGCAGGCGTTTGCTTGATGGCGTGACCAGACCATATTTTTGGACCAGATAGTCGTAAGTTTGCAGACCGACGACCTGGGCCCCCAGTTCACAGACTGATTGAGAAACGGAGAGAACGGCGTTGCTGCCGAGCTTGCCTTTGTTGGTGGTGCCGTCAAGATTGATAAGGATTTGGTCGATGGTGTTTTGTTTGGTTGGATCCTGACCGACGACATATTTGTTGATTATGTTATTGACATTGGCAACGGCCTTCAAGACTCCCAGGCCGTTAAAACGAGCCGGGTCACCATCGCGCAGTTCGAGAGCTTCCAGTCGGCCGGTTGAAGCCCCGGAAGGAACCGAGGTGATGGCGCCGTGGTTGTCGTCGGACCAGATGGTAGTTTCGACGGTGGGGTTGCCCCGGGAATCAAGAATTTCCCGGGCATGAACTGCTTTGATTTTAGCCATGGTTCGACAGGCTCACCATTGTTAATGTTTCAATAATCTTTTTTCGGCTTCATAAACGATCCTGCGGGTGCGATCAACGGCGTCGGGGGAAACCGAGACGCTGGTTATGCCCCACTCAACCAACTTTTCGGTCAGGTCGGAGTAGATGCTGGGCGCCTGGCCGCAGATACTGCAAGTAATGTTATGTTTATGGGCGGTTTTGACTATTTTTTCCAGGGCCCAGAGGACGGCGGGGTCGCGTTCGTCGTAGACCGGCGCCACCGTCTCGTTGTCGCGGTCGGTGCCCAGGATGAGCATGGTCAGGTCGTTACTGCCGATGCTGACGCCGTCGATGCCGACAGAAATGAAATCGTCGAGGAGAATGACGTTGCTGGGAATCTCGACCATCATCCAGAGCTTGAAGCTATTGGAGCGGGACAGACCATGACTGGCGACGATCTGTTTGACTTTGAGCATTTGCTCCTTGGTTCGGACAAAAGGAATCATCAGCCAGAGATTTTTGTGGCCCAACTTGTTCCTGACGTTTTTGATGGCCTCAAGTTCGAGCCGGAAAACAGATTCGTCGAAAATATAGCGGTAGGCGCCCCGGTAGCCAAGCATCGGGTTGGGTTCCTGGGGTTCATAGGCTTCGCCGCCAATCAGATTACGATATTCGTTTGTCTTGAAGTCGGTGGCCCGATAAACGACCGGTCGGTCGCCGAAACTAGTGGTGAATTTGGCTAAGCCCTCGGTCAGTTTGTTAACAAATAACTCCTGACGGTGATCGTGAATTAGTTTCTTCGGGTGGATACCGATCTGGGCAATCATGAATTCGGCCCGCAGGAGGCCGACGCCGTCGGCATTGCCCTGGGCGACGGCGCCGGCGAGATCGGGTTCGCCCAGATTGACGTAGACCTTGGTCGCCGTCTGGGGAAGGTCGGTTTCTTTTTTGGGGATGGCAGTCGTCAGTTTCGGGTAACCGGCGTAGATAATGCCGCTGGCGCCGTCAAGGGTGACGCGATCGCCATTTTTTAAGTCTTTGGTGGCTGTTTTTGTGCCGACAACGGCCGGAACGCCAAGTTCGCGGCTGACGATGGCGGCGTGACTGGTCTGACCGCCTTTATCGGTGATGATGCCCGAAGCGCGTTTCATGGCTGGGACAAAATCGGGCGAGGTCATGTCGGTCACCAGAACGTCGCCGTCTTTGACCTCGTTAAGACGGGAGAGTTCCAAAATGCGGACCACTGGACCGAAAGCAATGCCGGGTGAGGCCGGAGCGCCAAGCAAAATTTGTTTCAGGTCGGTCAGCGATTTAAGATCGACCGTCTTTTCTTTTTCCGGATGAAGATGGAGGGTGGTGATGGGCCGGCTTTGGACGATGAAGAGCTCGCCGTCTGCCAGCGCCCACTCCATATCCTGGGGGAAGTAATAATGCTTTTGAATTGCGGCGCCGATTTTGGCGAGCTTGATGATTTGGTCGTCGGTCAACTTTGGCTGATTGACCTTCCCGGGCGGTACCTTTACTTTTTTGACGCCGCTGGGATACCGGTACACCTCCATGACGGTTTGTTCGGAAACCAGGCGGGAATGGATGGTAAAACCGTCTTTTTTGACGATGTAGTGATCGGGAGTGACGACGCCCTGGACAATATAGTCGCCCAAACCCCAGGCGGCCTCGATGACGATTTGGAGCTTGTTGTTGGTGACCGGATTAACGGAAAACATGACCCCGGAGACTGCCGACTGGACCATCAGCTGGATGGGAATGGCGAGGGCGACTCGGAGGTGGTCAAAACCTTTGCTGGCGCGGTAATAGATCGCCCGGGCGCCAAAGAGCGAGGCCCAGGCCATTCGGACTGCCTGGATGACGTTGGCCTCACCCTTGATGTTTAAATAGGTTTCCTGCTGGCCGGCAAAGGAGGCGTCCGGCAGATCCTCGGCGGTAGCTGATGAGCGGACGGCGACGAGGGGGTTTTTGCTGCCCGGTTTAAGACGGCGGTAAAGGCTAAAGACCTGCTCGGTGATCTCATCAGGAACATCGGCCCGAAGAATCAGGTTTTGCACTTTTTGGGCGGCGGCGTTTAGTTTCTTGGTGTTTTCGACGTTTAGGTCGCTAAGCAGAGTGCGGATCTTTGGCTCAAGGTCGTTTTCGGTAATCAATTTTCGATAGGCCGCGGCGGTGACACAAAAGCCGGGCGGAATGGGAAAACCGGCGCCGGCCATCTCGCCCAGGTTCGCGCCCTTACCGCCAACCAAAGGGATATCTTCTTTGTCGATTTGGTTGAAGGGAAGGACTAAAGCTTTTTGTTTATTCATAGTTTGGCCAGGGCGGTCTTTAAGTAGTCTACTGACGGAATGGGACCGGGGTCAAGGCGATAGAGGACAGCCAGATAAAAAGAAAGAAAGGCGCCGAAGGCCAGGACCTCGAAGGCTTGAAGGGTGGGGTGGTCGGCTTCGGGTTTGATGAGAGTAGTGGCAAAACCATGTTTATCCAGAATTTGGCGGCTGATGGTCAGCCGGTGTTGGATCGCTTTGGGGTAATGATCGGAATTAAGGAGGACAAAGTGGACCTGGTTTTTCAGATCCTTGGGGTAACTTAGGCCTTCGAGGAAATGGTGACAAAGTTCGGGGAGGTCAAATTGGGTGGCGAAAACTTTGCTGTTTTCGTTGAGCATATTTTTGACGGCGTGGACGGTGCCGGTGAGGTGATTGGCCGAGATGAGGACGACCGCCCGGTCACGTAGTTTTTCGGCTACCAATTTGGCTGGGTTGTGTTCAAATGGGGTTTCTTTGCGAAAATTTTGGGTTAATTTTTCGAGCAAGACCTTGATGGCTTCGACGTCTTTTTCGCCAAAATTGATGAAGCCGCAACGGGCAAGAACGGCAAAGACGGCGATAATGGAATAGCCCAGACCCAAGCGGGGCTGGTGGCTGGGGTTGGCCCGCGGTTCGATGTGGTAGTGGTCAAGCCGATGCCGTTTGGCGTAGTCGAGGAGCTTGCCGCCGGTGGTGACAATAAAAATCTTGGCCTGTCGGGCGAGAGCATCGTGGGCACAGGAAAGAGTTTCCTCGGTGTTGCCCGAGTAACTGGAAAGAACGACGAGGGTATTCTTGTCGACGTAGTTGGGCAGGCGATAATTGGTGACGACTTCAAGAGGCAGGTTGAGGAGGTACTGGTCGAGGGAACGAATGATCCGCCCGGGCAGGGCCGAACCACCCATGCCGGCGATGACGATATTTTTGGCCAGGTGGCATTTGGTATGGAGGGTTTGATTGCCCGCCTCGACCCAGGCCTGGTCGACTTGATGAGCCAAACC
>Ga0209324_10001013_pt1 | contig 19481 bp, 21 predicted proteins | sample Rifsed19ft3_FD_184015 | JGI IMG/M metagenome (GOLD analysis project Ga0209324, IMG submission 184015) | Soil microbial communities from Rifle, Colorado, USA - sediment 19ft 3 (version 2) | ecosystem: Environmental > Terrestrial > Deep subsurface > Rock core/Sediment | place: Rifle, Colorado...
GCCCACCTGCGCGCCGCCGCCCATGACGGCCCCCGCCAGGGCGCCCATCACCGCCGCCTCATCGAGCCCGGCGTCCCACGGGCGACCCATCGCCCGATTCTGGAGGACTTGCTCTTGGACGGACTGTGGGAGTTCTTCGGCGAGGCCTTCCGCGATCATGCCCTGGACGACCGCTGTGGCGAGCGCCGGGCGAGCCGTCGGATCGGCGGCGCCCCGCGCGAGCATCGTGTCGACGTCGGTGAAGCCGAACCGACGCGCCACCTGCCCGCCGACAAGGGCCAGCGCGCCCGTCCCCGCACCCGCGGCGGTCGCCAATGCCGCTTGCCGTGGGGTGAGGGTGCCCGTGTCCTGCCGCACCTGCTCGGCGAGCGACCCCGCCGAGAGGACCCCTTCGCCGGCGGCCCCGGCCGCCAGGGCGGAGAGCCGCGGCACGGCGGCCATCGCCCCGCGGGCGATCCCGGCGCCCCCGAGCATCAACGGCGCCGATTCGACGGCCGCCTGAACAATCGTGGACGGATGCGACACCGCCGCGAAGGCGGTGTCGACCAGCCCGGTCGCTTCGTCGACGGCGGCGAACGCCTCCTGTTGCGCGGGCGAATAGAACCGGCCCAGCAGTGCTCGAGCTTCGGCGGGTCGGTAGCCGACGCGCTCGAGCGCCTGCCCGACGCGCCCGCCCGTGGGGAGATCGGCGAGGCCGACGAACGCTTCGGGGAGGGCCACGGCCCCGCGTAACGCCGAGACCCCGATATCGCGCAACCGGAGCAACGGCGCCGCGAGGGGTCGACGTGGCACCGTAGGCGGTTCCTCGAGCGGTACGGCCGTCGGCCGGCGCCCCACAATCTGCAGCGGCGGGGCTGGAGGCGGCGGGGCCGCCGTCAGCGGCCGGCGCCCGACGATCTGGAGGTCTTGGGCCATCGACGGCTACCGGAGTCGACGCACCCGCCCCTGGGCGTCTTTCACCCAGACCGAGCCATCACTGAGGTCATACTCGCCGGGCGGTTCCTGCGCGAGCAGGCGCGCGATGTGCGGCGCCGGGTCCGCGACCGCGGGGGCCGCCGAGGCCGCTGGCGGGGGCGCAGGCGCCATCGGGGGCGGCGCGGCAGGGGGAGGGGGTGGCGCGCTGGGACCGCCGCCCACGAGGCCCCCCAGGGTCATGCCCGGGGCCGGAATCGCGCCCATCGGGGCCTCGGGTCGCGGAAGGTCCGGCCGCCCGACGCCCAGGGCTTCAGGCGGCAGCTCCGCCGGCCCGAGGGCGCGACCGCGGAGTCGACGTTCCCGCCACGCCTCCGGACTGAGCGGCGGCTGATAGGGGCCCTGCGCCGGATCGCCCCGGGCATCCAGCTGCGTGCGCGGGCGCTGGCGTTGCGCCTCCATCTGCTGCCGGACGTATTCCTGGTACTCCTGCCACTCAGTCGGCCCTTCCCGCGGGGGCGCTTGGCCGGCGGCGGTATAGGCGCGGCGGGCGGCCATCATCTGCTCGCGCGCCTCGGGGGGAGCCGCCAGGAAGTCCTCGAAGCTGCCGGGCGTCGCGCGGGACGTCGGCGGCGGCATCGGGAAGGTTTGCCCCGGCACCTGCTCGATCACGCGCCGCACGGGCCGCCCCGTCTCGTCCACCGTGTCAATCAGGCTCGTGGCCGGGGGATTGGGGGCGATGGGAAACGTTTGGCCCGGCCGATCTTCCACCAGCCGTCGCACCGGGCGTCCGGCCTCGTCGACCGTCTCAATGGCGCGCGTGCCCGGCGCCGCCGGCGTCGGAAACGCGCGCTGATGCAGCGCCCGCAGTTCGTATGCCTTCTCCACGTTGATCTGCGCGAGGTCCGACCAAATCGCGTCGAAGTCCTCCGGCCGTTGCACCCGGCGTAAGACCTGCTGAATCTGCCCATTCTCCTCCGCCTCCTGCTGCGCCGCCCGGCGCTGGGCGGCGAGATCCTGCTGCGAGGCCCGGCGCTGGGCGGCGAGATCCTTCAAGCGCCAGACGCGCGCGTAGGACTCCAACGGCGACGGGATGGTCAGCGCAGCGCGCGGGGGCATACGTCAGCCTCAGAAGCGGCCGAGTTCGGCCAGCCGATAGGTTTTCTCGAACGGCCGATCTTGGTTCTGGTAAAAGATGTCGCGGGCCAGATTGTACTCGCCCAATGCGCGGCCGTAGCGCCGCTCGTCTTCGCCAGTGGACCGACTGTAGAGATCCCGCTCTTCCCCGCTCCGACGCAGGTAGTTCGTCTGCCAATCCCGGAACCCCCGCGCATCGACGTTCGCGTATTCCTGTGAGGCCGCGCCCTGCGCGTAGTTCCCGAGGTCTTTCAGCGTGCCGCCGGTCAAGAGCGTGCCCCGCGCCGCCGCGGATCGCTGGATCGCCTTCTCCCCTTCGGCGAGCCGGAACTGGAAACTCGGATCTTGGAAGAGATCGGCGCCGGTGGGCTGGCGGTACGCGGGCGCCTCGAACGGCGACCCCGCCCCGCCGAAATAGCGGCGATACATCTCTCCGCTGGGGGTCTCGCCCGTCGGCGCCGGGAAGTCGCGCGTCCACGGTTTCGTCCACTCGCCTGGGATCACAGGCCCGGCGCCGCCGGCGCCCGCGCCCCCGCCGCCGCCCGCGCCCCCGCCGCCGCCCGCGCCCAATTGGCTGTCGGGGATCCAGGTGGGCTCGCCCCCGCTGGTGATGACGTCGATGGGGCCGAAGCCATCGCCGAAATCGATCTTGTCGTCCCCCACGGCGCGGATATTCGGATACTGCGCGCGCAACGCCTCTATCACCGGACCCCAGTTGTTGCGCAACTGGGCGTACGAGCCCCCGAGGCGCTGCACCGCGCGCATGAACTCGTATTTCACCGTGGTGTGCGCCGGGTTGTTCAGTTTGTCGGTCTCCCAGCCCGGGACCGGGTTATAGGTGCGGCCGTCGCTCGGCGTCGCGGTCGACGCGGGCCGCGGCAAGCCCGGCCACTGTTGGCCCTCGGGACCACTCGAGGGGGTGGTGTAGCCTCGGGCGGCCTCCCCGGTCTCTTCGTTGGTGATGGGGCCGGCGGGTGGCCTCCAGACGCCCGATTCGGGGGTCCCAAAGCCTTGTGTCTCGAACCAATCGGCCATGATTATCCCCTCCTAGCCCCGAGTTGCTCCGCGCGTTGCGCGGCGTCGGCCGTCATCATCCGCTGCTCGCCGGTCGGCGCAATCATCAGCACCGCCGCCGCCGGGGCCGCCGACCCGACCGACGAGGCCGGCGGCGGGGCGGCCAGGCTCGAGAGCGTCATCGGCGACAACCCGGCTTGCGGCACGTCGGCCATCTCGGTGCCCACCCCCCGCGCCAAGGCGCGCACCGCCCCGGTGCCCGCCGAGACATACGGGGCCCGATTCGTGCGGGTTTGCTCCCAATCGGCGCGCTCCAAGCCGTGGCGGTCGCGCTCCAGGCCGTAGCGGTCGCGCTCCAGTCCGAATTGCGCCTGCTCCAAGCCGTAGCGGTCGCGCCACTGCTGCTCGGTGAAGGTCAATTCGCGGCGCCGCAATTCCTCATCCAGCGCCAGCCGCCGCTCTGCGAGGGCGTAGTCTTGCTCGGCGCCCTCGTTGTACGCGCGCGACGACAACCAGTTCGACAGCAACCCGGAGCCGTAATCGGCGCCGAACATCAACCAGTCCGACGCGCCCATCCCCGCGCCGCCGCCGTCGCCCGCGCCGCCGCCGCCCGCCAGTTTCCTCAGCGTGGGCACCGCCGCGCTCGCGCCGCCGGCGAGGGCCGTCCCGGTGCCAATCAGGCTGGCCCCTGGCGCCGCGCCCATGTACGCGCCCCCGAGGGCGGTCGACGGGAGGACGCCCCCACCCCCCGCGCCGGCCGCCGTGGCGCCGCCCGCCGCCGCGCCGCCGCCGCCCGTGAGGACGCCAGGAAAGACGCCCGGGATCCCGAACGCCGCCGTGGCCGCCCCCGCGCCAATCGCGACGTATTTCCCGAGTCGGTTTTTCTGATTGACGTTGCCGCCCTGGTCGATATGAAAGTCCTTCGGGAGCTGGACCCCCGCTTCGCGCAGCCGATCCTCTAACGCGCCCTGTTGCCCGCGCGTCATTTTCACGCCGCGGCCGGTATCCACCAAGCCGTTCGCGCGGAGAAAGTCCTGGTAGATGGCGGACTGGCGCATTTCGCGGTTGAACGCATCGAGGTCGCGCTCCGGCGTGTCGCGCGTGAACCCGGACACACGAGACAGCGTGGACGCTGATGGCGGCATGGTTAGTTCACTCCGTTCTGGACCAAGTCCTGCCCCCACGAGATCCGCTTCGGCGCCGCGCTGCCGCCGTTGGTCCCGAAGATCGACAGGGCGCGGTAGAGGTCCGTCGAGGCGCCCGGGAGATTCGACGTCTGCGAGACTTCCGTTCCGCCGTTGACGGAGAAGTACGCCGTGCTCCCTGATTTTCGCACACGGAGGCGGTAGCGCGTGGAGACGGCGATGCTGGCGACCGCCGCCGTGACCGCCTGGGTCGTGCCGTCACGGGTCACGCCCACCCAGCCCGCATCGCCCGCGACGGTCGAGTACCGGAACCCCATGTAGTGCCCGCCCCCGGTATCGGCGTTGGCGAGCACGCCGGTACTGGACAGGACGATCCAGATCCGGCATTCCGCCAGATCGGCCCCGGTTTTGAGGATGACATCCCAGGTCGGGTCCTGTTGCGCTTGGCAGCCGTCGGTGGCCGACCCATGCACGAACCCGCCGCTCCCGCTGCCCACGCCGCCGACGCGGACGTAATTGCCGGTCGCGTCGTTATCGTTCACGGCGGCGTCTGACGCCGAGAGGATCGTTAGGGTGTTCGCGGCCAAGCCCCGAATGACGGTCGTCGAGGCGCCGGACGCGCGCGACCCGAAGAACTGCCGCCCGACATGGTAGCCGACGAAATCGCTCGCGAAGCTCCCGGCGGCGGGATTCACCGCGCCCACGGGCGCCCAGCCCTGCAGCTCGGTTGACCCGGAGGACCGGCAGATGAGCAAGAGGCTCTGCTGGGGCGCCAGCACGAAGTCCTGCGCGTTGGGGAAATAGAACCGGTTGTGGGCATCTGACGCCGCATCGTCGTGCGCGAGCGTGATGTCGCCGGTGGGCGCCACGTTCGTGTTGTAATTCACCAGCAGCAGCAGCCGATACCGGCCCCACCCCGTCTCGAGGCCCGTCACCCGCACGCCTGTGGTCGCCACCTGCACCTGGAGGATGATGGCCCGGTCGATGCCCGCCGGCGCATAGTTGTGTTCCTGGGCGGCAAAGGTGGTGACGAGCAGCGTGGCCCCGGTCGTCGGATCGTTGCCAGCGAAGAGCCACGGCCCGCTCTGCATCTCGAACCCGGTCTTGAGATCCAGGATGGGGACGGCGTGGTCCGAGGCTGGGCTGCGGGTGACCTGCCCCGCGAGGCTGTCCGCCGTGATGGCCCGATGGACCCCGGTGTCCACGTCGTGCTGCACGCCGAAGAGATCGCGGAGGGTCGCGATCTCCCCGCTGCCGGCGCCGCCCGCCGCGACCATTTGGTCGAGGAGGGTGTAGGCCGGGGTCAGGTAGAGCTGCCACGGCTTGGTCACCTTCCCCGTCTGGAGGTCGATGTACGGATGCTTGAACGGCGCGTAGTTGACCGTGGTCGGCATCAGGCCCCCGCCGACGCGCTCAGGCCGGGATAGGCCCGGAGGTACGCATCGAGAATCACGGCCTTGACGGGTTCGTGGACGACGACTTCGAACGTGCGCGCGAACCCCGACCCGAGGGTGAACCACTCGACCCGCGTCCCGTACTCGCCGATCTTCCCCAGGCTCTTCGGCAGTTCCCTCGCCCACGTGCGCCCGTGGTCGTGGCTGTACCGCAGGATGATCTGCGGATCGTAGCCGGCCGTCCCGTCGGCGACGCTGAGCCCCACGCCCGTTTCGACATCGAGCGCGAAGTACGGATAGAACATCCGCGTGTGTTCCTCGTGGAGATGCGGCGCGCGGCGCAGGCGTCGGACAATCGTCCCGGCATCGGTGTAGAGATCCATCCGCTCGCGATAGATCGTGCCGTTCTCGCGCGACCCGATGAGGTGGAACCCGAACGCCTGGCCGTGGCAGTCGCCGCGGTCCCGGTCGTAGTCCCCGGCATCGGAATTCCAGAGCCCGAGTTCGTGCCACACGCCCACGTCGCGATTGAGCACCCACGTCCGATTGCCCGTCGGGAGTTGCAGCACGTAGAACCGGCCGACCGAGTTGGCGTAGGCGTACCCGCGCGCATCCCCGAGGGTCGTCCCCGCTTCCGCTAACCGCTCGAGCGCCAGATTGATCGCGGGCGTGCTCACCATGCGGGGGCTGTAGTCGGTCGCCTCGAACACCGCCGGAGACCCCTCGCCCACGCGCCCGAGCCAGAGCATGCCGTGGTCGCTCGCAATCGAATCCGGGGCGAGGCACCCGATGTCCACTTTCGTCCCACGCATGGGGGCCAGCGGGAACGACGGGGTCCCTTGGTCCACCCAGATTTCGAGCGACCGGCTCCCGAAGGTCCAGAGGTCGCGCTCGTCCGCCTGGACGGCCAGGAGATTGTCTGAACCCGTCGACCGGATCCCCACGTCGAGCCCGTCCCACAGGAGGCCGTCAAACAAGCTCGAGAGCCAGAATTTCGAGGTGTTCGGCTCCGCGACGACGAAATAGCCGTCCACGAAGGTCGCCGACCGGACGCCGACCGGGAACGCGGGGGCGGTCACCTGCGCGAACTCGCCCGTGACGAGGTCGTAGATCCAGCCGTGGCCGCCGCTCACCGTCAAGAGTTGGTGGCCCTGCTTCCCGTTCATCACCATCCACGCGCGATCCTGGCTCATCTGCACCGTGCCGAGACTCGATGACGTGCCGTTGGCGAAGATTTCGTAGAGCGTGTCGCCGCCGACGGCGAACGCCCGGCCGTCCTGGTGGTACAGGCCCCGCACCGGCCCGTTCGCCAGCGTGAGATGGACGGACCGTCCCGGCGTCGGGTACAGCGCGCTCGGCGTCTTCGCCCCGCGACTCGACGCGCCGATCGGCATCCAGTTGACCGTCCGCTCCCGGTTGAGGTGCTGGGAGTAGACCTCATCGCTGCCGCCGATGAATTCGGGGTACTTCACGACCCGCTCCCGGTCCGGGTGTCGTAGGCGCCGCCCCGCTGCGACCGCAGCCCAGGGTCCAGCCGCGCCCGCAACGGTTCCGGATTGATCGTCGCCAACAGCGCGAGCCCTTCGACGGCCAACCGCCGCACGTCCTCCGGCACCGGCCGATCCCAGGCCGGCGCCAATTCCACGGCGAGGTTGTATTTCAGCGCCTTGGCGTAGCCGGGTGGGAGTTCGTACTCCGTGTCGAGGGTCGCGGCCTCACCGAGCGCGGTGGGCGTATAGAGCACGACGCTACAGGTCGCGACCGTGGGGATCGGATAGATGAGCACATTCCCGCGGTCGTTGGCGTCGATCGTCTCGTCGTAAAAGAGACCGCTCGGACACGGGCTCGTGAGGCTCTTCATGCGGATGTCGGCCCACCGCTGTCGGCTGAACACCTCCATCGGGAGTTCCACCTGCTGCGCCGCCGCGAGGGTATTGTCGGGGATCGCGCGGGCGTGGTCGATGAAGACCGGGCGCGCTTGGTTGAAGGCGCCGCCCGATCCGATCGAGTAGGACTGCGTCGTCGCCGTCATGGCGTACGCGTTCCGGGCCAAGGTCGGAATCGTGAGGCGGTCGGCGGCCCACGCATCAAGGAGATCCGTGAAGACGTCGAAGCCGACCGCCCCATCCGGGCCCGAGAGGCTATCGCCGGCCCCGAGGACTTGGAGCAGGCGGAGGCCATCCGTAATGAGCGCCCGGGGCGTTTTGGTCACCGGCCATCCCCCTACGCCTCGGGCGCGAGCGCCGCGTCAATCATCTGCAGGACCGTCTTCCGCCCGCCGAGATACCTCGGGTGGTCGCCCTCGAACGCCCGGAGCTGCTCGAGCGCGCCGCGGTCGCCCGCGGCCCGCAGCGTCTCGATGGTCGTGCGCAGATCCTCGACCGAGGCGCCGTGGACCGCCGCCTGCACGGCCTGTGGGCCACCGTCGGGGGACACCGGTCCCTGCGTCTCAGACGGCACCGCGACGGCTGAGAGGCCCCCCTCCTGGGGGGCGCCCAGCGGCTCCCGCCCGTCGAGATCCTCCGACCATCCGCCCGCCGCCGCCGCCTCGGCTTCCTCGGCTGCCGAATGGAGGACGCGCGTCGCGGGCGGCCCCGACGCCATCAGGCGATAGACCATCTTGGGATAGGGCTGGAAGGCCGCCGGAGCCGCTGGCGCTGGACCCGCCGGGCGGACCTGCGCCCGGAGGCCGGCCCCCTCGACATCAGGACGCCCGTCGGGTGTCTCCGTCCAGCCGGCGCCTAACGCCGCGCGCGCCGCCGCGTCGGACACGAGGCGCGGCTCGACGCCGCCGGCGGTGCCCTGCCGAAAGACCCACATGGGATACTGCGTCAACGACATGCTGCCTCCTCTGCGATGCGGCTAGAGCGCATCGATTTGGTCGAGAAGTGTTTGCGGGGCGCGCGCGAGTTTCGCGGCCCGCTCCGTGTGTTTCGCGGCCGCGAACTGCTCCGCGCCGTTGCTCGCCACCACGCCGAGGAACGCGGCGACGCTGGGATAGCCCAGGGCCAGGAATTCCAAGCCTTGGAGTTGCCGACCGGTCAAGGAGATCGTCAGGTCGGGCATCGTCGTCCTTAACTCGTGGGCGCGCTCGCCCAGGATCGCGCGCCACGCTCCGATCGTGCGGGCACTGAACCGCCCGCTCTGCGCTTCAGCGAAGGAGCCCGAGACATCACCGTCCATGTCCCACACGTGCGGCCGAGCATGTTTATCGCTGGCATACTCAGGAGCTTGGAGCCGACGCTTGGTTGTGGTGAATGACGACCCGGACGGCTCCGGCTGTGAACGAGGCCCCGCCCCCGACCGCCGTGAAGCGGATGGCTGTCGCGCTCGTGTAGTTGTCCGCGCGGGCAATTGCTATCGTCTGCCCGGCTGTCAGAGTCGAGAAGGTGCCAAATCGTGTCGTGTCACCCGCAATGCCAACCTGCACAGAGGTGCAGCCCGTGATCCCGGTCGTGATATAGAAGCTCGCCGAGAGACCCGCGCTGGCGGCGGGGAACGCGATCGTGGTGTCGCTGGTCGCCGCGAGGGCGAGGGTGTGGGCTTCGTTCAGGCTCGTGACCTGGAGGTAGCCCGCGTTCGCGCTGTACCACCGCTGCGTTTGATTGTTGTTGCCATTCTTGAGCGCGAGCGTGTTGGCCGCATCGCGGCTGAGAAACAGATCGGTCGATCCCGAAAAATCAGCCGCACTATTCCACGCGAACGAGACATCGCTTGCCGCCGTAAAGTTGCTGGGCGCCGTCCGTACAATACGATTTCCGCCTGCCACGAACATAAACGTGCTGGTGCCAGATCGAAAGACGCCCGTTCCTGTATCAGCGGCAAACGTCAGACTCGGCGTGTCTACCGCGCCATCTGGCACCAACATCCTGATGCCACTCAGGCTCAGCGCCGTCACCCCCGTGTTCGACGAGACCACCGCCGTGTTCGCGGTGTCGTCTAGGTTGATCGTCAGGTCTTCGTCGCTGCCGTCGCCCAGGCCTAGGAGTGTGAGCGCCCCGTCGCCATCAGACGAGAGCCGCACGCCGGCGGGGTTGAGGTTGAGCGAGTCGCCCGCCTGGAGTTGTATGATGTCGGCGGCCGCGCGCTCGAAGCAGGCATCCTGATTGGTCGCATCGACACAGAGCGTGGCGGCGGCGCCCGTGAGTTCCGCCCCGCGCTCGATGAAGACCTGCGCCCGTGCGGCCAGCGACAGCCCCGCCAGCACGGCGAGGCTCAGCACGACGGTCTGGCGCCAGGACTTCATCGTCAGTTATTCCGGTCGAGGTAGCAGTGGATCTTCAGCACCCCGCTCGTGCCGCCCGTGCGAATCGCGCGAAACGCCGCCATGAACGCGGCGCCGCGGACGGTCAGGAGATCGCCCACGTCGAGGAGTTGGCCCTCGGTGCTGGTCGGGTCCGTGCCGTCCCAGCGGAACCGGACTTGGGCCGTTTCCAGCCGCATCTGGCAGGCGGTCTGCGGGGGCCGACCGGCGGGATTCCGAATCGCGGCCGTGATCCCGAGGGCGGTCGTGGCGACCGTCACGCTTTCGTACGTGACGTGATCTTGCGCCCACGCGGGTGGGGCCAGCAGCAGCGCCCCCGTCAGCGCGAGCGCGCACATCCGTCGCATGGCAGACTCCTTTACGCTTACGGGCTCGGCGGGGCGGCCTGGGCCGACGCCGGAACCGGGGGTTGGACCGGGGCGGCCTGGGCGCGGGCGCTGGCTTCGCGCACGGCCGCGACATACCGCGCCTGCTCGCGCACGCTGGCGTAATCGCGCACGAACCACCCGACCGCCGCCAGCGCGAACAGCGTCACGAGGCCCCACTTGACGCCGAGGAGCACGCCCTCTTGGACGCTCCGCACGACGCGGGTCCCGAACGACTCCGTCAGCCGCATCTGGGCCAGTATCGGCTGCCCGCCACCCCGCCACGGGGGGCCCTCGACTGGCGATGTGGTGGCCTGGAATTCAGCGGCGTCCATCGTGTCCTTCATGCGTCACGGTCCCAGCTTCAACACCGGCATGAGGATGTCGGCGGTGGTCAACGCGCCGGTCGTGGTGGCAGGATTGGCGGCCACGCACGCATTCGCCGCCGTCCCGATCGTGACCGCCCCGAGGTTGTAGACGTCAATGGCCTCGTCATCAATCGGATCCCCCGCGACGAACGCGATCCCGGAGGCATCCCCTGAGCACACCCCAATCCGATACATGCCGGGCCCCAGCGTCACATCCGTCACGTTGAGCGTGAGATCCGCGGTCGCGGTGAAATCCGCGCTCGTGCCTTCCGTGAGTTGCGCCCCCGCATCGGCGTCTTCGTAAATCGCCACGCCCAAGAGGTCGTCGCCCGCCGCGATGTCCCCGCCCTGCGTCCCCCTGGCGTACACATTAGCGACCGTAATCCACTGGGGCACGTAGACCCGGTAGACGTACATGACGTTGTCGGCCATCGTCAGGTCATTGTCGGTCGCGGCAATCCCGAACGGCGGCATGATGAAGACCCCGCCGGTCACGTCGGCGGCGATGTTCGTCATCGGACGGTAGGTGCCCACGAGATCGTCGGCCCAACTGATGGTGAGGTCAGCCGTGATATCCGCCACCGTCAGCGTGAGTTCAGACGCATCAGCGGTGGCACCCTCAAACCGCAGGCCGTTCGACACCCCCCAGATCGAATTCGCCACATCAAGATCGTTGGTCGCGAGCGTCGAAAAGAGGAGCGCGGCGGACGCGCTCCCGAACGTGGGGAGGGTCAGCGTGGTATCCGCCGTCACGCTGGGGACGGCGAGCGTCAGTTCGAAGGCGTCATCCGCCAGCCGATCGGTCCCGCCCTCGAACTTGATGGGACTCGCCCCGCGGAACGTCCAGACGCCCGAGACAACGGTGTCCTGCAGAGGCAGAAACGCGCCGCCGATACTGACATCTTGGGCGCCGGAATAGGCCGTGGCCCCAAGCAGCAGTCCAGCAAGCAGCGACACGAAAGGCTTTCGCATGGCGTTCATGTCCTTTGTTCAGCGATCGCGGAGACCGCCTCGGCTATGGGAGTCTGGTCACCTCGACCCACTGGACCCGCGCCTCGCTCGACGTCGTGTCGTTCCCGTAGAGGAAGGTCAGGAACGGATTGAGCTGGGTGCCGGCCGTCAGGGTCGTCCCATTGTTCCCGAGCGGGATTTCGGTCCAGGTCGGGAAGTCATGCACCGTCTGGGAATGCGTGTACGCGCTGGAGTAGTACGCCGAGGGCACGCCCGCCTTGCTCACGCAGACCTTGAGCGCCCGCGTTTCCCCGTCCGCCCAGTTCACGCCGGAATCATCGGAGGTCGCGCCGGTTTCGATGTGGAAGATCGACCCGTCTTCCGAGTTGTAGATCCCCGCGAGGTTGTAGAGCGTGTAAGAGGCCGGCGTGGCGTTGTCGACGAACGCCTCGTTCTGGCGCCAGCCGATCGCGACAAAGTCGGTCGAGCTGATGTCCGGCAGCAGGATGCTCGCGGCGAAGCACCCGCCCTGCGTGCCGGCCACGAGCACGCCCATGTCCGTGCCCTCAGCCACGCCGAAGATCATTTCGACGCCTTCGGCATCGGTCGCCCCGTCATCGGCCGAGAGGTCGAGCACCCCATCCGCGATGAGCCAGGACGACGCCGTCTTGCCCAGTTCCTCGCGGTATTCGATGATCCCGAGCGGGGAGCCATAGACGACGTTGTCTTCGTCGTCGGTGATGGACTTCGCCGTCATGTCGTCCTGATGGATGAAGTAGCCCTGATCGAAGCTGTCCCGGATCGTGAAATCCCGCCACGCCGTCACGGCCGGCGAGAACGACTGGATCTCCATCCAGAACCCGATCTCGCACTCCCACATCCGCCCGCTGGTCGTATTGATGGCGGGCCGATAGAGGGGCGTCGTGCAGCTCGAGCCGGACACTTGGTCGGCGGTGCCGAACCGCGCGGGCGCCCCCGTCCAGACTTTGGCGCCGTTGGGGTGCGGCCGGCTGGCGGTCCCCCCGATCCCGCGCGCGACATTCCAGATCGTCGTGGAACTGCCCACGGCGCTGAGAATCCGCATCCGCTCGCGCTCGACATACAGGTCGTGCCCCGCCGCGACGGTCGTGCCGCTGGCGAGGGTGACCGTCGCCGCCTCGGCGGTGGAGACGGCGGCCGCCAGCGTCGTCGAATTCAGGGTCGTCTGGGCAACGCTCAGCGTGGCCGTCAGCAGAATAGCCAGGGTCATCGCCAGCGACCGCCAGATCGTTGAAGGCTTGGTCATGATGCGTGCGCTCCTGCGTGTGTGACGTGTCTCATGGGCTGAGGCGTCAGGAGACGCCCCAGCCCGTCCGGTTGCCTCTCCGCCGTCCCGCGCTACGACGCGAGGCGGCACCCCAGCGACTCTCCGCGCAGATCGGCCACCCCGAAGATGACATCGATCCGCGTCAGCCATTGGCCCGACCGCGTCTCGAAGTCGCGGACGAACCGCATGGCCAGCCCCGTCTGCTCGTCGCTGATGAGCCCGACCATGTCCTTGCCCTTCGGGCGCGGCAAGTCGGCCATCGCCAGGGTGATGACATCCCGGTGATGGGCGATGCCCTGCGGCGTCTGCGTGCTCGCCGCCCCGACGACGCTGATGACGGCGTTGTTGGCCGGCGCCGCATCGACGGTCTGGCGCGCGCCGGAGGTCGTGAGCCCTGGGCTGATCCCGATCGTCTTGTTGCCCGAGCCGTCGGCCGTGACGGGGCCGGTCACCCGCTGTTGCTGGAGCTCCCCGGTGCTCATGTAATTCGACGGGTTGACGTGATTCGACCCCGCGAGGGTGAGAATGTCGCCCTCGTTGATCACGCTGGTCGTCGCCGTCCAGCCGTCCGTCACCAGGCTGGTCCCACTCTGGCCGGCCCCGTTCACCAGGGGGGTCCCGGCGAACGCCCCGACGGTGTGCGTGTAGACGTTCTGGCTCATCTGCCACGTGAAGCCGCCGAACATCCCCATGCGGCCCTTCCGGTACTGCCGCGCGATCTCCTGCGACGCCTGGAACAGCCCCTTGGCCGCATCCACGATGTAGGTCTGCATCCGGCTGGAGATCGTCATGTAGCGGTGCTCGTCCTGCGGCGCCGCGTTGTCGTCCAGCTTGCTGCCGGCGAGCCCGTACGTCAGCAGCGCCGTGGGGATGGTCCCCGGGGTCCCGACCGAGTACGGGATCACCTTGGCCGCCTTCTCCATGCACTTCTGGTCGATATACGTGGCGATGCGCGAGACGGCCGGCGCGAGGCACTTGTCGGAGAAGTTGTCGAGCGAGAGCGTCAGGTCCTTGTTGCTCACTTCCAGGTCGACGCCGAACTCGGTGTCGAGGGTCACCGTGACGGAGGTTTCCTCGATCGCCTCAGTCACCATCGCAGACCCCGTGCGCCCCAAGTACCGCGGCGGCTTGCGCACCCGCACGCTATCGCCGTTCCGGCTCGACGCGCCTTCGCCGGAGAAATAGCTGTCGTACTTGCGGTTGATCGACTTGCAGAAGACGAGGTTGTTCGCCAGGAGCCGCAACGATTCCTTGGTGATGGTGTCCGAGGTCAGGAGGGTGTTGGCGAAGAACAGGGTCGAGCCGGCGGCGAGCCAGGAGTCGACCAGCCACGTCAGCGCCAGGCCCACGAGTAGGGCGAGTCCAATCCGAGCGGCCCGAGCGGACGCCGGCAGGTCGTCCCACCAGCGCGAGGACGCGCGTGTACAGATGGTCATGATCAGTCGTCCATGTCGTTACTCCCCGCGAGCCGCTTTGGCGTCGAGCGCCTCGTTCCGCAGCCGGATGAAATCGGCCGGAGACAGGCGCGGGTCTGTCAGCGAGGCAGCCAGCGAGGCTGTGCGCGCGCCCCCGACCGGCTCAGGCGGGGGCGGCGCACTGGTGACAGATGAAGTCCCTGGGGACGGAGCCGACGGGGCGCCACCCAGCGACGCTTCGACGCGAGCCAGCCGACGGCTGACCTCGTGAGCGTCGCCGACCCAGCGGATGTCCGCGTCGGTGGGCCCGACGCGAACCGGCTGCAAGAGGCCGGCGATCTCACGGCACGCCTCGGGATGGCTCCCGAGGTAATACAAGAGGTCCCCCGCCAACGGGGACCGTTCGACGAAGTCCCACATCGCCGGGTTCAACGGTAAATCGCTCTGCAAGACCTTGGCGTCGAAGTCCTCGCCGTACTTGACGTGCGCGGCTTCCTTGCTCGCCAGGAACGCGGCCTCGCGCGTCGCCTGCTCCTGCGCCTGGTGCGCGCGCCACGCCGTCCGGCGCTGCTCCGCGAGGATCGCGGCGACGGTCTCGCCGGCGACCCGCTCGGCCTCCTCGCGCGTGAGGAGCCCGCTCCGCTTGACGCGCCAATCCTGCCGGGCGTCGCTGTAGTCTTCGTACGTCGTGTCGGCATGCTCGGCCATCGCCGCCCAGGCATCCCACGTCGGAAAGGTCTCAGGAGGGGCGGCGGCACGGGCGGCGCCGCCGGCGGGCGCGGGCGCCGGGGCCGGGGCCGGGGCCGGGGCCGGACGTCGCGCTGCGTCGAGTTCGGCCGCCAAGCGCTGCGCCCGCGTTTCCGCCTCGCGCGCCTTCCGCTCGGTTTCGCGCAGGTCCCACGCCATCTGCGCCAGCCGCGACTGCGGATCGCCCTTGACTTTCTTCGGGCGCTCGCCGGGCTGGTCGGGGGCCGGCGCGGCGGCCGGCAGGGGCGCAGGGGGCGGGGCCTCTAGAGACGGCCCCTGCGCCAGCGCCGGCGGCGGCGGCGTCTCTGGCGTCGTCAGCACCCCGCCGAGCGTGGCGGCAATCTGGGTTGGGGTCTCCTCCGTGAACAGCGTCACGCGGTCGACGGTCACCGAGCCGTCGTCATTCAGCACCGCATCGGGCGGCGGCGCGGGCGGCGGCGGGGCGGCGGGGGTGTTCTGGTCCATCGGGGTCTCACCAACAAAAAAGGCTCGGCCGCGCATCAGCGCGATCGAGCCTTCAGGAAGTACCAGCCTCGGCGGGCTGGGGGCCTGTTCAGGCACGCGACACGAGCACGACGCTTATTCCATCAGGCCCTCTGAGTCGGTCGGCCGGATCCGTCCAGTCGCCCTATTGTCAGCCTCCGCCCGCCGCTTGTCAATCCGAATGCGCTCCACGGGTCCCGGGACGGTCAACTCCCGAGGCTCGCCCTCGTGCCAATGAATCTGGCTCGGCCCGGTATACCGACGCGCCGCGAGGCGCCGCCGCAGTTCCCGCCAGCCGTCGGCGAAGGAGCCGACGTGCCGGTCGCTCATCGCTGGTCCACCCGCGCCGGCTCGCGCTCGGCGGCCCGGTCTGCCCGCACGGCATGGAGTTCGTCGAGAATCAGCTTCGCTTGCGCCAGGAGTGACCGCGCCTCCCGCTCGGCCGTCTGCTGGTCGATTTCGCCTTGCAGCTTCGCAATCTCGACGGCGGCCTCGTGCAACGCCTGGTCGTGCTTCTGATTGACTTGGAGCTGGGCAATCCGCTCTTTCGAGTCCAGTTCGAGCACCTTGAGATCGCGCTCGATCTGCGCCTTGACGGCCTGCGTCTCGAGTTGCCGCTTCGCTTCCTCGAGCGCCGTCGTCAACGCCTCGTGCTGCTGCATGAGCAGCGTCACTTGCTGTTTCACTTCAGGCGGAATCGGCGGGCGGTCCTGCGGCCCGCGGTCGCGCACCTCGGGCGGCAGGGTCTTTTCGATGCGCGCCGCGACGTCGTGCAGTCCGAGGGCTTTGAAGAACAGATCCCCGATGAGCGGGAAGAGCTGCGGCGCGGCCCGAATCGTCTCCTGCAACACCTCGCGGACCTGCTCCCGCTTGGTCGTGAAGCCGGGGCCCGCTTGCGCCTGCACGTCATAAGTGCCGACGCCCATCCGATGAATCCGCGACTCACCCGTCTTGGTGTCCAGGTACTCGGCGTTGAGTTTCACCGTGCGTGGCTGATCGTCGGCGCCGATGATGCGGGCAATCCGCTCGGTGTCGTAGTAGGACGGAATCAGGTCGATCAGGATCCGCCCGAGATGCGAGAGCGTGATGTCGCGGAAGTTCGCCTGATAGTGTCCCGTCCCCAGGTCGGTCTGGCGCTGACGGGCCGAGATGGCCCGCCCCGACTCCTGCGGCCCCGCTTGACCGAGGCTCGCGTCGTAGAACCGGGTCGACACTTTGACGTCATTGTCGGCCTGCACGATCGCCGCCACGAGTGGGCCGATGTTCGCGACGGCGGGATTCCGGAACGGCGGCGGCACCAGGTTCCCCGCGATGCTCATCTCGTTGTAGAGCAGGACGCTGTAGTTCTCGACGTTGGCGTTCTTCCAGAACCGCTCCTGCCCCTTGAGTTGGCTGGCCGTCGCGATGAGCGGGTTCTTGGGGATGAGCCCGACGGCTTCAATGAGCGCCGTCATCTGGTAGTCGTAAATCTGACACGATTGTTTCGCGCCCCGCACGATCCCCCGCAGGTCGCGGTCGCCATTGACGAAGAGCTCTTCCCCGATGACCGGGACCACGGGGATCCAGCGGCCTGGTAATTCCTGCTCTCTGAGGATTTCCACCCCGTTCAGGAGGCGCCAGTGGAGTTGGCGGATCTCGAGGTCGCGCCGATTCCTGGGCGTCGGCTCGAGCTGCACCCCGACCGCCGCGAGCTGCGCCTGCAACTGGGGGACGTGGGCCTCCGCGATGACCCACGGCTGGCCCTTGGAGTCCATCAGCAAGACGACCGGCATGAACTGCCGGTCGATGTGGTAATGCTCGGCGAGCCGGACGTGGCCGCTGGGGAACCAGTACGGGACGTGATCGCCGATGCTCGCGAAGTCGTCCAAGCCCGTCACGGCCGACTCCTCGCCGTATCGGGCGACGTACTCATCGACCGGCCAATCGCTCACGATGAAGTAGTCGAGGGCGTCGGAGTAGTCCGGCTCTTCGCACGCCGGATCGGCGTAGACGGCGAAGGGATTCAGCACGCGCTTGATCCGCAAGTCCTGGTGAAACAGCCCAGGGTCGAAGGCGTGGAACGGGCGCTCCCGAAACCCGACGCGCGTCAGATTCGGCTGCTGGACGTATTCCGGGACGACGCGCACGTAGCCGCGGCCGATCCGCACCGCCCCTTCCACGGCCCAGGTGTACGCGAGCCGCGCCCGGCTTTGCCCTTCGATATTACGGATCAGCCCTTGGAGCACTTCGGCCGTCTCCGGGTCCGCCCCCTGATCCTGCGGCTGCACCTCGATGCCCGTGGCGCTATCGCGGTGTTGGTTGACGATGCTGTAGATGGGCTGGGACAGCCGGTCGACCGAGAAATAGGGCCGCTCGGACCCCGGGCGCGAGCGCTCCGCGATGGCTTCGGGGGCCCAATGCGCCGTCCCGCTGATGTCGGCGGCGAATTCCGCGTCGGCGAGCATCCGCGCCCGCATCGGGCCTTCCGCGGTCGCGAACCGGAGGAAGAGCCTCCGGGCCTGGGTCAGCGCCGCCTCGTGGCGGTCGCGGGTCTCCGGGTCCACGGGCGCCTTGGGGCGCCGGCCGCGCGTGTGCACGGTCTGGTCAGCCACGGGGGCGCTCCTTGACGAGCGTGGCACGGAAGCTTTCGCCGACGCGCAGACTGAACGGCCTCGTCGTCACCGAGAGCAGGACCGGCGGCAGCCCCGGCTCGCGCGTCAGCCGCAGCCAGCGAGGCTCCCCGCCGAAGGACAGCGGATACCACGCCGCCTCGACGGCCCAGAAGCGCCGCAGGTGCGCCGCGCACGCCTCACAATACCGGGCGACGAACGCCTCGGCGTCTCGCCGGTGAAATTCGGGCAGGACGAGCATGTCGGACTCCCAACCGTTGCACCAATTCGGTGACCAAGAACTGCGTCAGATAATTCAGTGCCTCCGAGCGCAACTCACGCTCCGCGAACCCGCGATGTTCGAGGAGAAACAGCGCGCCGTGGACCGCCTCGTGCGCCAGAATGCCCAGCGCGATCGCGCCGGTCGGCCGAAAGCCCGCCGGCACCCAGAAGAGAATTTCGTGCGCGCCAGCGCGGCTTCTGAATTCCACGCATTTCGCCCCGGCCATGTGGAACTCGCGGGTGTCATGGTCCCGATCGCGAAGGTACCGCTGGAGACGGCTGAATGGCCCGCGCAGCAGGGTGTAGTGGCCATGAAACACCGGGTCCGTAAACCGCATCCGCATCAGTGGACCGGCCCGGGACGCCGCAGACCGAGGTACTTCCGGATGATCGGGTCCGGGTCGCCCGCATACCAGCGCTCGATCAGCAGCCACGCCCCGGCGATGTCCTGTTCGGTGTACCCGGCGTTCTTGAGGACGGGCCGCGCGAGCGCCATGAACTGCAGCCAGCCCCCGTCGGCAATCTCCGTCAGCGGGACGTGCGCCCGCAAGGCCGTCACGATCGCGAACGACCGGATCGTGTGCCCGAGCGCCCGCAGGTAGGCGCTCATGTCCGTGTGGCTGGCGTCGTCGAGGCGGCTCATGCGTGGCGTCTCGCACAGGGTAGCATAAGACGCCGTCAGCGGGGCGGCGTCGTCAGGGCGTCCGGGAGGGTCAGCGGCCCATTGAGCCAGCCCACCAGAAAGATGGCGTCCGGTCCTGCGGCCTCGACCACGACCGGCCACGCCTCGCCCGGCCGCACCACTTCAGCCGGCGGACCGAACCCCGCGCCCACGCGCGCCAGATGCGTGACCCGCGCGCCCCACCGCTGCTGAATCGCCGCCCACAGATCCGCCGCGCTCGCCAGCGGCACCCGCTCGACCATGAGCGCCGGCGGGGGCGGGAAGTTCGTCAGCAAGACCGTTGCCGTCGCGGCGGTCGGTCGCCGCAGGGCCGCCGCGAGCCCGAGTGCGTCCATCTCAGCCCTCCTTTATCGGCCTTGCCAGGATCGCCGCGGCATCCCCTCGTCGTCTCGCGCCTGCGCCGCCTGCTGGGCCTCGGCGGACGGGGC
>Ga0209324_10001018_pt1 | contig 19414 bp, 18 predicted proteins | sample Rifsed19ft3_FD_184015 | JGI IMG/M metagenome (GOLD analysis project Ga0209324, IMG submission 184015) | Soil microbial communities from Rifle, Colorado, USA - sediment 19ft 3 (version 2) | ecosystem: Environmental > Terrestrial > Deep subsurface > Rock core/Sediment | place: Rifle, Colorado...
ACTATGATTGCAACGAGTGGTGATGAAGCTTATGTAATGTTTGCTATGTTTCCTGAAAAGGCAGCATTGGTTACTTTGATTATTTTTTTTGTTGGCATTTTAGCAGGATATATCTCTAATAAGATACCTTTTTTTGTAAATATATCGAATCAATTGAATATTTATCATTCAATTATTTATTCGGAAGCACAAAGATTTACTTAAAGAATATGCAGAAAATAAAATGTGGAAATAAGTTGAAAGATCAAATACTGTTTTTGAATTGAATTAATTAACACTAAATCAAAAAGAATACAAAAGCACTAAGGAAGATATATGACAAAACAAGATGTGTTAAATAAACTAGAAAATGTTGGGCATCCAGCAATTAATTATTCACTAATTAAACTAGGAATAGTCAACGATGTTGAACTCAATGATAATAAAGTTTCAGTCATCTTTGCTTTTCCCTTTCCGAATATACCGATTGCCGATACACTCGTTAATTCAATTGCACAACCAGTTAAATCATTGGGTTTAGATTTTGATTACAAAATCAGAGTAATGACAGAAGAAGAAAAACGATGATTCTTGCAATTAGAAACCGAAGCCTGGAAAGGTTAAGGTAGAAAATATAAATGACCAATTCTTTATTGCACATTGGCTTGCAAGTTTTAGAGGTGGATGTACAAAAATTTTATTTAGATATCCTAAAATGTGAACCCAAAAATAATTTTACTATTCAATCCGAAGATGCTTTCCCGATTTTTGGTATTAGTAGAGAAGTGAGGGTTCAATTAGTCTCTTCCGGTGGAATTGAGCTCGAACTTTTTATAGATGATATAAAAAAAACTTTTACTTTTGGGCATATATGTTTTCGCTCAACTGATGCTGAAAGAATAATTGAGAACGCCAGAGAAAAGGGTTATCATACTTTTATTCGAAAAAGAAATTCGAATGAAATTTATTTCATCAGTGACTCTAATCAAAATTTATTTGAAATAAAAAAAATCTGAGCTAATAAAATATTTATTAAAACTAAAATAACTTGAATTTGTAATGAATTTAGCAAACATTAAACTTCGCAATAGCTTTTTTATGGCTGCCGTCAAAACCGGTTATGGAGACTCCGAAGGTAATATCACCGATCGGCATTTGGCTTTTTGGGATAAACGTTCGAAACATGTTGCGGCAGTAATCTTTGAACCTTTCTTTATCGACAAGAGTGTGCGCGAACTTCCAACTCAAATCGGAATTGATACTGACAATAAAATTGCCGGGCATAAAAAGTTAGTTGAAACGGTTCATAACAATGGTTCAAAAGCAGTTGCACATATTAATCATCCGGGGAGAATGGCAAATCCAAAATTACCAGGAAATATTTATCTTTCAGCTTCCGATACTCAATGCCCCAGCGGCGGGCCAAAACCAAAAGCTCTTTCATTAGAAGAAATCAAAGCTATTCAACAGCAATATGTTGATGCTGCTATCCGTGCTGAAAAAGCCGGGTATGATTTAATTGAACTTCAATTTGGTTTGGGGTATTTAATTGCCCAGTTTTTATCTCCAGCTACAAATAAAAGGATTGACGAATACGGAGGAAATATTGAAAACCGTCTCCGTTTCGGAATAGAAATCCTAAGAGGAATAAAAGCAAGTGTTAACCTGCCAGTTATTATAAGAATCAGTGGTGATGAGAAGTTTGAAGGCGGATTAACGATTGAAGATTCTATTCAAGTAGTAAGAATTCTTGAGAAAGAAAATGCTGCTGCTATTCATGTTACTTCCGGTAATGTTTGTGAAAGTCCTGCATGGTACTATCAACATCACTTTATTCCAAAAGGTGCTACATGGAAACTGGCGAAAAAAATTAAGGAAAATACTTTTCTGCCTGTAATTGGAGTTGGACAAATTACTGAACCGGTAGATATAGCTGCTATTTTTGATGGACAGTACGCAGATTTTATTGCAATTGGCAGAGCACTAATTGCCGACCCAGATTTTATAGGTAAATATTTACAGCTTGTTGAAGGAAGAATTCGCCCTTGCAGTTCATGTTTAACCGGCTGCTTAGGCAGAATAAAAATCGGTAAAGGTTTACAGTGTGAAATAAATCCTGAAGTCGGAAGAGAACTTGAACCGCTCGTGCATGCTGCCGAAACAAAAAAATATACAGTTGTGGGTGGAGGTATGGCGGGAATGGAAGCCGCGATTACTTTACGACAACGGGGTCATCATGTAACATTGTTCGAGAAAGATGAGTTGGGCGGTCAATTTAATTTAGCGCCGCTTCCTTCTCAAAAAGGATCCTTACAAAAACAAATTGATTATTTGAAACATGAACTTGAAGGAATTCCAGTAATTGCAAAGGAAGCAAAACCAGAAGATGTCATTGGAAAGTATGATGGTGTAATTTTAGCAACCGGTTCAAAACCAATTATTCCACAGATAGAAGGCCTTGAAGAATATAAATGGGCAGAAATTTTATACGAGAAAAATATTCCAAAGAACAAGAATATTCTTGTAATTGGAGGCGGTTTAATTGGTATTGAAATAGCAAATACTTTATTAGACTACGGCAATAAAATTATAATTGTCGAAATGCTCGATGATATCGCCCGCGATCTGGAAATGGTGTCACGGAAATTAAATTTAATGAAGCTGCAAAAGAACAATGTATCGGTTTACACAAATACAAAAGTAATCCGTGTAATTGGCTCAACAGTTTTTCTGCAAAAACAAAATGTTTTCGATGAATCAAGAATTGAGAACATTGATATTTATGTTGTAGCCGCCGGTATGCGCCCTGAAAAGGAATTATTTCACGAGTTAGGAAATAAAATCCCGGTTTATTTGGTTGGAGATGCAGGCAAGGTTGGCGATGTAGTCTCTGCAATTCAGAGTGCGTATTTTGTGGCTAAGGAACTTTAAATATTACTTACTGCTAAGGGAAAAATAAATTTAAAAATATTGAAGTAGTTCAGACCGTTTTCGGCAATCTGGCTGAAATTCACAACCTTCAGCTTTTCAAAGAAGGTGACGGCGATGGAGGATTTGTAGTTATAAAAGCAATTAAATAATAAGTTCAAATCGACAGAATTATTCGGAAATAGATATTTGTGAGCGACCGGAAGGCTTAATAAAAACGCTGCTATTAGGATTCAATCCAAATAAAAATTATCTTTAATTTGTTTTTTTTTACACAAAACTTATGATTGTAAAATTAAATAAAACGGTTTGGTCGGTTACACTTATTGCAGTTTTTGCAATACTCGTTAACAACGCTGTCTTTGTACATACTCACATTTTACCTGATGGAAGAGTAATTGAGCACGCCCACCCGTTCAATTCTACCGATAGAAATTCGGATTCCCAACCAAATCATCATCATACATCACAAGAGTTTTTACTATTATCTTTTATTTATCATTTCTTCAGTAGTGTATACACTCTATTAATTGCAATACTTTTCTTTTATGGATTTTGGCGCAAGCATCTTTTTTTCGAATCAAAAGTATCGTATTCACCAAACCACAAAAGAGTAAAATCATTACGCGCCCCGCCGCAGTTGCTGTTTTCTCTATAATTAATTTTACCCTTAACAGATTATTTTAACCTAATAGCAAGGGCTTTATAGTCATTGTTATATTTCAGGAGAAGCAATAATGAAAAAAACGCTCATTTATTTTTTTATTTTCACATGCACTATTAATTTGATTTCACAGCCCCAAAATCCTCAAGTGGAAGGATATGTTTTTTCAGATAACAAACCTTTGGTAGGCGCAAATATAATTGTGGAAGGAACAACAAAGGAACAATAACCAACAGCGAAGGTTACTTTAAATTAACAAATTTGCCGAGAGGCAATTTTATTTTGAAAGCGTCATTCATAGGCTACAAATCACAAGAAATTGAAGTTAAATTAAGAGGTCGTCAGATTTCCAAAATAAATTTTGATCTGAAGGAAGATGTGCTAAATTTGGAACAGATGGTGGTTACCGGTACAAGAACAGACCATTTTATTAAAGATGTTCCGGTACGTACTGAAGTAATAACAATGAAAGAAATTGACAATAAAAATGCAGGAACTCTTTACGAAGCTTTAGAAGGCACGCCCGGGGTAATAGTTGAACAACAATGCCAATATTGTAATTTCTCAATGGTTAGGATGCAAGGGCTTGGTGCTGAACATACACAAGTTTTAATTGATGGGCAACCAATTTACTCTGGTTTGGCTGGTGTGTATGGTTTACAACAAATGGGAACAATTGATATAAATCAAATAGAAGTTGTAAAAGGAGCCGGCTCCGCTTTATATGGAAGCAGCGCTGTAGCAGGATCCATAAATATTGTAACTAAAGAACCATCTTTTATACCTTCTACAAATGTTGATATTCAACTTGGGAATTATAATACTAACAGGTACGAACTTTCTTCATCCATAAGAAATGACGAAGGGAATCTGGGATTAAATATTTATGCTGAGAAGTTAGTAGAAGGTGCAATTGATGAAACCGGTACTGGACTTACTAAGAATGAAGTTAAGAATAAAGATGGTATTTCTGATAGAGTTTCAACAGACTTAACAAATGTTGGTTTGGGACTTTTTATTGATAACATGTTTTTTGAAGATGATAAGTTGATACTAAAAGGAAAATCAATTTTTGAAAGTAGAAGAGGCGGAACATTAACTAATGATTATCTCAAAAACCCTTTTACAGATGGTACTGAAAGCATCAATACAAAACGTTACGAAACACAACTTAATTATAAAAAGACAATCGGAACGAAATCAGCATTAGATATTTCCATAGCGTATGCAAATCATAACCGAGAAGCAACAAATGATACATATCTTGGTGATTATATGGCAACCCATAACGATAACACACCAAATGTTCTTGATATGAGACCTTACATAGCAAATGAAAATTCAATAACTTCAACTATAACTTTTAATAGTCCATTAGAAAATCATAATTTACTTTTTGGTTTGCAAAGTTTTTATGATAAACTTGAAGAAACTGGTATGTATGTGGTAGTTGATAATGCCAGCAGCTATTTAGGGCAATCTTACAAATCAATTGCAAACAAATCAGCACAGGAATTTGGAGCATTCTTACAAGACGAATGGTCATTAACTGAAAAGCTAGTGATTGTCCTCGGGATCAGAATAGATAAACATCATTCGGAGGAAGAGTATAATGCTGATCGTAAAGTCTTTGATACTAACTTTCCTCAAAGCAGCTTTGATGAAACGAGTATAAATCCACGTTTAGCAATAAAGTATGATATTTCTGAAGCAGTAGTTTTAAGAGCTAATGTTGGTACTGGATTCCGTGCGCCGTATGGTTTTTCTGAAGATCTTCATCTTTGCAGTGGCTCGCCAAGGGTATGGAAATCCTCTGACCTGGAACCCGAAACAGCTATAAGTTATAACCTTTCGGCAGACTATTATGGTGAAATTTTTAGAATAAGTTCAAATCTATTTCGTACTGATTTGAGGAACAAAATAGGATTTTCTGATGCTGACCCAGATATTGCTGCTTTAGGCTACGATTATCAATGGAAAAATATTGATGATGCTTATGTGCAAGGTTTAGAATTATCTATACAAACAAACTTAGCCCAAAATTTTAATACCGGGATTAATTTTACCTTTAATCAGGGAGAATATAAAAATGCAAGGGCAGATTGGATGAGGACTGAATACGAAAGCATAAGTAAATATATTCCAAGATTTCCTTCTACAACAGGAAATTTAAAAATTGAGTATAACCCTAAAACATGGAGTTTCATCCTGTTGGGTAATTATCAAGGGAGTATGTACATAGATTATTACAGCGATGATCCTAACTTCCAATCTAAGATTAAGAAAACTGATCCGTTTATGATTTTTAATGCCAGAGTTTCTAAAACTTTAGAAAATTTCAAAATTTATTCTGGTATAAATAACATCTTTAATTACGTGCAGGATGAAAGACATTTAGATGATGCTGCTTTTATGTATGCTCCAGTTTATGGTACAATGTTTTATGGTGGAGTTTCTATTGAGATAAAGCATTAATTACGAATCCACAAAACAAGGAGATTAAAACTTCTCGTGGGGAGTTAAAGAATTTTAACTAGCTGTGCTGTGAAAGATTTTTTATCACAGATAGATTATATAGGCATGTGTGAACCAATATTAAGTTCTGTGCATCTTATTTATCAGTAAAATAAGAGGAGTTTAACAATGTTAATATTACTTGGTTCCGACGGGAACAATTTGGAAAGCTCAATTGCAAAAAGATTTGGGCATGCAAATTATTATATCATGTTCAATACGGAAACGGAAACATTCGTAGCATTTGAAAATAGAGATGAGGGACATAATCATGATAACCTTAAAGATTTTCTAAATAAAAGAGTAGAAGCATTTATCGTTGGTAATATTGGTCCGCAAGCTTTTGAGGTTATTAATACTCCCAAAAGCAAGGTATATCTGGCCAGAAAAATGTCCGTGAAAGAAGCGGTCGATAAATTGATAAAAGGTGAGTTAATTCACTTAACCGAACCCACTGCTAAACAGAGTATAGAGCACGGACATGGTGATAGTTATAAACATTGATATTATTGATTTAAATAGTCAAGTTTGTACACAAGATTCATTCTAAAAATGATAACCGCATTAAATAAAATATCGCTGTCAAAATTTAAACCCCCTATAGTTTTTTTATTACTCTTTTTGTTTTTTTCACTAAGTGTTGGCAAAGAACAATTACACAATCACAAACCTAATGAACCTGGGCGAAACGACTGTCCTGCTTTAATTATTTCTCAATCATTCAGCTCTGGGATTACTGTACATTTTGAATTCCCTGCCTTTCAGACTGTAGAATCTTATTTTACTATCCCAAATTATTCCAAACCAGCTACATCAAAATTATTTACCACAAATTTAAGAGCACCTCCTAAAGTTTGATATACAATCGGAATTGTCAAATTATATCAAACTATTAAAGGATTTTAAATTGACTTACAAAAAAATAATCAGTTGTGCATTAACTGCATTTTTATTTCTTTCTATTAGTACAAATATTCTTTACGCAGAAAGTTATCGTGGAATTATCAAAGGTAAAGTACTATCAATTGATGACGCTATTTTTTATGGTGCTAATGTTGCATTGCCTTCGCTCAGCCGTGGAACTGTTACCAATGAAAAAGGTGAATTTATTTTAACTAATTTACCTAATGGGAAACATCGCCTTGTTATTAGTTACATTGGTTATGAATCCGAAATTAGAACTATTGATTTAGAGAGTGAGCAAGTTGTTGATATTGTTGTTCATTTAAAACCAACAACAATTAGTACCGAACCAGTTGTTGTTACAGGTAATCCTTATGCCTCTGATCCATTAAGCAGTCCACAGGATATTAGTTCCTTAAGCGGAAGAGAAAAATTGAAATCAGAATCATCATCTCTTGGTAAAACTTTAGAAAATATGCCTGGTATTTATAATCTATCAGCAGGTTCAGTTGCGGGCAAACCGGTAATTCGCGGTCACACGGGTGAACGCGTTTTAATTTTAAGTGATGGAATTGCTCAAGAATATCAGCAATACGGTGAACGCCACAGTCCTAATATTGATGCTTTTAGTTATGATCGAATTGAGGTTATAAAAGGTGCCGCAAGTTTACTTTATGGATCTGATGCAATGGGAGGTGCAGTTAATTTAATTCCTTATGCTTTTCATTTCGCTGAAAAAGGTGGTTTCGATTTAAGCGGTGCTTTTAATGGCGGTTTTATTTCAAATAATAATGAATATATGACCGGAATTAGATTTAACGGTTCTGGCGAATTATTCTCAGTTTATGGTAATGTTGTTAGAAGGAAGGCTGATAATTTTTTTACTCCAGATGTTGATCCATATTCTAAAACTCTTAAGAGAGATGATCCAAAATTTACTGGGGAAATTCCAAACACAAACTTTGAACAATTAAATGGATCAATTGGTATTGGCTTTTTATCACCAATTGGAATTATGTCTGTTGATTATGATCACTATTTAAATAAAAATAATTTTCTTTTACCTGATGGCAACCCAATAGGACTCAGACTTGAAAACCAAATTGTGAATATTAAAGGTAATCTGCCTTTTGATAAATTCATTGTTAAACCAAAATTCAGCTATCAAAGAAATAATAGACAAGCAACACAAAGCGGTTTAAATTATTTAGCATTACCAGATTCTGCTGCTGTTGATTTGATACTTGATGTTTATACTGTCCGCATTGAAGCTGAAAATGTTGATGTAATGGATTTGTCCGGAACTTTGGGAACAGAAATAAAATACTATGACCACCAAAATGTTGGAAAAGTACCATTACAGCCAACTGGTAATTTTACAAATTATGCTTTATTTCTATTTGAAGAATGGCAGGCAGACAAATTAATTTTAAACTTCGGTGCTCGATTTGATTATAGAAACCAAATATTTTATGGAACAACTACTAATCCCCTTTTACCAAAAGATGACAAGCGGAGTTATTCTAATCTTTCTGGTTCATTTGGGGCTGCTTATAAGTTGACGAATCAATTAACTGTAACAGGAAATATAAGCCGCGGATTTAGAACACCAAGCTTTTTTAATCTTTATGTCTATGGTGAACACGGAGGCGTATTTGCTTTTCAAATCGGAAATCCGAATCTAAAGAATGAAACTTCGCTTGATTTAAATTCATCAGTAAGATTTAGGAATGAATTATTTAATGCAAACATTTCATTATTTCATAACGTAATAAACGACTATATTTTTCTTTACAATGCTCCCACTCATCCGCTTGCACCAGCAAATAAACCTTTTGTTTTTGCACATGATCAATCCGATGCTTCAATAACCGGCTTAGAATTATCTGCGGATGCAGGTTTAGTTGACTGGCTCTTAATTTCAGGAAGTTATTCGTTCATCAAAAGCGAATTTTCCTCTGGTACTTGGAAAAATGGGGAATTACCCTTAATGCCGCCAAACAGACTGTCGATTGGAGTAAAACTTCTTCTGCCTAATTTTTCTACCTTTAGATTTCCGTATATCTCATTAAATACAAAATTTGTATCGAGCAAAAAAGCAGCAGGTATTTACGAACCCTTCGGACAGTTTGATGATGGAATTGGTCCGGACATTCCTTTTGGAGTTTGTTCAACCGAAAAGTACAATTCAGTCGATTTAGGATTAGGATTTAACCTTTGTTTATTCGACCAACCACTAAGTTTCGATTTTTCAGTTACAAATCTTTTAGACGAAGTTTACAGAGATTTTCTTGATACGTATAAAGGATATGCGCTTTCACCGGGAAGAAGTATTAATTTTAAGATTAATGTTCCATTTAACTTTTAATATTTTTGGTAAAAAAAATAATAAAATCTATATGGTAAATGAAAACAGAATAATGACTATTTTTAACAAGCTTATTAGCTACTACATGGGTTGTTAAATATATAAATATTTATGAAAGTATTTGTTATAAATCAACATAGGATAAAGTCTTATGATTGCTAAAGAAAGAATGGTTTTCGAATCAGTTTTGAAAGTCAACACATACGACATTGATATTGCCGGTCACGTAAATAACATAGTTTATATACGATGGATAGAAGACTTGCGTGCCGAGTTATTTTCTCAAATATATCCTTTGGAAAAACTGCTCGAAATTAATTACTATCCAGTTGTAATTTCGACTGAATTAAAATATAAAGGACAGATAAAACTTTTTGATAAACCGATTGGAAGGATTTTTTTAGAAAGTTACTCTCACGGGGTGATAATGTTAAAGATTGAGATTTGTCTAAATGATGATACGGCTTTTACTGCAACTCAAAAATGTGTATTAATGAATTTGACTACCCATAAAATGTTTATGGAAAGTTTTGAAAAGTTAATTCAAAAATATTAAACCCAAGTTTATTCTAAGCATCTAATTCATTAATAAAGCATCTAATTAAGGAGGTTTAATAATCAGTCGTTAGAATTATGATAGACACAATTATAAAATTGTTAAAAGATACACTGCAAGTTACTCTGCTTGTTGCAGTAATGATGATTGCGGTAGATTTAATAAATGTCTTCACAAAGCAAAAGCTCGAATCGTTTTTTAAGAATGCCAGGAAGTATCGCCAGTATTTTTTTGCGTCGTTAATCGGAACGGTGCCCGGTTGTATCGGCGGCTTTACAAATGTTTCTCTTTACATTCATGGATTGATAAGTTTTGGTGCGCTTGCCGGTGCGATGATAGCGGTTTCCGGTGATGAAGCTTTTGTGATGCTTGCTATGTTTCCAAAAGATGCAATAATTCTTTTTATGATTCTCTTTGTAATTGGAATTTTTAGCGGCTGGTTAATCGATATTATCGTTAAGAGATATAACATATCTACATGTGATAATTGTGCGGAGATGATCACTCATCCACAAGAAAAAGGTTTTAAGCATTATATCAAAGAACATATTTACGGACATATAATTAAAAAACATCTCTGGAAAACTGCTCTTTGGACTTTCGGCGCCTTAATAGTTGTTGAGTTTGGTCTTCAATATTTACATCTCGAAGAATTCACCTCTCAATATAAAATTGTTTTTCTGTTTGTTGGAGCATTAGTTGGACTAATCCCTGAATCCGGTCCACACTTAATTTTTGTTACGCTTTTTGCACAAGGACTTATCCCCTTCTCGGTTTTATTGACAAGCTCAATTGTACAAGATGGGCACGGAATGTTGCCGATGTTGTCTTATTCACTATCAGATTCAATTAAGTTGAAAATCTTTAATTTTGCAATTGGAATATCCATAGGATTAATCGTCTTCATGGCAGGATTTTAATTGATGAAAGAAAACAAAGATCACTGGTACGACGGCTGGTTTTATGATAAATTTATAGCGCCAAATCAAGATAGATTATTCGGACAAATAAAAAATTTGATTGAGCCAGGTTCAAAAATTATTGATGCTGGCTGCGGCACGGGGCGTTTCTCTTTTTCTGTTTCAGATAAATGTAAATATGTTTTAGGAATAGATTTATCCAAACGGAATATTAATCGCGCCAAGCAGACTCTTCAAAAAAATCCAAATGATAAAATTTCATTCCAACACAAAAGCTTGAGTGATATAATTGCTGAAGGAAAATTACATTTTGATTATGCTGTGATGACCTATGTTATTCACGAAGTAAATGAAGAAGAACGGGTAAAACTTTTATTGCAATTATCTCAAGCAGCAGATAAAGTTATTATCGGAGACTATCTTGTTCCAAAGCCAAATGGGTTTTGGACTGCATTAAATGAAGTTGTTGAGTTTGCAGCAGGAAGCGAGCATTACAGAAACTATAAAAGTTATGTTTTCAATGGTGGCATTCAAGAGTTAGCTAATCAAGCCGAACTTAAAATCCTAACGGAAATTAGAGATAGACCTTTAACCAGTCATTTGGTAATTTTGTCCAGTAAATAATTTCTAATTTTCATAACCTAAAATTCATAAAGGAGTAAGCAAAAATGAAAAAAATAATTTCGTCTCTGTCTATTTTCATACTTCTCTTTTCAAATATTCTTTTTGCGCAAGAGAAAAATTTGAAAGCAGATACACCACGCGATGGAGTCTTTATTCATATTACTGCAAGTTATGATAACCCTCATCGTTTATTGATGCCTTTGAAAATGGCAACAATGATGGCTAAAGATAAAGATGTTCTTATTTATATGGACATTGAAGCAGTTAAAGTTCTTGTAAAAGGCGCAATTGATATTACACATCCGGAATTTGAATCTGCACATACTTATATTAAACAATTAAGCAGTATGGGAGTCGGAATTTATGCTTGTCCGACTTGTCTAAAAATTGCTGATTATAAGCCCGAAGATTTGATGAAAGGAATTCTTTTAGCCAATAAAGATAAATTCTTCGATTTCACAAAAGGAAGAATAATTACTTTAGATTATTAATACTCCTAAAGGAAGCTAATCTTTTTTGCTTAGGCACTTTGAAGCAAATTTCTTTTTAGGAAGAATTATTTCCAATTATATCCTTGAGGTAAAAATGGAACAAAAGTCGTTTCAAGATTACTATCCTGACGAATTAAATTATTGTTATGGATGCGGAAGGTTAAACGAACACGGACTTCAATTAAAAACCTATTGGGATGGTGATGAAACAGTTTCGGTTTATACTCCCAAATCCTATCATACAGCTATTCCCGGTTACGTATATGGCGGTCTAATCGCATCGCTTATCGACTGTCATGGAACAGGTACTGCAGCAGCCGCGGCTTATCGCGCAGAAAATCGTGAAATGGATACTGAACCTGCATTTCGATTTGTTACAGCGTCATTGCATGTGGATTATCTCAATCCTACTCCTTTAGGTATACCGCTTGAAATCCGTGGAAAGGTAAAAGAAATTAAGGGACGGAAGGTTATAGTCGAAACAACCCTTTCTGCAAATGGCAAAATATGTGTGCGCGGTCAAGTTATCGCTGTGCAGATGCCGGAGCACATGCTGAAGTCAAATACGACAACATAGAGAATAAATCCATCTGCTTTGAGGGTCATTAAAAATAGACGTGTGCCTAATTAGCATAATATGAATTCCATTATAACCCATTCTCTTCGCTACCAACCAAGAAACAAATAATTTTCCACCTTAAGAAAATAATTTTTGAACATAAGAATTTGCTGAATACTTGTTATTTTTGATGGTGTTTATTTATCATTAATGCTCATTAAGCTAGTTCATAATGCCAAATCATGACCCAAGAACAGATGTAATTCTCAACTCTATTGCTGAAGGAGTAATTACTGTTGATAAAGAATTTAGAATTACCTTCATAAATGACGCTGCCGAAAAACTTACTGGTTTTCAAAAAGATCAAGTGATTGGTCAGTTCTGTAAAACGGTTTTTAAATCCGAATTTTGCCTTTCTAATTGTCCCATCGCTCAAGTACTTCGTAACGGCAAAAACATATTTGATTTGGATACTTCTATTAACTGTGTAAATACTAAAGCAATCGCAATTAGACTTAATGCTGCTGTTTTAAAGGATGAGAACAACATTCCAAATGGCGGAGTAATAACTTTTAGAGACATTTCTTTATTCAAGCAAGTTGAAGATATAATTAAAGCTGAATCCCAATTTCACTCAATCGTCGGTAAGAATAAATCAATGAAAGAAATTTACCAATTGATTATGGAGATCTCTGATTCAGATGCACATGTATTAATTATGGGTGAGACCGGAACAGGAAAAGAATTAATTGCAAATGCTATTCAATCAACAAGTAAACGGAAAAAAGAAAATTTTGTAAAGATAAATTGTTCGGTTATTCCTCATAACCTTTTGGCAAGCGAATTATTTGGTCATGCAAAAGGTGCATTTACAGATGCAAAGTCTGATAGGATTGGAAGATTCGAACTCGCAAACAATGGAACGATTTTCCTTGATGAGATTGCAGAAATGCCGCTTCAAATGCAAACACAAATTTTAAGAGTCATCCAGGAAGGAACCTTTGAACGATTAGGAGAATCTGCTACCCGTAAAACAGATGTTCGAATAATTGCTGCAACCAATATGAACCTTGAAAATGCAATCATCGAAGGGAAATTCAGGCGGGATCTGTTCTACCGGCTTTCTGTTTTACCAATTGAAGTACCGCCTCTTCGAAAACGAAAAGATGATATTCCCCTCTTAGTTGATTATTTCATTCGCAAATTCGCTTTTGTTTACAAGAAAAAAATATTGGGGATAGATGAAAGTGCATTAGATGTTTTAGTTAACTGGGCTTGGCCCGGAAATGTTAGAGAGCTTGAAAACTCCCTTGAATATTCTATCATCAAATCTAAAAATGAAACTTATCTTAACATCCACGACTTGCCTATAAGAATAAAAGAAAAAGCCGGGAACAGTAAACCTGAAAATAATAATCATACCTTAATTGAACAAAGTAATACACAGCTTATTGAGCTTCTGAACATTCACAAATGGAACAAAACCAAAGTTGCCGAAATTCTTGGAGTTGATAGAACTACCCTTTGGCGACGTCTCAAATCGTTAGGTATTGAATAAGTTACCTTACGCAATGTTAAGCCTGCCCACAGTATTGTACGGGTGCCAGGGATTACAAACCCAGTTTCTCAGATAAGTTAAACAAAGATATACCAGATTTTTCTCCCGAGAAGTGTGATACGAAATCTGGCATATCTACTTCGTGATTTCTTACAAATCCAGCCCTTCGCATCGTTCTTTCTTCTGTAAAGAAACTTGGTTTGTTTACGAATTCAAAACACCCTTTTACGTAACATAAGTGAATAAGATAATCCAACACTTCATCTGTTGAATGCAACACAACGTTGCAAATTCTCTTAACCAATTAAATTTCAAACAGTTATAATTCTCATGCAACAATTCGTTGAATTGTTAAATGTAAGAAATCGTTTAATTTTTACGTTTTCTCAAGAAAATATATGGCAAGCTCTTTGTCTATAAGATTGCCATGAGTGAAATGCTTGCAAATCATTACTTCCTGAACAGAAATTTTCTTTCTGCAAAATCCATTTATGAAAGTATTCTCGAAAAAGATTCAACCAACAAGTCTATTAAGAAAAAATTAACTGTTTGTTATGTAACCACCGGTGAGGTTGATGATGCCTTGCGTCTTTTTATAAACCAAATTAAAGATGATATCGACTTCGTGATGAATTCTGATATCAAATCAGATGATTGCCCATGCCCGGAAATAATTTCAGAGATTGAAAATCAGAAAATGCTTTTTCAAAATGAAATAGAAAGAATAGTAGCACTTGGGATGCTTTGGCTTTATTGCAGCTTAGAAAAATCAATAGAACTGTTTAAACAAGTTGAAGCACTGGCACCGGAAGAAGAAAAATACAAAGAGATAACTATGATTTTGCTAAACAAGCTAATGTTAAATAAGACAAATTCAATTAATTAATTCATAACAAAAGGAAAAATTAAAATGGAAAATAATGTTACTCGAAAGGACTTTTTACTGAAAACCTCAAAGGCAGCCGTAGGTGTTACTGCTATTGCTGGATTATCCAGTCTTATTACCACAGCATCAAAAGCAAATGCTAAAGTTACTCCTTGGCCTTGGCCCTATATACAGCTTGATGCGGAAGCGGCAAGGATCCAAGCACATTATTTATATTATAATGGCATGGCCTGTTGTGCCGGGACATTTGGAGGAATTACTTCTGCTTTGGCAACAGCGATTGGCGATCCCTGGACAAATCTACCAATGGAAATTATGTCATACGGAAGTGGTGGAGGAAATGGCTGGGGAGTTTTATGTGGATGCCTAAATGGAGGTGCAGCATTAATTAGTTTAGTTACAACCAAAGCACAATCAGGCCCACTTATTTCCGAATTATGGGGATGGTACACGCAAGCTGAACTGCCTACTGATCAGGCAAATCAGGTCGCTATTAATGGGCAGTATCTTGTGCATAATTATGATCAGGATTTAGTTCAGAATGTTTCAGGAAGTCCGCTTTGTCATGCATCGGTTACAGAGTGGTGTATTCTTGCAGATAAAAAGGTAAGTGCTGTAGAAAGAAAAGAGAGATGCGCAAGATTAACAGGTGATGTTGCTGCTAAAACGGTAGAACTGCTCAATGCTTTTTTTGCTGGAACCTTTACTCCTAAATTTACGGATCCGGCAAATGTAACGGCTTGTTTAGGCTGTCATGGTAGCGCTGTATTGAATAATGTAATGACAAAAATGGATTGCCAACCGTGTCATGGAGATCCTCATAGTGCTAGCTCAGTTGAGGAAATTGGCGGGTCTGCGACTTCATTTAAATTAAGCCAAAATTATCCGAATCCGTTTAATCCATCCACAAAAATCCAATTCTCTCTACCTCAAACTGAGAAGGTGAGATTAGAAATATATGATATTCAAGGAAATCTCATAAAAAGTTTAGTTGATTACGAACTATATAATGCTGGAAATTATGCAGTTGTATGGGATGGAATTGATAATCACAGTAAAAAAGTTTCAAGCGGAATTTATTTCGCAAAAATGCAGGCTGGCAAATTTGCTCAAACCAAGAAAATGAATCTTGTAAAATAATTTAGATAACTATGAACAATCTCGAAATGTATAGACAAAATTCTATAAACTATTTATACTAAAAACAATAGGAGAAACACATGCGAAAACTTACTCTACTTCTCACTACAATTTTTGTAATGGGATATATCCTTCCAGTTCTCTCGCAGTCAGGAAACTTCAGCACTAGTTTACACGCTAAACGAGGGGGTAAACCATACTTTTATAATAAAGTCGAAAATGGAGGAACTGGTGGTTTTGAAACTCTTACAAATGTTTCCATCACTCAATTAGGATGCGTTGAATGTCACGATGCTACCAACGCGGACTTAACACCTTATCCCACGGACTATTCACCTAGTTGTGCGGATTGCCACGCATCAAACTTTGCGGTTACACAAGCTGATTGTATTGGATGCCACAGCCGAGAGGCGGCAGTTATTAATAATCCTAATCTTTCTGACGTACATAGAACAGCAGGAAAAACTTGCATGTTCTGTCATAAAACAACTGACGTGCATGGTACTGGTACCGAATATAATTCAATGTTCGATACAGGCGCAATTGAGGCGGACTGTTCAAATTCTGGCTGTCATGCCGGACATACTCACGCAAGCCCAAGTGTAGACCCTCATGGTGGAAAGCTGCACTGTACATCATGTCACGCCTCAACTAATCTGACGTGCTACAACTGTCACTTTGAAAGTCAGTTGGTTATGAAGAAAAGACCAGTAAAGCAAGTTACCGGTTTTATATTTTTGGTAAATAGAACTAAAGATAATAAGGTTCATCCTGCAACATTCCAATCACTTTCATATCAAGGAAATACTTGGGTATCATTTGGTCCATCAATAGCACATACAATTGTAAAAACTGGAGCAAGAACTTGTTCGGATTGCCACCAAAATATGGGCGGAAATATTCCTGCAATTGTTGATTACAACGCCGATGGATTAATGAAATTCGGAACTTGGAATCCTGCAGACAGCACATTGAGTACTCTTACTGGAATCATTCCAATGCCTTCGGATTGGCAAAGATCGTTAAAATTAGATTATTTAACATATAATGGTGATCCAAACGATCCTATTGCTCCATCTAAAAACTGGTCACTGATTGATGATGTAACTGACGGTTCACATATGCTCTACGCTACACCATTAACAAATTCTCAGATGAATGCTTTAGGAATGGATACATCTTGGACAATAATTCCAGTCGAATTAACTTCTTTTGTAGGTAACGTAAGCGGTGCTGATGTTAAATTAGATTGGACAACAGCAACCGAACTTAACAACAATGGATTTGAAATTCAGAGAAAAACTGGGAAGGATTTTGTGACCATTGGATTTGTTAAAGGTAATGGAACTACAACAAGTTCACACGGTTATACTTTCGCTGATAAACAACTACAGCCAGGTTCTTATTCATATAGATTGAAACAAATTGACTTCAATGGGAAATATGAGTTCTCTAAAGTAATTGATGTTCAAATTGTACATGGTTTAAGCTACGCTCTGGAACAAAATTATCCTAATCCATTTAACCCAGAGACAGCAATAAAATATACAATACCTCAAGCGGGAAGAGTTACCATACAAGTATATGATGTCACTGGAAAAGAAGTAGTGACACTTGTTAATAACGAAATGCAAGCTGGATCATATGAAACACAGTGGTTTGGAAGAGATAATCGCGGCTATAGTGTTTCTACCGGAGTTTATATTCTTAAAATGGCATCCGGTAGTTTTACTTCTGCTAGAAAAATAATGTACTTAAAGTAATCTAATAAGAAACATAGAACGCCCACTATATTTTAAGATTACGGAGCTGCTGCATTTTTTATGCAGCAGCTTTTTTATTATTTCAAGTGTTACCTTGTGACAAACCGATCAGACACAAATTAGGTGAGTTTTTGTATAACCTCATTTCATATTTTAAAGAGTAGTAAATAAGAAAATTTTTTTAATTTTGGTCAGTCATTTTCGACCATTTAGTCGGATCGAGTCTGGATCGTCGAATAGATTAATTAAATTAGAGTAATAATCTTAATAATTAGGAATAAATTTTATGGCACTTCAATTGACACCTTTAAACTGAGGTTTTTATGAAAACTATATTTACAATGTTATTACTTTACTCAGGTTTGATACTTGCTCAAACTGTCGCCGATTCAACTCAAACAAGTAAAAGAAATCAGGAGAGTGAGCAATTTCAAAATCAAAAGCAGGAAATAAACCGTGCTCAAGAGCAAATTGGACCAAAAGGAAATCCTAATGCTGATGGAAATGTAACTCGTAAAAAGAAAGATGTTTTTATTGATAAAGATGGAGACGGCATTTGCGATACAAGACAAAGCGGAATGAGTTTTAATAAAATGAGGAGAAGAATGGGCTCCGGGCAGCAAGGTCCTGGTAAAGGTAAAAGCGGAAATGGGAATCAAATTGGGAATGGCAACGGTAACTAACCTTGCCTGATAAACGAATTATGAAAAAACTTTTGCTCTTGATTGCTATTATTGCGCTTCTACTTTTAGAATCTGCACATGCGCAGTTTAATTTATATACTGACTATCAGGGAATCTACGACGACAACATTTTTAATAACAGCCAGCAGATTTCTGATTTCATTAATAGCTTTTCTTTAGGATCTGCTTACAATATTGAATCCGAATTCAATAACCTTCAATTTTATTATGAGGGAAGTTGGAATTATTTCAAGACAACAACCTCCAAATCATTTAATTCTCATCGGATAGGATTAGTTGAAACTTATCTGTTCTCTGAAGATGATAATCCCCTAAACGCAGGGATAAATTATTCTTTTCGAAATAACAAAGATGAATTCGAAGTTTACAATTTCAATCAGATTTCCGTATATATCAATTATCGGCATTCGATAAGCGGAACGGATTTTATAATTCCAGGATACGTTTTTAACAGAAATGATTATAAGAATTTTACGCTTTTTTCACATAATGAACATAAACTTTTCTTAACCTGGATATCAAATTTTGAAACTAAGACTTCCTTAACATTAAATGCTGAGTATAATTTGAAGCAATATTCTGAGGAATATAATTTTGAGGGATATTTGAATCGGGCATCGCAACTAAAATTCTTAATGAACATTGGGCAGAGTTTAGGTGAAAATACCGGAATGAGCGGATATGTTGTTGTGAGAAAAAATCTTTCTGATGGGAGCAGATATCTTTTGAGCGATTCACTTATTTATTATGAAGAAGAAATTTTTAATGATATTTATTCCTATGATGGAATTGAGACTGGTTTGGGATTCAAACATTTATTTAATGAGAGCATTGAGCTGAATCTTGAAGCAAAATAT
>Ga0209324_10001022_pt1 | contig 19364 bp, 19 predicted proteins | sample Rifsed19ft3_FD_184015 | JGI IMG/M metagenome (GOLD analysis project Ga0209324, IMG submission 184015) | Soil microbial communities from Rifle, Colorado, USA - sediment 19ft 3 (version 2) | ecosystem: Environmental > Terrestrial > Deep subsurface > Rock core/Sediment | place: Rifle, Colorado...
ATCGCCTTTTATACCGGCTGATGTTCCCTGGCCAGGATTTGAATTTAATTGAACTCCGTAATAACGATATTGTTATGACTAAAAGGAATTACTATCTTGGTAACTAATTATGTCACCATTTTTACGAGAGATTGCAGGGCTAATATTTTTAGCAGGTGAGAAGTGAAAAGGAATCTTCTTAAAGACAATATTACGGAAATGATAATCCTTGGCGCAATTATTCTACTGGGTGGTATTTTACGCATTTATACACTTGGTGACCGGAACCTATGGGAGGATGAAATAGCACAGGTTAGTCAGTATTTAAATGTTAAATCAATTCCAGACCTGATAAACAGAGCTGCATATCACTTTCAAACCCCGCTTGATTACATGATTGGGTATGTATTTACGATGCTTTTTGGTTTCAGTGAATTTACTGTTCGTTTTCCGGCGTTTCTTTTTGGTACTTTTTCATTGCTGCCAATTTATTTTCTGACTCGTTATATTTTCTCTGTTGATGTTGCAATAATTGCTGTGGGTATTACTGCTATATCAAAATGGATGATAGCATATTCACAGGAGGCAAGGCCGTATTCAATATTTATATTTTTTCTATTTATTAGTTTATATTTCTTTATCCGGGCTTTGAATGAGAATAAAAAGATATTTTATCAATTATATGGCATAAGCGCTTTCTTCATGATTTTGTCCAGGGGCTATGAACCGTTAATCGTGGTATTTGTTTTATACATAGTTACGATTGGCCTTTATTTGAGATATCGTCTTACTACTATTATCTTTTGCCGTTCTGAATTTATTTATAGAATAACAAGAGTAAATATAATTATCGGTATTTTATATTTGCCTTTTGTTTATGTCTTATTGACGCGTCTGTTAGAGAAACGCATATTTGTCAGTAGTGTTGCAAATAACTCATATTATTGGGAACAGATGGTGTCATTAATGAGATACTACAAGAATCTAACTTTCTATCCACTTTCATATTTTATAACCTTATTACTTTTGTTAGGAATATCATTTATTATTAATAAGAGATATAAGACACCATTGAAGATATGGTTTATACTGACAGCAGTACTTCTGGTATCAACTCAGTTCATCATATATCTAAAAATTGCGAACTTAAACGTAGCACCCTTTGCTATGCGTTACATGATTTATTGGCTACCCCTTATTTATATAATTATTAGCTATACGATAGTTTCAATAAGTAAGCAAATAGGTATTTTAGTAAGAGACAGGATTAGTTACAGAGTAATATCTTTCTTTATCTTGTTACCAATTATTATAATATTTGGGAGAAATACGCATGCATACTATTATGAGCAAAAAGAGGACTGGCGAGGAAGTTCTTCATATATCAGAACCTTAATTAATAGTAATGATATAGTTTGGATTGAGACTCCATGGCCTTATGGAAGTTACGGGGGCTATCAGCCAGTCTTTATTGGAAAACCGATTTATTTTCCAGAAATACGGGATTTTTCTACGGATGCAATTATCAAGTATGTTACAGAAAACAGGCAGATAAATGGTAATGTGATACTTGTTTATTATGGAATTAAGACGCCAATTCAATTGGATAACAATAATCTTATGATCAGGAATTTCCACAGAATTGCAGTCATAAGCTTGAGAAATTCAGGACCCTTTATATTAGATAACATACGAGCTCTCCTTGACGAGATGGAGAATATTTATCCGGAGGATAGCAGTAGAGTTAGGATATATCTTGCCAAGGCACGATTATTGTTTGCTGAGAAAAGGTATGAAGAGTCTTATATCATGATAAGAAAGGCTAAAGCAATGGTTCCGCAGGTCCAGTTGTCAAGGTTTAGTGAGTCTGTAGCCAGATTTTTCCCAGGGTTGGATTCAAAGCAAATAGAATGAGAGAACCGTAATGATAATTTCTTTGACATGGGACATCGGTCTTGTGAAATCAGGCATTCTTAAAACTATGGAAATAAGAGGATTATATGGATAATTTGATTATAGTTACAGGGCTTCCGAGGTCGGGGACATCTATGATGATGAAGATGCTTGAGGCTGGAGGGATAGCAGTCATTACTGATAAGCAGCGTCAGGCCGATGAGGACAACCCGAACGGATATTTTGAGCTTGAACAGGTCAAGGAAATCAAACGGGACCGGTCATGGCTCGATTCCTCCACGGGCGAGGCCGTAAAGATGGTTTCCATGCTCCTCTATAACTTGCCTCTGGACAGGGAATATTCTCTTATATTCATGAAGAGAAATCTTGATGAGGTTATTGCCTCACAGAAGGTTATGCTGGCAAGGAAAGGGGAGATACCTAGTGCTGATGATGAAAAAATGAAGCAGCTTTTCTCCAAACATCTAAGTGAGATAGATGCATGGCTTTCAGAGCATAAGAACTTCAAGATACTTTATATCAACTACGATGAGGTTGTGAAGCTGCCGCAGGAGACAGCGGAGAATATTCAGAAGTTCCTGGGCAGGGGGCTAAACATAGATAGCATGATAAAAATCGTTGACCATTCCCTATACCGGCAGCGCAGCACGGGCCCGTCATCTGGAACAGAGGCCGGGGAGTCCGATCTTTCAGAGGATGACAACGAGAAGATCAGGGAGCAACTCTCCTCCCTTGGATATATGTAGGTAATCCATGTTCTCCATTCTTAAAAAAAAGAAATCTTCTCCCAAAGTGGTAGTCCTTGGGCTTGATGGTGTCCCATATTCTCTTCTCATGGAGTATATGAGCAGAGGCATTATGCCGCAGTTGTCCGGGCTGTGCTCAAGTCATGGGAGGCTTATGTCTATGATATCAACACTCCCTGAGATATCATCCGTTGCATGGAGTTCCTTCATAACTGGGAAAAACCCGGGTCAGCATGGCATATTCGGGTTTATGGAAATTGACAGGCAGAGCTATAACTATACCTTCCCCAATTTCCAGTCCCTTAAGGAACGCCCTGTGTGGGAGAGAGAGGGTATCAGGACCGTGGCATTAAATATCCCGCAGACTTATCCGGCTGCTCCAATGGATGGAGTGATGGTAAGCGGATTTGTAGCTATAGACCTAAGGAAGGCAACGTATCCTGAAAGGGTTTATAACTATCTGAATGGCATAGGGTACAGGTTGGATGTAAATGTAATGCTTGCTCAGGAAACCCCGGAGGCATTTTTCAATGATCTCTTTGAGACCTTTGAGAAGAGAAAAGAGGCCATCGAATACCTGTTTGATAATGAGGAGTGGCAGCTTTTCATAGGTACTGTAACTGAGACCGACCGACTGCATCACTACTTTTTTGACTCTTCCAGGGAAGGGAAATATTTTCCGGTATTTGAGCGGTTTTACAGTGAGCTTGACAGCTTTATTGGCTCCATGGCAAGAAAGGCCATCAATGAGGGAGCGGTCTTTATGACCTGTTCGGACCACGGATTTACTGCCATTGACTCAGAGGTGTACCTGAACAGGTGGCTTATTGAAAAAGGCTACTTAATCCTGAATGGAACGGATGGGCTTAAGGGAATAGCGCCGGAGTCCAGAGCATTCTGCCTTGATCCATCAAGGATATATGTACACACAGAGGGCAAGTACGGCAGGGGTAATGTTAAGATGAGTGATTATGAAAAGGTGCGGGCTGGTCTTAAAGCAGAATTAAACAGTCTGGAGTTTGATGGGCGTAAGGTTATAAAAGAGGTCTATTTCAAGGAAGAGATATTTAAGGGCGATTTCACTGAGAACGGCCCCGACATATATCTCCTGCCAAACTATGGTTTTGATCTCAAGGGGGCGGTTAACAGGGACAAGGTGTTTGGCACCAGCCATTTCAAAGGGATGCACACATACGATGATGCCCATTTGTTTTCAACGGTGCCTGTAGATAGTGATGGAATAAAAATAGAAGATATAGCCGGGATAATATGCAACAGCCTTCGGTCCATTTAAATCATAAAAATTACAAAAAGCCCGATTCTCAATAAGTTAGGAATAAATCCAGGGACACCATTCACTTGGATATATGTAGGTGCGGGTGAATTGACAATAGATTCAAAACTTAGTAAGGTTTGAAGGGTAGGGGATAAAATCTGAGGTAATTATGAAAACTGGTTTACTCCGTCATAATGAGATAGAAGCATTGACCTCCCTAAAAGAGGAATTAGAGAAAAACTTCAGGCTTATTGATTTTCGCATTTTTGGCTCAAAAGCGAGAGGTAATGCAACTGAAGATTCAGACATAGATGTGATGATTGAGTTGGAATATGTTACCCCTTCAATAGAGGAAGCTATTGATATGATTACATTCAAAATAAATCTCAAATATGATTGTTTAATATCTTCTGTCATATATAGCCAGACAGAACTAACAGATGGTCCGATGGGCGAATCTCCTCTTTATAAAGTTATTGAAAGAGAAGGTATACGGATATGACGACCGAGGATAAGAAGCGGACTCTTATTAGTTACAGGATGACTCAGGCAAAGGAGTCACTGGATGAGGCAAGGTATCTATTGGAAGGTGACAAGAGCCTCCGAAGTGTTGCTAATCGGATTTATTATTCGATGTTTTATGCAGTGCTGGCTCTTCTTGTTAATGAGCCATATTCATCGTCAAAACATTATGATCATGGAAAACTCCTTTGGAAGAAACATTACACAGATTATCCCTTGCCGTCAGTCAGACAGCGGCGGATGGATATTGTTGACCTTGCATCACCATTTTTAAGGTTGGTGATGCGGTTTGGGACTTTATTCTTTTAATATTTGTTTGACATGATACGGGAATCTTCGCATAATAAAACCAATCCGTATTGGAGTTTTCAGTGGCGATAAGGAAGTTAAAAACAGTTCCGGAAGATATGAAGAAGAAGGTGTTGAATTGCATCCGTGCAGTTATATTGCGCCACGATGATATAATTTTCTCATTCATATTTGGATCTTTTGTTAATGAGGATGCGGCAAACAGATATGGAGATATTGATCTCGCTGTTTATCCGTCGGTTTCAGATATTGAAAGCGAAAATTATGTTTTCGAGGCTAACTTAGAGGAAGAAATAATGGAAGAGCTTTCAGCTAATAAATTATTTCCCCCTCCCGTAGAGGTTATAAATCTCAAAAAGGCTCCATATCATTTTCTGGCATCTCTTTTTAGACAACGCTATATCATTATAAAAGAGAATGAGGATGCCGTTACTTCTCTAATCGAAGAAACAAGTGGGCGTGCCCTTGCTAATAATCATTTGAGAAAAGAATCGGTCCGGGAAATTCTTGAGGGGGATAAATGCCGGATATAGACAGGGAAAGGGTAGATCTGTATCTGGTAGAGATAAGAGAATCGTTAGCCGTTCTCAAAAATATAACAGACGGAAGCAGTGTTGAAGATTTCGCAGGGGATCAGATCAAAGTAAGGGCTATGAAATATACCCTTGTCGTTATGGTAGAGGCAATATGCAATCTGTTTCGTCATATCCTGGCGAAGAGATTTCATCAAGTAGTTGAGGAATATATGGAAACAGTTATAAAAATACGGGAGAAGGGTGTTTTATCTAAGGCAATTGCAGAAAAGTTGATTCCCTTGACAAAATTACGACATCAACTGATACATGGTTATTGGAAAACTGATAATAAGAGGTTATTCGAAGAAACAAGGTACAATCTGTCTGCAATTGAAACCCTCATGACCGAAATGAATACATTCCTTATAAGCCTTCAAAAGAAAGACGATACTTCTGAAGTATGAACGAGTGGGACGTGTCCCTACAATAATTACATGCAATAATTATGTGAAATTAATGAGGAGTGACTAAAATGGCAGTAACCTCCCGGGAAATATTAAAGGAAGCTCTTACACTTCCGTTCAAAGAAAGGGCTACTCTTAAGGTTGATGATGCGGTTTGGGACTTTGGCGGCAAGATGGAGATAATCCATAGAGTAGTTCAAAAAATGAACTTCAAAATGGTTCAACCGAAGTAAACAAGACAGCAGGAGGGAGTGGACTTGTTAAACTCAGGATGTCATAAAAATATGAAAATAGAAGGGAGGTCAGATGGATAATTTGGTTATAGTTACAGGGCTTCCGCGCTCCGGGACATCAATGATGATGAAGATGCTTGAGGCCGGAGGGATTGCAGTCATTACAGACAGTCAGCGTCAGGCCGATGAGGACAACCCGAACGGATATTTTGAGCTTGAACAGGTCAAGGAAATTAAACGGGACCGGTCATGGCTTGATGCCTCTGCAGGGGAGGCAGTAAAGATGGTTTCCATGCTCCTCTATGACTTGCCTCAGGACAGAGACTATATTCTTATATTCATGAAGAGAAATCTTGACGAGGTCATTGTCTCCCAGAAGGTTATGCTGGCAAGGAAAGGGGAGAGACCCAGCGCCGAAGACGAAGAAATGAAGCGGCTTTTCTCCAAACATCTCAGTGAGATAGAGGCATGGCTTTCAGAGCGGAAGAACTTTAAGATACTTTATATCAACTACGATGAGGTACTGAAACAGCCGAAGGAGACAGCGGAAAATATTCAGAAGTTCTTGGGCAGGGGACTGAACATAGATAACATGATAAAGAGCGTTGACCCTGCACTTTACCGGCAGCGCAGCACGGGCCTGTCATCTGGCACAGAGGCCAGGGAGTCCGAACTTTCAGAGGATGACAATGAGAAGATTAAGGAACAACTCTCCTCCCTTGGATATATGTAGGTAATACATGTTTTCCCTTTTGAAAAAAAAGAAGTCTTCTCCCAAAGTGGTAGTCCTTGGGCTTGATGGTGTCCCATATTCCCTTCTCATGGAGTATATGAGCAGGGGCATTATGCCGCAGTTGTCCGGGCTGTGCTCAAGTCATGGGAGCCTTATGCCTATGAGATCAACACTTCCTGAGATATCATCCGTTGCATGGAGTTCCTTCATAACTGGAAAGAACCCTGGTCAGCACGGTATATTCGGGTTTATGGAAATTGACAGGCAGAGCTATAACTATACCTTTCCCAATTTCCAGTCCCTAAGGGAACGCCCTTTGTGGGAGAGAGAAGGCATCAAGACTGTGGCATTAAATATCCCGCAGACTTATCCGGCTGCTCCAATGGATGGAGTGATGGTAAGCGGGTTTGTGGCCATTGATCTAAGGAAGGCAACGTATCCTGAAAGGGTCTATAACTATCTGAATGGCATAGGGTACAGGTTGGATGTAAATGTAAGGCTTGCTCAGGAAAACCCTGAAGCATTTTTCAATGATCTCTTTGAGACCTTTGAGAAGAGAAAAGAGGCGATTGAATACCTGTTTGAGAATGAGGAGTGGCAGCTTTTCATTGGTACTGTTACTGAGACAGACAGGCTGCATCACTACTTTTTCGACAGCTCCGGGGAAGGGAAATATTATCACGTATTTGAGCGGTTTTACAAAGAGCTTGACAGATTTATTGGCTCCATGGCAAAAAAGGCCATCAATGAGGGGGCGGTCTTTATGACCTGTTCCGACCACGGATTCACCACCATTGACTCGGAGGTGTACCTGAACAGGTGGCTTATTGAAAAAGGCTACTTAATCCTGAATGGAACGGATGGGCTTAAGGGAATAGCGCCGGAGTCCAGGGCATTCTGCCTTGATCCATCAAGGATATATGTACACACAGAGGGCAGATACGGCAGGGGAAGTGTTAAGATGGGTGACTATGATAAGGTGAGGGCCGGGCTTAAAGAAGAATTAGACAGTCTGCAATTTGATGGGCGTAAGGTTATAAAAGAGGTATATTTCAAGGAAGAGATATTTAAGGGGGATTTTACAGATAACGGCCCAGACATATATCTCCTGCCGAATTATGGTTTTGATCTAAAGGGCGCTGTTAACAGGGACAAGGTGTTTGGTACCAGCCATTTCAAAGGTATGCATACATACGATGATGCCCATCTGTTTTCAACAGCGCCTGTAAATAGGGATGGAATAAAAATAGAAGATATAGCAGATATAATGTGCAGCAGGCTTCGGTCCAATTCAGCAAAATAGGGACTATTTATTTTCTCAACATAGACGTAGGGACAGACCTTCAGGTCTGTCCGATGGGCTAAGAGAATACAATATAGTTTCAACTGTCTGGTAAGATATCAGATCATTGATAACTATTCATATATTTAATATATTTCAATCAGGCAGGTAATATAATGATAAATACTCTTAAGATATTTGATGACTTGAAGGAGACTATGGAAGCCTCAGCAGCCAGGAAGATTACTGAGGTTATAGCGGCGATGTATGAGGAGTTGAAGAATTCGGTTACCAAAGTGGAGTTTAATGAGCTGAAGGAAATAGTCAGTGAGCTTGCTGAGGCGCAGAAACGGACCGAGCTGAGGCTGGAAGAGCTTGCTGAGGCGCAGAAACGGACCGAGCTGAGGCTGGAAGAGCTTGCTGAGGCGCAGAAGCGGACTGAGTTGAGGCTGGAAGAGCTTGCTGAGGCGCAGAAGCGGACTGAGTTGAGGTTGGAAGAGCTTGCTGAGGCACAGAAGCGGACTGAAGAAGAAGTCAGGAAACTTGTTCATGAACATGGAGACACGCGTAAACAGTTGGGTGGTCTTTCCATGACTGTTGGGTATACCCTTGAGAACGAGGCATATAAGGCCCTGCCACGTCTCTTGAAACGGGACGCAGGACTCACCATAAAAGGGAAGCTGAATAGGCAATATGTCACGGATAACAAGGGACAGTATATCGAGGTAAATATCGTTGGAGAAGCAGCAAAAAATGGTAAAAAGATATTTGTAGTCGGTGAGGGCAAGAGTCAGTTATCTAAGAATGATGTAGATGATTTTATAAGAAAGAAGCTAAACAGGCTTGAAGGGGTTTTTGCCAACATCTTCCCCGTCCTTATTACCCACATGATCTCTTCACCAGGCATCGGAGAATACGCAAAGAAAAAAGGTATAGCCCTTTATTACTCTTATGATTTTTAGGACAATCCTGCCAGACCATTGAGAAATTAGGGACAGCGACTATTTAACATTAAAGCTCCTTTGTATAATATTAAAGTCATTATCAATAAGGTAAGATGCTAAGAAAATCACAAGGCAACGCCATTTCTGAGAGTGGTGATGAGCTATGGGACATTAACGGCAAGGCGCGAGAAAGGGTATGAAATGAGTGCCATCAGTATATCGGCAATTATTTGCACCTATAATGGTGGCAGATATTTAAAGAGGGCCATTGAAAGCCTTGCCAGTCAATCCCTCAGTAGAAAAGATTACGAGATTATCGTGGTGGATAATTGTTCTACTGACAGCACAAAAGAAATTGTGGGCTCTCTCCTGAACAATGTAGAAAACCTCCGCTATTGTTATGAACCTGAAATTGGACTCTCTCACGCAAGAAACCGGGGTATTCAGGAGTCAATGGGAGGGGAGACTGAGGCTTTGCCTCAGACTGTTGAAAGATGGCTGGAAGGTGATCTACAATCCCGCTGCTGTCGTTCATCACATTGTGCCGGATTCGAGGATTGAGCAGACATGGTTTCTTAAGAGGGCTCTTGACTGGGGTATTTCGAGAGTCGTGGTTGACCACTCAGGGATTGAGGGGACATTTGGGCTGAAATAGGGACAGCGACTATTTCTTTTGCATTTTGCGAAGCTTTCGCTGGTACAAGAGAATGACGATAATACCAACGACGCCTATTACTGCCAATGTGGTGAAGGCCATGTCAATGTCAGACATTTTTACTTACCTCCGTTAGATATATGAGAAATCCCAACTCCCATCACGAGTTTACTAATATCATAGCAATACTTGGAGAGGTTGTCTATCTGCTTTTGTTTCAACATGGAAATACTAAGATAGCAATGGATGTGCCATAGTACTCCAGATAGTGAAACTCGTTGATAAACATAGATTTGCTAAGATTGCATGCAGATTATGCAGAAAATAATTGCACAGGTTTTTGTGCGAAATAAGCATGCTGATGCCCTGGGAATAGACGTAAAGGCATGAGAAAAGCCATGATTCTGATTTCTCCTCATGATGTATTCCCTCCAAAGGATGGCGGGGACAGGAGGATTTATCTGCTGACAAAGGAGTTAGCAAAGACATATGATGTTACATATGTCGGACCTTTCCTTGAGAACAGAAAGAGTGTGGACATTCCAATTAATGTTGTAGAGGCATTTCCGAACAGGGCTAAATACAAGATATTCAATTCTAATGTCATTAAGGTTGTAAGACATCTCTTGAGACAAAATCCTGAAGCAGAGGTCAGGCTGGAATTTCCCTGGCAGGGTATCAACATGCCGTTCATAGGCAGGAGGTTTATCCTGGATGAACACAATGTTGAATTCCTGCGGTGCAAGAGAATGGGTTCTATGATTTGGGTATTTGTTTATGTTTATGAATTTATAATCTGCCATTTATCAAAGAGAGTGATATGTGTGTCACAGACTGATAAGGAATTTCTTGTAAGGTACTTTAAATTGCCTGCTGAAAAGATTGAGGTGGTAGAAAATCCAGTAGATACCTCTATCTTCTTTCCGGATACAAAGAATGTCAGGAAGATCAGGCAGGAACTGGGCTTGAAAGAAAATGAAAAGTTTATCCTGTTCTTCGGACAATTGGATAATCGTCCGGCGATTGAGGCGCTGGAGGTGATCACAAGTAAGATTGTTCCAGCTCTTGATAAAAAGCAACTCAAATACAAGATGGTGATCTGCGGTAAAGGGGATGGAAAGGGGTTTTTGAAGAAGTTCAGTCACATCAATGTCATATTCAAGGGATTTGTTGAGAGGATACAGGACTATATAAATGCCTCAGATGTCATCATAGTCCCGCTCAGGAGCGGGAGTGGGACGCGTATGAAGATATTGGAGTCATTGGCATGTGGTAAAAGGGTCATATCAACAATAATCGGAGCTGAGGGACTAAAGGAAGACAAACTCCTTGAAATAGAAGATGACTGGGATCGGTTTGTGGAAAGGATAATGATAAATCAGGGCAGCAATGGACAAACCTGAAGGTTTGTCCCTACAGCGGGGTGTTCGAAGGGATTTTCAGATGAAGAAGCAGAAGATTAGCAGGTTATTCAGGTTTTCCCGCGTTCTTTGGCACTATAAGCGTGGTAATGCCACGTTGCCTAACGCTCCTATGAGGTTGTGGATAGAGCCTACGTCTTTCTGTAATCTCAAATGCCCCATGTGTACAAGCAAAGATATCCCGGAAGATCAGGTTGGCTATATGGACTGGGACCTGTATAAGAAGATCATAGATGAGGCAAAGGGTTTTGTTCATGACATCAATCTGTTCCTGGGTGGTGAATCGTTATTCCATAAAAGACTTCCGGATATGATTAGGTATGCAAGGGAAAACGGGATTGGAACCAGGCTTTCAACAAATGCGACTGTTCTGACAAAGGACAAGGCAAAGGCAATCATTGATGCCGGACTTGATTTTATTATCTTTTCATTTGACGGTTATGAGAAGGAGGTCTATGAGAAGATCAGAGTGAATGCGAGCTTTGAGAAGACGCTGAGTAATATCAAGGGCTTTCTGGAAGAGAAGAAGAGGCGGGGGAGTAAGAAGCCGTATGTGGTGTTTCAGATGATTGAGTTTAAAGATGAAAATACCCTCCCCTTCAAGGGTAGGGACAGTGAGGGGATGGGATTTTCGGCTGAAAATGAAAAAAAAGCCGCTTTTCTTAAGAGAATTGAGGGCCTGCCCATTGATAAATTCTCGACAATTCAGCCCCACACCTTTGCCGGAAACATAAAGCGTGATGAGGCGAAGGGATTCAGGCCGCTTGGTGGCCGTTATGTCCCCTGTACATTTCTATGGTATTCAATGTCTGTTAAGTGGGATGGTACGGTAGTGCCATGCTGTAATGATTTACCGGGGAGTATGCCTATCGGGGATATTCGGAAAAACTCATTGATGGAAATCTGGAACTCACCTGCACTGACTGACATGCGCGAGAAGATAGCCTCCGGACAGTATAAAGAGATACCGCTATGCAAGGGGTGTGATGTCCTCTGGAAGGAACAGGTTTTCGGTATACCGTTGAAGAGCCTGAAGGAGTTGCGATATTTCCTTCCCGGGATGAGAAGATGAGAAATGCCAACCAGAAAACAGGGAGTGAACTATGAAAGACATCATGGATGATAAATCAGTAAAAACTCTTGAGATACTGGAAGAGCTTTCCAGCAATGGCCATGTGACGCAGAGGGAACTAAGCCACAAGGTCGGAATCGCCCTGGGTCTTGCCAATTTCTACATCCAAAGGCTTGTGCAGAAAGGGTATGTTGAAATCGTATATCTTGAGCGAAACCGGCTGGGTTATCTTATAACTCCGCAGGGTATTGCAGAAAAGTCGCGCCTTACATATAGCTATATACAAAGGTCGTATGGATATGTCCGTAAAGTGCGGATAAGCATAAGGGAGAGGCTTAAGGTATTATCCCGTGAGGGTGTACACTCTGTTGTGATATACGGCGGGGGGGATATAGCTGAAGTGACATATCTGGCGATTCATGAAGTTGGCATGAAGCTGACTGCGGTAGTGGACGGGGCCCGTGCAGGCAGGCCTTTTCTTGGTTATACCATTCAGCCGGTAAGTGTCCTCCAGGGATTATCCTTTGACAGGATAATCATTACCGAGCCTGTGATGATACAGGACATGGGGAGTTTGCTTCATGAATATGGGATTGATGAAGGGAAGCTGGTGCGGGTGGAGTAGATATCTATTTCTTATTCTTATGATACTTGTTTCTACGCTCAGATATTAAAAGCCAGATGAGGCTAATAACTCCTGTTACAAGCAGGATGGATAATGCTATATCAGTTGGTGTCATCGTCATCTTTACTTACCTCCTTCTTATCCAGCACATATCCAGTAAACAAGAATGCAACACCACTTATTAGTCCTATTGAGATAGACATCAAATTAAACTTGTCAGATACTATATTGCCGATTACTGCAATACCAAGCACAAGTTTAGTAATATCGTAACATAACTTTGATAGATTGTCTATTTGCTTTCTATTCATTTATGTATAATAGTTAGCAATATCGGTACCATAAATTGCATGCGATATAACTCGTTGAAAAACTGCAGACTCTTTGATAATATATATTGTTTGTTTTACTCATCATGCACATGAAGTTGTGCAGAAAGGTACGCATATGAAGGCACTCATTACAAGCGGCGGAAAAGGCACAAGGCTTAGACCTATCACACACACGAGCAATAAGCATCTTATACCTATTGCCAACAAGCCGATGATCCACTTTGCGATAGAGGCGGTGTTAGAGGCTGGAATTAAGGAAGTGGGGATTGTATATAATCCTGACACAGGGGACGAAATAAAAAAGGCTTTGGGAGACGGCGGGCAGTGGGGGATGAGGTTTACTTATATACTTCAGGAAGCTCCTCTTGGGCTTGCGCATGTCGTAAAGGTGTCTCAGGATTTTCTTGGTAATGATCCTTTTGTCTTCTATTTGGGGGACAATGTGGTCGTAGGAGGCATTAAGCGTTTCATAGATGACTTTAAACGTGAAGGTTCAAACTGTCATCTCGTCTTATCGAGGGTAAATGACCCGGAGCGTTTTGGCGTGCCGGAGATTAAGGATGGCAGGATCGTGCGTGTAGAGGAAAAACCATCTAATCCGAAGAGTCAATATGCAGTGACCGGCATATATATTTATGATTCTAAAATATTTGAGGCTGTTAACAATATTAAGCCGAGTGCACGGGGAGAGCTTGAAATCTCCGATGCACACGATTATCTTATAAACCACGGATATAAGGTTTGCTATTCTGAGATTACCGGGTGGTGGAAGGATACAGGGAAGCCTGAGGACCTGCTTGAAGCGAACCGGTTGACCCTGGACAGGATTATAGGTGATCATGAGTCACTGATAAATGGCAAGGTAGATGATGCATCTGACATTGCAGGCAAGGTGATAATTGAGGATGGTGCACAGATAATCAGGAGCAGTATCAGGGGGCCTGTGATAATCGGGGCGAATACTGTTATAGAGGACAGTTACATAGGTCCATTTACGTCAATCTACTACGGATGTCAGATAAAAAACAGCGAGGTTGAATACAGTATAATTCTTGAGAAGTGTAAGATAGTTGATGCAGACATAAGGATTGAGAGGAGCCTCCTGGGGCGGGAGGCTGAAATCATAAAGTGCAGGACAAAGCCAAGGACTCAGAAGTTTATTATCGGGGATCAGAGTATAGTGGAGTTGATATAGAGCGTTAGGCAGTCTGTCAGATAGCCTGTCATCCTGAATTTATTTCAGGATCTCCAACGTTGCAATGTTAGGAGATCCCGAAACGAGTTCGGGATGACAGCTGTCATGGTTCAGGATGACAGTGTATAACGAGGAAATGGGGAGGAACAATGAAATTACTTGTTACAGGCGGCGCCGGTTTTATAGGCAGTAACTTTATAAGATATATGCTTAAGAAATATCCGGATTACCATATTACCAATCTTGATAAGCTTACATATGCCGGAAACCTTGATAATCTTAAAGATGTTGAAGGTCATCCGAACTATACATTTATAAAAGGTGACATTTGTGATGTTAAGGTGGTGTCTGGTGCAGTCGAGGGCGTGGATGCTATAGTCAATTTTGCGGCAGAGACTCACGTTGATCGTTCTATCCTTGAGCCCGGGAGTTTTATCCAGACCGATGTGTACGGTACGTATGTATTGCTTGAGGCGCTCAAGGAAAAGGGGATAGGCCGGTATATCCAGATTTCCACTGATGAGGTGTATGGGAGTATAGAGGCCGGCTCTTTCACAGAGAAAAGCCCATTGAGTCCGAGCAGTCCTTATTCTGCTTCAAAGGCAGGGTCTGACATGCTGGTGCATGCCTACTGGACTACGTATCATCTGCCCGTGATTATCACACGCAGCTCCAACAACTTCGGCCCTTATCAGTATCCTGAAAAACTGATCCCGCTTTTTATTACTAATGCGCTTGAGGGGCAGCAGCTTCCTCTTTATGGAGATGGAATGAATGTTCGCGACTGGATTTATGTGGATGATAATTGTGCGGCGATTGATGTTGTTCTGCATAAAGGGATCGAGGGTGAGGTCTATAATATCGGCGGCGGGAATGAGAGGACTAATGTTGAAATAACTGACATAATCCTGAGAGAGACGGGGAAGCCGAAGTCCTTCATCAAACATATCAAAGACAGGCTGGGGCATGACCGCCGTTATTCCATAGATTCATCAAAGCTCACTTCCCTCGGCTTTGCATCAAAAAACAGCTTTGATGATGCGATGAAGGCCACTGTTAAATGGTATACGGATAACGAATGGTGGTGGAGGAAGATCAAGTCTGAAGAGTTTAATAAATATTATAAAAAGGCATACGGTGAGGTTGAGTGGTGACATCAATTCTATGTGAAATATCAGGCAAACATGCTTACAACGGGGTTAGAAAACCCCGGCTATCGCGATAGGCGGAACATTCATGTCCCGTATTTGCAATGCAGAATGGAAAATATTTCTCCTTATAGCAGTAATATCTTCTGCAGTTTATGCCAATTCCTTCCAGAATTCCTTTCATTTTGATGACCAGCATTTTATAGTAGAAAATACCTACATACGGGATCTGAAAAATATCCCATCCTTCTTTATTTCGCCCAGGTACTCAAGTTTTGAGCAAATCTTTACAAGCCATTACAGGCCGCTACTCGTAACATCCTATGCAATCAATTATGCCCTTGGTGGTCTTCGACCTGGAGGTTATCATGCTGTTAATCTGCTGTTTCATATAGGGTCGGCCTTTTTGTTGTACCTTATAATAAGTGCTGTGTTAGGTGGTAGGGAAGAAGACAGAAGTAAGAAGTTAGAAGTAAGAAGTAAGACTAAATCTAACATCCTACCTCTAACATCTAACTTCTACATAGCCCTTTCCGCGTCCCTCATCTTTGCCGTCCATCCCTTCAACTCAGAGGTGGTAAACTACATCACCGCACGTTCAAGCGTCATGTGCGCATTTTTCTATCTCCTCTCTTTCTATTTCTGGATAAGGTTTAGAAGAGGGAAGGTAGACGTTAAAAGTGAGATGTTAGAAGTTAGACGTAAGAAGTTAGAAGTAAGAGGTGAGAAATTAGAAGTTGGAAGTGAGAAGATACTAGACAGAAGTAAGAATAAATCTTACTTCTTACTTCTTACTTCTAACTTCTACCTATTCTCCCTCCTCGCCTTCCTCCTCGCCATGCTCACCAAAGAGATAGCAATAACCCTTCCTGTAATCCTATTCCTGTACGATTTCTTTTTTCACAGACAACAGGATGGCAAAAGCAGGCATAATGCATCATCATCCTCCCGCTGCCTGCCTCACTTACCCTACATTATCCTGATTATTGTCCCCTATCTGTTATACCGTATATCAGTCTACGGCTCCATCACGGGCGGTGGTACGCGGGATTACCTGGCGAATTTTCTTACCCAGCCAAAGGTGCTGCTGAAGTATATTCAGCTTATGTTCCTGCCTGCCGGGCATACTATTGAGCATGACATAAGGTTGTCAGCTTCAATGGCTGATATAACCGTTATTTTATCAATTGCATCTGTGTTGATACTATTAATTATGGCGTATCTGTTGTTCAGGATGGGGCGTGAGTGGAGGATGTTGTCATTGTTTATTCTCTGGTTTTTTATAACACTGCTGCCAACAACCATTATCCCTCTCAATGCTGAGTTGCAGGAGAACAGGGCGTATCTGGCAGGGGTAATGTCTGCTGTAATCGCAGGGTGGGCGCTGACCAGGCTTAAAAGAAGATACATCTTTCCCGGACTGGCCCTGCTCGTTATAGCTTTGTCCGTTCTGACGTTTAATCGTAATTTTGCATGGAAAGATGACCTCACACTATGGAGTGATGCGGTGGCAAAGTCTCCGATGTCTGCGCGTGTGCATGATAATCTTGGTCTTGCCTGGATGGGTGTCAAAAAATATGATCTGGCCATTGGAGAATTTAATAAGACACTTAAATTGAATCCGCGATATTATCTGGCCTACTATAATGCAGGAGTAGCATATCAACTTCAGGGTGATCTTGAAAAGGCAAGGTTTGCTTATGAGGAGAGCCTGAAGATAAACCCGTCATATTTCAGGTCTCATTACAATGCCGGGATTGTCTATAAAAATCTTGGTGAGCCGGACATGGCAATATCATCGTATGACAGGGCCATTGCCCTCGATCCGCGTCATCCATTTGTATATAACAATCTTGGCGTTGTCCTGACGGAAAAGGGTGATTATAGAAGGGCGGAGGATGTGTTCAAGATGGCTGTTGCAATTAATCCGGGTTACGAGAAGGCATACTATAACCTTGGGAATGTCTATTTCAGAAAGAAAGAATATGGTAAAGCAGCGGAGGCATACAGCGCGGCTGTCAGAATACGGCCTGATTATGAGGAGGCTGATAAGATGCTGAAACAGGCCATTTCAATGCAATAGAGTTCATCCGAAAATCCAGGTTATTGTCATCCCCGAATGTTTCTATCGGGGATATGGTTTAAAACCAGGCAGTAGCATGTAGCTGTAGGGACAGCAGTAGTAGGGACAGACCTTCAGGTCTGTCCATTCAGTCCCTTCAGGTCCGTCCATTGCCGATCGTCCTGCCGTCCATTGTCTGCCTGAAGGACAGACCTGAAGGTCTGTCCCTACGGCTTTTCTAAAGGGGGGGGACTCATTTCCCCCTTTATCAAAGGGGGATTAAGGGGGATTCATCGGGTTCTAAGCTTACGCCAGGCAATAAACATGGCAAACATCATGGATAATGCCAGTAACACTTTTTGCAGGAGAGTCGTTTTTAATGCTATTGCCGCAAAACCGACAAATGGCAATAATACAACTCTGACTACTGATTTCAGATATGGATGCCCTGAGATAAATTGTGCGGCTGGCGGGCTCAGTTTATAGTATGTGTTTACAAACCAGCTTCCGAATCTGTTCGTCAACAGGAAATTGTCTCTGAAATCACGCAGCAATACAACGTGCCTTTCAAAAGAACTCCCGTATGCCGCAGTGGCGATAAAACACGCCTCTCCAAGCCTTTGTCCTTCCAGCAGAAGTAATTCTATATCAAGAAACCCGCTTATGAAGAAGATATTAAAGGTGTCCTTGGAAAGAGAGCTCCTGTCATCCTGCCAGGTGAGATAAACATGCCCTTTCTCATTAACGGTCATCACGGGAAAAAGAGAGTTGCCGAATGGCCGGCCATTGTCCAGCCATAAAACCTTTTCCTGCCAGGTGCCTGCCTTTCCTTTGTCTATGGAATAATTAAAGTAGATATCATAAGTTCCTGATCTGTTATCGAGCCATGCTGCAAAAACACCCCCGATGTTATTAACTCTGACTATTGGGTTCCTGGCTGCGGTTTTTCCAGGTTCGGTATTGACATTAATACGTAATTCGTTATTTGTGTCAAGGAATGTACTTCCATAGTTTTCCGAGTGATTGACATATATATCGAAATTATCTTTCCTGCCGCCTATAGGAACAGCTAATGTATTGTCAGCCCAGATTATGGCGACATGCCCCTTATTATTATTTGCAATTGATACATCCTTTGCTCCAATGACTCTTAACAATTGGTCAGGTTGTTTTGTGAAGTTAATTCTCTTATCAGCGCTTCCCCAGGTTTGACCGGAATTTCTTGATACATTAAAGTAGACATCATAAGTGCCATCGCCCGCAAAATCAGTCCCTCTTTCCGGTCTTCCTGCAGTATCAGCCCATGCGATATAAACATTTCCATTAACATCACTGCTCATGGCCGGTGCGGCGGTCTCATAAAATCCTACAGGGGCAGAATCAACACGAGTTGCCTCTGTCTGCCAGGATGACCCGTCGTTATATGACACATTAAAGTATATGCCAGGATAGACATCGTCCTCCGGTTTATTTCTCTTATCCTTCCATGCCACATAAACAGCTCCTTTTTTGTTTGTGGATATAACCGGGTTAGTCGCTGAGTAGATTCCCGGTGTGATACCGGTATTTAATCTTTGCTCAGGGAACTGATAAGGTTCGATAAAGTCAACAGGATTTTCAAACTTCACGTGCAGTGATCTGAAGTAAATGTCATAAGTGCCGCTTCTGTTTCTGTCATCTTCCCACACGATATATACATTGCCGTTTCCATCGCAGGCTATTTCAGGGTTTATTGAATCTCCGGGCGCCGGGTTGTCTGAATCAATCCGGTAGTCGGTAAAAGGATCAGGGGCATTCCATGAAATACCGAAATCCTTTGAGTATCGAAAATATATATCGCTCTTGCCTGTACCTGCTTTAACAGCCCTGTCATCAACCCATACAACATAGACATGGCCTGAATTGTCAGAGCAGACCTTCGGGACTGTGGCATCACC
>Ga0209324_10001026_pt1 | contig 19313 bp, 20 predicted proteins | sample Rifsed19ft3_FD_184015 | JGI IMG/M metagenome (GOLD analysis project Ga0209324, IMG submission 184015) | Soil microbial communities from Rifle, Colorado, USA - sediment 19ft 3 (version 2) | ecosystem: Environmental > Terrestrial > Deep subsurface > Rock core/Sediment | place: Rifle, Colorado...
TGGCCGCGGTCTCTCCGGCAGGTCGTAGTCGCCCCGCCTCACCCGCGGGTACTCCGACGCAACCTCAGCGCCCAGGAGAAGGATGTTAGCGCTGACGTATACCCAGAAGAGGAACGCGACTACCGCTCCCAAAGAGCCGAAGACGACGTCGTAGTTGGCGAAGTTCTCCAGATACAGGGAGAACAGGACCTTGGCCGACTCGAACAGCAGAGCGGCGACGAGGGCGCCAGGCCAGACATCTCGCGGCCCAAGACGGGCGGCGGGCGCCAGCCAGTAGAGGACCAGGAAGGCCGCGAACGAGAGCAAGAAGGGGACGAGCAGGACAGCGGCGTCCCAGGCGAGGCCGACGGCCGACGAGGCACCGACCAGCTCCTGCGTGTACGACCGCGCCGTGCGCAGTCCGGCGGTGGCGGCCACCGAGCAAACGAAGAAGGGGCCGAGGGCGATCATGAGCCCGAAATCGACCAGCTTCTGGCGGACGAACGGCCGGCTGCTCTGGATGTCATAAGCAGCGTTTAGCGACCGCCGGATGACGCCGAACATGTTGCTGCCTGACCAGGCCATGCCCAGCAGGCCGAGGATGCCCAGGGCGCCGCTGCCAACGCCGGCTACGCCCCGCACCGCTTCGGTCACGTCGTTCCGCCCTTCGTCGTCGCTGAGAGGGACGTAGTCGAGAATGACCTCTACCAGGTCGTCCTGCAGGTTCGAGTCCTGCAGAACGATGCCGAGGACGCCGACGAGAAAGATGAGCAGCGGGAAGAGCGAGAACAGGACGTAGTAGGAGATGGCCGCCGCCATCTGGGTGCAGTTGTCGTCGGCGAACTCAGCTATGGAGCGGACGACGAGCAGGCGGAGCCTTCGAGCACTGTGCATCGCCGACTCAGCGCCGCCGCGTCCCAGGCGAAGCTGTCGGCCGATGAAGCGCTGACCAGCTCCTGCGTGTACTAGGTCGCCGTGGCACGGCGGACGCGCCAGTCCTTGTGTCTAGAGACGAGGCTCCGGCCGAGGCTCGAAGACTTGGAGGAAGGACAGGACTGCGAGGAAAAGACCGCCGGCGATGGGCACGATGACGCTCTCCAGGCTGAAGGTCCCGATTGCCCAGTGGTAGAGCCCTCCCGCTGTCATGGCTCCCTGGTGCACCAGCGAAAGCCAGAATACGTGCGAGAACCTTTGTGGGTCGCGTGAACAATAGAGATAAAGCAGCGCAAGCGGCGCGGCGTTGAAGCTGAGGGCTAGCCCGCCCAGCGCTCCGTTGAGCTCCTGGTCGTGGATGTCGAGGAACACGCCGCTATTGACGAAGAGCTGCGTCACGAACGCGAGTGCCGACCAGGCCGCCAGCAGAAGCAGAACCAGTCGCGGTTGGCGGATGAGCCTCCCCGGCCAGCGGTGGCCCTGCAAAGACAACGGCTCTGCCTCGCTCATCACGACCTCCTCGTGAATGCTCGAATGCGCAAGAGTGTACCAGACACGCTCCGCCTCGGCGGGCAGGAACATGACCGCGTGGAGCTCTCGCGGGGTGCTCCGCCTGGATCACACTTGCCTTGGAGACGGCTGGTTCAGCTCCGCTTCGTCGGCGACGCCTAGGTCGGTCTCACCCTCTACCTCCGGCCGGCAGAAGACATCCGTTCCCGTCACCAGCTCGCCGCCGAAGATGATGACCTCAGGAGAGGTGCTTGCTTCCGTTCCCGGCGGGCATGTGAACCAGGCCTCGATAGAGATCTCCCCGCCGAGAGCCTTGGTGTCGATGACGCAGAACGACCGCCCCTGGGTGCCCGGGAGGCCCACGTTGACATGGACGACGTTGACGACGACGCCCGTCGGACAATACCGGGGGTGGATGTAGTAGAAGGCGAGCTGAGAGCTCGAGAAGACAGGCTCACGGCAGTTCAACAAATACCAGATTCGCTCTGAGTCTGACCGGTACTCAGTTCCCTGAATCTCAGCACATGTGGTGCGGTCGGGCAGCGACGTCGGCGTCGGCGGGAGCGGCGTGGCTGTCGGCGCTGGGGTGGTCGGTGAGGGCGGGATGGGTGTTGGCGTCGCCGCTTCGGCGCGAGCGTCTTGCCCACCAGGCGAGGAGTCGTCGCCGTCACTGAGGACGAAGGCGACTGCCGCCGTCAGACCGACACCGAGAGTGAACGCGAGAATGGCCAGCTGCAAAGGCTTCATGATGAGTCCTCCGAGCTAGGGCGCGGGTATGAGGATCTTCTGGCCAACAATGATCAAGTCTGGGTCTTCGATCCCGTTCGCGGCCGCGATCTGATCAACTGTCATGCCGAACCGCTCCGCTATTGCCGAGAGGGTGTCGCCAGGAAGAACTGTGTACTCGGTTGGAGCGGGAGGGGTCGGCGAAGGCGTAGGGGCCGCTGAGGTTGGGGCCACGACCGTGGCTGCCGGTCTGGTGGCCGGTGCCGGAGACCTCTCACCGCCACACGCGAGGGCGAGCGCAAGGACCGGGAAGATTATCAGGGCATAACTCCAAGAACGGCGGTTCATGGGGCCATCAGCGATGAGAACTTCATCGCTACGCAGGCACGCCGAGACGCCACCCCTACGTCGCCTTCCTCGTCAGCAGGCCCACGCTTTGCAGCAGGATCACGACGCCGAAGCCGATGAGGCCGGGGATCCAAAGGAGACCGGCCAAGACACCCTCCGGGTCGCGGTCCATCATGCTGGCGGCGCCGATGACCGTGACGACGGCCAGGATCACCTCCAGGCCGCCCAGCCAGCTCCAGAAGACACCCGTCCGCAAGGTCGCCAGGCCGGTGCCGATGAAGTAGAGCGCCCAGGCCAGGCCGAAGAGCGAGAAGGCGAACTCGTCTGCCCACATCAGCGCCATTATCGTGCCGTCGTCCAGATCGTCCACGCCCAGGCTGATGGCTCCCCAATAGGTCATGCCGATGCTCCCAAGGACGATGAACAGGACGCCGCCAAGGAAGCCCAGCTGCGTCCACAGCGCCTCGCCGCCCTCCGCCTCCGCCAGCAGCGAGCGCAGGCCGAGGAAGAAGGGCACCAGGAATATCACGGCGCCGATGGTGATCAGGTAGTAGGCGGCCAGCAGCCGGCTGCCGTTGTCCTCGAACCAGGAGCGAACGTTGTCCACCGAGTCGTTGGCCGTGGGAGCGTCCGCCATAAGCCCAAAGCCGATCACGAAGAGAATCACGCCGACGATCCCCGCCACCCCAGCCAACTGCCGCCAGCTCAGCGCCAGCCCCGGCAGCGCCTGCGCCTCCGAATGCATAGCCATGTTCGGTTACCCTCCCTGCGGGGCGAACACCCATGCGAGGGACAGTTTCTTTCCAGCTACTCTCAGGAACGTCAGCCCATGCTGGCACCTCACCTCCTCTCTGCTATCGAACGGACGAGGAGCAGCCGCAGCCTCCAGGCACTGCGCATAGCGGGCGCCTAGGGTCGCGTCGCCTCCAGGGGACGCGAGGCGTTGTCTCGGACAGGGCGGAGCAGCCGCTAGCCGTCCTCCTCGCTTTCGCCGCGGCCTACCGCCGTCTGGGCCACGACTCTCACACCCTTTATCGTTCCCTCCACCGCCCACCGGACGCGGCGCGCTGCCGCTGCGCTGATATCGCTGGCCGCGTCAATCGCGCCAGTAGCGGCAGCCGACCCAGCCTCCTCCGCCGAGACGCCCAGCTCCTTCGCCGCCTCGATGGCGCCCTCGACGGCTCCTACGGCCGCCGTGGTAATGTCCGCGCCGAGCTCGGACGCCTCGCGGACGGCGCCGCTCGCTGTCTCTTGCGCCGCGCCGATGACCTCGCCGCCCGCCTCCTTAGTTCCGCGCACGGCGCCGATCACCGCCCCCTTCGTCACGGAGCCCACCTTCGCCCCAACCCTGGCCGCGCCGTCCACCGCTGTCTCGACGCTGTCCACCGCGGTCTCGGTCAGCTCACCGCTGACGTCGCCAACAGCATCGATGGCGCCCTTCACGGCGCTGGCAGCCAGCCCAGCGACAGCGCCGCCTGTCGCGCCTGTGGCGCGGACAGCGGCCTGGGCCGTTTCCGAGACAGTCTCGATTGCCGCTTGGGCGACTTCGCCCGTGCCTCTGATGACACCGATAATGCCGTCCTTGACTCGATTTCCAACATCGCGTTCGTCAGCCATCCGTCGGGTCTCCTTTCGTTGGATAAGCCGCCCTGGGTAACGAATCGCCGGCATCGATTGCGCTCGATAGCGGTGATTCGGCCGTGGACGAAGTGATCGAGGGGCCGCTCAGCGCCTGCTGTCGACGAAACTGAGCGATCTGCTGCTCGCGCGTCCGGATGCGCTGGTCGCGCAGCGGATCAGACTGGCTCCGTGTCACTTGACCCCTCCCAGGCTACGTGCCGCCCGCATCGGCGGTGGGCCGATTTGCCAATCAGGCTCCGGCCGCGCCAGAGGCCCCACGCCTCGCACGTACTCCGTGATCGCCAGGTCTTTGAGCTGATGGCGCAGCCAGTCGCTCAACTGATGGCGTTCGATGCCGGTCCTCAAGAGGTCGGCTCGCGCTCTCCTGTCGCCTGGTGGCAACTGCAGGGCATCCTCAAGCGCCCTCGCGGTCGCCGGAACGTCTAGGGGGTCGACGCCGATGGCGCCACCCCGCAGCTCTTGGTATGCCCCCGCCGTTACCGACAGGACGAGGGCACCGTTTTTCTCGTTAAGGACGGGTCCTTCCTTCGAGACTAGGTTCATGCCATCGGCGATGGAGTTGACGAGGAGGACGTCGTAGAGGCAGAGTCCAGCGAGAGCCTGCGGTCGGTTCTGCTCGTAGAACACCGTGATCGGCGTCCAGTTCGCCGTGCCGTATTTTCGATTGACGTTATCGACGGTCTCGAACACGCGCCGCGTGTAGTCGTCATATTCCGGGATGCCTGCACGGGACGGAACGAGGAAGGCCAAGAAGCTGACCCTACCGCGTAGCTTGGGCCTTCGCTCCAGCAACAGGTCGTAGGCCTGAAAGCCTCGCAGGATGTTCTTGCTCGGGTCCAGGCGGTCTACCCTGACAATCGTCTGCGTACCAGCAACGTTCGCAAGCGCCGCCTTCGCAGTGCGCAGGGCGGGCGAACTGCGAAGCGAGGCCAGCTCGTCCAGGTCGACGGAGATTGGATTCGACCAGACGGACGTGTGGTGTCCGCGATACTCGACCTCGCCGCGTTGGGCGATAACGGACGCTTCATCGCCCAGGTAAGTGCGGCAGGTAGCGAGGAAGTTTCCCACGCTGTCCTCTGTCTGAAAAGCGATACTGTCGTTGGCCAGCAGACCCTGACAAATCTCGCGCACGAGCCAGCGAGGGAGCGCCAGCCACATGAAAGGCTCCGGCCAGGGTATGTGGACGAACTGCTGCAGCACGGTGTGAGGCCGTGCCTCGCGAATGAGGCGCGGCGCCAGGTAGAGGTGGTAGTCGTGCAGCATAACGCGGCCCGAGCCGCCGTCCCGGTCGAGTTCCTCGACCGCAGCCTCAGCAAAAGCACGGTTCGCGGGCGCATAGCCGCTGCGCCAAGCTGTCGCGGCATCAACTGGCACGTCCCGAGAAAGCTCTTCCGGTATTCCGTGCTGCACGAACCAGAGGATCGGATTGCAGAAGGTGCCGTAGTAGGCCGCACGGACCTCGTCCGGCAGAGGAACAAGCCGCAGGCTGCCGCCGTTAGCCAGCGGCACGCGCCGGCCGGTGAGCGCCACCACCTGGTCGGCAAAGCTGCAGGCGGCGGCGACCCAGCTGACGGGCCGGCTCCTGGCGACGGACGCGAGGGCAACGGCGACGCCGCCGCCCGCGTCTCGCTGTCTGATGCGCCCCAGGCCGTCCACGTAGTGCTCGATAGGGCCGCGATTGCTGACCAGGATCAGCGGTGCGTCTTCCTCTGGCCTGGCATCCTTCCGAAGGCGCGGGGAGATGGTAGTCGTGACCATAACCTCTTCCTTGCGCGGCGCAGCGTCCAACTGCGGGCTTGGAGAGGATGGCCTCGGCGGAAAGCTGAGGTTCGGCTGCCAAGGAGGAAGGAAGGAAGCAGTCGGAGAGCGCCTCCGGCTTCGCAGCCGAGACCCGTCCTCTTTCAGCGGCCTACGAGGTTAGCTGACGGGTTAGGGCTGAAAGAGACTGCCCCGGCCGCCACGGCGACCTGCACCCCAGAAACTGGTTCCCCCGCTCCCCTTCATCCGGAAGGAGATTCGGCCTCTGCTACTCTAGGGTGGCGGCGCCCGGCTGTCTACAGAAACTTAGTTCAGCCATCCGCGCCAGCACGGCGAGTTAGCGAGATGACCAGCGAGAGCGACGACATCCGTCCTATGCCATCCTGGACGCTCGTTACCAGTCACGGCCTCGCTCTCCTCTACGTCGCCGACCACCCGGACGCGACGATCCGCGAGATCGCCGCTGCCCTGGCGCTCACGGAAAGACGCGTCGCCGACCTGATCCGCGACCTGGCGGCGGAGGGCTTCGTCACGGTCCGGCGCAGGGGAAGGCGTAATGTTTACACGCTGAACTGGGACGCCCGCTTCCGTCACCCCGTGATCGCCGAGATCCCCTTCCGGGCGTTTGTCGACCTGTGGCGGCGCTCCCGCACGGCGGCGAAGCCGCGCTGACTGGCCGACGGCAGTCTGAGCTCTGCGTGCCGGCGCTCTCGCCCGCTCGCGGCGCTGGCACGCACGCGGACTGCGTAGTCCCTTCACAGCGGACGCCCGTAACAGTAGGGGCATCGGCCGTGGCCGATGCCCCATGTGTTAGCCGCGATTACTGCCCGCGCTGCCTTGGCAATCCCGCCACGCTGACTAGTCGTGGCCGCATTCCCCGCTACTGGCCATCATACTCACACAGTCGCCGAAGCCGGCGCCGTGCTCAATAGCATGGTCCGGCGTCATTTCCCTGACGTGCTGACCGAAGCCATTGCCGCCGCCGGGCGGCTGCGCCAGCGCCGGCGCCGTAGCTCCAAGCAGTGCAGCGGCTGAGATCACGAGGACGGTCAGGAGCTTCTTCAACGCTACCTCCGTTACTTGCGGCGGGGGCACGCCGGTTACCGACGTGCCCCCGGTTCCATGCGTGACTGCGGCGGTTACTGACCGCCCATGTGCGATGATCCCATCATCGCGAACATCCCTTCCGAGAAGTCGTGTTCCGTGTCGTGCACCTCCTCAGCCGCGGCTTGAGCTGCCTGGATGTCCCCCGCCTCCAGAGCTTCGTGCAGCTCTTCCATGGCGTGGAGCAGCGCCTTCGGGTCGGGCGAGCCGGCCGGCCAGCTCATCACGCCCATCACGGCGAGGACGTTACCCACGGTCTCCGCGAAGCGAGGATTGACCTCCCTTGCCGTGGCGAGGGCCTCCGCCATGTCGTGGAACTCGGCGCCGGCGATGATGTCGACGGCTTCCAGGTTGCAGAGGTTTGCGTGAGCGCTGCCGGCCGCGTGCGTCATCCTGGCCTGCTTAGCCATCCAGGCGAAGAACGCCTCGGAGAGCTCGTGCTCGCTGTCGTGAGCGGCTTCCGCTGCCGCCTGCGCCGCAGCGAGGTTCTTGCCCGTGAGCGCCGTCTTGAGCGCTTCGATGTCGGTGACGAACTTGGCGTGCTGGCTCTTGACCGTGTCGGGCCAGGAGGCAGCCCTGAGCGCCACGACGAAGTTGGAGACGCTCTCCGCGTCCTTGGGGTTGACCTCGGTGGCCTTGGCCAGCGTCCCGGCGAGGCCGTGGAACCCTACGCCGTCGGCGAGGTCAATGACCGCCAGCAAGGACAAAAGCGTGTCTTCCGCGCCGCTGAGCTTGCCAGCCTGGCCTGCCAGCCAGGCGTAGGTCGCCTCAGTGAACTCGTGCTCGACGTCGTGGAGCATCTCCGCCGCTTCTGCCGCCGCCGTCTTGTCGCCGGCCTTGAGCGCCCTTTCGAGCTCGGTCAGCTCCTCGCGTAGCTCCTCGAGGGCAGCCTTGAGCTCATTCGGGTAGACCCCTGCTCCCAGCGTGGCGATGACGTTCTTGACCGTGGCGGCGAAGCGGGGGTTTATCTCCGCGGCCGTCGCCAGGTCCTCGGCCATGTCGTGGAAGCCGGCGGACTCGACCGCGTCCGCGACGACGAGGGCGGTCAGGATCTGGTCACCGACCGCGTCGCGGCCGGTCGCTCCCGCGCCGGGTTCGTCCTTCATGGCGGAATCACCTTCATCGCCGCCCCCGCAGGCGAGCGCCAGCGGTATAAGGAGCGCCGCCGCTGCCAGCAATAGGAGATTGAGGACTGAAGCTCGATTCATCGTTTGTTGCTCCTTCGCCTTAACAGGCGTGACTTTCCTTCTCTCAGATCGTCCTGCCATTGCTTCTCCGGTTCGGGTCATAAGACCTCCTTAGCCCGCCAATCCCCCCGGGTTTCTTGACGACCTCCTGCCCCTGGGGATCGCCAGGATGTTGAAGACCACGTAGCCAATGGTCAGCCACACGCCGACAACCACCATGAAGAGGACGACCGGCGCCCACTGACGCACCGGCTCAAGCCCCTTCGGCGCGACTGTGAAGTTGCGCAGGTGCTCCGTGTTCACCTCGAACTTGGTCTCCGCGGACGCGTAGCGGCCGAGGCCTTCGAACCTGACGCCACCCTTCTGCAGTCCGTGGACGGAGGGCGCGAACTCGATCACCGCAACCCCGTCCTTGTCCGTGCTGGCGGAACCGATTTCGGCCTGCCCCTTGTAGCCGGCGAGCTCCTTCTCCAGGTAGAAGAGCAGGACTGCGTTCGCCAGAGGGGAACCATCGGTATCGCGCAGAGTTGCCGTGAAGGTCATGCTCCGAGCTTCGTCGTTCGTCGCCGTCTTGAGGGTGATAGCAGTCGCTGTCGTCGCGCCGGCCGCCGCTCCCTCGCCGGTTACTCGCAGCACCGCCTGGATGTTCTCGTGGCCCTCGCAGCGCCAGTCGCAGGCCACCTCAAAGGTGCCGGCCTTGTCGGCCACGAAGGTGATGGTTGCCTGGGGGTTCTCTGGCGTGAGAAGGGGTGTGCGGACGTTGTAGCCCTTGATCAGGATGCGGTGCGAGTTGTCGGGGACGGCCTTGTCGGCCCAAACGAACGTCAGCTTCACATCCTGGCCCACGGAGACGGGGATGACGGTACCCTTCTGGCCGTTGAAGCCCTTGTACGTCACCTCGAACGTCAGCTCGACGGGCGCTGACGCCAACGGTGCGCCAGCTGCCACCATGACCTGCGCCATCTGGCGCATGGACGCGGGCGCAGCCCACGCTCCGGTGAGCGGACTCAACACCAGTGACGCAAGGGCGACGACCGCAAGAGCATTGAACAAGCGCGCAGTCATCCTAGGCACCGCCCTCACCTCCTTCCGCGAAGCTGAAGGCGGGGGCCGCGACTGGCCGTGGCTGCTCGGCGGCCTCCTCGCCCCCCTCTTCGAGCATCTCTTCGACCTCCCAGATCGAGACGATGGGGAACAGGCGCGCGAAGAGGGCAAAGAGGAGCATGAACCCGGCGAAGGCGCCGACTGTGATGGAGACCTCGACCCAACTGGGGTGGTAGGTCGCCCACTCGTACGGCATCAGCGGCACACCCATGGAGGGGATCACGATGACGAACCGCTTCAGCCACATGCCGATGTTGACGAGCACGGAAGCGGCAACGATCCAGGGGACCGTCTGCGTCCTCGGGAAGAAGACGAGGAACAGGGGAATGAGCGTGCCGCCGATGGCGAACGACCAGAAGAAGGGAGCGAACCTGCCGAGCATCAGTTCCTCGAGAAGCGGCTTCTCCCCCTCCTCCAGCTTGTAGCCGGTGGTGAGGTACTCAGCGAGCGTGAAGTAGAGGTAAATGGCCGCGAGGGCGCCGAGCAGGTAGCCGAGGAGGCGGAACTGCTTGATTGTGATGTATTGCTCTAAGTGGAATATCCGGCGGAAGACGGCCATGGCCGTAATGATCGCCGCCGTCCCGGAGAAGATCGCGCCGACGACGAAGTAGGGGCCAAAGATCGTGCTGTCCCAGCCCGCGCGCAGCGTCATCGCGAAGATCCAGGAGACGACGGTGTGGACGGAGACGGCGATGGGGATGATGAGGATCATCATGATGTTGAGGGCGCGGCTGAGGCGCCTTCGCTGCTCCGGCGTGTTCTGCCAGCCCAGCGACAGGATGTCGTAGACCTTCCACTGCGGATAAGGGACAAGACCACGCAGCCGGTCGCGGCAGCGCGCCAGGTCGGGGATCATCGGCGTGTAGAGGTAGATCAGGCTTGCCGTGAGGTAAGTGGTCACCGAGATCAGGTCCCAGACGATGGGTGAGCCGATCTGGCCGTGCAGGATAAGGTTTGGGATGCGGTCGGGCCGGCCGAGGTCCACCACCGGCATCGCCGCGCCTGTAAGGAGGGCGACGGCGGTGATCACCTCCGCCATACGGGTGATTGGTCGCCGCCAGCCTGCCTGGGTCACGCGCAGGATCGCCGAAATCAGCGTTCCAGCGTGGCTAATGCCGATGAAGAAGACGAAGTTGGTGATGTACAGCCCCCAGGAGACGCGGTCCCACATGCCTGTTACCGCGAGACCGTTCATCAGCTGATTGACCCAAGCGACGAAAGCAAGGACGACGAGGCCGAGCAGGACGGCCATAACGACGTAGTACGTTCGCGGTACGCCCAGGACCGGCCGGAGGACGACGGTATTCAGCTGCTCTTTCTCCATCGCCAGCGCGCTCATATCGACTTCCTCCCGAACTCCTGCCCGTGGCCGGGAAGGTAGAAGACTCGCGGACGCGTGCCGAGCTCCTCCTTGTAGCGGTAGCCGGAGTTCTCAGCGACGAACCGTGAGAGAATCACCACCTCTTTGCCGTTGGTCGCGATGTTCTCGGTCAGGTCGCCGAAGTAGATCGCCTTCATCGGGCAGCCTTCGGCGCAGGCGGGCAGCTTGCCGAACTCCGTTTCGTGGGCGCAGAAGACGCACTTGCCCACGGTGCCGCGCTTCTGAGGGACGGGATAATCCGGCGACCGCTGGGCAAACACAGTCTGGGCGTCAGGAGCCGGCGCGTCGCCCCAGTTGAAGTAGCGCGCGCCGTATGGACAGGCCGCCATGCACATGCGGCAGCCGATGCAGCGATCCTGGTCGACGAGGATGTTGCCCGACTCGTCTCGGTAGGTGGCGGCAACCGGGCAGACGTTCAGGCAGGGCGCGTTTTCGCACTGCATGCAGGGCCGGGGCATAAAGAAGGTACCGCCATCTGGATGCTCCATCTCGAAGACCTTGATCCAGGTCTGGTCTTCGGGGAGGAAGTGCTTTTCCTGACAGGCGGCCGTGCATTGCGGCGGCTTATCAATGGTCGTGCAGCCTTCGCACTTGCGCAGGTCAATGACCATCGCCCATTGCCGGCCGGTTGGCTTGTGGCCGGGGTGGTCTGGCTTCTCGCCACCGGCCTCACCGGGAGCTCTGAGCCTGCCCGCCGCTGCCATGGCTCCGGCAGCCACGGCGGCCGCGCCACCGAGGACGAATCGACGCCTGGTTAGTCGTCTCATGCCGTCTCTCCCTTTTCTCCACGGTTATCGTCGGGCACCGAGACGGTCAGGCGGATCACTCCGGCGGATGGTTTTCGCCCCGTCCGACGGGTAGTAGAGAAGCGCCAGCGAGCCTACCCCTGCGGGTAGGCCCCACCGGTGCCGAACGGATGCCGGTTACGGGCCTTTGGCCTGGCGCGAGGCGTAGGCGACTACCTCCGCCCTGCTGCGGAGGTGAAGCTTGTCGAGGATGTTCTTGGTGTGGAACTTCACTGTGTTCTCGCTGATCGTCAGAGCCTCGGCGATCTCGCGGTTGCTGCGTCCCTGGGCCAGCAGCTTGAGGATCTCTTCCTCTCGCTGCGTCAGGCGGTCGGCGTCGCTGCCCTGCACGGGGCCGGCGCCGCCGCGGGCGAACTCCCGCAGTATTCTGGCGGCGAGGGGCCTGGGTATAGCCGCCTCGCCCCTCTCCAGCCCCTCCAGCAGGTCGAAGAACTCTTCTGCCCTGAGCTTCTTGAGGAGGTAGCCGTCGGCGCCGGCCTTTATCGCCTCGAAGAGGTCCGCGTCGTCCTCGGAGACGGTGAGCATCACGATCTTCACTGTCGGGCTGGCAGCCTTAATCGTCCGGGTGGCCGTGAGCCCGCCCATGACCGGCATCCTCACGTCCATGAGGACGACATCTGGTTGGAGCGACGCCGCCTTCGCGATCGCCTCCTGGCCCGAGTCAGCCTCACCCACGACGTCGAAGCCCCGGGCGGTCAAGAGGCTGCGGATGCCGTCGCGAAAGAGGGCGTGGTCGTCGACGACGAGAACCCTCATGTGTCCTTCCTTCCATCAAGCGGCACGATCAGCGCCACCTCCGTGCCCCTCTCGGGAACGGAGGCCACGATCAGGCTACCACCGAGGGCCTCGGCTCGCTCCCGCATCGTCTTCAGTCCAAAGTGGCCGTCACCGACCACGTCGGGCTCGAAGCCGCGCCCGCGGTCGACGACGCGCACGTGCAGCTCGTTACCTTGACGCGCAACGCGGATCATCGCGTCGGGAGAGCCGGCGTGCTTGCGCACGTTAGTGAGCGCCTCCTGCACAATCCTGAAGACCTGAAGCTCCACGTCCAGGGGTAGGTTCCCCACGGAGCCGTGGTCGGCCTTCACGATAGTCTCGATGCCGCTCGTCTCCTCGAACTGCTGCGCGTAAGCCGTGAGCCCTTCGACGAGGCCGCGCTCCAGCAGGTGGGCGCCGCGCAGACCGGAGATCGCCTCGCGGACGTCCTCGTAGAGCTCTTGAGTCGTCCCCTCCAGGTCGGTTATCTGCTGCGAGGCCTCCGCATAGCGCCTCGACTGCAGCAGGAGCTGTACCGCCTGCGCTTTGGTGTTGATGTAGCCGAGCATCTGGCCGAAGTTGTCGTGCATTTCGCGCGCGATGCGGTCGCGCTCCTCGATCACGGCCAGGCTGCGGACGGCGGCAAACAGCTGAGCGTTCTTGATGGCCAGCGCGCCCCACTGGACGTACATGTCGATGACTTCGCGGTCCTCGGGCCGGAAGGCGCGTCCGTCAGCGTTCCCGAGCGTGAGGACACCGAGGGTATCGGCTTGCCAGTGAAGGCGGGCGGTGATCGTATCCGGCGAAGGCTTCGCGCTACCGGCACGGCCGGGCATGATCCTTTCGCACAGGTCGCAGTCGCAGCGCAGCCGCCCTGCTTCTTCCCAGTTCAGGAGCCTGCCGGTCATCTGCCGGCAGCTGGTGCCGCGAATCAGGACAGACTGCGGCTCACCCGATTCCGACAAGAGCACTAACGAGCCGTCGCTGGCGCCGCTGAGCTCCCGGCCGAGGTCGACGATGAGCTGGGCGCGGAGCTCCAGGGAGAGCTCGGAGGTGAGGTCGAAGCCAGCTTCGTTCAAAGCTCTGAGCTGGCCGCTGCGCCGCGTGGCTTCCTGGTGCAGATCGGCCAACTCGTCCCTCTGCTTGACGATCTCCGCTCGTATTCTCTCGAAAACGCGTGAGACGAATATTGCGAAAGGAAAGCTGCCGACCAGGAGAGTGGCCGTGAGAAGCGTATGTTCCGCCTTGTGGGGGATCGCACCCCGGAAGTGCAGCGCGTAAAGCGTCGCTGTTATCGCCACGATGTAGCCGGGGGGCGTAAGGACGATGAGCCAGCGAAGCTGGCCGAGCCCGAGCTCGCGGATAAGCCGCCGGCCGGCGTGCTCCATCAGAAACGCCCCCGTGAGCAGGACGCCGAGAACTAACCCTGCACTCAAGGTCGCTTCGGCCTTCAGATAAAGCAGGCAGGCGAGGCTCCCGAGGCCCGCGCCGGCCATCAGCGCTGCGAGGCTCAGGCGCCGATCGTGGAGCCACCGGTAGTGACGGAAGACGAGGGCGGCAAGGGCGACGACCACGAATATCGCGGAGAGGCCAAGCAGGTGCTCCAGCCATTCGGGATGACCTACGCCCACGGCCCTGAAGGTATAGCCTGCGAAGGCGATGGTGAGAACCGCGACCACTAGGAGAAACGCCGACCAGACGTAGCGCTCTCCCGCGAGCGCGCGCGCCTCATCGGCGTCACGGGGCGGTCGACGCCCCCGCTCGCCAGCAGCCGGTGATACAGCAGAAGCCATGCTTCCCACGCGGACGCCCCTCCAGGCATCCCTTGCTCCAAGCATCCCTTACTTAACAGAAATAGCAAAGGGCTTTGGGCCAGCAATGCCCAGAGTCCAACGGCTCCTTCTCCGGGGCTCACCGGCGAACCCCGTTCGCCGACGAATGCAAAGTCTTCTTCTTTCCTCCATCGCGCCTTCACAAAATCTTCAATGTCCATCCCTACGATGAGACTGAAAGGAGAGAGGCGAATGATGGGATACGGTGCCGATGGATGGGCATGGCTCTGGATGCTCGTCCCAAGCTTGCTGGTTGTATCGGCGATCGTCTTCGCGTTCTGGGCCATCGCCAGGCCGGCGGGCAGCGGTGGCGGCGGTCATGAGGCTGGCGCGCTGACGATACTCAAGCAGCGTTACATCCGCGGCGAGATTGACAGGGACGAGTTCGAGCGGCGGCGACGCGACCTCGATCTCTCGTAGAGCGACACAACCGGAGGTAAAGATGAAACGGGCACTCATTCTCGGCGCCGTCGTCATTGGGCTGGCAGTCGGCGGCTTGATCATCGCGTTCCGGCCCGGCACGGGCCAAGCAGAGGAGCCGACGACAACCGCCTGCCCGCACGGTGCTGACATCAAGGCGATGCGGGAGCAGATGGACGGCGGTGCACGGGGCGGGGTCCTTTGACGCTATGCACACGGACGGGACCATGACGCCGGGCATGATGGGGTCAGGCGAGATGATGGGCCAGGACACGGGGACGATGCAGGGCCATACACCGGCGGCGGCATGATGGGCGGCGGCACGATGCGCTAGAGCCGCGCGGGCAGCCACAGCGGGCGAGGTGGACGGGCCCTCTGGCCCTTTCTTGGCGCACTACAATTACCTTAATGATGACCGGCAAAGTGCTCGTCGTCGATGACGAGCCGAAGATCGTCGAGCTCGTACGCCTGTATCTGGAGAGAGACGGTTATCGTCGTTGTGGAAGCGCGGGACGGCGAAGGTGCCCTCGCCGCCTTTCGCCGCGAGCGGCCCGATCTCGTTGTCCTCGACCTGATGCTCCCCGGCATCGATGGGCTGGAGGTCTGCCGCAGCCTTCGAAGAGAGTCCGCAGTGCCCATCCTCATGCTCACGGCTCGAGTCGAAGAGGTCGACAAGCTCATCGGCCTGGACCTCGGCGCCGACGACTATGTCACCAAGCCCTTCAGTCCGCGGGAGCTGGTTGCGCGCGTGCGGGCCATGCTGCGCCGGACGTCTCCGCCGGTCGACGATAAGCGCGACAGGATCGAAGTGGCCGGGCTCGTGACAGACTCGCCCGCCACGATGTTCTTTTCGAAGACAGGCCTATTCGCCTCACGCCGACGGAGTTCGGCTTGCTCTGGACGCTCGCTGGTCATCCAGGCCGCACCTTCAGCCGTCGGCAGCTGCTCTCAGGTGCGCTGGGCGACAGCTACGAGGGCTACGAGCGGACCATCGACGCGCACGTCAAGAACCTGCGGGCGAAGCTGAGCCGGGCCTCTTGCCCGTCGCGCGTCGAGACCGTGTACGGCGTGGGATATCGGTTTGCCGAGGCGGGCCATGGCTAAACGCTTCGGTCTCTCTGCGAAGCTCGCGCTGGCTCTTCGGGCCATCTCCGCTCTCACGCTTGTGCTGGTCCTCGTCCTGCTGGAGCGGGCAACGACGGAGAGCTTCCACTCCTACGTCGCCCACAGCGAGAGCATGGAGCAGATGATGCCCGGGGCAGAGCCGATGGTGGGCCCGGACGAGGCGATGATGGGGCCGGACGAGCAGGGCTTCCTCAACCGGCTGCGCCTATGGCTCGTCCTCGGCGGCCTCGGCGGCGCGGCGCTTGCTGGCGTGGCGGGGGTGTTCGTCGCAGGTCGCATTACGAGGCCATTGCGCGAGATCGGTGAAGCGGCCGACGCGGTAGCGCGCGGGGATACGTCGCGTCGAGCATCGATGCCGAGCAACGACGAGCTCGGCGACCTCGCCGCCAGCTTCAACCAAATGGCGGACGCGCTCGCCCGGCAAGAGGTTACGCGAAAGCAGTTCTTTGCGGACGTGGCCCACGAGCTGCGGACGCCGCTCGCCGTGCTCCAGGCGGAAATCGAGTCGCTTCAAGACGGCCTTACCGAGCCGAACAGCGAACGCCTGGCATCGTTGCATGAAGAGACGGCGCTCTTGAATCGCCTCGTCGAGGACCTGCGCACGCTATCTCTTGCCGACGGAGGCGAGCTGAGGCTCGACCTCGCGGAGACGGCGCCGGCAGACGTCCTTAGCCGGGCTGTGCTGTCGATGGCGGAGGCTGCGACGAGGGCCGGAGTCCGCCTGGCGCTTGACCTGGAACCGCATCTTCCGCCCGTCATCGCTGACCCAGACAGGATTAACCAGGTAGTCACGAACCTGCTGTCGAACGCGATCCGGCACACGCCGCCGGGAGGCGAGATCCGTGTCCGCGCCTCGACCAAGGACCGCAAGCTCCAGGTGGAGGTGCGCGATTCCGGGTCAGGCATTCCGGCCGAAACCCTTCCCCGCATCTTTGACCGCCTGTATAGGGCCGAGCCCTCGCGCAGCCGGAGCAGCGGCGGCTCCGGCCTCGGCCTCGCCATCGCCCAGCAGCTCGTCCGGGCCCACGGCGGCGAGATTTGGGCGGCGAACAACGAAGGAGGCGGCGCGACGGTGGCGTTCACGCTGCCGCTGGCCGCCGCTGCGGCCGGTCGAAGGAAGAGTCAGCGTCGCGGGCGAGAGGACACCGGCGTCCACCTGCCGGCCACGCCTAAGCGTGGCCGCACGGCCTAGGCAGCAGGCCCGCCCTGCGAGCTGGCTCTTCCTCGCTTCGCTCACTCCACAATCTGCCCGCCCCAGACGGAAGAGACAGTCATCCGCTAGTACTCGCAGGGTCAGTCCGCTTCTGGCGGGACTAACAGAGGCTGACGGACTCTATCGTGAAGCTGGGCTTCCTTATGATCCGCGGTGGTTAGGCCAAAGCTAGCAAACGCCCACGAACGCTTGTAAACTCCTCACGCGGCGGCGAAACCGGGGCAGCGGACTTCGAGAATAAGTGCCCCGCGGTGGCCCTCGTCGCAGATTCGAAATCGCCGTTTTCAGATTCAAAAGCGGTAGGCGGACTTAAAATCCGCCGGAACGTATGTTCCTTGTGGGTTCGACCCCCACTCCCGGCACCAATCTGAATCTGAAACCTCGGCGATTCTCGAGTCACGCAGCATAGAATCGCGAGCTTCGACGGCCGATCGGCCAGCGGACATTGCCCGCCACCTCGAATCCCTTCCGAGCCAAGGACGCGCCCTGCCCAGCGGCTGTGGAATCGCCGACTTAACGGCAGCAGGAGCCTTGACTCAGCCCGCGACCCGTCGGGGGTCTCGCTCGCGAGTAGCCTACTTGAAGGCGTCTAGAAGAAGACTAAGCCCAGAAGTGCCGCGAAGACGCCCAGTCCCGCCCACAAGCCGACAGTGATCGACGCCAGGTAACCTACGCCGGTTAGCGCCAGGCGGAAGTCGCGCGGACTCCCGAAGAACCATCCGAGCAGCATCACGTAGACGGGGGCCAAGACAATCCCGAGGATCAGGATTACGCCGACGGCTAGGTGGATCATTCTTCGGAGACCTCCACTTCAATCAGTGGGACAATTCGACTCACCAACAAGAAGAACAGGAGCAGGATCGAGAAGGCCCCGACGGCCGAAGAGATCTCCACCCAGGACGGCGTGTAGTGACCGGGAACGCCCTCGTATAGCCTGAACACGGGGTGCATCAAGCCTTCGATGACGAAGAGGGTCTTCTCCAGGAGAGTGGCCGCCACCGGCAGCAGCGCGGCCGCGACCGTGCGCTCCACGTTGAAGTACCTGGGAAAGATCATCTGGACCGCCAAGTAAGCGAGCGCCAGACCAACCAAGCCCAGGGAGAGCCAATACAGCGGCTCCTCCATCTTTGCTGAGGTGAGATCAGCAACGGCGCTCGGAGCGGCGACCGAGCCAGTGAGATTCTGCTGCAGCTGCATCCAGAGGAAGAGCAGCGCGAACAGCGCCAGCCAGCGCGAGAGGCCCGCGAAAACCTCGTCAGGGATGATCTCCTGCCAGCTGTATGCCTTCCGGAAGACGTAGGCCATAACGATCACTGAGCCCAGGGCGGAGCTGAGCGCGATGGTCAGGAACTGCGGCCCCTGGGCGCCGCCGAACCAGCCCGGCTGTCCGGGCATCGTCGCGAACAGCCAGGGGATGACGCCGCCATGGAGGAACAGCGGAGCCAGGACGATGACGGCGAGCGCCAGCCACCAGGCCATCCGCTCTAGCTTGTGCTTGTCCTCCGGCCGGTAGCCGATGAGGAGCAACTTGTAAACCGGCGCTAGAGCCTTCGGCAGACGGTTCTGAAGCGCATAGAGGTCCGAGCGGAGCGTCAGCCCCAAATACGTGGCGGTGAGGACGAAGTAGAGCGTGATCACGGTGACGTCCCACGCCAGCGGCGACGTACGGATGGTCGTGGGCAGCGCCGGCAGAACGCTCGAGAAGACCCTGTCCGGCCGCCCGAGGTGGATGACGATGTAGAGCGCCGCGATCGAAAGCGCGACGAGCGTCAGCAGCTCCGCCATCCGCGCCACCGGTTTGAACGCAGTCAAGTTGAACAGCCGGACCGCCGCCGACACGATGATCCCGCCGTGGGCGATGCCGACCCACCAGATGAACGACCCTACGTAGAACCCCCAAGGGACTCCTCCGGCCGTCCCCCAGTCGGCAATCCCTGTCACGATCAGTCCGTTCCGTAGCTGAAAGGACCAGGCGTAGGCCCACCACAGCAGGCCACCCGCCGCGATCGCCAGAACCACCATGTAGAACCGCGAGGGCCTCTCGAGAATGGGGCGCAGAATCGTCGCCACCCTTGCTTCGTGCGATATCGGCGCGGCTGCGCTGGCGTTCATCAGTTCCCCCCGATGAGCCGGCGAAACCACGGTTCCGGCCCCTCTAACACAGCCCGGCGTTGCTTGACCAAGCCCCAGTCTTCGTAGCGCACTGGCCCCTCGACCTCGTACGCCTCGCGGGACGGCGGGCTGCCGATGTAGATGACGTTCGGTTTCGTGCCCATGTCCTCCAGCAGCCGGAAGGTCTCTAGCCGCCCACCGTTCTCCTGACGCCGGCGCGCCAGGTACTGGTTCGGCTCGCTCTCCGGGTCGTTCAGGTCGCCGTAGTGCAGGACGCCGTGCGGACAGGCGAGGGCGCAGTTCGTGGTGCCGTGCTCGTCCTGAGAATCCTGGCGGAGCGGGCAGAAGGTGCACTTGCCCATCACGCCCCGCGGCGGG
>Ga0209324_10001030_pt1 | contig 19259 bp, 33 predicted proteins | sample Rifsed19ft3_FD_184015 | JGI IMG/M metagenome (GOLD analysis project Ga0209324, IMG submission 184015) | Soil microbial communities from Rifle, Colorado, USA - sediment 19ft 3 (version 2) | ecosystem: Environmental > Terrestrial > Deep subsurface > Rock core/Sediment | place: Rifle, Colorado...
TAATGTGAAGGTGAATGTGGAGTTGTTGACAGCGGTGGCGATGGATGAGGGGTTAAGGTTTGCAATCCGAGAAGGTGGAAAGACCGTCGGCGCGGGTGTCGTTACTAAGATTATTGAATAAATTATATTTAGTGATTGATTTTACTAAAATCTGTGTTATATTTATTCTCTTTTGCAATTACGGTAAATTAGTTACAGTATTGGAGTGTTATGGTGCTTGATCAGAAAATAAGAATACGAATGGAAGCTTATGACCATCGGATATTGGATCAGTCAGCTTTAGAGGTAGTTGAAACGGCGAAGCGTACGGGAGCGAAAGTTTTCGGTCCGGTTCCTTTGCCAACTCGTATCGAAAGGTACACAGTACTTAGATCGCCACATGTTGATAAAAAGTCTCGGGAACAGTTTGAGATAAGAACACACAAAAGGTTGATTGATATTGTTGAGCCTACCGCAAAAACAATGGATGCATTGAATAAAATAAACATGCCGGCAGGTATAGAAATTAAAATAAAAGCTTAAATTAAGAAACGTAAACATTCTTGTGGATTGAGGTGAAAGTGGCATGTTAAGTGGATTTCTTGGGAAGAAAATTGGGATGACGCAAATTTACACTGATGAGGGCTGTTTACTCCCGATAACCCTGATTCAAGCTGGACCGTGCAGTGTGATGCAAATAAAAACTATAGAAAACGATGGCTATTCCTCAATTAAGTTGGGATTTGATGATAAGAAAAAGAAAAATTCAACAAAACAAGAAATTGGAAGTGCAGCAAAGGTTTCGCAGGAGCCGAAAAGATTCGTAAGGGAAGTGAAGCCAGATGCTGGTGCGGATATTAAATTAGGACAAAGTATTACTGTAGATATGTTCACGGATGTCAAACAGGTGGATGTGATTGGAATGACTAAGGGGAAGGGATTTGCAGGTGTGATGAAGAGATGGAATTTTAAAGGTGGCGCAGCAACCCATGGGTCTACACGGCATAGACCGCCTGGTTCGATTGGTTCCAACACCGACCCTGGAAGGGTAATCAGGGGGAAAAAAATGGCTGGAAGGCTCGGTGGAGAACGTGTCACAATAAAGAATATTGATGTGGTGAAGATTGATAAAGACAGGAATTTATTATTTGTAAGAGGGGCGATTCCTGGACACAAAGGAAGTTATCTTATATTAAATAAAAGCAGAGTGAAAAGGATCGGTAAATAAAAGTTATGGAAATACCTGTATATAGCAAAGAGGGAGAAAAAGTAGATAACTTACAGTTGGACGATAAGAAGTTCGGCGGGCCTATTCATAAGAAGTTGTTGCGGGATGCGATCATCATGTACGAAGCAAACAAGAGGCAGGGGACAGCTTGTACAAAAACAAAAGGTGAAGTCGCAGGTGGTGGAAGAAAACCATGGGCGCAAAAGCATACAGGTAGGGCAAGGGCTGGTAGTATTCGTTCGCCGTTATGGAAAGGTGGTGGTGTATCTCATGGTCCAAAACCAAGAGACTATTCATTCTCAATTCCAAAAAAAGCAAGAAGGTTAGCTCTTTATACGGCTTTATCTGCGAAGGCAAGAGATAATGAATTAGTGGTAATAGATGATTTAAATTTTGCTGTTCCTAAGACCAGGCAAATGGTTAGTATATTAAAAGCTCTTAACATTGATAATTCCAGTTGTCTCATAGTAATACCAAAAGCAAGCGAAACAGTTTGGAAATCGGCAAGAAATATACCCTCGGTAAAAATAATGACAAGTACTGAGATAAATGCGTATGAGGTAATTAGACCAAAGAAAGTACTTTTAACAAAGGAAGCATTGAGTAGCATAGGATAGGAGTAAAGTATCTCTCATGAACACTTACAATATAATAAAGAGACCATTGCGAACTGAAAAGAGCGTTGCTGATGGAGAGGCAACTAATTCATATCATTTCGAGGTTGATTTAAGAGCAAATAAGATACAAATCAAAAATGCAGTAGAAAAATACTTTAAAGTGAAAGTTCAGGACGTAAGAACCATTGTACGAAAAGGAAAAGAGAAAAGGGTTCGGTTCAAATTAGGGAGAACAAAAGATTGGAAGAAGGCTGTAGTTAAGTTGAAAGAGGGAAGTACAATAGATTTTGGTTACTAAATAAACGAAGAGGAATAGATAATCATGGGTATCATATATTATAAACCGGTAACTGCTGGAAGAAGATTTGCAAGTGTCTCAGATTTTTCAGAAATAACAAAAACAAAGCCTGAAAAATCATTATTAAGACCTTTAAGGAAAACCGGTGGACGAAACACGGAAGGTAAAATAACAGCTGAGCATATTGGTGGCGGAAGCAGGCGGCATTATAGAATTATTGATTTTAAACGCAAAAAAGATAATATTCCGGCAAAGGTTGCCAGTATAGAATACGATCCTAACCGATCAGCGCGTATCGCACTGTTGCATTATGTAGATGGCGAGAAGAGATATATGCTCGCTCCTGATAAATTACGGGTCGGTCAGACTGTGATGTCAGGTGATAAAGTGGAACCGGAAATCGGCAATTGTATGCCGATTAAAAACATACCACTTGGTTTAGATATCCACAATATCGAGTTACGTGTTGGTCAGGGTGGGCAATTGGTGCGTTCTGCGGGAGGAGTAGCCAAATTGCTGGCGAAAGAGGGAGATTATGCACATATTGTGCTTCCATCAGGTGAAGTGAGGAAAGTTTTTGTTGGTTGCAGGGCCACGATAGGCCAGCTTGGGAATCTCGATCATGGTAACATCAGATTAGGGAAAGCAGGTAGAAGCCGTTGGAAAGGGATAAGACCGCATGTAAGGGGTGTTGCACAAAACCCTGTAGCGCATCCGTTAGGTGGGGGAGAAGGTAGAAGCGGCGGTGGAAGGCATCCATGTTCTAGGACTGGTTTGTTGGCGAAGGGTGGAAAAACGCGCAAAAAGAAAGCTTTAAGTAATAAGCTAATAATTCGCAGAAGAAGGATTGGCGCTAGGGGAAATTTGTAAAAAGAATAAATTAACAGGTTTACTGGTATTTGGGGGAGGTTATGAGTCGTTCAGTTAAAAAGGGACCTTATGTTGATAGTAAGTTAATGAAAAAAGTATTGAAGCAAAAAGATACAGGTAGAAGTGAACCTCTACGGACATGGGCCAGAAGTTGTACGATTGTGCCTGAGTTTGTTTCGCACACCTTTATGATTCATAATGGGAAAATATTTCAAAAATTATTTGTTACAGATGATATGGTCGGTCACAAGCTAGGAGAGTTTTCCCAAACGCGTACTTTTAGGGCTCATGGTGGTGTAAAAAAGAAAGAAACACCACACGGATAACATGTCGTAAGGTAAATTATAGATTATTGCACTGAAAGGTTGTATAAAATGGAATTTAGATCCTGTTGCAAATATGCGAGGATATCACCGCGAAAAGCAAGATATGTTATAGATCTTGTTAGAGGTAAGTCGGTTAATGATGCATTAAGGATTTTGAGGTTAACGCACAAACGTGCATCTTACATGATAGATAAGGTAATTAGAGCTGCCATAGCGGCTGCAAATGAAAATTTAGACGTCGATGTTGATTCCTTGTTTGTAACACAAGCATTAGTGGATGGTGGTCCGACGAGAAAATGGCACCGTACGAAGCCTCGCGGCATGTCGGCACCGATATTAAAGCGTACAAGCCATATTACGGTAGTGTTATCTAAAAAAAAGTAAAAAGTATTAATAAATATAAGAGGAGAAACGATGGGTCATAAGGTATGTCCAATAGGAATAAGGTTAGGAATAACTCAGGGGTGGAGATCGATTTGGTATGCCGACAAAAAAATCTTTGGCTCATTACTTGTAGAAGACCAGGAGATTCGTAAGTTAATTAAAAAAAATTATAGTTTTGCCGGGATTTCACTTATCGAAATAGAAAGAACTCGGCAAGATGCAAAAATAACTTTGCATACTGCGAGACCAGGCTTAATAATTGGGAGAAAAGGTGCTGAGGTAGATAAGCTTAAAGAAGAGATACAGAAAATTACGGGAAGAGAAGTTGTTATTAAAATAAAAGAAATTATGAAACCTGAACTGCAGGCGCAGCTTGTTGCTGAAAATATTGCAGAGCAGCTAGAAAAACGAGTGGCATTTAGAAGGGCGATGAAAAAAGCACTGGATGCATCAAATGATTCAGGTGCAAAGGGTGTAAAGATGCAGGTAGCAGGCAGGTTGGGAGGAGCGGAGATCGCAAGGACTGAAAAAATGTCATCGGGAAGTGTCCCTTTGCATACATTGAGGGCAGATATTGATTACGGTTTTGCTGAAGCCAAAACGACGTATGGTGTTATCGGGGTAAAAGTTTGGATTTATAAAGGGTTAATTAGTTCCGAGAAGGAGAAGTTATATGCGCCTAATGCCAAAGAGGGTGAAGTTCAGGAAGTCGCAGCGGCAAAAAATTAAAGGAAATGCTACACGAGGTAACAGGGTCTCTTTTGGTGAATTTGGTTTGCAGTCTTTGGAACCAGGGTGGATATCAGCTCAACAATTAGAGGCGGGAAGAGTATCGGCTTCACAATACCTTCCAAGAGAGGGGAAGTTAACGATAAGAGTGTTCCCGCATAAATCAGTTTCATCGAAACCTATAGAAACCCGTATGGGAAAGGGTAAGGGTGAGCCTGAATTCTGGGTTGCTGTGGTAAAACCAGGGACTGTTTTGTACGAGTTGAGTGGTATCAATGAAGAAATTGCAAGAATGACATTCAATAGAATAGCTCACAAAATGCCGGTTAAGGTGAGACTTGTACAAAGGAGAAAGACGATTTGAAGGTCAGTGAAATGAGAATGAAATCCAGGCAGGAAATTTTAGATGAAATTGATGCTTGCAGCAGGGAATTGTTAAATATTCGATTTCAATGGCAAGCGGGTGAAACTCGAAATCCTGCACAGAAAAAAGATATTCGAAGAGATATTGCACGATTGAAAACTATTCTAAGTGAGATGGACGCGTCTGGCAATATTCATCTCAAGGCAAAGGAGCAAGTGTAAAAATGAGCGTTGAAAATAAAAGAGGCAGAAGAAGGAAAACTGTCGGGAAGGTTATCGGTAATAAGATGCAGAGGACAATAGTCGTTGAGGTTGTACGTTTTGTAAAACATTCCAAATACGGTAAGTATCTAAAACGGTCTTCAATCTATAAAACACACGATCAAAACAACGAAGCAAAAGTGGGCGATAAGGTTGAGATTATAGAGTCGAAACCATTAAGCAAAACAAAATCAACGAGATTACATCGTATCATAGAAAAGGCAAAACCATAGAATTAAGCGGAGTTTGATAAAATGATAATGGAGCAAACAAAATTAGAAATTGCAGATAACAGCGGCGCTAAAAGGGCTAAGTGTATAAAGGTATTAGGCGGTAGCGGTAGGAAATATGCCACGGTTGGTGATATTGTTGTTGCAGCAGTAAAGAAGGCAATACCAGAGGGAGTTGTAAAAAAGGGGGAAGTGGTAAAAGGGGTTGTTGTGCGGACAAAAAAAAATATACGCAGAGACGACGGCTCTTATTTGAAATTTGACAAAAATGCGATAGTTATTATCGACAATGATGGCAACCCTCGGGGAACTCGTATATTTGGTGCTGTAGCCAGGGAATTACGGCAAAAGAATTTTATGAAAATTATATCTTTGGCCGCTGAAGTTGTGTAGAAGGATTTAATTAGAAGGTTAAACAAATACCTGTGGAGAATGTTTAGTTATGCATGTATGCAAGAATGATTTAGTTGCAGTAATGGCTGGTAATGAGGCGGGTAAAACAGGGAAAATAATACAGGTTTTACGTGACAAAAAGCGAGTTATTATTAAGGGTCTGAATTTAGTTTATAGACATACAAAACCAAGCCAAAAGAGTCAGCAGGGTGGCAGAATACAAAAGGAAGCTTCTATAGCAATTGCAAGTGTTTTACCCATTTGTCAGAATAAAAACTGCAAAAAAAATGGCAAGGGAGTACGGACAAGAAAAAAAATATTGGAAAACCGCAATAAGATGCGAGTATGTGCCTGTTGTGGGTCTGAAATAATTTCTGCTGAGTGAGGTATTAACGTAAAATATGGCAAGATTATTAGAAAAATATAAAAAGGAAGTAGTGCTGCAACTCATAAATAAGTTTAATTATAAAAATAAGCTCTCGCTGCCTAAGATACAGAAGATTGTGGTTAATATGGGTGTAGGCAGGGCCGTTGATAATAAAAAACTCATTGAGGAAGCAACGAAACATCTGACGATAGTTACAGGCCAAAAACCGCTTGTTACTGTAGCAAAAAAAGCCATAGCTGGTTTTAAACTACGTAAGGGTCAGGCGATTGGATGTAAAGTTACGTTGCGGGGAAAACGGATGTTTGAATTTTTAGACCGTTTAATAAGTATTGTGTTACCGAGAATAAGAGATTTTAGGGGCATTTCACCAAGGGCGTTTGATGGCCGTGGAAATTACACATTGGGTCTAACAGAGCAGATCGTATTCCCAGAGATAACTATTGAGAGTGTTGAATTTGTTCAGGGAATGGATATTACCATAGTAATATCCGGTAATTCAAACGAGCAATCTTGTGAATTGTTAAAATTATTGGGTATGCCGTTTAGGTCAGAATAAGGAGTACTAATGGCGAGAAAATGTTTGATAGAAAAATCAAAAAAAGAGCCAAAATATAAAACAAGAAAATACAACAGATGCAAGTTGTGTGGTCGTCGAAGGGCATACTATCGTAAATTTCAAATATGCAGACTTTGTTTTAGAAAGCTCGCTTCAAAGGGAGAGATTCCAGGCGTAAAAAAAGCAAGTTGGTAGATGTTGGTCATTACAGAATAGTATTAATAATAAGGAATATAATATGTGTATGACAGATCCAATTTCTGATATGCTGACGCGTATTAGAAACGCAAGTGTGATTAAGCGAAAAAGTGTGGATGTTTCCTCATCAAAGGTAAAGCTGGCAATTTTAAAAATATTAAAGGAAGAAGGCTATATCACAGATTTCAAAGAGATGCAAATGGGGGATAACAAAGCTTCCATAAAGATCTACTTAAAGTATGGCCCATTAAAACAGCAAATAATTAATAACATTGATAGGGTAAGTAAATCAAGTAGAAGGATATATAAGAAGGCTGAGAACATTGGCAAAATCTTTGGCGGAATTGGTACTGCGATATACTCCACATCGAGAGGTATTGTGAGTGACAGAGAGTGTAGAAAACTAAAAATTGGTGGTGAGTTGATCTGTATTGTATCGTAAGCGATTTATCTGTATAGAGGACTTAAAATGTCACGAATAGGAAAACAACCCGTTAGAGTTCCAAACGATGTAAAAGTATCAATAATCGGTAATACGGTAAATATCGATGGTGCAAAAGGAAAACTAAGTCAGACTTTTCATCCTGACATAGCTATAGAATATATTCATCAGGATAAGCAAATTGTAGTAAAAAGACCTTCCGATGAAAAATATCATAGGGCCCTGCATGGTTTGACTCGTTCGTTAATTTCAAATATGGTATTGGGCGTTACTAAAGGCTATTCCAAGAATCTTGAGATTGTTGGACTTGGTTACAACGCTAAGGTTCAAGGTAAAGATCTTGTATTATTACTCGGATATACGCACCCGGTGAGTTTACAGATACCGAATGGAATAAAGGTAGAGGTTACAAACCAAACGAACCCTGCAAAGTTTACAGTATCAGGGTCAGACAAGCAAATGGTGGGACAATTTTCAGCTGTAATCAGGAGTATGCGACCACCTGAGCCGTATAAAGGAATGGGTATTAAATACGAAAATGAGGTTATTAGAAGGAAGGCTGGGAAAGCAACCACATCCGGTGCTGCATAACAGCATTAATTAAGGATTTTTAGATATGGATCATTTAAAGGAAAAAATACGAAAAAGAACCAGACGTCACCTGAGAATCAGAAAGAAAGTAATAGGGACTGCCGAGAGACCTCGTCTGAGTGTTTATCGGAGTTTGAAGCATATTTATTGCCAAATTATTAATGATATAGAAGGAAGGACGTTAGTAGCAGCGTCAACGCAATCACCTGATCTTCGGTCAGTGATTAAATACGGGGGGAATGCTGCTGCTGCTGAAATCGTTGGGAAAAAGATTGCAGAAGAGGCAAAAAATAAAGGTATTACAAAAGTTGTGTTTGATAAAGGCGGATATAAGTATCACGGAAGGATAAAAGCCTTAGCTGAAGCTGCAAGAAAACACAATTTGAATTTCTAAAATCTGATTCGTACAAGGAGAATTACTTGGCGCGCTTTGAAGACCCTAAAAATGCAGAAGAAACAGTTATTAAGATCAATCGTTGTACAACGGTAACAAAGGGCGGTAAATCAATGAGTTTTAGCGCCCTCGTAGTCGTTGGTGATAAAAAAGGAAATGTTGGAATTGGATTTGGTAAGGCGAGGGAAGTCCCTAACGCTGTTAATAAGGCAGTTAAAGAAGCTAAAAAGCAAATGGTTAAAATACCTTTAAAAGGTGATAGTATACCACATGAGGTATGGGGAAGATATAAAGCTGCAAGTGTGTATATGAGGCCGGCATGTTCTGGTACTGGAATAAAGGCAGGCGCTTCAGCGCGGGCGGTGATAGAGTTTGCGGGCATTAAGAATATATTAACAAAATGTTACGGGAAGAGAAACCCATTGAATGTGGCTAAGGCAACATTGATGGGTTTGAAAGCTTTGAAAACAAAAGAAGAGGTTGGAGAACTGAGGGGAGTGAAGATAGAATGAATCTTTTTGATATAAAATCAATACCATTTCCGAGAAAGCGTAAAAAACGAGTAGGTCGAGGTAGGGGATCAGGTATGGGAAAAACATCCTGCCGGGGAGGTAAGGGAGCAACGGCTAGGTCTGGAAATGAAACAAGTATACAATTTGAAGGTGGCCAAACGCCACTCTTTCGTCGTTTGCCAAAAAGGGGATTCAATAATATATTTAAAAAGGAATATAGTATAGTTAATCTAAAAGATATAGAGCGGTTTGATAACGGTACCCATGTAAATCCTGAAAAATTAATGGAAGTAGGGCTTGTAAGGAAGGTATTAGACGGTGTAAAAGTATTGGGTGATGGTGAAATTACAAAACCTTTAACAGTGAGTGCACATAAATTTAGTAAGGTTGCTATAGAAAAGATTCAAGCAGCTGGCGGAGAAATAAAGGTCTTATCATGATCGAACAATTTGGAAATATTTTTCGAATACCGGAATTACGAAAAAAAGTACTCATAACCCTTGGTCTAATTGCATTATGCCGCATCGGGGTTTATATACCAATTCCTGGAATCGATACAACAGTATTAAAATCATACTTCCATCAATTTACGCAAACTGGCGTTGGACAGTTATTAGGATTGGTTGATATGTTTGCTGGTGGTGCTTTGGCTTCAGGTGCAATTTTTGGTTTAGGGGTTATGCCCTATATCAGTGCTTCCATCATTTTCCAATTGCTCGTTGGTGTAGTTCCGTATCTTGAAAAATTACAGAAAGAAGGAGACGTAGGAAGGAAAAAAATTAATCAATATACGAGACTTGCAACGGTTGGGTTATGCCTATTTCAGGCGTTTGTCATGACGCGCACACTTTATACGGTAGAATTTAATGGTGTGCCTGTAATCCCGGTATATCTGCAAGGTATCGGATTCCAACTGATGGCCGCGCTTCTCTTAACAACCGGAACTATGATACTGATGTGGATTGGAGAACAGATTGAAGAGCATGGAATAGGCAGTGGAATATCAATAGTAATTATGATAGGTATTATTGATCGGTTACCTTGGGCATTCTCTCAGGTAATAGAGAACTTTACATTTTCTGTTACTCCTGCTGAACATCAGATTGGTATTGTGAAATTGATTGTTCTGCTTGGTATGTTTCTTGCGATTGTCGGTGGTGTTGTGTATATTACCCAGGGTCAAAGGCGGATACCTGTCCAGCAGGCAAAACATACTCGTGGAAGAAAGGTATACGGCGGACAAAGGCATTTCTTGCCGCTTCGTGTTAATCAAGCAGGTGTGATGCCCATTATTTTTGCGCAATCTTTGTTAATATTCCCTGCTGCGATTATGCAAGGTATCCAGGTGCGGTTTGAACCAGGAACATATGGATATTGGATTACTTCTCGTTTGTCAGAAGTTTTGCAAGGCGGTGTGATTTATGTTATTCTCTACATACTTCTCATAACGTTTTTCTGTTATTTTTGGACAGCAATACAATTCAATCCGAAAGAAATGTCAAGTAATATGAAGGACTATGGAAGTTTTATTCCTGGAATCAGACCGGGTCAGAGAACGGCAGAATATTTAGAAAGTATCATGGGTAAAATTACTTTGGCTGGGGCTAGCTTTTTGGCGTTAATTGCAATACTACCGAAAATTGTGTCAGGTGGTTTTGAACTTAACCGCGCTATAGCCGGTTTTTACGGTGGAACGGGTTTACTTATTATCGTTGGTGTGGCGCTTGATATGGTACAGAGAATAGAGTCTCATATGATTATGAGACAATATAGCGGGTTTTTAAGCGGTGGTACTCGAATAAGAGGAAGAATGGGATGATGATTGTGTTTCTTGGACCTCCGGGAGCAGGTAAAGGAACCCAAGCAGAAGTGATTAGTAAGGGGAAAAATATTCCTCATATATCTTCCGGAAATTTATTAAGAGAAGCAGTTGATGCCGGTACCGAGACAGGAATAAAAGCACAATATTATATAGAAAAGGGTCTTTTGGTTCCAGACCAGATAGTTGTCGATATCATCAAAGATCGTATATTACAAAACGATTGCGTGGCAGGTTTCGTTTTAGATGGTTTTCCAAGGACACTTTCACAGGCGAAAGTGTTAGACGAGATGCTGGGAAAACTTAGGAATAGGTTGGATTTAGTTTTTTATTTTTCAGTCTCGAAAGAAAGTGTAGTTCAAAGGTTGTCTGGTAGGTTGATTTGTGGTGCTTGCGGTGCAAACTATCATAAAATATTTGTTCCATCTGCAAAAGATGGAATTTGTGATAAATGTGGCGGTAAATTAAATCAACGCGCAGATGATAAACCTGAAACTGTATTGGAAAGGTTGAGGGTATATCATGAGCAGACCGAGGGTTTGATTGATTATTATGAAAAGAGTAGTATTTTGCGAGAAATTTCAAGTGATGATCCGCGGATAGAAATGATTACGAAAAAAATAATTGCTGCTATTAATAGTATACCGCAAAAAAAGACCTTGATCGGTCGCGGGGTAAACTGAGTTGATAGTTTGCAAATCCCCCCGCGAGATTGAGATAATGAGGGCTGCGGGAAAGGTCGTAGCGAACGCGCTGAGATTAGCCAAAGAGATTGCAAGAAAAGATGTAACGACGGATTATCTGAATAATGAGCTTGAAAAGTATATAATAAGTCAGGGTGGGATACCGATTTTTAAAGGTTATAGGGGATTCCCAAAAAGTATATGTGCATCGATAAACGAAGAAGTTGTGCATGGTATACCTGGGCCAAGAAAATTGAGGGAAGGAGATATTCTCAGCATTGATGTTGGAGTAGGTTATAGAAAATACGTAGCCGATGCCGCATTGACAATACCTATAGGAGAAGTAACACAAGAGGCAAAAAGACTTATTGATGTGTGCGAAAAGTCACTTTATATGGCAATTAACGTTATAAAGTCAAATGAAAAGCTATCTTTGATATCACGAACAATACAAGAATATGTCGAAAAAAATGGTTATTCTGTTATAAGGAATTATACTGGTCACGGGATTGGGAGGTGTATGCATGAAGATCCGCAGGTACCCAATTTCGTGAGCAAATCATTATTAGAAGCAGATGACATTTTAATGTCTGGAGTAACGATTGCCATTGAACCCATGATTTGCATGGGTAAGTATGACACTGAGGTCTTAAACAATAAATGGACAGTGGTAACGAAAGACAGAAAACTATCTGCACATTTTGAACATACGATCGTGATTACCGAGAACGGGGCTGACATTTTAACACAATGAAAATTTATAAAATAGTCAGACCAATTAAAATATGCCTAAAGAAGAACCTATAAAAGTAGAAGCAACGGTAAAAGAAGCACTTCCTAATGCGATGTTTAAGGTAGAATTGCAGAATGGACACAAAGTACTAGCCCATGTTTCCGGGAAGATGAGAATGCATTTTATTAAAATACTACCCGGCGATAGGGTGACGATTGAAATGTCTCCTTATGACCTCGATAAAGGCAGAATTATTTATAGACAAGTTTAGTGTCGATACTAAAATCGACTAATAAGTTTTAAGGATGATAAACGATGAAGGTCCGATCTTCTGTAAAGCGAATCTGTGAAAACTGTAAAATAGTTAGAAGGAAAAATGTAGTGCGTGTAATCTGTTCTAATCCGCGCCATAAACAGAGGCAAGGGTAGTTTCAGACTGATTTAGAAAATAATTTAGAAAGGAATTGATTAATGCCGAGAGTTGCAGGAATAGACATTCCCGCTGATAAAAGAATTGTTATTGCACTCACATACGTATATGGGATTGGCAAGGCCTTGTCCCAGAAAATATTGAAAGCTGTGAATATTGATGAGAATATACGTGCGAAGGATATTCATGAAGATCAGTTGAGTATGCTAGGTGCATATATAGAAAAGAATTTTTCTACTGAGGGGCAGTTGCGTCGGCAGGAGATGCAGAATATCGTGCGTATGAAGAGTATTAATTGTTATTGTGGAATCCGACATAAGGTAGGTTTACCTGTAAGAGGACAGAGAACAAAAACAAATGCACGCACGAGAAAGGGGCGCAAGAAGACGGTAGCCGGCAAGAAGAATGTAAAAGAATTGGGCTAGTTTGACGCTCATGTTGTCGTCTCGATTGAAACAGGGTAAACTAAAGATTTATTTATGGAAATCAATGAAACGATAGGAGAGCTGTTAAAATCGAGTAAGGAGTTGTTAAAGATAATTGAATTGGATATTGACCAATCCAGTGATCAACGAGATATAAAGAAATTTAATGAAGTAATAGGGTTTTGTGAGCAAGTTGTACGGATTATAGAAATGCATCCACAAGACAAGGAGATTGTTTTTCTTGATTGTTCGTGTGGTAAATCATATTTATCATTTGTGCTGAACATTATCCTGAAAAAGAAGTTTGCTGTAAGTACTTATTTTTATGGTGTTGATACTAATAGAATACTGATCGAAAAATGTGATCGAATTAAAAACAGTCTCGGCTTTCAGAACATGCATTTTATTAACGGCAGAATAATTGAAGTTCAGCCTGAAAAGCCCGTAGATATTCTAATTGCATTACATGCGTGTGATATAGCAACGGATGAGGCAATTGCCAAAGGAATTAAATTAGGGGCAAAATATATAGTGGTTGTTCCCTGTTGTGAAAACCAAATCAGGAGTCGCTTAAAAGTAGGGCATCCACTTGTCGATTTGACTGATTTTGGGCTTTTAAGGTATCGGTTTGCTGATATTTTGACGGAAGCATTAAGGGCACAGTTTCTTACGGGTGCTGGTTATCATGTAAAACTGACGGAGGTGACGTCTCCTAAATTTACCCCAAAAAATTTAATGATAATAGCTCGACGGAAAAAGGGAAACACAAGATATAATTTGGATAAATATAAAAGGCTGAACGAAATGTTCAATACAGAGTTCGTGTTAAATAATTATTTTAACGAATGTGAATTGGTTCAAAATAATTTACTTAGTCCCGTTAATTGATAGAGAAGTTGTTTAGTTTTGAGGATAAAAAATAAACATGTCAAGTGTAGGTAAGAAAAAAATAAGGCGTAATGTATCACGAGCGATTGCGAATATCAAGGCTACCTTTAATAATACATATGTAACGATTTCTGACGTTAATGGCGAGACAATATGTTGGGCAAGTGCTGGTACGGTAGGTTTTAAAGGATCGCGCAAAAGTACTCCATTCGCTGCTCAAAAAGCGGCGTCGAGTGCGGCAGAAAAGGCACAAAAATATGGAGTGCAAGAAATTGAAATTAGAGTAAAAGGCCCGGGTCCAGGCAGGGAATCAGCCATAACAGCGCTTCAGGCCGCAGGTCTGAGCATAAAGGTGATTGAAGATGTAACACCGCTACCACATAATGGTTGTCGTCCAAGGAAAAAACGTAGAGTATAATAGGTTTTAAAAAGAGGTTTGAGAAAGGAAAAAAATGGCTAGATACGTCGGTCCCCAATGTCGGTTATGCAGGAGAGAGGGAGAAAAACTATTTCTTAAAGGAATTAGATGCGATACGGTTAAGTGCGCAATAACAAAGCGGAAGTATCCTCCTGGTCAGTTTACATGGGGTAGAGGCAAGTTATCGAAATTTGGAATCCAATTTCGGGAAAAGCAAAAAACGAAACGATTCTATGGAGTTCTAGAAAGGCAATTCCGGAATTATTTTAGAAAGGCAGAACGGCAAAAGGGAAATACGGGAGATAATCTCTTGGTTATGTTAGAGAGAAGGCTGGATAATGTGTTATGTTTAGCCTTATTTGCGGCATCGAGAAAAAGCGCCAGACAGTTAATTCTTCATGGTAACGTAACGGTTAACAATAAAAAGGTGGATATTGGCTCTTACCTGGTAAAAGTTGGAGACGTTATAAAACCAAGGAATACTGAAACAATCCTGAATATTGTAAAAGCGAACATGGAATCATTAAAAGGTCGCAACATTCCGGCATGGATGGAATTTAAAGCGGAAATACCAGAGGTGGTAGTAACGCAGATTCCTACAAGGGAAGATATTTCAGTTTCTGTACAAGAACAGCTAATTGTAGAATTGTGTTCTAAATAAAGAAGTTTGGTTGGTTCAATTCATTCCGCAACTGTAAAATCAACTGATATATTTAGCATAGCCTCGCAGAGTATTGTTTCTCTTAAATATATTATTGTTCACACTATAACAATTTATTTTATTTTGAAATCCCTTATTACTGGGTTAGGGGGAAAAATATGCGAATAAGGTGGAGAGGTCTTGAACTTCCCGTCCGTGTGGATGCGGAACGTGAGACTTTGACCGATACATATGGAAAGTTTACAGCTACTCCTTTTGAGCGGGGATTTGGTCATTCCGTTGGGAATAGTTTGCGTAGGATTCTACTTTCTTCGTTAGAAGGAAGTGCAGTTGTATCTGTTAAGATTGACCGGATGAGTCACGAATTTACCCATATACCTGGTATCGTCGAAGATGTGACTGATATTATGTTGAATATTAAAAATCTTGTTGTGAAACTCCACACCGATCAACCTAAAGTGATAAGAATTGAAGCGAATAAAAAGGGTAAAGTAAGAGCAAAAGATATTATAACGGATGATACTATAGAAATTCTGAATGAGGATTTACATATTGCCACACTCTCCGAGGACGTAAATTTCAAAGTTGAGATGGAGGTACGAAAGGGCCGGGGGTATGTGACTGCCGAAGAAAATGAACCTGAAGAACAGGAGATTGGATTAATAGCGGTAGATTCTATATTTTCTCCTGTAAGAAACGTGCGTTATGCAATTGAAGAAACACGCGTTGGCAGACGTACAAATTACGATAGACTCATCTTGGAAATATGGACAAATGGCGTAGTGTCTGCAGAGATGGCCCTTGTTGAGTCAGCAAAAATTTTGAGAAAACATTTAAATCCATTTGTACAGTATTTTGAGATTGGTAGAGAATTGCAACAGGTCGAAAAGAGAATGGGAATTGAATCTGCTCCAGAGATATCAGAAGAAGAGCTTAACAAAAAATTAAGTATGTCTATAACGGAATTGGATTTGTCAGTAAGGGCTTCCAACTGCCTTGAAACTGCAAAAATTACGACGGTAGGCGATCTTATTGCAAAAACAGAGGAGCAACTTCTTGAGATTAAAAACTTTGGTAAAACTACGTTAAAAGAGGTTAAGAAAAAATTAACACAACTAAATTTAATGATCGGAATGCCTATACCGATTAAACAAATAGATAAAGGGAAAGGATAATTCCATGAGACACAGAATGAGGGGAAGACATTTATCCAGGACTGCCTCACATAGAAAAGCACTGAGGCAGAACATTGTAAATAGTCTACTTTCGTACGGGAGAATTATTACAACGCTTGAAAAGGCAAAAGAAACAAAGTCTTTTGCTGAAAAAATAATTACCATTGCTAAAAAAGGGATGATGAAAAAAGAGACTGATAAACCCGGATACGTACATTGTTATCGTCAGGTTCTTTCAGGCTTGAGAAATGCTGAAGTTGTAAAAAAGCTGTTTGGTGAAGGGCAATGGCGTGAAACTGGTGGTATCGCACAAAGGTATATGAATCGGAACGGGGGGTATACAAGGATATTAAAGTTGTCAGGAACTCGATTAGGCGCCCTCTCCGGGAGCAACGTTGGGAAAATACCAGAACTTGAATACAAGATGGAAGGTAGGGATAGGAAATTACGATTATTGGGAAGGCGACTTAACGATAATGCATCACGCGTGATTTTTGAATTAGTTGAAGGTGCAGTTGAGGCACTGCAAACGGGGGAAATTAAACCTGAAGTCACTACTGCATAGTGGGAGTTAAAACTTATTTTAAGCATTTGTCGTAGTAAATATAAACCCTTCTACTAACAATTGACGTAGTGGAGGGGTTTTTTTATCCACAAAGTGAGTTATGCAGAAGAAGCGTTTGATACTTGCTTCAAATTCGCCAAGAAGAAGTGTATTATTAAAATCACTGGGTTATCATTTTGATATTGTTCCTCCTGGCATCGTAGAAGGTAATCACGATAATGTTTTGCCAACGGAGTTAGTTCAGAAGCTCGCCTTCTTAAAGGCGAGCGATGTTGCCAGAAGAGTGTGTAATGCCATAATTATTAGTGCAGATACGGTCGTTGTGCATAAAAAAAGTATTTTGGGAAAACCCAAAGATATAAATGACGCGAAAAGAACACTGACAATACTGAGCGATTCGAAACATGATGTTATTTCTGGTGTATGTGTGATGGAATTGCCATCACGAAAGAAAATGTTGCGAATTGAACAGACACATATTAAAATGAGAACCATAAAAGATGAAGAAATTGATAGATATATTCTAACAGGTGAACCAATGGATAAGGCAGGTGCTTATGCCATCCAGGGTGAAGGTAGGGAATTTATTGAAAAAATAGACGGCAGCTTCTCAAATGTTGTCGGTTTACCTTTAGAATTATTACAAAAAATGCTTAACCACTTTATGAATGATGAGAATACCTAGAAATTTTAGTTGGCTTATACAAGATGAAATTGCCGGTATGGCAAGACCTCTGTCAATAGTGGCAGACCTTGAGTTTCTTAAGGATAATGGGATTGAAGCAATTGTATCGTTAACGGAAGTGCCGCTTCACAAAACCCTAATAGAAGAGTTTGGCTTTGAGTATAAACATATTCCCATACCTGATCTTGCATCGCCAACACAAGAACAAATCGGGGAGTTTGTATCTTTCGTAAATAATCTTACGACTTCCAAGAAGAAAATTGTCGTTCACTGTGATGCCGGGATCGGCAGGACAGGCACTATGCTGGCCTGTTATCTTGTAAACAAGGGCTGTAGTGCAAGTCTGTCCATTGCAGAGGTACGCAAAAAAAGACCGGGCTCAATAGAAACGGCGGAACAGGAAGATACGGTCGTGAAATATGAAGAAAGAATTTCAAAGAAACCTCATAAAGAATGACGTAATGCTTTTTTAATGAAGTGTTCATGGGCAATGATAGCTGCACCCACGGCTGTGGTAATCTGTGGATCGTGTGGAACGTGTAAAGCTACCCCTAATTCTTGTTCCAATGCCTTCTTCAATCCCTGATTAAAGGCAGGGCCTCCATCAAAGAAAATGGCTTCTTTAACGCCGATTTTTTTGACCATAGATACTACACGTTTGGCAATGGATTTATGAATTCCGGCAATAATGTCCTCAACTCGTCTTCCCTGAGATAATAGTGATATAACTTCAGATTCACCAAAGACTGTGCATAAACTATTTATCTGTGGTATATCTTCTGCCTTCTCCGATAATCTTCCTAGCTCATCCAGTTCTACCTCAAGGACACGGCTCATGACCTCCAGGAAACGTCCCGTCCCGGCAGCGCATTTGTCGTTCATGGCAAAATCCACCATAATACCATTATTATCCAGGGCGATTACCTTGCAATCCTGACCGCCGATATTAATAAGGGTCCTTACATTTACCTTCCCGTTCATGAGCCATTTGGCGGCCCTGGCGTTTGCCGTTATTTCTGTGACAATTTCGTTGGCGGGTACCATCCTGCGGCCATATCCCGTAGTTACCGTATACTGGATTTCTTCCTCCTTTATATCAAGGTCTTCCAGCATTTCATCAAGCAATAGCTTTACGGTCTTCTTGCAGTTAGCGCCTGTAGAAGATATTTTTGATCCGAGGATCGTATTCCCTCTCATTATTACGGTCTTAGTAGTAGTCGATCCGATATCGATTCCTGCAACAATTTTCATAATCTTCAATAATAACCGCTATTGACATACAAGGCAAGGCAAAAGGTCATGGTACATAAAAGTCCTGATGTGGTAAGATGTTTGACTTAAAAGACTTGACGGATGTATTGGTTTTTGGTAATTTAAGAAAAATTTCAGCATTGTCCGGTTAAGTTTTTGCGCGTTTTATTCCATTGCTCTAAAGCTGTCATTCCCGCATGTTTTTAGCGGGAATCTAGGATGGACGCGCCTCTGGATACCCGATAAAAGCATTCGGGTATGACAAAAGCCGGTACATGCAAATTCCTAACCGGACAATGCTGGTTTATTTTGTACTTTTTTTGTTTGCGTATGCCGCTTCGACCACATTTTTGGTCTTTGTAGAAAATTTGGAGATGAGTTTATCCAGTTTGGGAATTATTACAGGGCTTGCCACCTTTGCAAGGAATCCAAGAAAGGCATTGTCGAATTTCAAATAGACGGCAGTTTTTACCTCCTCATAGTATCCCTTTTCATCTTTTTGAGTTGTGTAATTAATGTCTAATACAATCGTACCTGAAAAACTGAAGAATACCGTGGCATTGCCGTGTCCCATATAAATTACCTTATGAGGCTGTCGTTCTATAAGTTCGAATTCTCCTGTGATGTGTTTTGACGGCATCTGTATGCCATACTTGCCATTGCCCTTAACCTCAAGTATCAACTCTTTTCGGTTAAAATCTCTTCCGTGCTTTGTAAGTTCTTCAACGTGTTCTATAAAGTATTCCAGTGTCTTTTTGTCTGTGTGT
>Ga0209324_10001033_pt1 | contig 19239 bp, 19 predicted proteins | sample Rifsed19ft3_FD_184015 | JGI IMG/M metagenome (GOLD analysis project Ga0209324, IMG submission 184015) | Soil microbial communities from Rifle, Colorado, USA - sediment 19ft 3 (version 2) | ecosystem: Environmental > Terrestrial > Deep subsurface > Rock core/Sediment | place: Rifle, Colorado...
CTGGTACAGGTTTCATAAAGCAAAAGGGATGCAGCCTGATGTGTTTGCATCCATGTTTTTGCCAAAAAAAATAAAGGGTTGGGGTTTTAATGGCTCTATTCCGGGGCCGACTATAGAGGTGTACGAAGGCGACAGGATAAGAATAATCGTAAAGAACGAAATTCCCGAACCCACGTCCATTCACTGGCATGGCATTGAGCTGCCCAATGAGATGGATGGAGTTGGAGGTTTAACCCAGCCGCCGATCATGCCGGGTGAAACCTTTATTTATGAATTCACCCTCTATCAGAATGGCACCTTCTTTTACCACTCTGCTTTCAATGAAATGAAGCAGGTAGGAATGGGTCTCGGAGGGGCTCTTGTTATACATCCTAAAAAGGCAAAATATAAAATAGACAGGGATTTTGTGATAGTAATGAATGAATGGAAGTTCCTTCCGGGAAATGAAAATCCCGATGTTACATCAACTGATCCTGACTGGTTTACCTTTAATGGAAAGGCTGCGCCAAGCACAGAAATACTTGAGGTGAAGCAGGGCGATAGAGTAAGAATACGATTTATAAATTTTAGTAACCAGAACGACCATCCAATTCATATCCATGGTTACACATGGTGGGTTGTTGGAACTGAAGCAGGGCCTATCCCAAAGAGTGCCCAGTGGCCAGGGAATACTGTTGATGTACCAGCAGGCTCATCACGTGATGTGGAGCTTATTGCATGGAACCCTGGTTACTGGCAACTTCACTGTCACAAACTTCATCACATCATGAATGCTGAAGTTGATATGCCGATGGGTGTGATGCCCATGGGAGGGTTAACCACAATACTGAATGTTCTTCCAAGGGACAGAAAGGCAAAATGGAGGCATCCGAAAGAAGAGGGTGGTTATGAGTAGTGCTTTGCGTCGTAAGTCTCTTTACTTTGTCTGTCATTCCGGGCTTGACTCGGAATCCAGTCTTTTCAACCTGGATTCCCGCTGGAGTTTATCCCGTACTTTGATACGGGACGGGAATGACATCCTCAAATTTAGTGTAAAGAAGTGTTGGACACACTACACTAAAATATATATATTTACCTTCGCAACACTTTTCTTATTTCTAACTGGCTGTGCGAGTGTTCAGACCACTCAGGAATGGGAGAAGGTAAATGCATTTGCAACAGAGCGCACAGGAATAGAAACTCATTGGGAACAGACAGAAGAAGATGTGAAAGTTACAAAGGAAGAGGTGAATAAACTTCTTTCAGATGGCCTCACAGATGATGACGCAGTGAGAATCGCCTTGGTCAATAATAAAACCCTGCAATCAGCTTTTGAAGAAATAGGGATAGCAAAAGCAGATCTTGTTCAAGCTGGATTATTTTCAAACCCTAATCTCTCAGCAGTCTTTCGTTTTCCGTTTGGAGGTGGCGGAGCTGATATTGAAGCAGTAATGCCTTTCAGGATATCAGACCTCTGGCAGATTCCTCTTCGAAAAAAGGTGGCTTCTGCCCAGCTTGAGTCAACGATGCTAAAAGTTTCTGAAGAGATACTAAACACTATGGCTGAAACCAGACATACTCATAACGAATATATTGCCTTATCCCGAATAAGAGATGAAACGGGAAAAATGAAAAGACAGATGGAAGAATTGAGAAACCATCTCATATATCGACAGAAATTTGGTTTCACAAAGGACATTGATATATATATGGCAGATGCCGAAGTTCTTGAACTGGAGGAAGAGCTTTCACGAATCGAAAAAGAATTGCAGATATCCCGTATACGTTTGAATCGTTTACTGGGGCTTTCTCCTGAACAGTTTGACTATGAGGTCATAGGTGATCTCCCTGAAGAGTTTAAACCCTTACCTGATTTGGAAATAATGCTTACTCATGCTTTTTCATCAAGACCTGATATTCAGATATCGAAGGTTAAAGTGGAAGATTCAAAGCATGTTCTTGCTTTAGAACGTAAGCGCATCTTTGCCAATGTCGAAGCTGGTATTGCCTATGCCCGAGAACCTGAGGGGACTGATTTTATGGGTCCTGAGATAGAGATACAGCTACCAATTTTTGATCAGAATCAGGCACAGATAGCCAGGGCAGAATACAGGCTAAGGCAGGCAGAGAAGGAGTTACAGGCTAAAATGGGTCTTGTAAGGGAAGAAGTCTTATCTGTCACAGAGCGAATATCTCTTGCCCGCTTAAGGGCAAACCTTATTCGTGATAAACTCCTATTGATACGTGAAGCAGCAGCGGAGTATGCAGAAAAATATTTCGAAGCAATGCAACTGAATATGCTTTATCTCCTTGAGGCACGTCAGAAACTCTTTGAGTCAAAGCGCCGTCTCCTTGAAGCCCTGCGGGAACAACGTAATCAGGAGATAGAACTTGAAAAGTCATTAGGGGGGAAGATACCTTCATCAAGATGATGATAAACTTTTATGTCATTCCGCACTTGATGCGGAATCCAGGTTTCCTTATTTTTCTCTGGATTCCTGCTTCCGCAGGAATGACATTAAGAGATGGTGTCGAAAATATCTGGATACCTTCTTATAAACAGGAGTAATTAATGTTAGAGTTGATAAAACTTGTTGCACACCATGTTGCGATTATTGCCGAAGGGATAGCAGTGCTTTTCATAATATTCGGGATTATTGGAGCCTTGATGATTTATGTGAAGAAAACATTTTTTGTGAAATCAGATTATCTTGCAATGACCAAAAGTCGAAATCACCTCGGTCATTCACTTTCGCTGAGCCTTGAATTTCTGATAGGTGCTGATATTCTGAGGACAGCGATCTCTCCCACATGGCAGGACATCGGTCAGCTCGGAGCCATTGTGGGGATACGGACTGTTTTAAACTTCTTTCTTACCAGAGAGTTGAAGCAAACGGAAAGCCAAAAATCAGATGCTTAAGGCTGTTGTAAAAAATAAATTCGTTCATTATGTCATGCTGAACTTGTTTCAGCATCTAATTAAGTTTAATAGGTCATGAGACCCTGAACTAAATTCAGGGTGACAAAATGCACTTTTTTAACGGTTTGTTAAAAGTCTACCTATCATAAAGGAGGTTATATGCACTGGGATTATGGATGGGGAATGGGATTCGGGTTTGGGTGGCTTTTGATGATTCTCTTCTGGGCGCTGCTTATCCTGGGAGTTGTTTATCTTATTAAGTTAATAGCGGTAGGAACGAAAAAAGGGGAAAAAGAAGAGACTGCCCTTGATATTCTGAAAAAGAGATATGCAAAAGGAGAGATAAGCAAGGAGGAGTTCGAAAAGATGAAGGATGATTTAATAAAAACCTGATGTTATGAGAAGAGAAAAGGACTCTCTTACAATGCTGAAGATTTTTAAGAATGGAGGCTCTATTGAAAACTTAAAAGGCCGTCCTTTAGAAAGATTATCCTTTTGGTGACAGATCTTCTCTAATCACCTAAAATTATGAAGACCATTGAGTTGAAAGTGAAAGGGCTATGTTGCGCTGACTGCGCAGCAAAGATAGAAAAGCTTCTGAGGAATACCACTGGAGTGAAAGATTTAAAGATACTCATGGCCTCAGAAAAGGCGATTATCAACTATGATGAATTAAAGACAGCCCCTGATAAACTCATAGAAAAGATAGAAGGCCTTGGTTACAAGGTGAGTATCCCTACGACGGTGGTTATAGAGAAACCTGAGAAGAAAAAGAACCTTGCCAGAATTATACGCCTCACCTTTATAACCATTATTAGCATTGTTGCACTCAGTGAAATACTCCTCGGATATCTCGGCATCATGAGAAAGGGAATACAATTTATTCCCCTCCCCCTTATCCTTTCTGCCATTCTTCTCGGAGGCTATCCGATATTTAAAAAAGCATTCCTTGGCCTTATAAATAGACAAATAAATGTTGACCTTGTGATGAGTCTTGGCATCATCGGTGCATCCCTTATTGGAGAGTTTACCGCCTCGATGCTTGTCGCTTTCTTCATGAATCTTGCCCACTATCTGGAGGACTTTACTGTGACTAAGTCAAGAAAGGCGATAAAGGAGCTTTTAAAGATCGCTCCGGCCTGTGCCAGGGTAAAGCTTGATGAAAAGGAAATGGAAGTCAGTATTTCTGAGATCAGGCATGGAGATATTGTGGTTGTAAGGCCTGGAGAGAAAATAGCTGTAGATGGAATTGTGAAGTCAGGCCAGAGCTCTGTAAACCAGGCATCCATCACCGGAGAATCCATCCCTGTGGAAAAGATGCCTGGAGATGAAGTTTTTGCCGGCACTCTTAACGAATCGGGCTACCTTGAGATAGATACAAGAAAGGTTGGAGAGGAAACAACCTTGGGAAAGATTATAAAGCTCGTAGAAGAGGCAGAGGCAAATAAGGCTCCCATCCAGAGATTTGCCGACAGGTTCGCCACATACTTTTTGCCTTCTGCTTTGACCTTCGCCTTTCTTACTTACCTTATCTCTGGCAAAGCGATATATGCTGTTGCTGTTCTTGTTGCAGCCTGCCCATGCGCTGTAGGTCTTGCAACTCCCCTGTCGGTTATCGCCAGTGTTGGAAGCGGTGCAAAAAGAGGACTCCTTATAAAAGGCGGGCTTTACTTAGAGGCGCTTGCAAAGGTTGATTGTGTGGTTATGGATAAGACAGGTACGGTAACCTTTGGCAAACCTCAAGTCACAGAAATTGTCTCTTTAAATAATCTTCCTCTTCAGGAAATCCTGAGCCTTGCAGCATCTGTGGAAAGATATTCCGAGCATCCTCTGGCATCTGCTATTCTCGAAGAAGCTAAAACAGGAGGAATGGAGATAGCTGAGCCGGAAGGCTTCGAATACCTTATCGGAAAAGGAATTAATGGCAATGTAAGAGGAAATTGCAATTTCCCAGTATGCCAGAATGAAAGCCCAGGAGCTCGAGGAAAAAGGAAATACCGCACTGTTCTTATCTGTAGATTCAGAGGCTTCAGGAATCATTGCTGTTTCTGATGTTATAAGAGAGGAAGTCCCGAGGGCGATAGAAGAATTAAAGAAACTTGGCATCAAGAAGCTTGTTCTTCTGACAGGAGACAATGAAAGAGTTGCCTCGGCTATTTCAAGGAGCATAGGTATTACTGAATACAGGGCGAATCTCCTACCCCAGGAAAAGCTTGAGATTGTTAAGAGTCTTCAAAATGATGGTCACAAGGTCTGTATGATTGGAGATGGAGTGAATGATGCACCTGCTCTCACTCAGGCAGATGTGGGGATCGCCATGGGTGTGGCAGGAACAGATGTAGCGATAGAGGCAGCCCATGTGGCTCTTATGAGAGATGATTGGTCTCAGATTCCTCAGGCTATCAAGGTGGGGAGAAGAACCTACAGGATTATAAGACAGGGAATTGCTCTAAGCATCACATGGGATATAATAACGATGGGACTTGCCTCTGTTGGAATATTAAGCCCTGTTTTAGCAGCTGCTCTTGAAGAACTCCCTACTCTTGCAGTGGCAGCTAATGCATCGAGACTTTTAGTCAAACCAAAGACTACTCAGGAATAATGAGTGGTGCCTTTGCTGTTTTTGTTCATGAGACATCAGAGTTCCTCACAATAGCTAATGCTTCCGTGTAACTAAGGGTTGATTGATTTTATAAAAATCCCTATTATAAGTTTCAGAAAATAATAGACCTAAAAAGAAGATTGTATAACTTCCATGGACAATGCAAGAATGCCTATATGATCCCTTTGTAATAATTTAAACAGGAAACTTGGTGGAACAAAAATACCATAAAATAAGAATAACCCTTATTGTAATACTGGTACTTGTAATAAGTTCCCTTCATTACTTTACAGAGATCCAGCTGATCTATCGGCATATCTTTTTCCGTGAACTCTATTTTCTTCCTTTGATTTTGGCGGGATTTTGGTTTGGTCTGCGAGGCGGGTTAGTAACCTCCCTAAGTATTACTGCCCTATATCTACCTTTTACGTTGATGCACTGGCAAGGCTTTTCACCGGAAGATTTCGACAGGATCATGGAAGTTCTGCTTTTCAATATAGTGGCACCAGGTTTGGGGTTTCTTTCTGATCGGAGAAGAGCTGAGGAAAAGGCCAGAACAGAGGCGGAACGCATGGCGAGAGAACAGGCAGAAAGCGCTGACCGGCTCAAGTCGGATTTTCTATCGATTATGTCTCATGAATTGCGAACTCCTCTTGTAAGCATTATTGGCTTTAACGATCTTCTTCTTGATGGTGTTGCCGGGAAACTTTCAGAAGAACAGGTTGATGCCTTAAAGAAGATTGATAATAATTCAAAAAGGTTACTTGAGCTTATAACTGCAATACTCGATTTCAGTCGACTCGAAGCAAAATCTGTAGAGGCAAAAGAGATTGAAGTATCCGATTTGATAGAAGAGATTAAAACCGAAACTCAGAGTTTAACGAGCGAATCGGGTATCAACTTTATTTGGAAAGTCGATCCTGATCTACCACATATACAAACAGACCCAGCAAAGTTAAAAGTGGTGCTTAAGAATCTGATTAATAATGCGGTTAAGTTTACAGAAAAAGGAAGTGTTACTATGGATGTTAATAAATCTGGTAGAGGTATTGAAATCAGCGTGAGTGACACTGGGATTGGAATCGCACAGGAAAATCTGCCCGTTATTTTCGAGCCTTTTCGCCAGATTGAAAATCCTCTTACCCGTCGTCATGGAGGTGTGGGTATGGGGCTCTATATTGTTAAGAAACTGGTGGAGATTTTAGGTGGAACGATTAAGGTCGAGAGTGAAGTTGGTCACGGCTCTACTTTCCGAGTTTGGATGCCAACCCAAGAGATGAAAGACATAGGGCCGGACTTTATGAGACCAATGGAAATTAACATTCCGGAAAAGTAAAGGGAAGGTATGAATAAAGTTGCAGAATTTGTATTGGTTTTTATACCTAATTTTTTTGTATTTTCATATTTGCCGAATTTGTTCAGGGAATCATATGATAGATTTGTTCTATGGCTTTCATTATTTCTATTAATAATATCTATTTGACCTGAGTTTTGAAATTATTTATTATATTTTTTATGAAAGTTTCTAAGACATTGTTAAAAAGACTACTTATATTATTTGTGATAGCCTTTTATATTATTATCCCCTTTATTGACAGTGTAGCGTGTGTGGATTATATGAGCGCTTCTCCACACGAAAAGAAAAACCACGAAATCAGCCACTCAAATCTTCAGTCTTCAAAAGATAGCCTTGTTGTGAGAAACAATAATCTACACATGAAATCAACTATCGATTATGAAAAAGAAGCTCAATGCACTTGCCCTATATGCCTTAGTAATGGCGGAGTTTTTATTCATACCCATAAAAGTTTAGTTCCAGTGATTTCCTTTGCGGTTCAGCCAATATTCCCAAGTTTTTCAGAACCTTCTTTTCCAATCAATAAACCACCCCAGAATTAATTTCCCTTCCTGAATAACCATTTCAACTGATTTCCTTTAAGCGGATATATCCGTTTAAAGGATGTAAAGCATTGGAGGAGGATTCTAACTATGGCAAGGTTTAAATGCCTTTCTGTCTTATTAATAGCTCATCTGATCTTTTTGTGTCTTTCGGCCTGCTCCACTTTGGCCCGTTCCGGCACGACTATCAGTGAGGTCGGAGTGACCTTCAGGATCAAGTATCAGGGCGCAAAAAAGATCACCATAGCCGGAAGCTTTAACCAGTGGAACACTGAAAAAGATGCCCTTTCCGACCATGATGCCGACGGCATATGGAGTATAACCATCCTGCTACCCAGAGGACGTTATGAATATCTCTTTTTAATAGATGGACAGAAATGGCTTCCTGACCCGTCTGTTTCTTCTATGGATGATGGATTCGGTGGAAGAAATTCGGTCATATACATAAGCAGGACGGGTAATTTTTCAGTCTGTAACTTTTCCCTCCCTATTTCGTCTTATGTATGAGAAATGGAAGATGGATATACCAGAAGAGGAATATTCAATAATCCGACAATGTATAGATGGAAATCCGGAGGCATATGCCATTCTGGTAAGACGGTATCAGGATATGATTTACAACGTCACTTATAGAATACTTGGAGATCCTGAGGGGGCGAATGACATGGCCCAGGAGACTTTTATTTCTGCATATATGGCATTAAAGGATTTCAAGAATAGTTCGAAGTTCTCTTCCTGGCTCTGCAGTATTGCAATCAACAAATGCAGGGACAATCTGAGGAGCAGAAAAGACAGTATTCCCCTTGATGATATTGAAGAAGTATGTGCCAGCAATATGGCAAACCCTGAAGAGATGACACACAAAAGACAGGTTATGCAGAATCTGCAAAGAGCTCTCAATGCCTTACCACGGGACTATAAGGAAGTAATCATCTTAAAGCATGTTGAGGGACTGGATTACAGGGAGATGGAAACCATATTAGGTGTTAGTGCAAATGTCCTAAAGGTGAGGACATACAGGGCCAGGGAGACCTTAAAGGAAATCCTGAAAGAAGAGGAGGGAGCCAATGAATAAGGATATGGAGCTTATTCACAGGCTTCTGGACAGAGAAATATCCCGTGAGGAAGAGGATGATATTTTGAAACGGATAAATTCCGATCCCCTGCTAAAAAAAGAATTCGACGATCTCAGGCAGGCCATTCATGTTGTTGAAACAGCGGAGAGATTAACTGTGCATAAAGGTTTTACATCAGCTGTGATGAAAGGATTACCGGCGAGCAGGATCCTTTCAGGGAGAAGGATACGGGATTTCTTCTTCAAGGTCAGGGTTGTGCGATGGAATATGGCTACTGCATTGGCAATGGTCTGTTTCGTGGTGATCGTTCTTACGGGGCTTTTTCAGATTCAGAGAAGACATAATCTTCAGCCTGCTGAATCTACCATCGCCGTAAGATTTAATTTTTATGCACCTCAGGCACAAAGGGTTTCCCTTGCGGGAGATTTCAATAAATGGAGGGTTGATGAGAGTTTGATGAGGAAACAAGATAACGGCATCTGGACAATAGAGATGCCCTTAAAACTCGGAAATACTTACAACTACATGTTTGTTGTGGACGGTAAGGTCTGGGTGACAGATCCTGATGCTGAAGCATACCGGGATGATGGATTTGGATACAAAAATTCCATATTGAGGGTTAATGCCTTATGAAAGGAAAGAAAATCATTCTGATTCTATTAGTTGCTGCAATGAGCCTGCTTATGATCAACGGGATAGCGATGGCCGAAACCGGGAAAAAGACCATTGATGAGATTAGACGTTCCTTAGAAACATCGTCATTGTCACAGCAGGCAAAAGCATTCCTTTCTAAAAAGGCTATGAATGCTGTGAAAACAGGCATTCCTCCCGAGGATATTCAAATTATTATTGATAGGTCTTTGAAGAACGGAGTTGACGGCAGATCTATTGATAGTTTTCTTGATACGGCCATAAAGGTGAAGGAACAAAACCTGCCTGTTGAAACAGTACTGGACAGGATGCAACAGGGTTTATCAAAGGGAGTTCCTCCCGAAAAGATTCTCAATGCTACAAGGGGATTGGCAGAGAGACTTAATAATGCCAATAGCATTGTCAACGGAGTCGTTAGAAGTGGTGTGAGAGCAGCAAGTAACAGAGAACGGGAGGAAGCGATAAAGACTGTTGCAAGGGCGGTGGAAAGTTCTATCTCTGAAAATATTATCGCCCAGACAGGGACAAAGATGAAACAACACAATCATCCCTTATCGATGTTTAACATGGCCATTAACACTATGTCCATTCTTGCAGGAAACGGTATACCCATGGAACACGCCTCCAGGCTTGTAAACAGCGCAATAGATAGGGGTTACTCAGAAAGGGACATGTTGAGGATGGAGAAGGAGCTGTTTGATGGACTCAGGGAAGGTAGGCCAATGGAGGATTCTATTAAAAAGATGGATTCCCTTATGAATAGAAGAGGTTTTGGAGAAGAACACAGAGGAATGGAAAGTGGAAATATTCCTGGCTCAGGAATGAGTAGCGGAGCAGGAAGTGACCATCGAATGGGAACGGGTTCTGGAACAGGAAGTAGTCCTAACATAGGTGGTGGACATCCGTCGGGACCGGGATCCGGAATGGGCGGAAGCCATGATATGGGCGGACATGGGCATTAGTCTTTTTGTGAGAAGTGGGAAGAATGTGAGTAGAGTCAATGAGATGAAAAGTAAGAACAGAAGTCTTTGTGGAGACATATCTCGAAGTAGGTGAATATGATGGACAAGATAAAGATAACTTTAACATGGTTTGTATTGACTGCGATAGCGGTGGTGCTGAGTTTTGCAGTGTTGCAGGGTGCTCATACGCTGGCCGACTGGCTATTGCAGGCGGCATTAACACCCTAAAATTCTGCGATCAAAAGATTCGTGCTAACTGAATAAAAGAGAAAGAAGAGGTTTGTAAAGTAAGTGGAAGTAATTGAGAAACTGAGTATTTCAATTAACGAAGGGACTATTACCATATTGTGCAAAAAGTTGCAGAGAGAGGAGGTGATGGATAAACGACATGAGTTTGTGGAAGTTAAAAGGAATTAAGTTTCAAAAAATTAACAGGAAAAGGAGAAAAAATGTTTAAGAAAGTATTGACAATTAGTCTTTTGGTGAGCATCCTGGTTTTTAGCGCGGCTTCCTATGCGGGAATGCAGGTAGGACCGGGCCATAACGGTACAGGGATTCACATGGGACCAGGTCATGGTACGGGAACCCATCAAGGGCCAGGTCATGGGACGGGGATCCACAATGCGCCAATGTACAATGGAACCCATATCGGGCCAATGCACAACGGAACAGGAAACCATCAAGGGCCGGGTCATGGAACAGGGACCCATCAAGGACCGGGTCACAATGGAACCAACATGGGACCAAGGCGTTAAAGTGGTCGGTGAAAGGGGAGGCATTGTCCTCCCCGCTTTATCAATAAGGAGAAATGATGAAACATAGCAGGATATTGAAGCTGATAATGAGCCTATTTTTCGTATCGCTGTCAACTCTCTCTTTAATACCAGAGGCATATGGTGGATTGATTCTTGAGGCGGGCATCAGAGGGATTTATGAGGACAACATCAACGGTTCTCCAGAAGACGCCGACAAGAAAGGTGATTTTTATACTGTCTTGTCAGCTTCTGCAGGCGGATATAAAGAAGTTGCAAGTAAGACCTTCCTTTTTCTGAGGGCTGATGCTGCGAGTTATCTTTACAGTAAATATGATGACCTTGATTCCACAATGGGTGGCGTCAGTGCCGGAGTATATAAGGAATTGAATGATATATTATCCGCCGAGCTTGCCTTAAAGGTTAGGGGCAAAGATTATCGGGACGAGCCGCGGGATAGTATAGCCTATGGGGGAAACCTTGAACTTACCCAGCAGATTAAACCCGGATTCTGGATAAAAGAAGGTTATGGATATGAGAAAAATGATGCAGACTCGAACCTCTTCAGTTACAAGGGACATTTATTCGGTATATGGGCCGGATACCATATTAACCCTAATACAATGATGAATCTCGGCTATAGTTTTCTGACACGCAAATATGAGGATTCTTTCGGGTTCAGGACAAAAACCCATACTATCTCTGCTGGTTTTGTGAGAGAACTTGTTAAAAGGGTGTACCTTACTGTCGGCTATGACCGCCAGTTCAATGATTCTAATGTTCCTGACACAGGCCACACCAATAACATTTACACCATTGGTGTCATATATAGTTTTTAAAAAGGAGGAGTTAGATGAGTGAATTAAGAATATTGTTTTTCGGTGTGCTGGTGGCGGTTATGCTTTTTTCAGGTATTGCACTGGCAGGCGATATTTATGGAGATGGCAAGGATATGTTTATGGGATTTGGAAGCGGTACTGGTTTCGGAAGCGGAGGTGGATTTGGCAGCAGCCTTGGGATTTACGGTTTCGGTGGTTCCGTGAGCTCAATGGGAACGGTAAGCTCCTGTTATGGGTTCGGTAGCGGATTTCATTCGGAGACAGACAGCGGGCCAATGAGCAGCGGCGATGCCTGGTCAACAGGCAGAACGGGTAATCCCGACAACGGATGGCATCCGATGGAAATACATAACGGTGAATCGCAAAGATAATAATTTCAAAATGATCATGTAAATACAGATATAAGTGCAATTGACAAAAAACATTTTCTCAGGAGGGTATATGAAGAAAGGTATTTTGCTGCTGATCATTCCATTATTGCTGTTGTTGCTATCCGGTTGCACGCAATATCATGCACAGGGCGCGGGGACGGGCGCTCTCATCGGAGGGATTACCGGTGCACTCCTGGATCACAGAAACCCATGGCGCGGTGGTGTTATTGGAGGAGCTTTAGGCGCTGCTGCCGGTGCTACACTTACAGATATTTCTCTCAGGGCATCGAGGGAAGCAGCTTATTCAGGGAATCCCGTTGAGTATAGAACCGAGGACGGACGGGGTATTTATCGTGCTGAACCGCTGGAGTATGATGCACATACAAAATGCCGGAAGGTTCATGAAAAGGTTTGGGAGGATAGGAGACTCATAAAAGACCAGATCCGTGAAGTTTGTGAAGGTGAAAAATTCGAGCAAAGATACTGATACGTCTGACTGAAAGATTCCTCACGTCATTTTGTAGGATTAAAACTGACATAAAAGTGGATAGATAAAAACTTTTAAGGAGAAACAATGAATCAGAAAAAAATTAACAGAAGAGAGTTTCTTAAAGTTACTTCATTAGGACTGATTGGAGGATGTTTAGGTCTGAGACCTACTTCTTTGATGGGAGAAATGCGTCACGGAGACAACAATATCATTAATCCCTCTATAGGTAATATCTTTAAAGACCCTGCTGAGATGCCTATTTTCAACACCTCACCTGGTGTTGCAGAAGTATCTCTGGATGTCAAAGTGACTCCTGTATCCATCAATGGAACAACAGCCAATCTTTTGACTTATAATGGTTACTTTCCCGCACCTACGATAAGAGTTAACAAGGGTGATCTGTTAAGGGTGCACTTTTCTAACTCTCTGCCATATACAACACAGAGGAATCTCTTAGGTCATCAGAAAAACATCACGAACCTACACACCCATGGTTGGCATGTATCACCCTCAGATAATTCAGATAATATATTCCTCCATTTTATGCCGGGTGATGAGTTTATCTTTGAGTATGATACTTCCCGGCAGGAAGCAGGTACATTAAATTTCTATCATCCCCATGTTCATGGTCTTGTTGCAGAGCAAATGTGGGCTGGGCTTTCAGGAGCATTAGTAGTCAATGATGAAACAGATATCCTTGCAGACTACGAGACCCATATTATTGTCCTGAAGGATCTTAGTTTAAGCGGAACAAAACCAACTCCCTATACCAGGATGGATTACACGATGGGGAAAGAAGGTAACATCGTCATGGTGAATGGACAGGTGAATCCTGTTTTACCTATAAGACCAGGACAGATGCAAAGATGGCGAATACTGAATGCAAGCACTGCCATGTTTTACAAACTGAGCCTGGAAAAACACACTTTTTATTTAGTAGGAACAGATGGAGGGTTACTCGACAGACCCTATCCACTATCTCAAATCTTACTCTCACCTGGTGAGAGAGTGGATGTACTTGTTAGGGCAAGCCAGGCACCAGGGACATATAAACTTCTTTCGCTGCCCTATAACAGAAGAGGTATGATGATGGGTGGCATGATGGGAGGTGATACGACCCAAACAATAACACTGATGACTCTTTCATATAACGGGACTACTGCAAATGAAAATATCCCTCCGTTAATAAACCCAAATGCAAGAAGATTGACCATCAATACAAGTAACCTGCGGAAGAGAAGACTGGTTTTGAGTATGAGAATGGGAAGAGGTCTTATCAATGGCCAGGATTTTGGAATTAATCCTTATACTATAACTTCACATCTCGGCACATATGAGATATGGCAAATAATTAACCAGAGCGGCATGGATCATCCGTTCCATCAGCACGTCAATTCATCCCAGATACTCTCCATACAAGGTGGCAATCAGGCATATGCCTCTTTTTACACTTCGACTCCTTCATGGAAGGATACGATCATTGTTCCAAAATGGGGAAGCGTAACAATGCTTGTTCCTGTAATGGACTTTACTGGTAAAACGGTTTTCCATTGCCATATTGTCGAACATGAAGATATTGGCATGATGGGTGTCTGGAGGATTGTCTAAGAGATAATAATCTTTATAGGAATGAAGATTATAAATAAGGAAAATATTCTTTGGAAAAGTCCTCTTACTCGTAAACATGGTGGCGTGGGGCTTGGACTCTATATTGTTAAGCGACTTCTTGAAATTTTAGGTGGAACAATAAAGGTAGAGAGCGAAGTCGGCAAGGGATCTACCTTTCATGTCTGGATTCCAACCAGAAGAACCTAAAAGATAAGTTCATTTGACTTTAAGTATAGAAATCTTTTATATATAAATAGAATGGTAAAACGTAAAAAGCTTCTGATATCTTTTCTGCTGATTGTATTTAGTTTTGTATCGTTTGCCGATATTTTTGCCTGCAATGATTGTCAGATGGCACCTCAAGGAAATCAAGGGGAACAACTTTGTTCCGTTTGCTTGAATCCTATCGGAGCAGTTAACGCTTTCCATTACAACAACATCTCTATACCAACAAAGTTAGACCTTGCATCAATTCATTTTTCCTTTTTAGAACCCGCATCATCAATCGATAAGCCTCCTCAGAATTAGTATTTCAAGTCAGTAATTACCAAACCTAACCAGTAGCAGTATTAGCTATGTATTTCATCTTTGCGTAAAGCATTGTGAGGAGGTGTAATGAATGTTGAGTGTTTTAATTTATATAGTTCTGTCTATTCTTTTTCTTATTTCTCCCTCTGTTTATGCAGAGGAACCTATCGTGGTCATGACACTGCCACAGGCACAATCTCTGGCTTTGATGAAGAATCCGGAACTTGCTGCATTTTCATGGGAGGTACGTGCAAGAGATGCACAAGCTATACAAGCTGGCCTCCTTCCTAACCCTGAGATAGGCTTTGCCGTTGAGAATTTTGGTGGTTCAGGAGACCTCCATGGCTTTAAAGGTACAGAGACAACGTTACAGATCAGCCAGACGGTAGAGCTGGGAGGGAAACGTTCAAAACGGAGATATGTAGCAACTCTTGAACGTAATCTTGCGAATTGGGACTACGAGGCTAAGCGTGCTGATGTTCTTTCCGGGGTAACCAAGGCATTTATAGAAGTTCTTGCAGCGCAAGAGCGTTTGGCTTTGACAGAGGAATTGGTTTCTCTTTCTGAACAGGTTTTCAATACAATTTCTGCTCGTGTAACAGCGGGAAAAGTATCACCTGTTGAGGAGACAAAAGCCGGGGTTGCATTGGCAACAGTCCGAATAGATCTGGAGCGTGCAAAACGGCAACTTGAAGCTGCGCGTAAACGCCTTGCTGCTATATGGGGCAGCACTTTTCCTGTTTTCGAAAAAGTCGAAGGGCAGCTTGACCTTTTAAAATCACTCCCCCATGCTGAACAGTTAGATGCCTTGATTTCTCAGAATCCTGACATTGCCCGCTGGGCTGAAGAAATAGAACAGAGGAATGCAGTTTTAAAACTGGAAAATGCAAAAAGGATATCTGACCCAACCTTCAGTTTAGGGTTCCGACGTCTAAATGAAACTGACAACAATGCCTTTGTGATGGGGATATCTATCCCGATCCCCCTCTTTAACCGCAATCAGGGAAGTGTGCTCGAGGCACGACAAAGGATTGACAAGGCTGAAGAAAGCCGCATGAGTGCTAAGTTACGAGTTATTTCTGCGTTATCTGAATCTTATCAGGTGCTTTCCAGTTCTTATGCTGAGGCAGTAACGTTAAAAGACAATGTAATACCCGGTGCATTGAGTGCCTTTGAAGCTGCAAGGGAAGGATACCGCCAGGGGAAATTCGGCTATCTGGATGTTTTGGATGCACAGAGGACCTTTTTTGAGGCGAAAAGCAGATATATAGAATCACTGACTGCCTATCAAAAAGCGGCTATAGATATTAACAGATTGACCGGAGGACAGTTTGATGTCATCAAGAGCATCTCAAAGGAGAAAGTATGAAAAGTCGAAAAACGTTCGTTGCTGTTACTCTTGTGCTAATAGGAATTATCCTGGCTATTGTGGTTTTTAAACAATTCAGGACTATAAATAGTCCTTTAGCAGATGGGAATAAGAATCAAAGTCTTGACGAAAGTAAAGAACACAGTGAGTCTGATGATAAAAAAGTTTTACATATAAGCGAAGCAGAAATGAAGGAGTTTGGCATTGAGGTCGGCACTGCAGGGCCGGGTAAAATCGAGATTCAATTGAGTCTCCCTGGAGAGGTTGTTGCCAATGCAGACCGCCTTGTCCATGTTGTGCCTCGTGTATCAGGCGTTGTCCGCGATGTCCGTAAAAATCTCGGTGATTTCGTTAGTGCCGGTGAAGTATTGTCCATACTGGAAAGCCGTGAGCTTGCAGATGCCAAGGCTTCCTTTCTGGCTGCCAGAGAGCGGGAGATACTGGCAAGGGCAAACTTTACGAGAGAGGAAGACCTCTGGAAAAAGAAGATATCAGCAGAGCAGGATTATCTCGAAGCAAAGCGGGCCATTGCAGAGGCTCTTATTGAACTGAGGTCATCCGAGCAGAAATTACATGCCATCGGATTTTCTGATACCTATTTAGCTCGGTTGCCAGACCAACCAGAAATAGAATATACGAAGTATGTCTTAACTGCACCTTCCAGCGGGACGATACTCCAAAAACATATTGCACGTGGTGAAGTACTCAGAGAAGACTCTGAGGCCTTTGTGATAGCCGACCTCAGTTCCGTATGGGTGAACATTAGCATCTATCAGAAGGATATGCTTGTTATCCACAAAGGACAGCAGGTGATTATCTCTGCAGGTCATGAAATCCCTGATGCAAAAGGTGAGATTTCTTATGTAGGTCCTGTAGTAGGAGAACAAACCCGAACAGGCATTGCACGTGTCGTACTTCTCAATAAAAAAGGACACTGGCGCCCAGGTCTCTTTATCACTGCCCGTTTGACTGTAAAGGCGACAGATGTTCCTATTGCAGTTTCAAAGACAGCTCTGCAAACAATGGAAGATAAAACTTATATATTTGTCAAAACAGAGGAGGGCTTTGAGTCAAGACCCGTGACTGCCGGAAGGACTGATGAAAAACAGGCTGAGATAATTTCAGGTCTTGCTCCCGGTCAACAATATGTAACAAATGGCGCCTTTGCCCTGAAAGCACAGCTCTCGAAGAGTGCTTTTGGAGATGAGCATGGCCATTAATTAAGAAAAGGAATGCAAATGCAGAAGATCATTCAATTCGTTATAAGAAACCGCTTGCTGATATTAATTATAGGGCTGTTAATATTGGCGTCAGGTTATTACAGTTATCGCCAGCTTCCTGTAGATGCCTTTCCCGACGTAACCCCGGTTCTCGTCCAGGTATTCACAGAGACCGAAGGCCTTGCACCTGAAGAAGTCGAAAAGTATGTTACCTATCCGATAGAGGTTTCCATGAACGGTTTGCCTGACCTCAAAGAAATACGTTCAATCTCAAACTTCGGACTCTCCGTCGTGAACATATATTTCGAGGACAAGACAGACATTTATTTTGCCCGGCAGCAGGTGAACGAACGACTGCAGTTAGCCCGTGAGCAGATACCCCAAGGCTTTGGTGATCCCGAAATGGGACCCATTACTACTGGGCTTGGCCAGATTCTCTTTTATTTTGTGGAAGACGAAACAAACAGCAGAAGCCTGGAGGAGCTTCGTACAATACAGGACTGGCTGATTAAATTCAACCTCCAGACCGTGACGGGCGTAACGGAAGTTCTTTCTATCGGAGGTGATGTTAAGCAGTTCCAGGTTCAGATCCGTCCCCCAGAGCTTCTCCGCTACAATCTATCCCTTCACGAGGTTCTGGAGGCAGTAAAGGCGAATAATTCAAATACAGGAGCACAGTTCATCGTCAAGAATGCAGAAGAGTTTATTGTCCGTTCCGTGGGCCTTGCCGAGAAGATCAACGATCTTGAACGCATAGTTCTAAAGTCAGAAGACGGAACACCGATATTCCTGGGACAGGTTGCAGATGTAGTAATTGGCGGCGAAATCCGCCGCGGACTTGCGACTATGAACGGCAGGGGTGAAGCAGTTGTGGGCATGGTTCTTAAACTTATCGGGACAAATACCTCCAAAGTTATAGGCGATGTAAAGGCAAAGATGCAAGAAATAAACAGGATTCTTCCATCCGGAATTAAGGTCGTTCCTTACTACGACCAGGCAACACTTGTGGCGAAATGTGTCTGGACAGTTACAAAGGCGCTATATGAAGCGGTTATCCTTATTGTAATCATTCAGTTGATTATGCTCGGCGGTCTTCGTCCAAGTGTCGTAGTACTTGCTGCAATCCCTTTTTCTCTCGCTTTTTCCTTTCTTCTTATGAAGCACTTTGGTATTTCGGCTAATCTCATGTCCCTTGGAGGGCTGGCAATCGCTCTTGGTCTCCTTGTGGATGGTTCAGTTGTAATGGTGGAAAATGTAGATCGCACGCTGCAGGATGCTGATCCCGATGAACCCCTCGTTCATATCGTGGCAAGAGCCTGCACTGAGGTTGCACGTCCTATTGTCTTCTCCCTGCTTATTATTATAGTTGTCTTTCTTCCGCTATTCACCCTTCAGGGCGTTGAAGGCAAGACCTTTCGCCCTCTTGCCCAAACAATGTCTTTTGCCATGTTCGGCTCTCTGATTTTTGCTGTGATGCTCGTGCCTATTTTGAGTGTCTTTCTGATGCGTCGGCGAAAGCATAATACATTAGAGCACAAAGATCTGTTTGTCTTGCGAATGTTGATTGCCCTCTACCGGCCTATCGTATCTTTCTTTGTCAGGAAACCAAAAGCTGCCATTGCAATGTCTTTAATCCTGCTTGTGATAGGTGGAATTCTTTTTACACGTCTTGGTTCTGAGTTTGTACCAAGACTAAATGAAGGTGATCTTCTTATCAGAGCAACAATGGCACCATCCATCTCTCTGGAGGAAGCCCGCGAAACCATGCTGCGTTTTGAGCGTCGATTAATGGCTCGATTCCCTGAGGTTACGCGGGTTGTGACAAGAGTTGGTCGGGGCGAGGTAGGTGCCCATGCAGATCCTGTTAATTCTGCCGAGGCATTTGTCGGACTGAAATCACAGGACGAATGGAAAACAGCAAAAACACCTGACGAACTTTATGCCCGGATGAGCAAAGTATTCAGTAATTTCCC
>Ga0209324_10001041_pt1 | contig 19168 bp, 13 predicted proteins | sample Rifsed19ft3_FD_184015 | JGI IMG/M metagenome (GOLD analysis project Ga0209324, IMG submission 184015) | Soil microbial communities from Rifle, Colorado, USA - sediment 19ft 3 (version 2) | ecosystem: Environmental > Terrestrial > Deep subsurface > Rock core/Sediment | place: Rifle, Colorado...
CTTCAGACCATTTCTCACGAAATCGCCCTTGAATTTTGCTAGCGGTTCGCGTATATTCAACCTCGAATCTACGGTGATTTTCCCGCAGGGACTTTCACCCATTAGTTAATACCCATGCTGGGCGTACACAAGCAAATCCAGTGAGACCTCGCTGACGCTCGGCTCCTGATTCGCGTCGTTATACTGGAAATATATACTAATCTCAGGACATTCTAATTCATACTTGCGTTATTGATAAAATAACACTGTTTCCTGTGATAGACATCCCTGCATATAGAATCTTCCTCTCCTGATTATCAAATCTGAAAATACTACAAACCTATTTCAATATTCAGGAATTTCAATGTTTAGTTCCTCCCCCTTGATGGGGGAGGCTATGTGGGGGTGCAAGGGAAAAGAATAATCACCCTCCCCTAACCCCTCCCATCAAGGGAGGGGTAAAAGCCTCCGCAAGCCTAATTTAATTAAAAACAATATACTTGTGAAATAGGGATGATTACATATTACAAAGGATTAACCGATAATTTATAAATCACCCAAAATTGTTTGAATCGATGTGCCTGTGGATTGTATAGGAAATTGTACGAGAAGATACTGACTCACTTTGGGGATAATACTACCCAGAGATAGGCAATGGCCAGCGCCAGGTAAGCCAGAAAAGAAACGGCAAGGAGACACAGAGATATCTTTCGTGGGCGCGCCCAGAACGGCAGATTTGGCGCGAGCATCCGGTGGTTCAGGAGATAGAGTGCTACGGGGAAAATTACCGTGCCGATAAAACCGATAACCGCACTGGTTAGAATAAGTGGGCCAGGTGCATCGAGCAGCATGGTAAAAGATGTAATCACGGTCAATACTCCCAAAAAGAAATAATACCAGTGGCGCTGTTCGAAACGGCGGCTTTTGGGGAAAAGGATATGCACGATGTCTGCCTGCATACGGCTGACGGCATCCACAGTGGCAAGCCAGGTATCTGTCAGAAATGCCGCAGCCACGATAAGAAATAAAATACGGCCTGCGTAGCCCCAGCTTACCTCGAAAAATCTGCTCTGCACCACGGCCAGTTCATATTCATTGGGCAGGAGACCCTTGGGGAATAACAGGGCATAGGCCAGCAGACAGGTCATGAGGGTTGTAAACAGGTTTCCACAGATGCCGGTCAGGGAGTCAACGGCGAGATAACGTCTCCAGGAATTCCATCGTTGTGAGCTTTCCGGAGATTCGTCCGGCAGATTCCCATCGCTGGTGATGGTTTCCCGTTTGCCCGTGATGAGGCCGGTGATGCGACCCATATGGTCAGCCATGGCGTTGCCCTTGTCACGCATCCAGTATGAATAAAAGAGAATCCAGAAACCGCCCAGCCCGGCAAAGGTAATGGCTGTAAGAAGTTTGGTAGCATCGTTATTATCCCATGGATGCGGCATTGGACTATTTGGCCCAAAAAGTCCTTTCAGGAACGATGGCGCAGAGTGCAATACCTCAGGCTGAAGACATGCCCAGAGCAGTCCGGCAACGGTGATGACCGCCACTGCCTTCATAAACCGTTCTACAAGTGTATAAACCACTTTGCTCAAAAGAATAGCGGTGAGGAATATCGCAATAGAGGTGTAACCCCAGAATAACGTCTGACCGCGCAGACTCCAGCCTGAAGGAAAGTTTGTCAATGCCGCCATCGCCGTCCCGCCCGCAGAGGCGAATGCGCCGAACCACAGGAATGAGAGCGTCATCAGCACCCAGAGAAATATGCCGAACCAGCGGTTCAGGCGGATAAAACCATGGAAAATACTCTCGCCGGTAAGAAGGGTGTAACGTCCGATCTCTACGGTAACGGGATATTGCAGGAGACACGCAGGAATCAACAGGAACAGAAAACTTAGGCCATATTTCGCAACGATATACGGCCACCAGATCAGTTCGCCGCTGCCCTGTGCAAGCGCCATCCATACGACCCCGGGGCCAATGGTAACCCACCATCCTGGGAAGCGCGGCACGGGTTTGCGTCCGAGAGACGAGAACTTATTTTTCCTCGGTATATTTTCTTCTTGTGTCATATTAATCCAATATTCAATTTTATGGCTAAATGGTTAAATAGCTGGTAACCATCCAACCATTTTCAACCTTAAAAAGTAAAATATAAATAATCTATGAAATCGCATTGTCTTAAATCTGTGTAATCTGCAAAACTAGTCCTCGTGAAAACGGGGATCTGTGGTTTATTTTTTATTGTTTCGAATTACGACCTTTTCTGCGCATTGTTCAAAGAAGTCATATCCTGAACCTGCCTCTCCGACGAGGTGTATCATCTTTGATGCGTCTGTTATACGCACGCCACCTAAAACAGTCACGCCTCTTTTAAAAAGTGGTTCCGGGTAGACACTCGCCGTAGGTCCGACAACGACAATATCACGTGCATTTCTGGCGAGTCTCAGAATTGGTTCGAGGGTATGATTCACGAGCGTAACCCCGGTTATAACCAGGATGTTTCCCTGAGGAATTAATTCCTGCAAACGGGCTTCGGGTTCAATTTCAACACTGTCGCCTTTGGCAACGGACCGTGGATTTTTTTCAATAACAAAAAGTTTTTTGGTAATCTCCTGGATTCTTTTTATAAACGGGGTAAAAGCCCCGACCATGACGACGGTATCTTCTTTTGAAATTTTTACAAGGTCTAATGCATTCCCAAATGCTGAAGGTTTGTAAGGACAGTGGTCATCTTCAAGCAGTATTGCAGAGAGTGCGTTTATGGTAGCGATACCAACAGCCGCCTTCAGGACGTTATCATCGAGGGCATATTCCATAAGATTTTCTAAAGGGAAATTCAGTAAATTTCCTGCCTGCGGCATCTTTGCGTGAGATCGGGGACAACACACCGCTTCCGGAATTTCCTGGACGGGGGTGTACGACATGCCTGCGTGACCCGTGCTTAAAACGACGCCGGTATAAAACACGCCTATCCGTATATCTTTTGGGGTAATATTTAAACGGTTTATTACCTGAGATTCTTGTATAATCTCAATCAGTTCTTTTGTAATGGACTTGCTTTCATTCATACAATGAATGTAACTCCTTGTTTAAGTCGTTTACGAGAAATGAAAATCATCTTTATTATTTACGTATGAATTTGTAATCTTTATAATTGTTAAAGAGTATAACTATACGTAATTTTATAATCATGTTACCAAAATTGGAAAGAGAATTGATTAAAAAATTTGAAAAATACCATGACGCGATATCATTTACAGAAAAAAGAAAGGGAGATAAAAGACAAGAACGAATTACTTGCAATAATAAAAAAGGGAAAGTATACCACGATTGCACTGTGCAGGAATAATGAACCCTATATTGTTACCCTGAGTTATGGTTATGATGAACTGAAAAACGCCTTATACTTCCACAGCAGATTAAAAGGTTTGAAATATGAATTTATCAGAGAAAACCCCAGCGTGTGTGCGACAATTATCGAAGACCGAGGATATATCATGAATGAATGTGCACACGAATTCCGGTCTGTAATCATCTGGGGGAAGATGTATGCCGTAGAAACAATAGAAGAAAAGAAACATGGAATGGATATCCTTTTAAAACACCTGGAAGATAATCCCGACAAAATAACACAGGAAAGTCTGTCGAACGACAAATATTGCAAAAATCTGGGGATACTGAGACTGGATGTTGCTGAAATAAATGGTAAATGGGGGAGATAGGTGTTTTCAACCACAGAGCGCACCCAACAAAATAAATGATGTTGGGCCTGCTTTGCTTGACCCATCCTACGTGCTTCTTTGTAAAAATATGTGCAAGAAAGGAGACGTGGGGAAGATGGAGAAATGGAGAAAAGTAGGCGATTGAAGAAAGGGAGATAAAAGATAGGAAGTGTTTAGAGGAGAAATAACTTGGATTGTAGAATAGGTTGTGGGGCTTGTTGCATTGCATTGTCAATTTCGTCACCAATTCCCGGTATGCCGGATGGCAAGCCTGCCGGCGTACGTTGCGTGCAACTCAGCCCGGATAATCGTTGCCTCATCTATGACAAACCGGAAAGGTCCTCGGTTTGCCTGGGTCTTCTCCCATTGGAAGAGATGTGCGGGCAAACTTCCGAAGAAGCACGCGCGTATCTGGAATTCCTTGAACAGTGTACCGCACCCTCCCTTAATCCCTCCCCCTGTCCCCCTCTCAGAGTGGGATAAAGGGGGAGGAAGAGTTTCATCGTCACTTGTGGGTGAGGGGTCTTTTCGTGCTAATACTACAAGAATATGGGTAGGGGCAATTCATGAATTGCCTCTACAAGTTGTAACATAATTGGTATTTGGAAGGGCATGGCTAAATATATTTTGGTCGGGCTAAACCACGGGAATACATGATGCATGTTTCTGAAAAGTATTTAGAGGAATTCGTTACTGCCTGTCATCGTGTGGCGTCGCATGGGTTGGTGCGGAGCAGCAGTGGGAACTTGTCCTGGCGGGTAAATGAAGAATATATGCTCATTACCGCAACCCGCTCCTGGATGGGAGAAATGAGCAAAGAGCAAATTGCAGTTTGCCGGATTTCAGACGGCGCTGTCCTGAACGAAAAGAAACCTTCCGCAGAAAATGGTTTCCATTTCGGCATACTCCGTGAGCGTTCCGATGTTAATGTCGTTTTACATTTCCAGACACCATGTGCAACAGCGATTGCATGCAGTGGCAGGGATTACAATAATTTCTCTGTTATTCCCGAAATCCCATACTATCTTGGACAGATTGCAACCGTACCATATTTGAATCCCGGATCGAACGAGCTTGCAAGGGAAGTTATCTCAGCCATGAAAGAACATGACCTGGTAATTTTAAAAAATCATGGACAGGTAACTGTTGGAAATAATTTTGACGAAGTGATTCAGAAAGCGAGTTTCTTCGAATTGGCGTGTGAGATTATAATCCATGCAGGTGACGAGGTTCAATTCCTCTCCCAGAGTGCTATTGATTATCTACGCAGTATGTATTTAAAATCCGTTTAATAGGACGCGGATATCCATAGACTTTCACGGATGATTTGAAAAATTAGTAAAATCACTGTCGATCTGTGTCCAAATAATATTTGTACGAATTCATGTAATTATAGAAAGGTTTTTCCATGATCGATTTATTGAGAAAAAGAAGAAGCATTCGATTCGAAACAGGATGCATAGCGGGGGAACAACCTCAGAAGGTTATATTCAAAACCTCTTAAACATCCCCAAAAATATACGAGCGGAATCGATTATCAGTATTGGATATCCATCGGAGAAAAAGGCGGGTATTCCAAAGGATAAATTGCCGTTCAAGAAAATTAGAATGAATAAATATAGTATTACCCTTATAACTTACATGTTATTTCCTTACCTTCACGGTTATTGTTTTCTTCAGACTACCCGCCTTAAACGTGATCTTTGCGTTATCATCCGTCGTCTTCTTGCCGGTAATCGTGAATGTCGCCACTCCATCAGCATCAGTATCTGCGCTGGATGTTACCGAGATGCGTTTCTTATCATCCTTGTTAACCGTTGCCGTTACCGTTTCTCCCTCGACCGGGCAATCATTTTCACCTGTCAATGTTACTGAAGCCTCTTTGCTCTTTTTCCTCCTGAGTGTCAGCTTGCGCTGAGATACTGCTATCGATTCTGCCTCACACACAAATGGAGTTGGGCTTGCTGTTGGCGTTGGTAACGGTGACAATGTTGGTACTACGCTAGCTATTGGAGTTGGTGTTACAGATGTCGCCACCGAGGCCGTATCCGTCACTGTCCTGAGAGACCCCGTTGTATTAATCTCATCCAAGTAAGTAATTTTTAATGTATCACCCGCTGCTGCTTGAATACGTTCAAATTCCAGCGTACCGCCACTGGCCGCAACCTGGATCGAACCGACAAACGTACCGGTATCCGCACCTGTTTCGATCATCCTTGTCCTTGTAATGTTGAATGAAGATGTCTCGATAAACACATCATTTAAAAGTGATTCAACCTCGGTGTGATTTGTATTTCTCTCAGCATCTGCCAGTGCCATTCCAGCATAAGAACCCAAAGCATAAGCATCGGCATTAAAGGCAAGCGTGGCATCAAAGCTGCTCAATGCCAGTGTCTTCGTAAGAGTTGAAGCAGCAGGGGTTGTATCCGTATAGATGACTACTGCTTCTCCATCCTGAATTGCCTTTATGATGCCACTATTAGCTCTAATACTAGAACTGGCGCCTCCGGTGGTAGTTGTCCCGGTTTTAATAGTTGCCAGAAATGTACCGCTATTTACACCGTCTTCCTTAAGATCGAGCAACAGGTCTGCACCTATTGAATAATTAGAACCGGTTACCTTCATTGCTGTCGTTAGCGTATCTGCAGAATTTAAACCGGTATTTCTATCTGCATCTATTACGGTTGCAACGATTGTGTCACCGGATAAATACGCAGAATACTTACTCAGATTGAGTCCCCCGGCAGGTGATGGTGTGGGTGTCGGTGTAGGTGTGGGTGATACTGTAGGCGTTGGCACAACTGTCGGTGAGGGTGTAACTTTAGCTGTTGGTGTGGGTGTAGGCATTGGCGTCGGTGTACTCACACCTCCTGAAACTGTCGTAAAGCTCCAGCTAGAATCAGAACTGAGCGATGTTCCTGCCGCATTTGCTGCCTGTGCACCTGTAGTAATCGTAGCTGTGTATGTGGTATTATAGGCCAGATTACTTGAAGGTGTAAACCTGGCAGTCGCGCCACTCGTAGTTACCACACCGGACACCTGACTACCCCCCCCACTTACCTTAAAAGTGTTTGTATTAAGGGTAGACCCGTTTATTAGCATTGAAAAGGTTGCAGATACAGTGGCGCTAACCGATACGCCGGTGGCGCCACTGGATGGACTTGTGGAACTTACAGTTAATGTATCTCCACCACCGACTCCGCCGCCGCTGTCTCCTCCACCGCCGCCTCCTCCGGCGGTTGACCAGTTCGTGTTATTACCACTGTCAGTCCAACTGACTACAGAAATACTCGTACTACTTAAATTATTGGAATCCTTTACGTCAACAAAATTAACAGACCACGTTCCCTGTGGATCTATTCTCCATTTAGTCCCATCTGTTGAACTTCTTAAACTGAGCAAATTCCCTGATGCCCCCGTCAATGTCAGGGTAGAGGTAACAGCTTGTGTCTTATTTGCCTCAAAGGTGAGTTGACCACCTGCCACAGTACATTTTAAATTATAAAAGGTGGCTGACCCCGTAATTGAATGTGATGTTCCGGCAAATTCTACCGTACTATTACCCTGGGTAAATGTACCAGAATTTGCCCAATTGCCATTATTACTAACAGTAATAGTGCCTACAGAAGCCTGTAATGTCCCTGAGCTGGCAACGGTAATAGTGCCCGGCATATTTAAGGTGGCAGTATTGAAGTTAATGACAGCAGGCGCTGGGATGTTAAACTCGGCAGCACGTATCCCTGTTTCAAGAAGAGTGGACAGGATCAAAATAGTGATGCCGATAACTTTTAAAGATGTCGTGATGCCTTTTTTAAACTTTGACATATGTTTTTCCTACAGCATTGAGAATTTATGTTGAGTTTTCCTACCTTTTATTGCTAAATTACCAGAAAATAATTGCTGAAATGTGCTAACACATAGTGTATAGTATTTCTTTATAACAGTAAAAGGATTTTGTAAAAAGCTATAGGAATAGAGAGCAACCCGTCTAAAATCTTGGATAAATACAAACAACAGGCAATGGCTAGAAAATTTTTATTTTATTGGGGGTTAATATTACTTTGCTTTGGTAGCGGATTGGCAAAAGCAAGAGCGGCAGACGTTGAGATAATCCTCGGCTCATCAAGCGCATTTAATGTAGTAAGAGGCACGAGTGTGGCTGGTGGTACAAGCACATTGTACGTAGGTTCTGTCACGGTAAGCATCGGAACGACGACACAAAATGCCATGTTTTATGTAGCAGGTTCATCAACTTCCAGTAATGATGCATCGCTCAGGGTAAGAAACAGTAGCGGTATTGATACCCTGTCCGTGAGGAATGACGGCGCCGTCCTTATCGGGACAAACACTTCGACCCTGAATTCCGCATTATACGTGGGTTCAGCGACATCGGGAAGTTTAGGAACAATAACCGCAGGTTTTTTATCTACTGGCACAATCAGTGCAAATACAAGCCTTCACGGCACAACAACTGTGCGTTTTCTTGCTGATATCTTTGCAAATGGCACGGTGACGGCGAGAGGGTTTATAGGGGATGGCTCTGCGTTAAGCGGGGTAACAGCAACCGTAGGAGGCGCTAGCAATATAAATACAACTGGAACGATAAACGCCGGATCGACGACCGTATCGACATTTACAACGACGGGGTCGGCAACGGTGACAGGCACCTTAACGGCTGCAAGTAATAATTTTGTGGTAGGTTCATCCGGTTCGATGACAGCGGCCAGTATAACGGTATCGACGGGCACGTTGACCGTGGCAAGCGGCGCCTTTAAGGTGGACGAGACGGGTTCTATGACGGTCAAAAAATTGGTTGTAACTGACGGGGGCTTCATAGTAGACAGCACCGGTTCGATGACGGCGTCAAGCATGGCGTTAACCGGCACGTTAACCGCTGTGGCAAGTGGCGGCAGGGTGGGTATAGGAACGACAACTCCTGCAACGCTTTTTACCGTGGGAACAACGACAAATATCCTGAATATCACAGACGCAGGCAAGGTCGGCGTGGGGACAACGACGCCAGGCACGGCGCTGTACGTCATAGGCACGATAACGGCGACGACAGGATTTTCGGGTGACGGCTCAGCGTTAACGGGAGTGGCGTCAACGCCGGGAGCAAGCTCGGTGGGCAGTGCGCAGATAGCGGACGGCTCGATAAGCACGGCAGATTTATCCGGCACGATAAGCGTAAGCACGACAGGCACGATAAATGCGGGTTCGACGACGGTAACGACACTTACAACGACAGGTTCATCAACGGTTACAGGCACGTTGACGGCGGCTAGCAGCACATTTGTGGCAGATGCGACTCGCACCTATGTAACCACCAGGGTAGGCATAGGCACGACAACGCCCAGTTCGTCATACCTGTTGCAAGTGACAAATGATAGTGATACCGGTGTTACCATTGGCAGTGGTGGTTCGATGACGGCAAAGACGCTGGCGGTGACAGGGACGGCGACAGTAACGGGCACACTGACAGCAGGTAATGCCCTTCGGGTAGATACAAGGACGCTGGTAGTGGATGCAACAAACGACAGGGTGGGGATAGGCACGACAACGCCGCAGTACACGTTGCAGGTCAACGATGGGAGCGGCGCTCTGGGGTTTGTTGTTGATAGTACAGGGTCGGTAACAGCAACGGGTACGATAACAGCAGCAAATTTTAAAGCTGTTGGCACGATAACGGCAGCAGGTTTTATAGGAGACGGATCGCAGTTGACGAATGTGCCGGCTGGATCGCCGGGTGCAAACACGGTTGACAGCAGTCAGTTGGTGAACACGCTGAATATAACGGATACGACGATAAACGTGGGTTCGTTGACGGTAAGTGCGGGCAACTTCAGGGTAGACAGCGCTGGTTCAATGACGGCAACGACGATAACGACAACGGGTTCAACGACGGCGAGCGGTACGTTGACGGCGGCAAACAGCACATTTAGGGCAGATGCGGCTTACACCTATGTAACCACCAGGGTAGGCATAGGCACGACAACGCCCAGTTCTTCATACCTGTTGCAAGTGACAAATGATAGTGATACCGGTGTTACCATTGGCAGTGGTGGTTCGATGACGGCAAAGACACTGGCGGTGACGGGTACGGCGACAGTGACGGGCACACTGACAGCAAGTAATGCCCTTCGGGTAAATACAAGTACGCTGGTAGTGGATGCGACAAACAGCAGGGTGGGTATAGGAACGACAACTCCTGCAACGCTTTTTACCGTGGGCACAACGACAAATATCCTGAATATCACAGACGCAGGCAAGGTAGGCGTGGGGACAACGACACCTGGCACGGCGCTGTACGTCATAGGCACGATAACGGCGACGGGAGAAATAATTTCAAGAAATAATGGGCTGGTTGTTAAGCTTGAGCCGCCGCCAATGGGTGAGATTTATTTTACTAATAATGCTACCAGTACAACAATAGCATCTGCTGGTGTATTTGTTAAGGTTGCCGGAGCGACAACATTTGATCCTAATTCTATGCAATTTGATACAGGTACCACTACCACAGATAATAGGTTACGTTACACAGGGACAGCGACAAAAGCATTCCATGTGGCTATGACAGCTTCATGGACTTGTGCTAATGCTAAAGTTGTAGCGCTTGCTATCGCAAAGAATGGGACAACCACCGGAATGGAGAAGAGCATAATAAAAGATACTTCTTCGTCCGGTACTGATGTTGAATCCTCAGCTATTCATGTCATGCCTGTGTTAAATCAGAATGATTACCTTGAAGTATTTGTAACTAACATAACAGATACAACAGCAGTAACACTGCAAACTCTAAATATGTTTGGTATGGGTATGTCACAAGGGACTGATTAAGGCATAATTTTCTCGAGTAATAAAGGAAAAAAAGCAAAGGCGGAGAAATGGAGAAAGGAATGAATAGTATTTTTCTCCTGGCTGGTTCAATCTTGCAACAAATATTTTGACTTTAACCATAAGGATGGGAGACGTGTCAGCGCACCCATCACCACTATTTTTGTTGGGTGCGCTCCGTTTCACCCAAATTGAAAAGATGCCCTAAAAATCGCATAAATAAATTTATAAATGTTTTTGCCTATAAAAGTGGCATATAAAACCGATATCGGTAAAAAGAGAAAGCATAACGAGGATAGTCTTTTAGTTGATGAACTCCTACATATTTTCCTCCTTGCCGATGGAATGGGAGGGCATCAGGCGGGTGAAGTGGCAAGCGATTTGGCAGTAAAAGAAAGTTACGCCTGGCTCAAAGAAAATATTGACAAGGCCAGCAGTAAGGAAGTTGTTTCAAATCTCCTTATCGAATCTCTTTTGAAGGCGCACCATACGGTAAAGGCAAGGGCAACGACAGACATAAACCTTGCGGGTATGGGGACCACGCTCATACAGATGTTGGTTGTTGGTAACAATGCCCATATATGCCACGTTGGCGATAGCAGGGCGTATCTTCTCAGAAATGGGATAAAACAGATTACCCATGACCATACCTCTGAAATATATTTTGTTAAAGAGGGGATAGCGGTGGAGGGGGTGCTTCCCGTGCAAAAGATGCGTGTGCTTACTCAGGCCGTAGGCGGGCAGGCAACACTGATTCCTGAAATAAAACAGGTAAAGCTTAAACCAAAAGACGTTCTTCTCCTTTGTTCAGACGGCCTCACCGATATGCTTTCAGACGAAGAAATCGAATCGGTTATTCAAAAGCATAGAGATAATCTTCCTGTGACGGCGGATAAACTGATACATGAGGCAAACAACAAAGGAGGAATAGATAATATTTCTGTGATACTTGTAGAATATGAACCTCAATCCAGCGATAAGATTCTATGTTCTTGACAGTAACAGGATTGCTTCGTCGTTTTACTCCTCGCAATGACGGTTGAGAAATGTCATTGCGAGCGATAAGCGAAGCAATCTCTTCACTTATCGCTGGATTGAGGTATGAATAAATAACTTTGTTTACCGTTTAAAATATATTGACAGATGACGCGTAACAAGTGACGGGAATACCGCTTGTCACCTGTCACTCGCCACTTGCCACTTATTCAAGAGGTTGGTATGTTATTTTGATTCTTCTGGCTTTTCTGTGGGTATATCAATTAGTTTTCCCTCCCTTGATGGGAGGGGTTAGGGGAGGGTGAGGTAAACAATATTTTCTTATTACTTCCCATACTCCCTGCATATTTTTCAAAACTTCATTATTCCAGAATCTTAAGACTTTAAAACCTTGTCCTTCAAACCACTTATCTCTCTCACTATCTTTTTCTCTGCAATGCTGTCCTCCGTCAACTTCTACGATGATTCTTTTTTCATAACATACAAAATCCGCCACATAGTTACCAATGGGTTCTTGTCTTCTAAATTTAAAACCTTCTAATCGTTTTCCCTTCAAATGTCTCCACATTATTTTTTCTGCATCAGTAGGTCGCTTCCTGAGAATTTTTGCTATATGCTGCAGTTCATTTTTCAATTTTTAGACACCCCCACCTTTCCTCCCCCATCAAGGGGGAGGAGCTTATATGGTATAGCATTTTCCGCATCATTTCCTGAAGAACCGTTACTTCTTTGACTCAGGTATAACGGTCAGCGTGTGGCGGTTGCCACTCCTCAGCACCACGACTTCGACAGGCTTTCCGATTTTCGCAGCATCCAGCGCATATTTGTAATCATAAATGTTGGTAATTTTCAGACCGCCAAATTCGACAATGATATCGCCTTCCTTAAACCCGGCTTTATCCGCTGGCCCTTCAGCCTTAACACCGCCTATTTTTATACCCACAATATTCTCGCTTGAAAAATCCGGGACGGTGCCCAGATATGCCCGTTGTGAGCCGTGCTGTTCACTGGGGACCGACTTCCTCTCCACCTTCGCATACACAGGGCGTTCCTGGCTCTTGACAAGATCGGTAATCATGGATTGAACAAACCTGGCGATTTTCACCAAGCCGTCATAATTGAGAGTTTCTGGGTCGTCGGTAGGCCGGTTATAATCCTCGTGGCCACCAGTAAAGAAATTCAATACAGGAATACCTTCCGGGTATAGTGCGGTAACGTCCGTTGGCAGGTAGGGATCATGCTGAAGTACAAGATTGAATCCTGCCGCCACGTTACGCTTCTCAATTAGTTTGGTCCAGTATTCGGATGAATCCGTTCCCTGAATTATTAATTTATTCTCCTTGAGCCGTCCAACCATATCAAAGTTGATATACGCGGCGATATTTTTAAGGGAAATGGTAGGATGTTTCGCGAAATATGACGACCCGATTATTCCCATCTCTTCTCCAGACCAGAGGGCGAAAACAATCCCGCGCCGGAAGTTTTGGGGATTTTCCTTTCGTGCCTTAGCCAGGGATGCTGCTAATTCCAGGACTGTTGACACGCCGGATGCGTTGTCATCAGCGCCATTATGAACCTGACCTTCCTCACCCTTGCGTGCCAGAGAATCAATCTCTCCATGACCAATGTGATCATAATGTGCGCCCACCATAACATACTCTGGATTTTCCGTACCTTCTGGCGGCGGTAAAAGGCCAAGGACATTGCGGTCTGTCTTTTTCTGCCGCTCAACCACTGCAGAAATCTTCACATGGACGTCAGGCAAATCAAAACTTCCCACGATGTCGCGTTCTTCCTTATCCAGTTTTGATTGAATGGTTGCAAGGTCTTTGCCAGAACCGGCAAAGAGGCTTTCGGCGGCTTTCATGCTGATAGAAGCAGCAATAATGCCTGAATCTGCCGCGGCCTTGTCGAACGAAAGAGGTATCAATTCACCTGCATTGATCGATTTCTGCCCAGTGACTACTAATAAGGCTTTTGCCCCGCGCTCACGTGCTAGCAGCGCCTTATAGCGCAATCCGGCATAGAGATTGAGTTCCTGGCGTCTCTTCATGTCCACCTCTTCAGGGAGGTAGTTGAGCACAAGCACAATCTTGTCCTTTACGTCCAGTCCCGCATATGAATCGTAGCTAACTCCATTATTTCCTGGGACTATTAGCCCATAGCCGGCAAAAACCACATTTCCTTCTACTTCCCCATTTGTAGTAAATGCCAGGGGAATAAAATCCTTATTCACCTCGAATTCTGTTGTTTCCTTTTCATTTCCCTTTTTCTTGATTTGTAAGTAATTTTGACTAGAAACTATTTTTACCCCGGAAGTAAAAGGGAATTCCTGAAAATAGTTTTTATTATCACCAATGGGTTTCAACCCGATTTCCTCAAAATAAGCGGCAATGTAATCGGATGCCATTTGAGTGCCCCTGGAACCGGTCATCCTGCCTTCCAATTCATCTGAGGCAATATATTTCACTTCGGTACGGAAATCGTCAACTGTGATTTCTGGAGAAAATTGAGTTTCCGTACTTCCTGTCACAGGTTTGGAGTGAGAAGGTTTGCTGGAAGTGTCTTGTTCGGAACCTTTGGGAATATTGATAATCTGCGCTGGCTGAGACGCCTGCCGTGCAGGTGATGCCTTGATTGCCACTAAAGCAGTGTCGTGATCCCATTCGGCCATGAATAGTTGCGAATTTCCATTTGACGTCCTGTTAGAAGTCCAGGAAAGAAGCTTGCCATCCGGAGAAAAAACCGGCAGCCCATCAAATTTATCGGTAATGGTTACTCGTACAGGCTCCTTTTCGCCACGGGCGTCAACGAGAAACAATTCACAATTTGTGAATCCGAATTTGTTCGAGTGAAAGATTACGTATTCTCCGGAAGGGTGGAAATACGGCGCCCACGACATCGACGCAAAATCGGTTAGCCTGCATATATCCGACCCGTCTAACCGCATGGTATAGACGTCAGCCAACATGCCGTTATCCTGGAAGTGCCGCCAAATGATCCTTTCTCCGTCCGGACTGAAAAAGGGTCCGCCGTCATACCCTGGCGAGTTGGTTAACCTCTTTTGGTCAGAACCGTCTGCATTCATGATATAGATTTCACCGAAATACGCAGGGTCTTTTTCAAATTGCTTGCGTTCTTCCGGTGAAAGCTTTTCGAGTGGATAGGCATCCCGCAAAGAGCAGAAGACAATTTTGGTGCCATCAGGTGAATAAGCGCCTTCCGCATCGTAGCCGGTAGAGTTCGTTAATTGCTTTAATTTGCTCCCGTCCCGCTGTGCCGAGAAGATATCGTAGTGTTCATCGTAATCCCAGGTAAAGCGACGTTCTTTTCCGGTAGCACGGAACTCAATTTCTGCCTGCTGTTTTGCCTTTGCTTGTGGGTCAAGGTGGGTCGAGGCAAAGAGCACATCGTTAGTGCCTGGTCTGCAAAATGAGCAGGTAGTCTTGCCCGTTCCGGGCGAAACACGGTTGGTATCACCGGTCTCAAAATCCAGAAGATAAATCTGGAAGAAGGGGTTTTCGGGTTCCCGTTCACTTTGGAAAATCATGGCCTTTCCGTCTTCTGAAAAATATCCTTCACCCGCGCGTTTCCCTTCATAGGTCAACTGCCGGACGTTTTTCAGAAATTGCGACTCGACGGTTTCAGCCCCATATGATTCCGTTAAATTAGAGAATAAAAATGTAAATGCAAATAGCGCTGTAAAAATACCGACGAATTTCATTCGCATCATAACAATAATCTCCTTTGCTTCTAATTGTTGTACTTGGGCTGTCTAAATAGTTCTACAATATAATGTAGGGGCAATTCATGAATTGCCCCTACAGATTATACGCAAAAATTGGTTTTACGAACTTTTTGTACAGCCCATAGAAACTAACACACTTCACTATTTTATAATCTGTATCAATCAAATTTTAAATTAGGCCTTCGGCAACTACACAAAACACAAACAATCCACTCCCTTGATGGGAGGGGTTAGGGGAGGGTGATCAGCCTTTTCCCTTCACCCCCACCTTACCTCCCCCATCAAAGGGGGAGGAATTAAATGTTTGAAATTCCTGTACATGAACTTAGTAACATTTTACCTATTGCTCCAGCAAAAAGCAAATAACACTGTAATTGTAGCTTATAAACAAACATACCACCTGAGTTAGCGCTTGAAATGCACTGATAGATACTGTAGATTACAGCTATTGGTGCAATATTTGAGACAGTTCAGATATATATTTTAAAAGCATATTTATACTATATGAACAAATGGAAGAATATCTGGTAGAAAAATTTGTTGAAAAAATAACGCACGGCAAAAAAGAACCTTCTGGGCGTTTTTGCGAAATCTTTTCGGCGCGGGGATTTTTGCTGGATTTTGACGGTAGTTCCGGGAAAGTACGGCTAAGCGAAGATTCACATGCTGAGGACGGTGAATTCCTGGAAATGCTGCAAAATATTCATTACAAAAAGATGTGTAATAAACCGCATCAGGATGCTCTTGTCTTGCACAACAATGAAGGTGCTACGCAGAACCGTCATCCATATTTTGAGAATATTAATACACAACTGTATGATATCGGTAACAGTCAATATCTGACTGAACTATTCACGCATGAAATCCCTGTGGACATCTTCCGTCTGAATTGGGAACGGGACCAGTATGGCAAGTTTGATCAATTTAAGGCGTGTGAAGATATCCCCAGGATACGTGCATACGACCTGGAACCCTTTATCGCACGCCTGGTGAAGGCTGTTTCTTCTGTCGGAATATCAACGTGGTCGTCATGCGAAGGACACTGGGGCGAACCTGCATATATAGTCTTTGACGGGAAGTACCACCGTCTCTGGTTTCAGGCGATATTCAATACGTTTATCAGAAAGAAGTTGAATCTGGTGTGCGAATGGGAATGGCTGGGTTGGGATGAACGTTGTTCTATAAGCAGTCCAAGTGGCGATCTCCTTGAGTTATACCTGGAAATCCAGGATGTAGCCCGGTTGATTTATGATAACAGGGATTTTTTAAGAAATAGCAAAAAACAGGTATGTTCCCTCCTTACCGACAAACATAAAAGCATGAATAAGAAAGAGCTACTCAATATTTTCGAGGGCTATATTGAAGAGATTGGTAGGCCCTGTGAATTGTGTTAGGCGAGTCTTTCTTGCCTATGCAAGCCGTTCCATTTGGGTTTCAGTCCGATCCTTCTTGCTGGTTCACCCATTCTCGATTGAACCGAAATAGTTGTCTTTTCATGGCTGATATTTATCTAAAGCTCATAGTCCAATTCAAATATCAGGGGGTTGTCCAAAAAGTCTTATAAACGTACCATATGTAGGGGCTGAAAATCTTCAGCCCCTGCCTGTCGTATGGTTTACGGACTTTTTGGACAGCCACCCGCCTTGGCAATACTATATCAACAGATACTCACAGGTTTCCCGGAAAACCCGTTCTTCAGTCGCTGAATTATGTCATCTATAAAATCTTTATCAAGCCATTGAGTCAGATTCATGCGTTGGTATATTTTGAGGGTCTTTGAGGTGTAGTTCATTCTGTCGATAATAATGCTGTCAACATAGGGACGTATCTTTTCCGAAAGCGCCTCAGGATTCATCGGCAGCACAGGACCTATAAAGGCATAGGTATTTATCCCTTTATCGTGGAGCGCTTTCAGGGTGCGAATCCTTGCCATGATTGATGGGGCATTTGGTTCAAAGATTTTCTGCATCTTTTCGTTATTCGTTGTGATGGTAATGCCCACCTCAATGTCTTTAAATTTCTTAATAAGGTCTGTGTCTCTCAGAACAAGGGGGGATTTTGTGAGTATATCAACAGGGAATTGGCTTTGTAAAAGGATTTCAAGACACTGCCGTGTAAGTTTGTATTTTGATTCGATTGGCTGGTAGGCATCTGTTACTGAACTGATTAAGATTCTGCCCCTTTTTGCCCTTTTGAGCTGTTTCTGGAGAATTTCCGGGGCGTTGATCTTGACATCCACAAAACTTCCCCATTCCTCTGTATGGCCGCTATACCTTTTCATGAATGTTGCATAACAGTATCTGCAGCCATGAGAGCAGCCTATATAGGGGTTGACACAGTAATCAACGTCAGGGATTCCCGATTTCGTGAGGATGGATTTAGCCTTTATTTCCCGGATTATTAAACTCATAATTCAATTTTAACGTGTTCAACTGGATAGCTCTATATTTTTCTTAAAACGAGAATATAAATATGGTATCATCTCCTTGTAAATTAAGGTATTTTATTAATAAATATTCCTCATTTTTCTTGCAAGCGATTTTAGCTTACAGTAAAATTTCACCAATAATTCTGAAGCATTCAAGATACAGCGCAAAAGTAGGTTATAGGTTCATAAAAAACTACTCTCAATGATGATTTAAAAGGAAGAGAAAGTGTGACTTTTGACGTTGATAAGACAATTAAATATTGGCTAGATAGCGCCATGTATGACCTTGAAACAGGGAAAAGCCTTTTAGAAATAAAGAGATTCCCCTATGCGCTATTTTTGGGACACCTCGCCCTTGAAAAAGTATTGAAAGCACTTGTTGTAAAAACCACAAAAGAACATGCTCCATACACTCATTCCTTAACCTTATTAGCAAAAAAGACAAAAATCGAATTGCCCGAATCAATAATTGATCAACTTGCTGAATATACAGAGTTTCATATAGAATCAAGGTATCCTGATGAAAAGATGGATTTCTATAAGAAAAGTACAGATGAATTTTCCAATAAAAAATTCAAAGAAATAGAGGATTTATATACATGGTTAATCCAGAAATTAGAGATATTGTAAAAAGGTTTTTGGATGCTCTAACTGCAAGAGGTATCAGAGTAGAAAAAGCTGTGCTTTATGGTTCTTATGTATCGGGAAAGGAACATACTGCAAGTGATATAGATATTGCCATTATTTCGCCTGATTTTGGCCAGAATAGGTTCGAAGAAGGAAAGTTACTTATGCAGATAGCATGGAGAATTGACCCGCGAATCGAGGCAGTGCCAATTTCTTCGGAGGCGTACGAAAAAGACACTTGGATACCGCTAATATATGAAATAAGAAAGAAGGGTGTTTTGGTAGGTTAGATTACTGTTATAATAAAATAAATAAGAAAAGAAGCTGGCCTTTTTCCACTAAACAGCAGCATTTATCGTGAGGAAAGTTTTATTTACGTAAGTTTAATTCTGAGATAAAGATTATTGTCAAATAAAGGATATAATAGCAACTCTTGGAAATATTGGAACACTTTAGTTTTTTGAAAAATAACCCCGTAGGGGTGAAATGTTTATAGGAAAAATGATATACAAAAGCTCCAGAGGAGCGGCATGTGAAACGCAGAAACAACATGCCGCTCCGATGGAACTGATTGTGGCATGATGGTTTGTCTATAAACATATCGCTCCTAATGGAGCTTTTCACGGTATTTATCAAAAAACTAAATTGTTACGAAATATCTTACCGAAACAGTTTTGTCATATTCTTATCCGCTGTAATAGTCTCTAAATAGGAATGAGTCTTGATTAAAAGAACCGCTGATAGCGATACCTTACATAAAGAAGTTGCAGCGTTAATGGTCGAGCGAAGGCAGTGCGTTGCGCTAACGGGCGCTGGCGTCTCGGCAGAAAG
>Ga0209324_10001044_pt1 | contig 19140 bp, 27 predicted proteins | sample Rifsed19ft3_FD_184015 | JGI IMG/M metagenome (GOLD analysis project Ga0209324, IMG submission 184015) | Soil microbial communities from Rifle, Colorado, USA - sediment 19ft 3 (version 2) | ecosystem: Environmental > Terrestrial > Deep subsurface > Rock core/Sediment | place: Rifle, Colorado...
GCCTATTTTTATCCATTTCGTCTTATTGAACCATTTATCGTTCAGAAAGCATTCTGGTTAAATGGAACGACAGTCGGAACAGATAGCATTGATATTGGCATGTATCGAATGACTGATTTTTCTACAGGTCGTTTAAACCTTATTCGTTCAACGGGTGCAATTTTATCGGCCGGTGCTAGTTCACTACAAGCAAGTGGTACATGGAAAGTCGCCCGTGTTAATCTTACTGCTGGAAATGACTCTACCGATTCTGCGACCTATACGACGGCTAGTATAACTCTCAAAGCTGGGCGACTCTATTTAATTGCTGTTGAGAATTCACACGGGTCATCTGCTGCTGCTATTTCTTCAATTGATAATGGACCAACTTTCGTAAATCGTTCCACTACACAATATAACTCAACCCTTAATCGTGTTTCTATTTGGTCGGCAGTACCAATTAACGACTATACCGGAACACTGGTCATTAATTTCGGTGGCGGTAATACGCAAACTGGTTGCATTTGGTCATTGAATGAAATGAGTGGGGTTGATACATCAGCGAGTGATGGTATTGTTCAACAAGCCGTTGGAACTGGAAACTCGGGTACGGCGCTTGCCACACTTGGAGCTTTTGGTTCCACAGCGAATGCGACATTTGGTGCGCACGGTCACGCCGCCGCTACCGCATCTGCACCGGGAACTGGTTTTACGGAATTATCTGATACGACCACTGCAACACCCGCACAAGCACTTTGCACTGATTGGCGAGTGGATAATGATACAACAGTAGATGCTACATTTACTTCTGCTGAATGGGGCTCCTGTGCTGTTGAGGTTAAAGCCGATACGTCACCGTTCATTATTCCGGCTAGCACTGACCTTTATATGGGAATGGCTATTAGTGGAACAACAGCAACTATTTTTCGTGACCTTCCCGCTGACGTTGTGGGCGCTCGAATGGCCGGATGTTTGGAATTAACGAGCGCTTTCCCACTTCCTTCGTCATGTATTCCAGTCGCATTGACAGCACTACGCAATCCCGCAGCAGGGTTTTCTAGTCGCGTGTTATTAGATTAGTTTACCGTAAGGCGGTGTAAATTTACTATGTATATAGACAGAAGGCTGTTTTATGTTATAAATTTGCATTTACGTCACCTATTAGTGGGCTAAAGCTATGAGCTTACTATTACTTTTTAGTAGCTCCCCGGCAAAATATGGTCTTGCTCAAGCTCAAGCCGATGTTAAGCAAACATACTATGTTCATGCTCAAGCGCAGGCACGTATTCCTGAAACTTTACAAGGCTACGCACAAGCTCAAGCAGATATTTCATCTTCTCTATTTGTTCGTTATGGTTTAGGTCAAACTCAAGCACAACTTATTGGCCAAGGATGGATGTTTGGTCAAGCGCAGGCTAACATATTAGCTACTAATTATGCGCTGGCGCAAACACAAGCAACTATTAAACAAATTTACCAGTCATATGCTCAATCTAACACAAAAATAACGGGTATTATATTTGTATTTGCTCAAGCTCAAGCTCTTATGCTTTGGAGATTCGGCTTAGCGCAAGCACAAACGTATATCAGGCTTCCTAGATTAATCACATCTCAAGCACAAGGATATATATTTGTTACTCCTGTTCCTCCTAGAGCAATCATTCCTGTAACAATTTCAGTAAATAAAAATGGATTAAGAAATACTAGCCGTTACACGATAGGGAATGCGGCATGGGAAATGATGCCCGATGGTAAGAGAATTTGGTGGCGCGCAGATTTTGATAGTGAGGATATTTTGATAGTGGATAAGGAGGATTAAGGTGGCTAAAATACAGATAAATCCGCGAACACAGATTCGTTGGAATAATGATGCCATTCCTTCTGGTTATGATATTCCTCTTGATTCATTTCCTGCGCACGCTTTTACTCATGATTATGGTGGCTCTGATGAAGTTCTGATACAAACTTCACAGGTTCAAGGGCTAGATGCCGCATTAGTGGCTGTTGGCACATACACACATTCAGATGAAAATGAAACAATAACAGGTCAATGGACCTTTAATCAGGATACGTATTTTCCTAGCGGGATTACGGTGGGAACATTATATGTTGATGTTGTTGAATTTCAACCGATTGCCCGCCCAATTGATTTAATTATTGGTGATGTATTTCGTGACCAAGTAGATAATAAGCTATATATGCAAACATCTACAGGTTTGCGCGCATTTTTATTCATGGACTCTCCTGCACCCGGCTTGGCAAGAGTTCAATTAGCGAATGCTTTAGCTTATATTGCTGGAACATTCAAAGTTGCGCTAGCACAAGCTCGCGCATATATCTTTAGAGCAGGATTGGCCCAAACACAAGCAAGAATCGTTGGAAAAACATATCGAAATGCACAGGCACAAGCGAAGATATTCACAGTAACAAAGAAGAGCGCTCAAGCTCAAGCAAAGATTCTTGGCTCACGCCAACAATATGCTCAATCTCAAGCTTCTCTTGATAAGCCATTACGCTTCGCGCAAGCACAAACAAGTATCGTACAGCCACAATTCCCGAATCTTGGTTTAGCTCAATCGAATGCGAAGATACGAGCATATGACGTACAAGCATATGCGAATGCATCTGCTTGGATAGTATAAACACAATACCATGTGTTTAAGCAATACAATGCTAGGACGGTGAGAAAATGGCCACAGTTAACTTAGTCAGATTTCCGATAGGTGGAACAGCAACCTATTCGGCAAGTAGTACATTTAGTGGTTCATTTCCAGCTAGTAAAGCAGCAGATGGTAGTGCTAGTACTGATTGGGCATCCGCAGGAGAACAAGCTGGCGCGTGGTGGCAAGTTGATTGGACTATAGCACAATCTATCTCACAGATTATTCTACGAGATAGGTCAAATACAACCGATAAATGGAAATCGGGAGTTATATCTTTTAGTAATGGGTCTACTGTAAATCATGGTTCTATACCTGATAATGGTAGTCCATTTACTGTAGATTTTGGATTAAAAACCAGCATCACGTGGATGCGTGTTACTTCTTCCGATGGTACTGGTTCAAATATTGGACTGGCTGAAGTAGAAGCATATAATCTTTTACAGGGTTATAGTCAGGCTCAGACACATATCGGCCCTCTTTATGTTAGTTATGGGCAAGCAACTGGATTAATATCTAGCAGTATTAAGATTACAAATGCTCAAGCACAAGCATATGTTGGAAGTTATCGTAGTACTGCCCAAGCCCAAGCCTATATTAAGGCTACCAGCAGTCGATTTGCGCAAACACAAGCAAGAGTAAAGGTAATTACTTTTAAAGTAGCACAAGCACAAGCTTTTATTGATAAGGCAGAAGGATTTGGCCAAACACAAGCCAGTATTAAGCGAGAACAACGAAATAATCATGGTCAAGCAAAGGCACAAATACGTCAATTTAATCGTCCCCGAGTAGGCCAAGCCAATGCTTGGATTGACCAAATAAGCGGTTGGAAACACGGTTTGGCTATGGCTACTATCGTAAAAACACAAGGCTATGGACAAACACAAGCCAAACTTTGGGATAGAAAGCCACACGCACAAGCCCAAGCATATATCACCGTTCGTGATATTAATAATTCTGCTCAAGTAAACAGTTATATTCTTCATGTAACATATGCTGTTGCACAAGCAAATGCTTTAATCAATATCTTTGCTTTAGCGCAAGCTCAAGCAAAAATCAATAGTTTCTTAACACAGCAATATGCACAAGCACAAGGTAGAATTCCTGCCACCTTACAAAGCTATGCGCAAACTCAGTCGCATATAGCGTTTATTCGCCCAGCAAATCATGCACAAGCAAACGCACAAATCACGACCCGTCAACGGGGATATGCTCAGGCAGGGGGCACTCTACAAGCCCCCATGCGTGGCTACGGACAAGCAGGAGCGAAGATTTACTACAAAGTGGGTCTTGGGCAGGCTAGTGCATATATTTATGCTGGACCAGTATTTGACAATCTTCAAGTAATTGAGGAACGAGTCAATCCAAAGACACAAATTCATTGGGCCAAGATGTATACATTACGTCCAACATCTCTTGGTACTACACCACCCGCCCAATACATTCCTGAACGAAATCCAGATGAGACACCAGCAGATTGGCGTATTAATGGACCGGATGCTGTTACGATTGTATCAAGAGTTCCACCAATTGAATTACGTACCGGAATATCAGTAGATAGCTCAATTTATAATAACCAATTTATTTATTCTGATGCAGGACCGCTTCAAACTGATGAATGGCGTCGTATAAATACCTTCTTGTTCTCAACTCAAATAATTACTGAAAATCCAAATGATTATAAAATCACATCAGTTCGTGCATTTACTGTACACTCACAGGATGCGGCTAATACATGGGACCCGACGTTAGACTGGTATCATCTTTCTGAAAATAAATCTTATTTTGGAAGAACTGGAGATTCAGCATCATATCGACCAGCCTTTTATATTGAAGCAACGACTCCACCTTGGGATAGTCGAGGATGGAATTGGACCGATTTACAAAATATTGGTGTTACAGTAAGTGCGAGAGAAGGTAATTTTGGAGAAGGAGCAGCCGCCACTTATATATACTTTGTTTGGATAGAAGTTACGATTGAGGCAATAGGTGGTAGTGAGGCATTTCTTTTAGCACCGCATCGAGAAACCCATGAAGAAGAATTTAATCCCGTACCATCAAATAGAATAGCTCATGCTACGGGAAATGATTTATTATCTTTAAATATCCTACAGGTTCAGAGTCTTGAAGGATTACTTGGTACAGGTGTTGGAACAACTCCAGCATCAAATGCAGTAATTAGTGGGGATTGGACATTCCAAAATACAGAAACATATTCAGGTATACGAGTATCAAAAGCTAATATTCAACGACTACAATTTAGACCTATAAATCGCCCATCTAGTCCATTAATAGGATGGGTATATTATGATGGTGCAAATCAACAGCTTTGGTATTATGCGGAAGATGGTTGGAAAGCTTTTGCATTAGAAGGCATGTATGGCTACGATACCACACATGAAGCATTTGCTCAAGCTCAAGTTTCAGTGAAATCCTTCCCGCCTGCTTTTGCACAAGCAATGGCATCAGTACGACGCAGACAATTTGCTTTTGGGCAATCACAATCAAATATTAAACATATCGTAGGTTTAGGACAAACTCAAGCCAAAATTCAAGCGTATACTTCCTTACAGAGATATAGTCAAGCACAAGCTTCTATTAATATTCACTTATCATTAGGACAAGCTCAGGCAAATATAACAATTCCGTTAGCTCTTGGCCAAGCTGTTGCACAAATTTCAAGTATTATAAAAATTTCAAACGGTCAAGCGCAAGCATATATTACACAGGTTCGTGCAATTTATCTGTACTTTGTTCCGACGATGGGACAGGCATTAACCGGATTACGTTTGATGTACATTTACTTGGTTCCAAATGCTGGACAAATTCCAAGTGGATTACGGGCAATGTATACATATGCAAATTATCAATCATTTATACCAACATTTACTGGTTATCCGACAGGACAAGCTGTGGCGGATATCGATTCAGTATACTTCCTTGTTACAAGAAATCAACTTGCGCAAGCACAAGGACATATAGAATATCCAATAAAGCTAGCTCAAGCTCAAGCTACAATAATATAAGGAGTTTTAGATGACTTACCCCGATATAACAAACTATGGATTGCGCATCCCGTACGATTTGGACGGGGCTGTAGCAATGTCTCGCTCAATTACTGATGCCGGATATGAGTACACATTGACGGCTGCTAATCTTCAAACTATAAATAATAGAGATACGGGCTATGTTCAATTAAGTTTTGGAAATTATGCGGCCGGAATTGTTCAAAATTGGGGCATACATTATGGTGAACTTAGGTTTTTATTTCCTGAACCTATGAACATTGTTGCTTTTTCGATGAGAGAGTTAAATGGTTTCTATTATAGAAGTCAATCTATTATTGAAGGACAGCCTGCAAATGGTAACGGGTGGCTTTTACAAGGAAGTCCTGATGCTAGGTCAGGTACAGATGGAACATGGTATTTGCCAACATATCCAAACGGTGATGTGATATTAAATGTTACAAACGCACAATATACGTCAGCAGACGATTGGAGAACATATATTTGGAAGGTTGAATGGGGGTTCGGACCGCAAACAGCCGTGAGATTTTTAGCAAACAATGCTGATAATATCAGTAATTACCGAAGATTTTATAGTATTCATTTTTATGGATTACGGGCAGATGTTTCCTCTGGTGAAGATTTAGAATTTGTAGAATCAGATAAAACTCAAGAAACTTCCGTTATTGATTATGGAAATGTTGCTTATCCTTCCACATATGAACGAAGTTATTTTATTATGAACACGTCCATAAGTAAGGCAGCAAGAAATATTAAATTATTTCCATTAAAAGAAGATAATACCAGACCCTTAGATGTTGACTTAAGTTTGACTACGGGAACATACCCACAACCTATTTTAGATGCTGATGTTGTAGATAATTCAACATGGAATAGTTCTTCTCCTCCCGCATCTACACAAGGTACGGCGCAAGAGGTAACGGGTATATCTATTAGCATAAACACTATAAATAGTGTTAAACCTGTATATGTTACATTTACAGGTTCTCTTACGGAAGATGTGGTAGGTACCTCTTCAACTGTGCAAGTTGACGTATATAAAAATGACATTATATTAATGGCTAGTAGTATTTTAAGCCACAGTAATCCCATAACCCATGATTTTAGTTTTGTAGATTATTTAGAAACTCCCGGTATCTATACATACATATATAAAGTTTGGTCCCCCGTTTGGAATGGGTCCTATATTACTTCTAGCACGAGAGACATGGCCTTAGACGTGGAAAGTCACGCACTTTTACTTGGTAATTTAGGTCCAAGAGAAGCAAAACAAGTATTTGTGCGATTAAGTCCGGGTGCGGGAACAGTTCCAGTTGCTTATAGAATAGAAGCATTATCTGTAGATGGTTGGACACCGGAAGGATTTGCACTAGCACAGACACAAGCTCAGGTGGTATAAATGGGAGATTACTATGATTTACAACAAACACTTAATCCATTAGATAGACCTAATCCATGTAACTGCGAAGAAAGAGTCTTTAGCTGGGCCTCCGGGCTACGTGTATATGTAGATGGTATGGATATAACATACTTCGCATTTGGTGTTGCTTCTATTACGCCAGATGAGTTTAACCATAAGTTTAAAGACATTGATTTATCTGCTTATGTAGATAATCCCGGTAGGCATTATCTAACGATAACAAGTGAGACATATGGCTTGATGGATACAAGATTGGAAGTGAAATAATGGCAACCTATTATGGATATTTTGCAGAACTAGTGTATCCTTCTGGATTAAGATTGTATATAGATGGAACAGATATCACTCAATTTGCATTTGGTTCAGCAACAGTCACTCCAACGATAATACAAAACAAATGGAAAGATATTGATTTAAGCACGTATGTTGACATTCCCGGTAGACACACATTAACAATAACAGCGGAGACTCCGGGTAAAGTGGATACCAGAATAGAGATTAGTAATGAGAAAGGAGTATAGATGAACGAAGCGAAGTTAGCAGAAGTCATTCGTAATCGAACTCTCATCAATCAAGGTTTCCAGCAATTTACTAAAGATTGTGAGCCTAAAAATCTAGCTAAGCCCGGTTCGTGGGAATTTGGTAGGTTTATAAGTGAACACCAAGCAGTAAATTTTGCGCGCAATCTAGGATGGGGTCGTCTAAGTACTCCAACCGTACAAATGCGTAGGGTTTATGAACATGAAACAACCTTCTACTTAGTAGAACCTTGGGAAGAAGATTGTAAATGCCCAAACATTATTCAACCATATTAAGGTAAAGGAGAGGCTAGTTGAAAATCTTTTATAGTGGAGATAGCCCAACTGTTACAACCGGGTTCGGCATAGTGGCAAAGAATTTATTAACCCGTTGGCATAAAATGGGCCATGAGTTAGTTGCTCTCGGGGTGAACCATTACGGTGACCCATATGACCCTAAAGAAATACCGTTTCCTGTTTATCCTTGTGATAAAGGTGGGGTAGCGGAAATTTTTGGTCATGCTAAACTTTGGTATCTTGTTGAGAAACATAATCCAGACCTTCTATTTTTTCTGAATGACCCTTGGGTTATCTCTGATTATTTACGTCACAAACCAGCACATATTAATCCAAAGATGGTTGCATATTTTCCTATAGATTCCGGCCCATTAAAACCTGAATGGGGAGCTATGTTGACAAAAGAGTTTGAAGCGCAAATCTGTTACTCGCACTTTGCTGAGCAGATTCTTACTGATTCTAACGGTGGTAAGCGTCCTAAAAATTTACATCAAATTTATCATGGTGTTGATACATCAACATTTTTCCCATTTAATCAAAGTGAAGCTCGTAGATTATTAGAGATTCCAGAAGATTCTTTTGTTATTGGCATGGTTGCAAGAAATCAGTATCGAAAACGTTTTGATTTAGTTATTAATGCTTTTTCTAAATTTGCAAAAGATAAATCAAAAACAAAATTATATCTTCATACAGCACTCAAAGATATTGGATTTGATATCAATGACTTAGCTCGACAATATGGAATCAATGACAAGCTGATTCTTACTGCCGATATGACACCGGCACAAGGGGTGCCTAACAGTACCTTGAATCTTATCTACAACACATTTGACATTAATACTTTGATTAGTATGGGAGATGGTTTTGGATTACCTGTAGCAGAATCTATGGCAACAGGTTGTCCACAGATAGTAAGTGACCACTCTTGTCTAAGAGAATTAGTACAAGGAAATGGTGGGCTAACTGTAAAAACTGCCGCATGGATAGCCAATACGAATGGCATCAATACGTGGGGCGGTGTCACCGATGTTAATGATATTATAGAAAAGTTTAATACTTTATATAAAAATCCAGAACTTCGCGTTAAATTAGCTGAAAAAGGTTATAAATTTATTACCCAACCTCAATTTAATTGGGACGTAATCGCAAAACAATTCGATACTATTTTTAAAGGTATATTTCATATCTATATAAAGGAGGAGATGATGAAACGTGACATTACCGAGCTTGAACCCGCTGGATTACCCACCTAGATTTCAATTTGGCCAAGTAGGGGCACCATGCGGTGGCAAGTCTATGTGCTCAGATACTTGTTTACAAATGATGATAGAGTACTGGACCGAGAAAGTTATTTCTCTTGCAACAATACGAAAGATTTCAAAGAATCCTGATGCGTGTGTGGGAAATAATCCTACAGAAATAAAGCGAGTTATTGATTATTATAAATTACCATATGTTTATTATTCGGGACCAACTTTATCTACCATACGAAATAAAGCAGCCCTAGCTCCTGTTATGGTTGGTGTGGGATATGGAAAATACCCTAACAAGTTAACTACTTGTGGTTCCATTAAAGCGGAGATTGGTGGAAGAAACGACTGTAATTTTCGTGGTGCCCACTTAGTACTAGCTATACGATTTCAGAATCATTTAAGTTTAACAGGTACTATTCTGCATGTGGACGCGATTATGCGTGACCCCGACCATGGAAGCGCTGCTAGACCTTGGAAACCTCATCACGATAAAATAAAGGCAACACAATTAGATGTTGCCATGAAAGCATTAGTTACGGATACTGCGTGGACAAAGACTTTTGCCTTTGTTCCGACACGTAAAAACAGCCCCTTTTGTTGTTGTTATTGTAACAGTAGTAATACAAGCTTTAGATAAGTTTATTAGAGAACTTAACATCGAAAGAGAAGCTAAAGATTTAACTACGGATAATCCAGAGGGATAAAATGCCTAAAATTGGGGCGGGAAGGTTCTACATTGAATTTTCCCGCCCTATTTTTTATTTCCCTTGACATTGCGGCTAGCGAAATGATAAAATGTTTACAGAGAAAGAGAGTGTGCTATGAATTACTCAGAACTAGTGTTTAAAAAGTATAGAAAGACGGCACTTGTGGAAGCTGTACAAATGACAGAGGACTTTACGGTAGAAACGTTAGAAGGTGTTATGCAAGGTAAAGCTGGAGACTATCTCTGTCGAGGTGTAGCAGGGGAATATTGGCCCATAAAAAAAGAAATTTTTGAACAAACATATATTATAACCGCATTTCCAGCCGATACTATAGTTAATAATGTTGACAATTTGCCCGTGACAATAGATTTCAAATAGGAGGAGATTATAGAATAGATTCCTTGAAATTACCTATAAGACCATGATAAGATACCAGTAATGCCAAGAGATTGTGCTAGGCAATCTCGCAGAAAATTGTAAGGAGAATGTTCAGAAATGCCGTTTGCAGAAGAATCATATTCTAGAACCGATACAAGGAAGAGAACCAGCGCTAGCTATGTGAAATGGAGTACAGATTATCGTATAGTTTTACGTATCTTAAATCCAAATGCTAAATTAGTATGGAAGCATTGGATTTCTGAGGCGAATGGTGGTCGGGGTATGATGGCTAATTGCCCGAATACCAGTTCTCAAATCCGCCCTTGTCCGATTGATAAGCAGATTGTAGGCTTAGATAAAACTGACCCAACATATATGGAACGCAAGTCTAAGAAGCGTTTCATGGTCAATGTATTAGACCGTACCCCTGTTACTGTTTGTAATAGCTGTTCTAATACAACCTTCGGTAAAAAATGCCAGTTTTGTGGTGCGGACCTTCGTAAAGCAGAGTTTGTTCCTTTGAATAGAGTGAAGATTCTTGAGGGTGGTCCTCAATTATTTTCCACAACTCTTAATGCTGTCGAAGATATGCAGCGTGAAGATTTTGATGTTGATATCACCGCATATGATATTAACTTTACGGCAACTGGAGAAGGCCGCGACAGAAAGATTGCTGCTATTCCACAGCCCCCATCCGAATTACCAGAAGAAGCTTTTCTTGACCCTGAAACTAATGAACCTCAGAAACTTTTTGATTTAGATTTACTTTCTGAACCAAATAGTGTTGAGGAAGTTGAGCTTATGTTACAGGGGGCGACATTAGATGAAATCAATGCTGTTAGAGAACCTGTAGCAGCAACAGCGTTTTAAGTTAATCCGGGGAAGCGCGTCTAGCGCACAGTCGGGGTACCGAGGCCGTGTGTAGAGCCGGAAATAAAGGGACGTGCTGCGTTATGGGAAAGGGTGAAGCCCACGCAATGAGGTATTTATTTTAGTGCGACCAATATTTGATAACAATATATATACTTCTACTGGTGCTCAGGTAGAAGCAACCTTTGAAGGTTTAGCAATAGTGTTAGATGCTATTGACCAAATTAAACAGTACCCACTAAATGTAGTACAGATTGAGCTACATGTGGTAATGTCCGATGTAAAAATTTTTGGAGAACATGACAGACAACTTACAACCGGAACAAAAGAGCCTAGAACGTTGGAGATTTGAGCTAAAGAAATTTGGACGTAAACACTGGTATGTGTTTTACGAAGCTTTATTAGGTTTTCCTGTTTCAAATTTCGGTAGATTTAATAAAGCAGTCACGCTCTATGGGGAATGGCCTATATTTGAGGCAATCGTTGCTACATCGAGTGCGTCAGTTACAGGCGACCCTATTGGTTATGTGATAAAAGTTGCCCAATCTAAGTGGAAGGAAGAACAAAAAGAGATTGATGCTGCTGATGAGTATCAACAGGATATCGAAGAATCTATTGCGCACAATAAACAAATGAACAAAGAATTAGAGGATAAGCTAATCAAGGCACGGAGGATTAAATGATAAATACTGTGCCTTTTTCGGAAGAATTTGAAAAAGCTGTTCTAGTATCCTCCCTCATAGACCCGACATTATTTCCTAAGATATCCTCTATTCTTGCGCCCAACGATTTTTTTAAAGAGAAACATAAAGACATATTCAAAGCTATGCTTTCTATTGAAGCTGAGAATATGGATTCCTTGGCTGTTGAGGATAAATTATCGGGTGAGACAAGGGATTATTTTAAAACCCTTATACAAGATAGTGAGAAACTAATCCCAAGTGTATCAAATGCTATCTTCTATGCAGAAGTTGTTAAATCAAAGAGTAGGTTACGTGGTGCTATTGATTTAGGCAGAGAAATATCTGCTATTGGGTATACACCTAATATTGATGCTGATGAAGCGTTACAACAAGTAGAAGATATGTTTGCGCGCTTTTTGCGCCAAAAGGTTGAAGATGATATATCAATATCTACTCTTGAATCATTCAAAAATTTTATTGCCCGTTTAGGAACAAGAGCTAAGGAAGAACCGGGTGTAAGAACGGGATTCAAATCCCTTGATTTGATGCTTCATCGGTTAGAAGGATTGATTGTTCTTGCAGCTAGGCCCGGAATGGGAAAGACTGCTATGGCAATCAATATTGCGCGCAATGTAGCAGAAACTAAACCCGTTCTTTTTTTCTCATTGGAACAAACACAAGAGCAAGTTTTTGAGCGAATGCTTGCATCTGAAGCTGAAGTAAGTTTAGAAGATATTCGTACTGGCGCATTTCTTGGTGTAGAAGCTGAAAAATTTCGCATCGATAGTGCCAACAGAAGGCTATTAGAAGTCTTTCAGCGAGTACATGTTGATGAGAAGCCTGATATTCCTACAAGTTATATTACATCTGTTGCCCGCGAAAAATGGTATGAGTGGGGCGAGATAGGACTTATTGTAGTTGATTATCTTCATATTGTCAAGCTTAATAATAAGCAAACTGTGGATGCTCTTGGAGATGCAACAAAAGATATCAGAGCATTAGGAAAAGAGCTTGGTTGTCCCGTGTTACTTGTTAGTCAATTAAGTAGACAACCAGAGAAAAGCTTTGATATCTTTTAAAAGGTTACCAATAAAAGACCAGAATTATCTGACCTTCGTTCATCAGGGGAGATTGAGCAGAGCGCTGATGTGGTTATCTTTCTTTATCGAGATAGTTACTACGATAACATCATATCTGATAAAGATGTAGTAGAGATTATTGTAAAAAAACATAGAAATGGACGAACGGGAATCATTCCAATGACATGGCTCCCCAAATTCGTGAAATATACTGATTAGGGGATGACATGTATGGCCGTTTTTGAAAATTATAGTAGACATAAAGGATTCTGGTTTATGATTTATCTTATTGTGGGGGCAGAAATTAGTCATAATCCAAAGTTATCGGCTAAATTCAGTAACGGATATGCCGAGGTTATCAAAGAATTCTATCAGGAAGGGGGTGAAAATCATCGGGCAAATGATACGCTCAAAGAAAGAATACCTATGCATTAATTGTGGTTTTAAAGCCATAAAATGGGCGGGATTTTGTAATGGGTGTCAACAAGTAAATACTTTACAAGAGAAGATATTAGTTCCTACAAAGAATGGCTCTTCTGGCACCTTAGACCAAAAACGTTTACGTCTTAGGTCAAAGAAATCTGAGCGCGAAATCGCTAGACAAATGTTAGAAGTGGATGGGCCAGACCCAGCATTTAAAAACATCGCATCTTCGACGGGGCGTATAGGACATATCACAGGAATGCGAGTAGATGCTATCTCAAAAAATTATGTTACGGAGAATAAGAATCGAAAGCTTCCAGTTTGGCTTATAAAGGCATGGATTTTAATAAATCAAAGAGGACAAGATTTCCAAAAGAATATTCTGTTACATATAGAACCACCAAATATGCCAAGAGAAGTCCCTATCAATGGTGGCACTCTTAAGCTCGATACAATGGCTGTGATAACTCAGAATCGTCACGAGGAATTGATTCGTTATGAACGCGCTTTTAAAGACATACAGGAACACTTAAAGATAGATGATTTAGAAAAGATTCGTGAACTATATTGGGAATCCTTGAAGATATAGTGAGGGTATATGCCAAAGAAAAATGACTTGAAAATAGGTTACAAAGTACTTGACTTTGATAAGCCCAATGAAATAGAATGGGAATATCCCTCAATTGGTAACAAGCCCGTTGCCCGCGCTCAAAAGGAGGGAATCAAAATCTGCGAGGATTTTTGGGATGACTTTATCGGACTAGCGCGGGCTTTTTATAAGTTCAGACCGGAAACGGATTTCTACGATATTTTCAATTTTATACGAGAACAAAATGGTGGAACTTCTTATTCTGCGGAATTCTTAGAAATGATAGATGGTGAAGTTGAACGCGAATACCAAAGAGAAATCAAGCGTGGCATCCAGTATTGAGGAGCTTTATAAAGAAGTTAATTTATATTTAGTAGATATAGATATCGTCAATGATGGAGAACATTTGTGGGATAATTACCAAAAGGTAACGTCTGTATTATTGCGACTAACAGAAATCCATAACGACCTATCATTGATGGAAATCATGGGAGAAGCATCCATTGAGATAAAGAAATTCCGAACAATGATTGTTGACCCAACAATAGAACGGTTAACGGAAGTTGCTAGATTTGAGTCACGAAAAATCACCAGCAAAAATATGGAATGGGAGATGGACAGGAAATGAGCACTTATGATTATTGGTCAGCATTGCCAAACACAAATTGGACACTAAAAAAAGCACTAAAAAAAACACCTTGGTTTCATACTAAGCTTCGGGGTACAACTACCACGGCTTTTGCAGAATTGGAAGGGCTTATCGGAACAGGAGAAGCAAAGCTACAGCCGGGGGATAAATTCAATAAGGAAATCGGACAGCAAATAGCTATCGGTAGAGCACTTATTAATCTTGGATTAAAGCATCAGAATAAGTGGCTACTTCGTTCTCTAACAGAAGAACAAGTCAAGGCGCAAAGAGCAGCTAAACATAATCTAGGTAAGCTTAGTGAGGATGTGAGTAAAATTGCCGTTAGACCCATCACGAAGAAAATTACAAAACCTAGCCAACCGAAGCCAGAGAACAATTTTCAACCTAGAGAATCGCGTGGGCGGATTAGGCAGGCAAGGGGTTAAGGGTGTTATTGAGCGACAAGAGGATACCGCCCAAGGTAGACGAGCAGGAACAAGTAAAAGTAAACGAAAGTATCGTCCTAGAGGATTATAGTGCAACAACGTTTTCATAGAGCTTGGGCACCCTCATTTGAAGAAGCTGTTGAAGTTAAAAATATCTTCAAAGCAGAAAATCCAGATGGTGATTATCAAATTAGAAGAAAATCAAATGGATTTAATATCGTGTTAAGATTGCCTTCAAATAAAGCTAAGGACCAACCTAATCCTAATAAACGTCGTAAGCGAAGAAAGCGTAATGTATATCAAGGGAGTTTAAGTGAAAACTGAAATCAAGTATGAAGTTTCTGATGTCAATATAGAGAATAATGCGGCACACAAATTCTTATATAGTCAGCTTGTTATAGCTAATCTTATGTTTGCAATTACAGCGCCTTCGTTTAAGGATGCGTCCAAGGAAAAGCTGGAAGAAGAGATGAAAAAAACGGTAGCATTATTCCTTACACAAATGTCATTAGAAGGATGGGAACTTGTGCGTAAAGAAAGTATTCCACAAGTGATTAGAGATGGAATGAGTATTGATAAGACTTAGTTATAGTTTTTTACATCTGTTTGCTTGCCCATATGCTGCTTTTTTACGTTATGAGGCCCATCTAAAAGGACCGACAACTAAATATTTAGCATTGGGAAGCGCTTTACATACAGCTTTAGAAAAAACATTTCCCGAATGGAATTTAGATTCAGCTAGGAAGCTGTTCTTAAAAGAATTCTCTCGTGTTATTAGTGACGAGAATGTATTCATAACATGGCCCGAAGTTAAAAAATTTGAAGCTGATGGTATTAATATGTTAATCATTTATGATGATTTACTGGACAAAGGAAAGCTTCTATCTCCGCAGGAAGTTGAGAAAGAGTTTGAAATACCTTTTCGAAACAAGGTTGTAATCGTAGGAAAGATTGATTATTTACGAGATGGGATTGTAGGAGATTATAAGTCTGGTAAGAATGAACCTGACCCATGGTTTTTGAGACACAATCTACAATTTACAACGTATGCTTGGGCGCATCAAGAAATCTATGGTACACTTCCTGAGAAATTATATTGGATACATCTTCGTAATGGCAAGTTATTAGAAACTGTGCGCACTCAACAAGATATCGATGAATTAAAACAAATGTTGGATAATGCTTTAGAAATGCAAGAAAGAGACATACGATATCGAATTTATCATGAACAGGTTTGTGGATATTGTGATTATCAAGGGGATATTTGTGACAACAGGGAATTAGAACAATCCCTTGTTACTGCACGAAATGAAAGGCTACAACGTGAGCGACAACTTATTTAACGATATAGAAAGCTTTCTATACCGTAAAAAACCGCAATTATTTACCGATAAAGAGAGTGAAACCATTATTACAGCTTTTGTTACAAAAAGAGGGGAGAAGGGATTTACTGAAGATGAGGTAAATGATATATTTAATTGGTGCTTACAAGCTCGTATAGATGAAGCAATTCTAAATCTTTTATTAAAAGGAATGGTACTTGTTGATTGGAATGGTAAGGAACCTATATGGTCGATATCCCCATTAGGAAAAGAGGCAATCAGTGCATGACATTAAGAGGGATGACAGAGGTTGGGGCCTTCATAATATTTTTTCTCAGATAGAGAATGGACAAATCAATATATCCGAAACGTATCCAAATGTTATCCGAGCATATCATCGTCATAAATATCAAACTGATTATTGGCGGGTATTAAAAGGCTCGATAGAAGTCAGGCTATTTTATCCTGTTGAGTTGATGACTGATGCGATGTACCATTATATCAAAACCCCCCACCTAAAAATGGTCTTAGGTAACCTTGAACAAGAGATTGTTATTCCTGCTGGTGTGTGGCACGGATTTCGGGTGTTAGGAAATGAATCAGCGGTATTATTATACTATGTAACCAACAAGTATAATCCAAATAATCCTGATGAAGAACGTATGGCATGGGATACATTCGGCCCATGGGAAACGGAGTTTAAATGAAAACAGAGACTTGGATAATCGGCTGTCTAACCGCTATTTTTCTTAGCCTGCTTTTGGCAGTTGGTTGGGGACTTCTTGTATCATTTCTGTGGAATGCGACGATACCTTATATCTTTGGGTTGCCTGAAATTACTGTCGTACAAGGAATTTTCCTATCATTACTGTCAAGTATTCTTCTAAAGAGTGGTCGAACATACAGTGAATTGACAGGTAAGAAATGAAATCTTGGAACCTTAATCATCAAAGAAATTTCAAAGTAAAGGTTTGGGAAAATCCTGATGGGATGGACCCACTAGATACGAAAAATGGATGGAAACCCATGCGATTATATGGATGGGAAATAACCGATGCTGGTAAAGATGAAGCTGAGGGGGGATACTGGTTTACATTTAGCACTGATGATGGGCGAAGGTTTGGATTTAGTTTAACAGATGACCAATTATTAGATATTTATACGCATAAGAGAGACTAGATGAAAGTACTGATTACTGGAGCTACTGGATTTATTGGGACTAACTTATTTCAATATTTAGCACGGGAGCAAGATGCAGCAGACCTTTGGCTCTTTGATAAGCGATACGGACAAGATATCCGAAACTATGACCAAATCAGACAAGCCGTTACGAGCATGGATTTGGTCATCCACCTTGCAGCGTCAACGCATGTCGATAATTCGATACCAAATCCGTTACCGTTCTTTTGGAATAACACGGAGGGTACGGTTCAAGTCTTAAGAGCCGTTCAAGACGAAGGCTGTAAGATGATTTATATCTCATCAAGTGAAGTATATGGTTCTCTTGCAGATGGTTATGCTGATAGTCATACGGAAATTGTTGGACCAAATTATGAAAGATTTTTTGGTCAAGCAGAGGACCACCCATTAAATCCACAATCACCATATGCGGCTGCAAAGACCGCAGGAGATAGAGCCTGTTATGCATGGTGGCAAACTTACAATACAGACGTGGTTATTGTTCGTCCATTTAATCAGTATGGCCCATATCAGGCAGCAGAAAAAGCAATCCCTTTCTTCATTGACTGTGCTATTAATGGAAAACCCTTACCCGTGTATGGTCACGGTGAAGCAAGCCGAGACTGGCTTTATGTTCAGGATACAGTTAGTGGAATATGGGCTGCAAGAAACGCCCCCTCTGGCGAGGTATACAATCTTGCGACAGGTAAAGATTACACCTTGGTTGAGCTTACCAACATTATCCGAGATGTATTGGATGTCAAAGGGTATACCGTTCATGTGACCGAGACAGCCGACCGTCCGGGGCACGTCCAGAGGCTCCTTGGCGATGCTAGGAAGGCTGAGAGGGACCTTGGATGGCGGGCGCAGACAAGTCTGCCAGAAGGCATCCTAAAGACCGCAGAATGGCTTATATCGAACGGAAAGATTATGTCACCTTTTAGCGTAGAGTTGAGAAATGCTACGCCTTCTTGGAAATAACAAATGATTCCAGTATATAGTCAAAACAATGATGATTGTTTTACGGCTTGTATTGCATCTATTACAGGAATTCCGTATAAAGAGATACCAATTAAGCCTCCTAAATTTACATATACATTAAACTTACTTACAAAAGAAAGAATTATCGGGGATGATGAAGGGCACTTAAAATGGTGGGAAGAATGGCTTTACTCCAAAGGTTGGAAAGTTAACCTATTTTCGAAACCTATTGAAGAAGAATGCATTATTTGCTTGGTGCCGCTCTCTTATCCCTATCAACTTAGGTCTATAGAGGTTTTTGCAATAAGTCATGCCGTTATTTCCCGTAATCATAAAACTATTCATGACCCCACCCCTTCTCATCAACTACCTTACGAGTATAAGTCTAAAACTAGATATAAGATGTTTTGGATGACTTTTAAATTTTTTGAAATAAAATGTTAGTAACTGATAAAATCGAGGTAGTGATTGAAACGAAAAAACTGTTACCTTATTTTTCTATCGCGTTAGAAACAGCCAAAACTTCTCCTTGCACACGTAGGAAATATGGGGCAGTCATAGCATCATTATCTAATGATGTGTTCTATACAGCCGCAGCGAATTATGGTATTAGTAAATGCTGTCAAGGAAATGTGTGCGCAAGAGATAGGTTAGGTATACAGCACGGACAACGTGTGGAAGTTGGTGGGGAAATTCATGCTG
>Ga0209324_10001045_pt1 | contig 19121 bp, 20 predicted proteins | sample Rifsed19ft3_FD_184015 | JGI IMG/M metagenome (GOLD analysis project Ga0209324, IMG submission 184015) | Soil microbial communities from Rifle, Colorado, USA - sediment 19ft 3 (version 2) | ecosystem: Environmental > Terrestrial > Deep subsurface > Rock core/Sediment | place: Rifle, Colorado...
TCCCCTTGCCTATGTGTTCATGTCTATCCTTCTTTTCGCCAAGCCCAACCTTTGAGTCGTTTCCATGTATGAGTTTTAATCTATCTAACCCTACAATATGAGTAAATTCATCTAGGATTTTTATTACCGCCTCCTCTGTCCTAACATCGTAACCAGAAGCTAAGAGATGTGCTGTGTCAAGACATATTCCGAGGTCAGGGTGGTCAACCATCTCAAGAATCTCAGCAAGCTTTTCAAGTTTATCACCTAGAGTGGCTCCCTGTCCTGCAGAGTTTTCTATCAAGAGCTTCGTTGAATGTGAATCAGAGTCCGAGATTTCCTTGAGGCCATCAATAACCTTTTTTAGCCCTTCTGATTCTCCTAGTTCCTTTGCACTTCCTAGATGAGTTACAACGTATTTTGCTCCGATAAGGCTACCTCTTTGTATCTCTTCCTTTATGATTGAGACTGAGGAATCCCTTATTCCTTCATTTTGTGAAGCAAGGTTTATGTAATAGGGTGTGTGAATGTAATAATGTGTGAAGTTATATTTGGAACATTCCTTTAGAAAATCCTCAACTGTAATTTTATCTGGTCTGGGTGATTTACCACCCTGAGGGGACCTTGAAAAAATCTGAAAACACTCGCAGCCTAGTTTATAAGCACGAGATGGGGCATTAGCAATCCCTCCTGCAATAGAGACGTGAGCGCCAAATTTCATTTGCTAAGTATAATTGATTAGGATATTTTATACCATTTCTTCAAGTTTATACCGAATTAGAACCCGAAATGCTATTAAAGGGTTTTTAGAAAATCAATGAGATTAATTAGAAGTCATCTGATAAGGAAAAGTAAGTCCTGTGTAAATTTTTACGTTATTTGAAAAACTTTTGCATCCAACGTCACCTTGAGCACTCTTAGGTTTTTAAATACCGTCTTTACAAATTTTTTCACCTTCTGGATAATCGCTTTTTCCATAATTACCTATTTTTATCCAAAACAGTTTGCAAAGCTTGCCTATCTAATAACTCCTGCGTTAGGAGTAATAATGTTCGGAATGGGAATTACACTCCGTGGTGAGGATTTCAAGAGAATATTTCAAAGACCACAGGATGTGTTGGTAGGTTTTTGTGCGCAGTATGGAGTGATGCCATTTACGGGGTTCGCGCTCGCGAAGATACTAGGGCTTACACCCCTTCTTGCTGCAGGGGTTGTCCTTGTAGGTTCGTGTCCTGGTGGAACTGCTTCAAATGTCATTACTTATCTTGCAAGAGGAGATGTCGCTCTCTCTGTCACTATGACCTCGGTTTCTACTATTTTTTCTCCGATATTCACTCCACTTTTTACGTATCTCTTTGCAGGACAATGGATTTCTGTCCCCGTTTTAAAGTTATTTATTTCTACGGTTGAGATTATTCTACTTCCTGTAGTACTCGGTCTTGGAATAAGAGGTTTATTCAAGGAAAAGGTTGATAATGCGGCTCAAGTCCTTCCTCTGGTTTCTTCACTTACAATTATATTTATTGTTGGAGTAATAGTAGCAGCAAATGCAGAATCTCTTCGAGGAATTGGTCTAAAAACAGGAATAGCTGTTGTACTTCATAACACAATAGGGCTTTTTCTTGGTTTTTATATTGCAAGGTTGTTTAGGATGGATATCTCAAAGGCTCGTGCTGTATCAATTGAGGTTGGAATGCAAAACTCTGGGCTTGGTGTAGCGCTTGCAAGAACCCACTTTGGGGCACTTGCTGCACTTCCATCTGCGATGTTTAGCGTATGGCATAACATCTCCGGATCTGCACTAGCTTGGTGGTGGCGAAGAAAGGATACTAATAATTTAGCCACGAATTGACACGAATGAAATCACAAATTCCAAATCCCAAACAAATCAAAATGAAACGAGGCTAGAATGAATCTTGTATTTATTCTTGATTTAGAATTTGTTTGGAATTTGATACTTGGAAATTAAGATTTGTTTGATATTTAGTGCTTGAGATTTTTAGTTTGTTTTGTATATGGTCATTGGAGCCTGTTCATTTGTGGCTAAATAGTTACAAACGGCAAATAAAAAATGAGTGACTTACTAAACTGAAGATAAAAATCAAGATAAAAACAATGAAATATCCACTAAGGGGCTATATTTTTTTAGTAGGGACTGCTTTTTTTACAGCTTTGTCTTATGTATTTGGAAAAGCTGTAAATAAGGATTTAAATCCAGAGACAGTTATATTTTTTTGGTTTTTTGGGGCGTTTTTCTTTTCGATATTCGCCGTAATGCTCATCCCTTCACAGAGAACAGAGCTTCGATATTTGAGAAATTACGTAACTATATTTGTCTTGAGCTCTATAGTTACTGCCATTGGAGCAGCGCTCTGGATTTTTTCTCTAAGAACAATAGGGCCTCCGCTTACGTCATTTCTCATGAAATCCCAGACCCTTTTCTCTTTGTTACTAGGGATTATGTTCCTGGGTGAAAGATTAAATAAAGGAGAAACAATAGGGATAATGCTTACTATTGCGGGTGGTGTCATTGTAGCCTATCAAGAAGAGGGCTACCTGATTCTTGGTACGTTCATGGCTCTACTTTCAGCTTTTTTCTATTCTCTATTATCTTTTCTTGTAAAAAAGTTTGCACAGGATTTAAATATGCTCACTGTAGCCAATTTAAGAGCCCTAGGAGTAGCAATCGTAGTTTTCGTATATCTAATAATTACAGAAAGGTTTCAGGCGCCGGGGTTAAGGGATTTAGTATTTATGGCTTTTGGTGGACTCACAGGTGCCTATATTGCAAAAGCAAGTCAGTTCCAGTCAATCAAGCTTCTCGACGTTTCCCACTCAACTGCTGTGATGCCTCTTGAATCCCTTTTTGTTGTTCTTTTTTCTTATTTCATTTTTCAGGACCTACCCTCCGTTATAAAGCTTATAGGTGGAGCAGGGATTATAATTGGCGTCGTATTCCTGGTTATTTTCCGAGGAGAAAGGGCTGATCTGGAAGTAAGTGAGGATTGATAACTCATGTCACACACTTGTTACACACACTCACACACTCAAGGATGACAAGTGAAGGTTACGAATACATAACATGCGTAACGTGAGTTAATAACATTGGTTTTAAACTCATTACTTTATATCAGTCCTCAATTTCTTTTTCATCTCATGTCTATCAAGTGCTAAGTCTATTAGCCGTGTTACAAGTTCTGGATATTTTATTCCGCTTACTTCCCAGAGTTTTGGATACATACTTATCTGCGTAAAACCGGGGATTGTGTTTATCTCACTTACAAATATCTCGTCTGTTGTCTTTTCCATCAAGAAATCCACCCTTCCCATCCCTTCGCAGTCTAACGCTTTAAAAGCTCTAATGGCATATTCCTGAAACTTCTCTACTAATCCTTCTTCAATGTTTGCTGGAGCAATGAGCGCTGTTCCATCTTCGATATACTTTGCTATGTAATCATAGAACTCTCTGTGTGGGATAATTTCTCCAGGAAGGGATGCAATCGGGTTTTCATTTCCGAGGACGCTTACCTCAATCTCTCTTGGGTTTAATACAGCCTTTTCGACCATGATTCTATGTGAAAAGGTACAGGCAAAATCTATAGCTTTTTCTAAGCCATCTTCTAATTTAACCTTTGTTATACTGACGCTTGAACCAAGATTTGCAGATTTTACAAAGCAGGGTATTCCAATCTCACTTAATACATTTTTCGCTATTATTTCTCTATTTAATCTCCACTCATGACTGTAGAATCCAGTGAATTTTACTACTGGTAGCTTAGCTTCCCTAAATATTGTCTTCATGGCGATTTTGTCCATGCCCATTGAAGAGCCAAGGACCGAAGCGCCGACAAAGGGAATTCCCATAAGCTCAAAGAGTCCCTGCACAGTTCCGTCTTCCCCATATGTCCCATGAAGAACGGGAAAGAGAACGTCAACCCTGTGCTCTCCTTCAACCTTGTTCAAGCCGAGCTCGTAAAATACGGGTTTCTCGGGATTTAAAGACGGAGAAAGAAAGGAGTTAGTGAATATTTTCAATTCCCCATCCTTTATCCACCTATCAATAGACGCTTTCCGCCACGTTCCGTTTTTTTCAATGAATATGGGAAAGACTTGGTATTTGTCTGGGTTTAAGTTTCTTATAATTGACTTTGCTGAGAGCAGTGATACTTCATGCTCTACCGACCTTCCTCCAAAAATAACTCCGACTGTAATTTTCGACAATTATTTTTTCTCCAATGAATTATTTGCTAATGGGTTACCCAAATGCAGTTGGGTTGTCAAGAAAATATAGGGGATTTTTATTGAAGTAGGTATATCTTTGGTGAAAGAATAGCAATAGGAAGGTATTAAGGTATTATGGATAAAATAATGTTAATAAGACAAGAAGGCTACAGAGCGGTCTAGAAGGAGGTGACGATATGATAAGCACCTATACAGCGAAATATATAAAAATAAAATCTGGCTATATGGGGCAGTTGGTAGAGTGGCCGGAGGTAATAACGGAGGGAAAAACTTTAGAAGAGTGTAGGCAAATGCTTCAGGATGCTCTGCGTGAAATGATAATAGCTTACAGACAGCAAAATAAAGAAATCCCAATTGGGAGAGCTCTCTTGGAGCAAATACCTATCGAGGTATAGAATGTCGGTAAAACGCCGTGACTTAATCGAGTATTTTGAGGAAAACGGGTTTTATCTATTACGCGAAGGTAAGAAACATTCCATTCCATTTACACAAATAACGAAAAAAACTACCCCAATCAAAAGCGAGGTCTAATACCATTTCCATTTGATAACTGTTCGAATAATGTAGGCACAGACTTGTCTGTGCTATTTTTGGGCACGAACAAGGTCGTGCCTACGTCGAAGGGCGATTTGTGCTCATTTGGCCTGAAATAGGCATCCTTCGACATACTCTGGATTAGCTGATAATTATCCGCTGAACATCTCAGGTATTGAAAGACCTATAGTGGGAGATAGCACAGTCTTCAGTCGGAATTGGTATGAATCTTTTATAGATATTGTAATTAAATATAATGTCCGCCGTTCATTCTAAGTGTAATTCCCGTAATCCAGCTTGCAGCAGGGGAGCATAGGAATAGAACAGCAAGTGCAATCTCTTCGGGTGTCCCAAATCTTCCCAATGGAATTTGTGCTACTATTTGTTTTCTTATATCTTCAGGTACGGTGCCTAGCATATCGGTTTCTATAAATCCAGGAGCAATTGCGTTTACACGTATATTATTCCCTGCAAGTTCCCTTGCCATTGTCTTTGTAAAACCAATTATTCCGGCTTTAGTTGATGCATAATTAACCTGACCAACATTACCCATCTCTCCTATGATTGAAGAAACAGAAACAATCACGCCGCTATTTTGAGCAATCATAGGCTCAATCACAGCCTTAGTACAATTAAATAAGCTTGAGAGGTTGGTTTGGATGACCTCATTCCACTGCTCTGGTGTCATACGCCTGAGTGTCCTATCTCTGTTTACTCCGGCGTTGTTTATCAAGATATCTACCTTACCAAAATGATTAATGACTGCTTTGCCAAGATTCTGAGCCTGCTCGAACTTACTCACATCAGCACGCACTGTCACACACTTTCTCCCCATGGCTTCGATTTGTCTCTTTACATCATCTGCCTGTTTATCGCTTCTCGCGTAGTTAAGCAGAATATCGGCGCCTGCTTCAGCAAAAGCAAGACATATTGCTCTACCGATGCCCCTTGAGCCCCCCGTGACAAGGGCAACCTTGCCGCTTAGGTCATATAGATCCTTTATCATATCAGCACCTCCTAGAGATTATGAGTTATTATTCAGGTAGTAAGGATTTATAGATTTAACTTTTTTTAATTATTTGTCAAATCAGGTTAGAAATTTGGCTGTTCAGCCACAAAGCCTGCGCCGAGCTCTGCCGATGTGACACTAAGACACGAAGATAGGATTTGGAATTCTTTCTTCCGGTTCTTGAATCTACTTTAAAACTCATATTCCTAACTTTGTGCCTTAGTGGTTGGCTGAAAACTTTGCAAATATTTATTTCTTAAGGTAGAATGCCACAAGGTAAAAAATTAAGGAGGCTAACGGCAATGCAGAAAGTTGTAATTTGCGAACCACTAAGAACAGCTATTGGTACATTTGGTGGAGTCCTGAAGGATTTTCCTGCTCCAACTCTGGGTTCTACCGTTGTAAAAGAGATTTTAAACCGTACAGGCATTGATCCCAAGGTAATTGATGATTGTATCATGGGAAACATTCTCTCAGCAGGACAGGGGATGAACCCTTCAAGACAGGTTTCTCTTAATGCAGGTCTTAATGTACAAACTCCTGCCATTACAATAAACAGGGTTTGTGGATCGGGCCTTCAGTCAGTTGTTTTTGCTGCACAGGCAATTAAGGCAGAGGATGCAGAGGTAGTAGTTGCTGGGGGTATAGAGAACATGAGTGCCGCCCCATTTTATCTTCAGAAGGCGCGATACGGTTATAGGATGGCGATGCCAAAGGATGAGATAGTAGACGGTATGGTCTACGATGGATTGTGGGACATATTCAATAACTACCACATGGGCGTAACAGCAGAAAACCTAGCTGAGGTGTACAACATCACGAGGAAAGAACAGGATGAATTTGCTTATAAAAGTCAGATGAAGACAAAGGCTGCTATGGAGTCAGGAAAGTTTAAGGATGAAATAGTTCCGGTATTGGTGCCTCAGAGAAGGGGGGACCCCATTCCATTTGAAAAGGACGAACACCCCAGGGCGGATACAACATTAGAGAGCCTCGCTGGCTTGCGCCCCGTGTTTAAAGTAGGTGGAACTGTCACTGCAGGGAACGCTTCCGGAATAAACGATGGCGCTGCGGCTATGATTGTTACAACACCGGAGAAGGCAAAAGCGCTTGGACTAAAGCCCTTGGGTTCAGTAGTGGCGTACGCAGTTGCAGGAGTAGAGCCTTCCGTAATGGGAATCGGACCAGTTCCTGCTATTCAAAAGGTATTGCATAAGGCTGGACTTTCTTTAGATGATATTGACCTCTTTGAGCTAAACGAGGCGTTTGCAGTTCAGTCCTTGTCTGTGCTTAGAGATCTGCCAATTCCTGATGAGAAAATAAATGTGAACGGTGGTGCTATTGCGCTTGGACATCCAATTGGAGCATCTGGTGCTGTTCTCGTGGTAAAGTTACTTCATGAGATGAAAAGAAGAAAAGCAGCTAAAAAAGGCCTTGTTTCTCTCTGCATTGGCGGCGGTATGGGAATAGCGATGATTCTTGAAAAGGCTTAAAATCTGTTTTGAAATCAGCAAAAGGTCTTACCAAGAACCGATAGCTGATGCTAGTAGACTGTTAATTTATTATTGCTAGGAGTTAGTTAAACAAACACGCCCTTCGACAAGGGCGAACGGTACTTGAACTAAGCCGTAGGTGGTGAGCTTGTCGAACCATGAACGGCGAATCTACTAAAATCCTAATTGATAGAAATTTATGTAACTATGTAGTAAATTGCTACTTCGTGGTCATTTGTGGTTAATTGGTCTTTAGTAAGTCTGCGGCTTTGATGCTAACCATTTGGGTTTAAAAATGAAAAGAGTCTCTGTTATAGGAATAGGAAATACAAGGTATGGAGTAATTAAGGACCGAAGTTTTCTCGATCTTGCGGTAGAAGCAGGGAAGAAAGCTATGGCGGATGCAGGTATAACAACTGATGAGGTTGAGGCCTTTTATCTCGGTAATTACGCAGGAAGCGATTTTATAAACCAGAACCACCTTGCTCCTTATGTTGGCGCAGCTTTGAGACTGAGACGCGATATTCCTTGTACACATATTGAAAACGCCTGTGCTTCAGGAGGCTCGGCAGTGAGGGAAGGGATTCTTGCGATTGGTTCGGGAACTGCTGGTAAGGTGCTAGTTATTGGAATCGAAAAGATGAACACCGTTCCTACACCAAAGGTTACGGAGTTTCTTGCTAAAGCCGGAGACTGGGAGCATGAGGTAAAGGTGGGCTACACATTTCCAAGTGCTTTTGCGATGATGGCAAGAAGGCACATGCATCAATACGGAACCACAAGAGAGCACCTTGCTGCTGTAACTGTAAAAAATCATACAAATGCACTTAAGAATCCTGACGCACAAATGCAAAAGCTGGTAAGCATGGAGCAGATTTTAAATGACAACAGGGTTGTTGCCGACCCTCTACGTCTCTATGATTGCTCACTTATAACAGATGGGGCATCGGCAGTTATTTTAGCTGACAAAGGTACTGCTCGAAATCTTTCTAGAAAACCAGTTGACATAATTGGGTTTGCTCAGGCAAATGATTCCTTTGCACTTTACCAGAAGGACGATTTAACAAGATTTGATGCAACTGTTGAAGCAGCAAACATGGCTTTTCAAATGGCTGGTGTAAAGCGTGAGGATGTAGATGTGGCTGAAGTTCACGACTGCTTTACGATTGCCGAGATAATTGCAATCGAGGACCTTGGATTTGTTCCAAAAGGTGAAGGGGGGCCTGCTACGCTTGATGGATTAACATCGCTCAACGGGAAATTCGCGGTAAATCCAAGCGGTGGGCTTAAAGCTAAGGGTCATCCTGTGGGAGCAACAGGAGTAGGTCAGATTGTTGAAATTGTGGAGCAACTGCGAGGGGAGGCTGGAGACAGACAGGTAAAGGACGCCGAGATTGGTCTTACTCATAATCTCGGTGGCTCCGGCGCAACATGCGTTGTTCACATCTTGGCAAGGTGTTAAGGATGATGAACATAAGAGTTCTTAAGTGTTCTTCCTGTGGAAAGATTAGTTCTATTCCTGCTTATTTCTGCAAATCTTGTAAATCTGAGAAATTAGAAGAGACTGAAGTTCCCGGAAAGGGAATACTTTATACATATTCGACAGTACATGTTCCACTTGCGAGCCATGAAAAGGAGGCTCCTTATACTGTGGCGATTGTTGAGCTTGAAGGTGGATGCAAGATTACAGGGCGAATCCTAGAAACTTCTCCAGATAAACTTTATGTTGGGGTTCCTGTAGAGGTTTCAGAGATTAAAGACGGAGTGTATCTTTTTAAACTCAGTAATTGAAAAGCCTGCTCCAACTTGTAGCGCGATAGTAATTATATCGAAAAACTTTCCACCAAATTATAAGATCGAGCCCTTGCTCTAATCATTTGAAAGAAAAATCGCTTTGAATTTTTCTGGAACGTGGGCTACCTCTCTTTCACTATAATCAAAAAACACAATTCCTGTTTTAACTCTAGCAACTTCTCTTCCTGATTCTTTTTCTGTGATTTTATAAATAAAGTCACAACCGTATTTACTAAACTCGATTGCTGCAACTTCGATTTTCATAGTCTCGCCGTAAAAGGCCTCAGACTTATAGACTATAACAACGTCAGAAATGATTAACCCTGAACCATCAATATCCATTTCCGTAAAACCATATTTGTTAAGCAGCCTCACGCGGGCTTCATGAGTTAAAGATAGAACAGAATCATGCCCAAGGTGACCGCCATAGTTTATATCACTTACACGTAAAGGAATTTCAGTAGAAAAATCAAATCTATCCGGTAAATCCAGGTGAACTCTTGCCATCTTAATGAATTCGTTTCAATTTTTATATATTCAATTTTCGCAATCTACAAACTTAGGAATATGCGTTTAGAAGTTGCAAAATTATAACCAAGTTAGAAAGCATAACAAGGAAATATCTCTAATTGACATTTATTTATGCACATTGCTAAATTATTATTATAGTTATTTACAAAACTATAGGGAGGGAATAGAGAGCCATGAAGGTTGAGAGAATGAGCATGACCTCTTTGAGAGCATTTTTTGGGAAGCTAGTAAGAATGAGTTTTTATGATCTCGGTAAGGATAAGGACACTCAGGTTGCATCATACTTGACGGATGTTCTAGCGGATTTTGTTAATACAGAGAAGCTTTATAAGATTAGAGGATCGGAGGGTAGAAAAGTGGAAACGCTTGTCGAGATGATAGTTGATACTCAAAGTCTTTCTCAAAAAACTTCCGGGTTGGAAAGAGAGATGAGAAAATATATAGTGATTTCACTTTATTTATGACCGGCATTTTTAGAGATTATGTGATTAGAGGCTCTTATCTCCACTATTACATAAACGAGGGTACAAGGTCTTATTCCTTAGTATCTAAGTTTGACCTTCAAACGGGAAAAGGAAATCCAAGAATGTTTACTAGATTATCAAACGAGTTTGAATTCTATTCTGGTGCGCTCGACTATATGAGAAAGGTTTATTTCCACGCAGATACATCAGGAGACCCATTTTCTGATTTTGTATCTCAGATTCCAAGATGGATAAAGCACTGATGCAGGTTTCCTTTCTATCCTCGAAAATACGGCAGAATTTCTTTTGATAAGACCCTAAACGATTTTTTGCGGTCGGGACTAAAGTCTCGTAGGATGAAATGATTGACTCCTGACCGAATGTATTCTTCTATTTTGTTTATCACATCCTTTTTAGAGCCTGTAATTACGAAGTCAAGTACGATCTCCCTCGAATAATACCTCGCTCCCATCTCTCTGAATCTTCTAAGCATATCTGCATCATTTGGCATAATCTTTGTATACTGAAGGTCTTTGTATTCATCGGCAATTTCTACATCGTATCCTGCCTCATGAAGTAACTCGGGCCAGATAAGGGCGTGTTTTATTGGCTCTAGTGTTTTATAGGCTTCGTCTTGATTTTGAGCAATTGATACGAATATGTAAATGCATTTTTCTATCTGGTCTATAGTTTTCTGTGTGGCTCTTGCTTCTTCTACGGCTTTTGATTTCTCGGCGAATAGCCTAGGCGGCATAGCATTTGTAACCCATCCATCTCCATGCTGACCTGCAACACTGAGTGCTCTCTTTGCAGTCGCAGCTATATATATAGGAACGCCGTTTTCTTGTACGGGTTTTATTCTCAGTTCAGCTTGAGATAGTTTGTATATTTCTCCATTGAAGTCTACTGGCTCTCCTTTCCAAAGAGCGCGCATGATCTTAACGGATTCTACAACGCGCTTTAATGGTTTATCCCATCTTATTCCATAAGGATCAAGATTCATTTTTTCTCCGTATCCGACACAGACAAAAATTCTTCCGCTTGAGATATGATCAACGGTTGCAAGACGATGGGCAAATATTGCAGGATGAATTCTGTGGGCATCGCCAATAGTTCCCATCACTATCTTTTTTGTTTTTATAGATGCGGCTGTAATGACAGACCATACTTCTGGTGTCAATGTTTTAGCCATAAATACGACGTGGTCAGGAAACCAGACTGTATCAAAGCCTCCTCTTTCATAGAGCTTTGTGTAGTTAATTAAGTTAGATATTGATTCTCCAGGCACAGGACCTGCGATTCCAAATTTTAGCTTTTTTTCCATGTTTGATGCTCCTTATTTCTTTAGCTTAATCCTATTATACAACACCCTATGATTAAGCTGCTAAATAAATATTGCTTATTTTTTAAAGAAGTATTTATGTGTGTAATCACCTTATAGAAATTGTGCATTTATGATAATAGCGAATTTCTTTTCCTCGATAAATGAATATCAATGACTTATGTCTTAGATGAATCTCATAAATCTCCTAAATATTATGTCTTGATTTTTTTCTACTATGGAGTTATTATTCTACCCCGATTTTAGAATTCATGTGGAGAAGGCGAAGTGGTGGAGGTAGCAAAATGGAAAAGTTAGAGAAGGAACACCTTAGCAAGCATGTTGACATCGAGTCCAAGAGGTTTTTTTTCGACGTGAAGGAAAACCACAAGGGAAAATACTTGAGAATCACAGAGCTGAGCGGGGGGAGATCCTGCATAGTAATACCACTTGGCGGGATAAAGCTTTTCAGGGAAAGACTCGGGGAGATAATAGAAGAGGCCGAAAAGTTACTTATTGTTGAAGAAGAGTTCTGAAATTTAATCTTTTCGGGAAACCTAAAGAAAGTCCTAGCTGTCGTTTGCGAGGACCACTTCGACAAAGCTCAGTACAGGCTTCACGACGAAACGATCTGATTGAGATTCCTCACTGCTCCTTTGTCCTTGCTCAGGACATGCCCTTCGGCGAGCTCAGGACATGGTTCGGAATGACACTCCGTGTCAGATTGCTTTGCAGAGTTTACACTGAGTTTATCGAAGTGATCACAATGACACGAGACACCCTGTAGCACGCTACGAGAATTATCAAGTTCAATATAAAATATTGGGGCGGTTAACTCAGCGGTAGAGTGCCATCCTCACACGGTGGAAGTCACTGGTTCAAATCCAGTACCGCCCACCACTGAGCTGTGTATCGTATTTAGTGAATCGTGATTCGATACACGAGCTACAATTCACGAACCACGACTTTGAAGAAATGGCGTTCTTACAACCGTTGCTGATTTGCTTTTGCTGTTTATCCTTACTATAGCCTTAGTCTCAGGATCTTTAAATTCCCTTCTTATGTATCCAAGGGCTATTACCTTATTAAGTACTGGAGAAAATACACTACTTGTTATATGACCGATTTCGCGTTCACCGTGAAAAATTTTATCACCCTTTGAAGGCAAGTTTTCGCCTTCAATTTCTAATCCAACAAGACACCAATTTACATGACCTCTCCATTTGATACGCGCAATTACTTCTTGTCCCACGTAGCATCCTTTCTCAAAACTTATTGCATCGAGGAGTCCTGCCTCAAGCGGGATTGTGTCTTCATCCATATCTACGCCATATTTGGGAACGCCTGCTTCAATTCTTATGGTCTCCATTGTCTCAAGACCAACAGGTTTTAATTCAAGGTCTCTACCATTTCCAATTAGAGATTCCCAAAGAAGCTTAACTCCATCAGGTTGGATGAAAAAATCATATCCCTCTTCCCCTGTTCGATTTACTCTTGTTATCATAACCTCAGTGCTGACAATCTCTCTTTTAAGAAATTCATATTCCTTTAGTTCTGGGATTTCTTTACCCAAGTATTTTTCAAGAAGCCTTTTGGAATTAGGACCTTGAATAGAGAGTAAACAGTAAGTATCAGTTAGGTCTTCAATATTCGCTTTGTAGGATAGTCTATATTTAAGTAAGAGTTCCCTGACTTTTTCATTAAGACCCGGCTCTAGCTCGAGTAGTACTGATTCTTTCTCCCGATATATCCTCATATCTGCGACCATTTTTCCCTTTACTGTAAGTAGGGTTGCGTATAGGCCTTTTCCTTCTTCTAATTTCATAACATCATTAGTCACCATGCCCTGTAGGAATTTTAAATGTTCCTTTCCACTTATACGCAACTTCCCTCGATGCGAAAGATCAATAAGGCCAACACCTTTTCTTACAGCGAGATATTCCTCTAAAGGGTTATTGTAACTTTTAGGCATTAAAAAACCTGAAAAGTCATCAAAAATAGCACCTAGCAAAGAATGAACATCATAAAGCAAGGTTTTTTTCATCTTAACTTTCCAAAAATCGTTTTAGGGTACAATGATGTTAGTTCCCAATTTTCTAAACTAATAATTATTTCAATTTAATATTTATGATACGCAAATCGAAATAACTATAACAAACTATCCTATAAAAAATAAATTGAGTTTTTTGATAATACCAATGATAATATATTATGCATTAGATTTAATCCCTTAAAAGGAAGCAATATGATGACTTTTAAATTCATATCTTTTTTTCTTGCTCTAGTTTTCTTATGTTTTTCAAGTAGTGTTAGAGCGGGATGGATAATTGAACAGGTTATTTACAGCGTAGCAACTTCTTCCAAGGAATCTTCGAAGCAAAAGATCAAATCCAAGTTTTATTTTTCAAAAAACAGGGTTAAATCCCTTCAGGGAAACTCAGAGATAATCATAAACTATAATAGCAATCAGATATTCATTGTTGATTCCGGTAGAAAGCTTTACTGGGGTAGCACAATTGATGAGTATATAAGTGAGATAGCGAGGTCCGTTGCTCAGTCAAGAAAGAAATTGGAAGAATCTCTAAAAAACATGCCGCCAGAGCAGAGAAAAGCTATTGAGGAGGAGATGAAAAAACAGGGACTACGACTTCCCGGGGAGGCTAAGCAGTCGGACATGAAAGTACAGGTGAGAATTGAAAAGACCCCCGATAAACAAACTATGGCAGGATATAATGCTACCATGTATAAGATTTATACCGATGGGGCTGTTTATCAAGAGATTTGGGTTTCAGATGATATGAGTGTATATAAAGATATTGATATGAATAAGATGAACGACTTCCAAAATAGAGTTAACGAAACTCTGAGTTCACTGTACACAAGTAGTGGTGGAGGCTTAGAATCTAGCTTGGAATATCAAAAGTTATTAGAAAAGGGATATCCTCTAAAAACAGTTCAAGTTGTCGGGCAGAATAAAGGAATTATAGAGGTAGTTAATGCTAAGGAAACAGAAATCGGGAATAGCGAGTTTGAGGTAATGAAGGGTTTTAGAAAGACAACTCTAGAAGAAGTAATGAAAACAAATGTAGGCAAGGAAACAAGATGATGATTGAGTTATGTGTTGATATTATATATTGAATCTATTTTTGTATTCACGCGTCATAAATAATTAAGGTGATCAATTTCTCTAATTTAAGGATTGATTGATTCTACGACATGAATATTACCTTATCGAATGTTATATAAATTAAAAATAATATGGAAAATTTGAAAGATGAGTAATTTAGAAGAGTTGAAGCAAAGATACAAAGTAGTTATCATCGGTTCAGGACCCGCTGGTTTCACTGCGGCATTATACGCTGCAAGAGCAAACCTCGAACCGATTGTCTTTGAAGGAACACAAGCAGGGGGTCAGCTTACGTTAACAACCGCTGTTGAAAACTACCCAGGCTTTCCAGATGGAATTATGGGGCCTGACCTAATGGATTATATGAGAAAGCAAGCAGAAAGATTCGGCGCAAAGTGTGTATTTGCAGAAGTAACCTCTGTAGACCTTTCAAAAAGGCCATTCAAGATAGTAGCAGGAGAGACGGTTTTACAGGCAGATACATTAATAATCGCTTCTGGAGCATCTGCTAAGCTCCTTGGTATTAATTCGGAAAGAAGACTACTTGGACATGGTGTTTCAACTTGTGCTACATGTGATGGCTTTTTCTTCAAAGATCAGGAAGTTGTTGTAGTTGGAGGTGGCGATACAGCGGTAGAGGAGGCAGTATTTCTTACAAAGTATGCTACTAAGGTAACCGTCATTCATCGAAGGGATAGGTTAAGAGCGTCAAAGATTTTGCAAGAGAGGGCATTTAAAAATAAAAAGATAGAATTTATTTGGGATTCTGTTGTTGAGGAAATAATAGGGGATAAGGAAAAAGGCGTAACTGGAGTAAAAATAAGGAATGTAGTTACAGGAGAGATAAGCGAAAAAGCATGTCAAGGAGTATTTGTTGCAATTGGTCACACTCCTAACACAAAGCTCTTTAAGGGACAACTCGAGATGGATGAAAAGGGATATATTATTACGAAAAATGGAACAACAGAGATAAGTGTTCCTGGAGTGTTTGCAGCAGGTGATGTTCAAGACCATAGGTATCGGCAGGCTATAACAGCGGCTGGCACAGGATGCATGGCTGCTATGGATGCAGAAAAGTTCATTGAAGAACACGGGGAATAGCTAGTAGAAAGGTTTCTGCCAGTTTGAATAACCATTAATCGTTCCTGCTGCCTCAAGGTTAATACTTCCATCAGTGTTTCTACCTCCTTGTGGATAATTCCTGATAAATTCAGAAATTATCCCAAAAACCCATGGGGTGACATTATCATTTTGCAACAACAAGCAACTACATATTTCTTGACAACATAAGCATTTCATGATTATAATTTTAAATTCATTTTTGATATGTAGGAGAAACTGTAATATATGCCTACAATTGGGCAACTGGTAAAAGAGGGGAGAGAGCAGTTAACGAAGAAAAGTAAGGCTCCAGCTCTACAGAGCTGTCCTCAAAAAAGGGGTGTATGCATCAGAGTGTATACTACCACTCCCAAAAAACCGAACTCGGCTCTTAGAAAGGTTGCCCGTATAAGGCTTACAAATGGTATGGAGATAACTGGTTATATCCCTGGTGAAGGACATTCACTTCAGGAACATTCGGTAGTTCTTGTAAGGGGTGGTAGGGTAAAAGACCTTCCTGGCGTAAGATACCATATTATAAGGGGCTCATTGGATGCCACGGGCGTGCAGAATAGAAGAAAAAGCCGCTCTAAATACGGTGCCAAGAGACCCAAGTAATTAAGTAAAAAACCACGATGTCAAGAAAAGGTTCAGTTTCTAAGAGACGGATTTCTACGGATCCTAAGTACGGAGATTTGATGGTAGCAAAGTTTATAAATTCCCTTATGTACGATGGAAAGAAGAGTATAGCTGAAAACATTTTCTATAAAGCTGTCGAAACGGTTGGTAAAAAAATGGAAAAGGATCCCCTAGAGGTTTTTCATACAGCGATGGAAAACATAAAGCCGGTTATTGAGGTAAGACCTCGAAGGGTAGGTGGAGCTACATATCAAGTTCCAATCGAGGTAAACCAATTTCGTCGTCTATCTCTTGCTATAAGATGGATAATCAATGCTGCAAGGGGTAGGCAAGGAAAATCAATGGAAGAAAAGCTTGCATCCGAGATTATGGATGCAGCTCAAGGGCGTGGGGGAGCGATTAAAAAAAGAGAAGATGTACAAAAGATGGCTGAAGCCAATAGGGCTTTTGCTCATTATAGGTGGTAAGTTTGGGGGGAGAATAATTGAGTAGTAACGTAACTATAGAAAAGACTAGAAATATTGGGATTATTGCCCATATAGATGCCGGTAAGACCACAACGACAGAGCGCATCCTTTATTACACTGGTCTGACATATAAGATTGGCGAGGTTCATGAAGGCACAGCCATAATGGACTGGATGGAACAAGAAAGGGAGCGGGGTATCACCATTACTGCAGCAACTACCGCTTGTTTCTGGCGTGACCATAGAATCAACATTATTGATACTCCAGGACACGTGGATTTTACGATCGAGGTTGAAAGGTCTTTAAAGGTACTTGATGGAGCTGTTGTGGTTTTCGATGGTGTCGGCGGTGTTGAACCACAATCTGAAACAGTATGGCGACAGGCTGACCGCTACAACGTTCCAAGGATTGCTTTTGTTAATAAGATGGACCGAGTGGGGGCTGATTTCTTTAAAACTATTGACCAGATCAGGAATAAATTAAACTCTAATCCTATTTTTATTCAAATTCCGTGGATTGATGATGATGAATTCAAAGGGATAATTGATCTTATTCAGATGAAATTAGTAGTCTGGGAGGAGGACTCTCTAGGATCTAAATATGAGTTTATCGAAATACCAGATCAGGTAAAAGATCAAGCTATTTTGGGTAGGGAGAAACTCTTAGAATCTCTTTCAGATTTTGATGAAGAGGTAATGGGAAACTACCTTAACGGGAAGCCCATTACAGAAGAAAAGATAAAAAGCGTGTTAAGAAAGTCTACTATCGTAATAAATGCAGTCCCGGTGCTTTGTGGTTCAGCATTTAAAAACAAGGGCGTTCAAACCCTTCTTGATGCTGTTGTAGATTTTTTTCCCTCGCCGATAGATTTGCCTCCTGTAAAGGGGATAAACCCATATACTGATCAGGAGGAGTTTAGGTATCCAAAAGAAACCGAGCCATTCTCTGCGCTTGCTTTTAAAATAATGACAGACCCATTTGTCGGTCAGCTTACATATTTAAGGGTATATTCGGGAAAGCTTGCCTCAGGGACATCCGTCTATAACTCAAGAAAGGGTAGTAGGGAGAAAATCGGAAGGCTTCTCAGGATGCACGCAAACAAACGTGAGGAGATCAAGGAGATAAGCGCAGGAGATATTGCTGCAGCGGTTGGTCTTAGGAATACAATTACAGGTGATACACTTTCAGATGAAAATAAGCCTATAATTCTTGAAAGCCTTCAGTTTCCTGAACCTGTTATTTCTGTTGCAATTGAGCCAAAAACTAAAGCCGATCAGGAAAAACTTGGTATATCGCTTGGAAAGCTCGCAATAGAGGACCCATCATTCAAGGTTAAGTTCGACGAAGAGACCAGTCAGACTATTATTGCCGGTATGGGAGAGCTTCATTTAGAAATAATAGTTGATCGTCTAAAACGTGAATTTAAGGTTGATGCAAATGTTGGAAAGCCTCAGGTAGCATATAAAGAAACAATCACAGCCTCTTCTCAGGCTGAGGGAAAGTTTATCCGCCAGACCGGTGGGCGTGGCCAATACGGTCATGTGAAAATAAGATTAGGACCTAGAGAACGAGGATCGGGTTTTGAGTTTATAGATGAGATTAAGGGTGGAGCAATTCCAAAAGAGTATATACCGGCTGTTGAAAAGGGTATTGAAGAGGCAATGGTGACTGGTGTTATCGCAGGATATCCTGTTGTTGATTTTGGTGTGAGACTCTACGATGGATCTTATCACGAGGTGGATTCTTCTGAGATAGCATTTAAGATCGCCGCTTCAATGGCGTTTAAGGATGCGGTTAGACGTGCTTCTCCTGTAATTCTTGAACCCTTGATGAGTGTTGAGGTTGTTGTACCCGAAGAGTTTATGGGATCTGTAATTGGGGATTTAAGTTCGAGAAGAGGAAGAATTATTGGGACGGAGCTACGAGGCGGTATGCAAGCTATAAAATCGGAGGTGCCTCTTTCTGAGATGTTTGGTTATGCCACTCATTTAAGATCTATGACAGAGGGAAGAGGTACGTTTACTATGGAGTTCTCACACTATGCCGATGTTCCTGAGATGCTTTCTCAAGGGATTAAGGCCAGAGTAAAAGGGGCGTAATGAAACTACAAATTCCAAATAACAAATTTCAAATCTCAAATAAGAAGTCAGGAGCCAGAAATCAGAATTCAGAAGTTAGAGTTTTATCTTCTGGATTCTGGATTCCGACTTCTGAATTCTTGGGAATCGGAATTTAGTGATTCGTGCTTGTTGTTCGTTAGTGGCTAAACAAGATATTAGGAGGTAATAAATCTATGGCGAAGCAGAGGTTTGAGAGGAAGAAGCCGCATTTAAACATAGGGACAATAGGGCACGTAGATCATGGCAAGACAACACTTACAGCGGCAATAACGAAGATACTAGAGAAGCAAGGCAAGGCAA
>Ga0209324_10001051_pt1 | contig 19083 bp, 21 predicted proteins | sample Rifsed19ft3_FD_184015 | JGI IMG/M metagenome (GOLD analysis project Ga0209324, IMG submission 184015) | Soil microbial communities from Rifle, Colorado, USA - sediment 19ft 3 (version 2) | ecosystem: Environmental > Terrestrial > Deep subsurface > Rock core/Sediment | place: Rifle, Colorado...
AGGTGGTGCGCCCGTCGACCGTCACGGTGACGCTCACCGCACCGGACGGGACCATTGCGGCGCAGGAGTCGGGAGGCCGCGAGCCCGGGACCTACGATGTCGCGTTTCCGCCGGTACCTCCGCCCCCGCCACCACCAGAACCGTGAGTAGTCCATTCTGTTCCAACACTTCCAGCCGTCGCATTATTTGCCTCAGCAGTTCCTCCAGAGCCACCAGCTCCACCACTACCATTATCACCCTGACCACCAGCTCCACCAACTGTCGTACTGGCGTTGCCACCAGCTCCACCAGCACCATTTGGACCCGCAGCACCACCCCCCCCTCCGCCAGGTCTACCAGAAGCACCATTGTTTCCACCAGCTCCTCCTGAATACTTAGTGTCTCCAATGCTATTTGCGGCCTGACCACCAGTTGTATTGGCATTATTCGTTCCATCATAACCACCTTCAGCTCCGCAAGATGAAGCTCCCAAACTTGCTCCGTTAAAGTAGGTATCTCTACCAGTATTATGAAAGTTATTCGAAGTCCAACCCAAAGTACCATTGCCAATTTGTATTGTAATAGAATCGTTGGGGGTAAGAGCTAAGTTAGATTTAATTGCATAAGCTCCGCCACCACCACCAGCCCGACCATTTGGTCCACCTTCTGCGCCAGCACCAATACATTCAATCGTATTTTCAAGATCATTCCAATCTGAGGGGACAGTCCAGCTTGTGCCAGAGGTTAAAAATATCTCAGTCATAATTAGTCGTTATTCGTATTTACTGTGTACTCGATCTTTAAGGCGATAAGTCTAGCCACATTTTAATCCGAGAGCTTGGCTTTTTTATAACGAATTAGCACGTCTATGAGGCGAGCATCGCCAGTCATGGTGTCTTCAGATACGTCACGCATAATTTCAAAGTGAACCCACTGACCTCCAGCGGGAGAACCAGCAACGGTAACATCCCCTGACCACGCTGAAGTATGAACGTCGCCCTGAGCCAGCCAAGTATCGGCTACTTCAACCGCCGTACCTACTGCCTGATCTATGGCATCTGAGTCGGCATAAGCCCTGGCAGATAGCTCAAAAGTGACTGTTTCAGTGGTAAGACCAGCCGCGTTAGTCCACTGATATTGAAATTGAATAGCTCCGCCGTCCCAAGACGCTGGCATTGTGAAGTTTACGAAGGCGTTTTCATCGGTGGCGGCATCGAAAGCCAGCACTTTGTAATCAATGTCGTTAGTGCCAGCTTCGATTGTTGCTGAAGCGGCACAGCCAGCAGTCGTAGTAGGAGCTAACCCGCCAAAAATTGAGACAGTACACCAGGGATCGGTGTCGTTAGCTTGAATGTTTCCATTTGTAGGAAGATTCAAATCTCCAGCACTAAGATTGGTCTTTCCAGCGCCCTTCGGAGTCAAGGTAATGTCAATGTCAGTATCACCTCCAGAGGCGGCGAGAGTAGGAGCGCCACCTGTGGCGGCGTTAGCATAAGTCAGTTCGTTGACGGCTGAAGCTGTTGCGGTCAAAAGCAAAAGCTCGTTGCCGTTGGTATCAAGAATTGAAGTTCCGATTGCTGGAGCGGTCAGGGTTTTATTAGTCAGGGTTTGAGTGGCGGTTTTGCCAACAGACTTGTCGGTGGAAGTGACCTCAGAAAGCTTGTAGTCGTGAGAAGAAGTAACTGCCGAAGCATTGATACCGACCTTAGCTTCAAGGGCTTCGAGAATATCATTAGCGTCGGAGTGTTGCCCAGCGTGAGAAGGGCTGTTTAGCGGGTCGGTAGTACCTGGATTTGTGAGGGTATCCAGGTTTGTTGGATAGTTGACCATCTAGTTCCTTTAACCGATTGTGATAGTCCAAGTGATTTGTAGGGTGTCGGAAGCGCCCTTATTAACTACGCTAAAAACGGTTCGAGCAAGCAGAGTACCAGTGGTGGCGTCATTCAAAATGCCCGCTTCGGTAATTGCGCCAGTTCCGTCTCCAGCCGCCCAGTCGCCAACATAAGTCACAACATTGGCAGAGTCGGTAAAAGAGGTCAGAGCGTTACGGTCAATTTCAGTCTCCAGCGTGGTGTCTGTGGCGTCTGCGGCAGTAGTACCAGTACCAATAGCCATGTGAGACATTGCGGCCCCAGCAGGAGCAGAGCTCAATTGGTCGGCAATGTAATTTTTGCCAGCAGTCACAACTAGATTGTGATGCTCAATTTCTTGTTTAATGTTGCCGCTCTCATCACGAAGAACGAGCTTAACATGGCCTGTAATGCCAACTGGTTTTTCGCTAACTTGCATAACTTCTTTTCCTTTAGTTTCAATAGTTGCACACTTTCCAGTGTGTGTAAAGTGTCGTTCGGTTTCTCCCCATGCTCTTGCGAGCCTCCCGCCGAAAAGGGTGTGCTGAGTATAAGAGTGAGCACACTACTCCATTATGGGCTAGTACCAGACTACGTTAAGATACGAACTGCAAAAGTGTCTCGGTATTCCGCTACTCCGTAGAGTACGTCAGCCACAACTTCGGTCGCAAGAGAGCGGATATTGTAATCGCTCTGGATACGAACGTCTGCTTGCACAGCGGCGACAAAAGCGTCGCGGTGGAACAGTAGGTTGTGAGTGCTGACTGGCGAAGAACCAGAAGTGACCACGTTGGTGGACACATAGACATCAATACCGTAAATCTGCCCGAAGTAACCCTTCGGTTTCGCGGTTTGGACATCGCCTTTAGCTAAAGCGCCTGTGACGATAGGGCTCATTTGAGCCATATAGCCAACAGCATCAGCCCGAACGAACTTGTCGATCAGGAGAAGTGCTTTCATTTGAGACGGTTTAATCACCAAACTTCGCTGACTGCCAGGTGCATCGGCATCATCGAGGTATTGAATTGCAGTTAATAAATTAGCGTCGGTAATAGCACTGCCAGCAGAGCCAACTGACTGGGAAAGACCAGAATATAAGCTTAGTAAGCTCGTATCCATAGCTTTTGCCAGCGCAAAACCAGCTTTCTCGGTGTAGAGAGACATTAAATCGTAAGCGGATTGAACCTTTACGATGTCCTCGACCTTGAAGGCCGCGTATTTGTGCTTGTCAATCAGTAAATCAGTCTTGCCTTCGGTAATAGCTTCAAAAGTGACGTCAGTGCTTGCTGATTTATCACCAGCGGTAAGATTACTGAGATCAGGAATGTGAAGAGTATCACCTTTAGTTTTGATGTCGCTTGAGAACATAGTGTTCACGCGGGGCATCATCACTAAATTGGCTTCAGTTGCTCGCTTTACGTCCTTGCTCCAAATTTCAGGGATGAAATTTGCGGCAGTAGTAACTGTTACGTTTGCCATTCTATTTAACTAACGAACCAGAAAACAACTAATCAACAACTCGTTTTTCAAGCATAGCTTTATGGATTTCGGCGCGATGCTTCTCGTATTCTGCCATAGGCATCTTCTCGATCTCGCTTTTCTTCCAAATGCGTTTAGTCGTTGCTTGCGCAGGACGTTCGGCATCGGTTGGTTTCGCGTCTCCATCTTTAGGCGTAGTTGTTTTTTCAGTGCTTTCTTTCGTTTCAGCACCATCGGCTTGCTTTGTTAAAGTTTCCAGGTAAGCGGGTAGTCGTTCTTCAACGATACGTTGGACTTCTTCCCAAGATGCGTCTGGTGTTAAATGCTCTCTGATCCCTGGGACTAGCCAAGGAGCTGAGGCAACAACGTCTGCAAGTGGGTTGCTGTCCAAACCGTACTGCTTAATCTGAGTTCGAGCAAAAGAGGTTACTTTATCTTGATAAAGTTGCTTGCGCAGTTCTTCGTTTTCAAAAGAAAGCTTTTCAGCTTCGCTCATGTCTGCGATCCTGCGATCACGCTCCTTTTTCTGATACTCGGCAAGCTGTTTTTGTAGCTCGCTGAGTTCCTCGTCTTTAGCTTTAAGTTTTTTATTCTTTTCGCCAAGTGCGTTGATAAATTCGCCTTTAGATTTGGCATCAAGCTCAGAGCCTTCAGGTTTTTGACTTTCTGGATTTTCTTTTTCTGACAATTCGACTTCGTCTGCTTTTGGTTCTGAACCTTTGCCGCCTTTCGGTGCTTCGTCAGTTACGTCTGCATTGGACGGTAACGTGGTGTCATTTTTAGCCATAATGGTTTAATTTTTTCTCTTCCCTTGAATATACTCCTTTCCGACCAAGGGGCATTGATACTTGTGGTAAGCATAACACACAAACCTACTTCGGTGTAAAGACTGGAAAATTATCGGCCTTTTTTTGAAATTCCAAGGCTAAGTCCTCGATCTGGCGTTGGATCCCTTGGATTTTCTTTTCCTTTTCGTTCTCGGTAAGTGATTGATCCTGAGCAGTTTGTCTAAGCTTGGATCGTAGATCCGACATCTGGAATTGGAAGGACTTGCTTTGAGAATTGATGCCCGCTTCCAGATCAACTGGCTGAATTTTAAGACCCAACCCAACGTCTAACATGGTTGTGGGCAAGTCACGAAGTCGTCCCTGGTAATCTGGTTTTTGGAGCAAGGCAGAGTAAAGCTTGTCCCAAGAATAGCCGCCACGAAGGTAAGCGTCGTTGACACCAAATGGGTCTTGAACGGCTTGTGTTCCTGGAGCAAAACTCGGGGCAAGAACCCGATAAATATAGTTGACGATTTTGCGCATCTTATCAGCCTCAGTGTCGGTGTTTTCGTCCCAGATCGGCTGTTTAGTAAAGGTGTCCATGTTGGTTCCAATGGCTGTTGGAATAACATAAGCAGGGTTTGAGGGCAACCCAAAAGTGGTTTGCAATTCTCCAAGATCTCCCCAGGGCAGAAGATAAGCAAGGTTCAAGTAGGCCGATTGTTTTTTAACCGAGCCGTCTTTCATTTTTATGTCAACATTGAAAGGCAATCTGACGTAAGCCCCGTTTTTAATGTACTCTGGAAGAGCCTCCTCTTCATCTTTGCGAGCATCGCCCTCAATGTTTCGAAATAATTTGTAGTATTTACTCACTGCCGTTGGGCGCTTGAGCGCTGTTTCAGCAAACCTAGGAATGGCCTTGTATGAGAAAGTAATGAACGGGAAACCAAATGGCACATCTCGCAAAAACCTGACTGCTTCTGGAATGTCTGAGTAGTCAAACAACCACTTGTTTGCATAAGCCGCCGCTTTTTGAATGTTGTCCCCAGCTTCGCGTCTCCAAATATACATGGCCATTTTGTCCGTTTCTTCAATTGCCCGATAAGTTTGTCCAGATTTCTCAACAACCCCTTTGACTATTCTCGAAAGCATATTACCTTTTGGATTTGAGGCGAAGGCATTAAGAAAATCTTTAATTTCTGTGGCATAGTAAGTCGTTGCCAATAACCCAGATTTTTGGGCTTCTCGGTAGTATTTTCCTTGTGTCCTGTACTCAGTGAGCCCCTTGGTGAAATACTTAATTCCCTTTGGGGAATAAATTGGCAACCCGCCAAGATCCATCAGCGCAAAGTTTGAAATAGCGTTACGACCCTGGGCGGCGGGGTTAAGAATAACCTTGCCCACTTTCCAAGAGTTGAGGAGTTTTTTGTAAAGCATCCCAAGCGGGCCTATGCCGATGCCAGTTGCCCCTTTAATGTCTGAAGCAATAGCCGCGGGGACAAATTTTCCAGAGAGTAATCCGAGCCTTTTTTCGACTGGAAGTCTAACATATGAGCCTGGGATTTTAGTGGCTGTGTCAGCTCCAACAGCAAAGTGTTCTGACACCCAGCGGAAGAATTTAGCTTCTTCGAGAACATTGGAAATATCTACTGATCCCTGGGCGGCAATAAAGCCAGCATCACGAATAGCACCCATTTCTCGACGCACTGCTTCTGGAATGTCTTTACGAGTAATCAGCCGATCCCAAACAATTTTTTCAGACCGTTTCCCAAGTAAAAAGTTCATCAAACCTTTTTTGTCGTTCACATACTTGAGGAAGTATTCTGGGGCGTAAGTGCCGAGATTGTTAATAATTGTCTCGATTTGCTTACTGGCTTCAGGAATTGATTGACCGATTTCTTTAGCCAGCTCTTTCGAAAGATCGTCAAGGTTGGTGCGCATAAGGGTTGCCGCTTGGCGCAAAGGTTCTTCGGCTTGAACAATTGACTTCGAGCCTGTGGCAATTTCCCAAATCCTTCCAGCGGCATCTTTGGCAAGTTTCGCCTCAGATTTCCCTAGTGGCCCAGATTTCTTGAAAACAGCCCGAGCGTAGTCTTTGGCGTAGATGTTAATTTTTTCTCCCAGTTGAATGGCTCTGTTGACAGCCTCGCTTCTGGTGTATTGCATCAAGGCTTTTTTGCTTCTGTATCCTTCTGGAAGAACCGAAGCTCCCTTGGCAATCCAAGAGCCAAAAAGGTTCGTGTCGGCCAAGCGATCCATTGCCAGTTTGAATGTGCTTTGACCAGCTTTAGTTACGGCTTTGACTTGTTCAAGACCCTCCCTGACGGCTGGTGTTCCTGTCAGTGGCCTAACAGCTTCTTGGGTTTGTCTAGTAATCGTAGAAATAACTGAGCGTAAGTTTTTAGTGGCTTCTTGTTTCAGAGCCTTGATCTGTAATGCCGACTCACGCGCTGGCATAGTAAAGGCGGTTTCAGCTCCAACCTTGGAAGGAGAAACTAATGTCCCCTGGCGTAAAAGCTTTTCCTCCATTTTCTTAGTAGTTTTGCCAAACCGAGTTATCCCAGTTATTTTGCTCGTCCTAATTGTTCTGCTAACACCAGCAGTTTCTCCTGGAGCGGGAAGCAGGTTTCTGCCCTTCAAAGAAACGCTTTGTGAAGGAGGAATTAGCTCTGGGGATATTTTTCCAATCGAGTCAGCCTGTTTTATGAAATCATCAATGATTGATTCAGCCCGCCATTGAGCTTCCATGGGGAGTAGTCTTGTCAAAGCCTTCGCTTGGTTATAGTCGCTTGATTTGAACAGATCAAGGATGTCGGATAAGACCGCCCTTTGAGCAGTAATGCCCTTGATCTCGACGACCTTGTCAATCCGCTCAAACACATTTTTACCAGTGCCTTGTGCCACGTCTTCAAGCACCTCTCGAGACATTGGGTTCTCGGCTAGTCTGGCTGAGGTTTTTAATTCTGCCTCAGTCAAACTCCGACCCGCGGCCGACTCACGCAATCCCTTTGTTGCTTCATCGCCAAACTTTCCAAATAACTTTCCAGCTCCCTTGAAAACTTGTTCTAGTGGGTCAATTTTTCTAGCAACCCTGGTAATTTCTTCACCAGTTTTGATTATCTTAGCCGCCTGGCTTGCCTTACCAGCTTTTGAAACACCCTTGCCGATTAAGCCAATGCCAGGAAGAATGTTTAATGGATCAAGTAATACGTCGGCGGCAAAACCAAACAATTTCCCCTTGAAAGAATCATCAATTTTCCCAGAAGCCCTAAGAGCCTCAGATGGAGTGGCTGTTTCCCTGATGCCCTGCATTGCCCCTTTGCCAGTCAACAAGCCTGTAGCGGCATACTGGGGAAGTGAAAGAAGATCTCCAACGTCTTGGAAAAACCCACCCTTCCAAAGGTCATTTTTATCAGTAGAAACGACCTTAGTTGGGCCACTTGGTTTTTTTTGGTTGGTTGGAGACGGGGTCTGAGCTTTCGCTAGTACGTCTGAGCTAAATAGTGCCATGGTGTCCTTACTTAAACAAGCCTAAGAACTTGTTGAATAGGCCAGAGGCGGCATCTTTAGCCTTCTGAAAAAATGACGGTTGGCTGGTTGCCGCTGTGGTTGTTTTAGGAGCGCTGAACGAGTCAAGTCCTAGGTCTAAGTTCGAGCTATCAAAGTTCATACTTGGAGTACTTGGAGTCGCGCCCATGGGGATATTAAAGTCGAAATTAAGCTTCGAAACTTCTGGAATTGAGATGCTGTTTTGGTTGAATGGTTGAGTTACCTCGCCTCCAGACGCAAAGGTTGGGAAAGTCGGGCCAGAAAGCTTAATGTCTCGACCAGCCAGTGATTTTTGCAAAGAGCTGGCGCTCAAATCACCAGATGTGGGAGAGCCAAACGGCGCATCGGTTGGTTTCCTGGTTAATGCAACGTCTTTGGCGATCTCAGATGACCTGAAAGTAACTGGTTTTATGGTCTGGCCAGCCTGGGTTACATTGCCTTCTACATCAAAGCCAAGATTTTGTCCCTGAAGTGCTTTAGTCAAATTGTCCCGAGCGGCTTGGCCTTGCCCCATGCCTAAATCAAGTTTGTTTGGATCTGGGAATAAGGAAACACCAGTAAATGACTGGAATAATTTGTCAAAAGAGGAGGCAGAATTAAGTGCTTCGCCAGTAGCTTGGTCAAACACTGGAGCCTGGATCTTGGGAATTTGATTTTCTGGAACTGGTTGGTCGGCCAAATTAAGCACCTTGAAAATATCTGGTTTGCTTTCCATTAAATCCATCCTTGAGGGAATTGAGGTTAAATTGACTGGGACTTCATTGCCATTGGCATCTGTGTCAAAGATCGTAAATGAGCCATTTTCTTCTCGACGAGCCCTGACCTTTTCCATCTCTCCATTGGGGTTTCGAACAACCGCGGTAAAGGAGGTGTCCAGTCCAAGTTCTTTGGCACGGGAAAGAGCGGCCTGTCTAGTAGACAAAGCTGAAGACCCCTCAACTACGTTCCCGTTTTGATCGACCACTTCCCATAAACCAGTTGCAGAATTTTGTTGTACTGGTTCCGCCATAAAATCAACATTTTGTCCAGTGAAAGGATCCCTTCCATCAACCGTAACGGTCTTAACTGAGCCGTCTTTGGAAATTACGTCAAAGACTTGCCCGTTGTTGTAAGCGTCAATCAAAATCTTGGCGCTGTTGAGCATGTTCCTGGCGTTCTGCAAGGCCTCCTCTGGGACATTAACTCCCTGTTGAGCTAGCTTGGCAAGCTCCGTGTAGATTTTTTCGGCTGAGTCAAACTGAGTTTCCGCTCGAGTCAAGCCATCAACCTCCCCAAGTTTGTGAGCCTGTACGATGGCGTCCTGATTGGCTAGCTCGTCGGCCAAAAAGAATGAAAATTCATTTTGTAAGCCAGTAGTGTTCCCAGTCTGAGTTCCCTTGATCGCTTGGGCTTCTTGCTGGACTAACGATCTGTAAATTTTGCTCTCTGGGTTTGCAACCGTTTTTAGCTCACGAATAATTGCTAATTCTTCTTGCGGAGTGATCCCTCCAGCCATGTATTGCTCAAAAAGCTCGGCTCGGCGTTGCTCAACCATTTCCACCTGTGCATTTTCAAACGAATTGATGATGTTTTGCTGTTGCTTGGTGTACTCAGTTGTGCCTGGTTTCTCAAAAGAAAGCATTTCTGACTCGATCCTGTAGCGATCTTGTTCGCTGATAAAGCCGTCAGACGAAGCATACTTAGCTTCCAATTCGGTTCGCTTGTTTTCCCGTGAGCGCCCACGCTCCACGTCCTGCATTTTTACTAGGGTTTTTAGGGCATCAGACCCTTCGGATGTGTTTTGACCAACCTCCTCAATGTACCCATTAACGAAGTTTTTGAACTCGTCAAAACTAATCCCGCCGTCGCTGTAGGCTGTAACCATGTTATTAAACCTGGCGATGCGCTCGTTTTTCAAAGCAGATTGGAAGGCCGAGGCAAAACTAGCCGCAACTCCCTCATAAGTTGGAGCGGCTTGGATCCTTGAGCTTGTTCTCGACGGTCGTCTTGTAACTACTGCCATAATTTATTGCCCTAAATTTGTGGTAAGACTGTCCCTCCAGTTGAATTTGGATTTACTGCTTCTCTCGCTGTGGGTGGAGTTGGTCGTTGCTCATCTGGCAATGGGTTGGTGGCGGACAAAGCTAGGTTGTTAGCGTTATTAGCGTTAGCTAACTCTTGATTGGCTGGGACTGGGACTGTTGGAGCGGGTGCGGTGCCTTCTGCTCCTGGCTGTTCTGGTTGGGGCTTGCCAATACCAGCTCTCATTTGTTCAAGTTGGGCGGCTGAAGCCTCAAGCTTTTGACCGATTTCGGTCATTTGGGCCTTAGCTTTGACAATTTTCATCACCCGATCTGGAGACAGATCAGCGTCGCCGCTTTCCTGTTTAAGGTAATCGACCGTAGTGCTAGTTGCCCCCATATCCAAAAGGGCGTTATACCGATCAATGGCCTGGTGAAGTGAGGTTAGGTTGTTTTGCAATCCAAGAGCAAGGTTCTGGATTTCCCGAGCCACGTCCACTGGTAGATTGTCAGAGAAAATGATTTCGATTTGGTGGGTTTCAATCCCTTCAATTTCGTAGATTTGTCCACCATCAATCGGCACTTCAAAAGCTTCTGGGTTATTCTTCTTGAGAATTTTAATACCCATTTTGATTAACTTTCTAATGGCCATTTCCCAGTCAATCTGCCGAGAAGTGACGGAAAGGGTCGCAGGTTGCATTGAAAGCTTGGCCTGGAAGCCTGAAGTGACATTATTTGGAAAGACGCCACTGGCCGCTTTGGGCATTAAAGAAACAAAGTGAAAAAGATCCATCAAAAGTTCAACCTGAGCAATAAGAGGCTGGATTTGGGCGGGATTACTGAGGTATTCCAACCCTTCGCCGTTGTCAGATCGTTTGAGTGGGATTTTCTTACCACGAATTTTGCCAAGTGTCTTGCCTCCTAATGCCTTGTTGTATTCCAAAAGAGGCGGGTAGCCTACGTCACGGGAAATTTCACTGACTGCCGAAAGCAGGGCGTTAATTTCTTGGCAAATCTGCTTCCATCGTTTAATCTCGGAGCTACCGTTGGCGTCATTGACCAACCTGCTGTTATCAATCGTAACCAAGGGAACAAACCCTAGGCCATGTTCCTGTCGATCAATTTCAACGCCGTTGGCCACAGTGATAACATATTCTCGATCATACTTGCGGAAAACTGAGGTCATGCCGTCGTCAGTAATGGTGATGCTTTTTGGCAAAACACGCACTTCTGAGTCTGGTAAAACTTCTGCTCCATACATTCGTTTAACCGACTCTGGTCGCATCCGTTTCCAGGTAACGAAGCACTCAATGTCGTCGTAGTCGCTTGAACTGTAAACCACGCGGGTGGTAAAGGGGTTAAGAGCCGAAATGTCAAAAGAACCTTTTGGCCCACCCTCCTTGTGTTCCTTGTTCCAAAACGGAAAAAGGTGAGTGTGCCCAAGCATAAAATACTGACGGGCTGAGTCTTTGAATTTCTTACGAAACTCAGCATCAAAGAGCATTTTGTTGGCTAGGGTTTCGCCATAATCGGAAATTGCTTGGTCGATCTGATTGGTCGTAGGTGGCCGCCACTGAACCTGGGGCATGGTGTTGGTCAACATGTAGGTGTAAAGATCAATGACCGTAGCCCCAATGTTAAAGACGAGCTTAACATTCCCCTCGGGCTCACCTGTCCACTGCTCGGAAATATCGCCATCATAAAAAGAGCGGTCTTGGCTCATTCGGTTAAAAAGCTGGGAATACTGGGTTTCAACTGAGTCCCAAATGTCAATAACTTCCTGACCGTTGGCTCTTAGTTGATAAGCGTGTTCTTGTTCTTTGCGTTCCAAAACATCAAGAGCTTTTGGATCGTACTGTTGAGCTGGCATCGTGGTTTCTTACAATAAATTGGGCGGGCTACCGACGGTAGTCCTCTATTTCACCCATATTACCATAATCTTTCGCACCGATACTAGCAAGTGCCAGTGACATTACGCAGTCAGTGTCAATGTTTTTGTCATCCATATTCCTTGGATACATCCGCAATTCTTCATGAAGCGACGGGATATGAGGGAGCACCAATTCGGTTTTTTCAATCATGTCTTGGAGATTGTTTATAAGCTTAACCTTCTTTGAACCAGTGCCAGAAAACGAATAGGGAATAAACGAAACGTCCAAGTCGCGAAGCCACTCAGACTGCATATCGCCCGCTGAAGCCGTGGAGTCAATGACCATGTCTCCGCCGTAAATTTTATAAATTTTGACCAAGTCAGCCATGATTTCTTCCCAGCTAGCAATCCCCCCACCCTTACGATAGAAATTCACCAGAAAATACGGTTTTTCTGTAATGTCCAGGGTAATACAAACCGTGTAGTCTTGTTTGCGACCGAAGTCCACCCCGTGCATATAAGATCGACCAGTGGAAGGTTTAATGGGTGAACGCAGGTCTTCTTTCGTGCAAGCTTCAATAGCGCTTTCTGGAAAAGCCATAGCTTCCTCGTCAATGAACATACCCATAACCCGCTCACGGATTAGTTCCTGATTTTTGCCAGCCAAATAAAGTTTGATTTTGTCCTGGTTGGCTTTGGGGTTTTGACGTGAGTCAGCGAAGATTGAAAAAACTGCCGTGCGGTAATGCTGGTTGGCAACACCCCCAACTTCTTTGAGTCCTTCTCGGAAAAGAAGCCAGTAGTCGTTCTTGCCCTTAGGAGTTCCAAAGCCACAGATTATGCCTCCTCGTCGCCAGGTTCGAGGGTTTAAGACCTTTTCAATACAGTGAATTAAATGGCGGGCGTCAGCAGGTTCGTTGATTAAAACCAAATCGTAAGCCTCTCCCTCAATATGTTTGCCTTTGTCGTGAAGGCCAATAGCGTCAATTGTGACCCCGTTTTTCAAAACAATGGTCGGGTGGGCGTTACGACGAGTGCCAGTAGTAACTGAAGCAACCCGATGTTTCAAAATTGGTGAGTCTTTGAAGCCGCTTTCAATTGCTTCCCACAACTCAACCGCTTGTTTCTGCTCTGGCCCAGTACACAAAATTGAGTATGGTGTATCAAGATATTCTTGATGGCTTGCCCAGGGCTTTCCTGGTTTGATTTTATAAGACGCCATGTGCATAGCCAAGAATTTGGCCGTCCAGGTTTTACCAGCGCTATTTCCGCCAGACATCCAGGCGTCTTCAAATTTTCCCGACTCAACAGCCCGAATAAACTTTTTCTGGTGGGGAAAAAGCTCATGCTTTTCTTTAGCCGACGGGCTAGTATAAATTTCTACGAATAAATCTGGATCTTTGAGGGCTTTAACCCAGTTATCTCGATAAAGGCTGGGCATTTGCTGTTGTTCGGTCATTTTTATCCTGCTTTCTTGGGTTCTTTGATAACCTCGCCATCAACAGCTCCCGATCTGATTGCTTGTTTTTCCATTATGTCAAACATATCGTCGAACTTGGTCATACTTCCGCGACGACCCTGTTCGCGCAGAGCCTCGATGTAAAGTCTTTCTGTCACTGGTAACTTTGGCCCAGCAACTTCCTCGCCTTCAAACTGCTCTTTCTGCCAGTTTTCCACCATCTTGTCCCCACTGTTGATAATTCGATCCAGGGCTTCGTCAGCGTCTTTTCTCTCAAGAGCAATGTTTTTGACAATGATCTTTTGCTTGCGACTTGTCTCTTTTTTTGCTTGGTAAATAAAAGACGAGTGGCGCTTTAAGTGAGTTTCGATTTGTCTGGGAGAAACAAACACGCTTTCGCCTTTAGCCCAGTTTGAAATGTCAATCAGCGAGTCTCCAGCAATAAACTTAGCGTCAAAGCTGTCTCGCATGGGGTCTCCCTTGAGGTTTTGAGCCAGACAAATGATGCATTTTTTGGAAACCATGTACGATGGACGGGTGATAGTCAATTTTCGCATGAGCTTACTTTACCACAGGGCGAAACCAGACTAATCTTTGTAAATATCTTCCTCTACTGACGGAATTTCCTCGGGCTCTGCTGGAGGTTCGGGCTTTTTGGCTGGTTTTCCTGGGTCGGTTCGTTCAACTAGCGAAAAATCTGGGTGATTGGGCTTGAACTTGCGTCTGTTTTTCCATAAATTCAAAAATTCACCAGCCTTTAGAACAACGTCTTCGTTAAATCGAATCGCCAGCATGTCCTCATCGTACTTGGTGCGCCTAATCCAGGCCGCGGCGATTTGTTTGTAGGTTGGTTTGGAGCTATCTGACATGCTATTTTTCCTCTACTTGATTAAGTGCTACTTGGATTTTTTTATATTTTACTGCTTGATCGCGCATAATGGAAATTAAGTCTTCAGTGTACTCGTAAGTCGTGAACCGCTGGTCGCAGTATTCGCATTTATAGCGTCGGTAGCGGTAATAAGGATCATTGGGATTACCAGGACGCGAGTCAATAACACGCATCTTGTGCAAATGTGGGGCTTCTTTTTGAATCATACCCAACCAATATGGGCTAGAAACTAATGCTTGTCAATGGACAGTGGTTTGTAGTACGCTTGACCACAAGAGCGGGAAATCGGAGTGGAGTTGCTCCATCTGGCCTCAGCAATGAGAGAACCATAAACAACCGCCCCGCTCTTAAAAAGTATGCCAAAATACCGAGTCGTTCTAGTCGAAACCTTTGGGACTGAGGTAGAAGCCAAAACCAGTGACGATGCGAGGCAGTTGGGTCGTAAAACCATCAACCTTAATCCCAAGAGTCATCACCTAGACGAATACGTCAGAGTAGTCAGAGTTCGAGAAACAACCAAAAATGAAACCCCTGCCAAAAAAGATTAAGTTTGCTGGCTTTACCTACAAAGTCAAAATGACCGATGACCTGGATGGTGGAGATAGTTGGGGTAGAACTATGTTTGCCAAACAAGAAATCTACATTGAAAGAGGGCTCTCTATTGAAAAACAGTGGGAAACCCTGATCCACGAAATGCTTCATGTCGCTTTGCGTCACACTACTGGCCTAAAAGAGTTCAAAGACGAGCGCGAGGAAGACGTTACCCGAGCTTGGAGCATGAACATTTTTGGCATCTTGAAGCAAAACGATATAATTTAAGACCCATGTCAACAACTCCGTCCCGATACCGAAACCGCAAAAATGGGTATTGGGTTTACTATTTTTCCAAATCCCAGAAAACCTTTGGCATTGGTGTGCCTTATGAAGAGCTACCTGCCAAAGAACGACAGATTATTGATGAACAAGCCCAAGAGGGCGATAAGCTTGTTTTCTCCAGCTACAAAAAATAGCCCGTCGTGAAACGAGCTATTTGTTTTGAGTTTTCATCAGTATTCTTGCGGGCAACCAATGAAGGTCTTGATATTATACCACAGTATACTTAAAGATCAAGCTTCCATTTTTCAATAGCCTTGGGAATTTGAGCGTTTTTAGGTTGAAGTTTCAAGAGCCTGGTTAATTTCCTGATTTTATTGCGCTCACGGCGCTTCCTCGCCCTGTAAAGCGCACATTTAACCTTGTCACGCCCATGCTTTCGCGCGCCGCCATGACCCTTCCTGCCGCCCTTGCGTTTTGGATTAGCCATGGCTGGCCTTTAGTGGACTGGGGGAGACTCGAACTCCCGTTAAAAAACCACTTAAAGAAGTGGCTTTTACTGCCGATACCAGCCCGATGAAAAAAGAAGTTAAAGTGGCGTTTGGAGTCAGTATACCACAGAAAAATAAAGGTCAGGGGACTTGCTTAAAACTTCCTGCTACTGTGAAGACTTCTAGCAAGAACTCAAGCCTAATTACTTTCGGCTTAATCCCCCGACCAAATTATTAAATTATTCCCAAAATGAGAAGAATAGGTAAGACGACTAGAATAGTTCCTAGTATTCCCATTATTTGTCCATCCACATTAAAACACAGCCAATGACCATCAAGACACCACCAACAAGCACCAAAACTGGGCTTGCGGCAAGTCCTAAAGAGGCGAGAACGGGCACAAGTGCCAAAATCCAGGTTAGGCCAGTCCATTGTAATTTAACTCCCATAATTTCCTTTCTTGCTATCTAATTTAATAACTTAATAGCGGGGACAAATTTGTTTATAAAATTTTAATTAACTCATCCATAAGATCAATGAAGTCGGCCACTTTTTTAAGTTTAGCTAGCTTCTTGTCTTTGAGGATTTTTACTATTTCGTAGGCTTGTTTAGCCTTGTCTTTTGCTCTTTCCTGAATGTAAACAGGATAGCTTTCTCTGATAACTGCTGGGTAGTAATAATCTTGCCAATATCCCCAGCAAGAAAGGTTAGCTCCTCCAACATTTGCCTCATTAACTCCATAGGAAAAAGTGAGATTGCTGTCTAGAGTAGAAGTCATCATGCTCATTGTTTGTGTTTTGTCCATTGGGATCCTTTCCAATAAAAGGGCGTATTACCGACCTTAAAGTGTTTTCTCCCCGCTATTAAGTTATTAAAGAACGGTTAATTTATACTAATTTTTTACTACCCAGTCAATGCCAAAAGAGCCTGAGCGTAGTGACGGTGATTGGTTTGGGCATTGACTGCCATTTCCTTATGACATTCACCGCACAAGACCATGGCGTTGGCTAGACAACTCACTAGCGCGGGGGCAATTTCAGGGTAGTATTTAATGGCACACGAAACAGCCAGCAAATGATGGATGTGCAAGTAGCCTTCTTGACACTCTGCTTTCGGTATTCCACAGCGTTCGCACTTAAAATCGGCGTCAAACAATGCCTTTTCTTTGACTGCTTTGGGGAACATGTACTCAGTCGGTCTGCTCACGCTTTCAAGACTAGCACAAAGCCCGTCTTGATACAAAAACCCCGCTTGACTTTGGGGTGCAAACGGAGTTATTGTAATTTCGCAAAGAAATACGGTTCAATTTTATCCCCGTGTTTCCAAAAAAGCAAGTTTATGGCAAAGTTTCCTCGGATTTACCGAGAGCAAACCAGCGGAATGAACTTATATGCGCCCCCAAAGGCCGCCAAAGGGGTTACTGCCGTTGCTGACCACCTATGCCCTTACTGCCACAGCCCAATCTATGACCGAAAGCCTGTTTGTGGAGTCTGCTTTGCCAAAGGACTATTCAAAAAAGCCTTTTGGAAAAGAAACCGACCAGTCCTTCACTACACTAGAAAAAAGACCCGCCGTTTTCTAAAATCTTCTTTTTCCCAAAAAGCCGTTATCAAAATTAAAAAACCACCAACCGAAAGTGAACTGCTCCGCAAAATGGGTTCGGTGGCTTACTTTGTTATGAAACGAGCAGAAGTCGTAGGGGACAGTAGTCAGAAGCGACTCTAAACGGCAGTGCAATCTGCGGGTGGGCAACCACTAAATTATTGACAGGGTGATGTCTGGAACTAGACTACAGGAATAGTTCCCTTGCACACTACCAAAAACCGCTACAGGTCAAATAGAGCGGGATACAAATACCTCTCGGTGGAGAGCAACTAGTGACTGAACTAGGATAAAGAGCCACCTTGAGCCTGTTTGACCAAACTTGTGTTCTCCAACAAAGGGGGGTAGGGGGGGATGAATTCTTGCTCCTACCTGAAGCTATTTACTAATACTGCCTTTCAGGAAAATCATATTTAAGTTAATGTTCAAAACCACTGGTTTATTTATAAGAGACTTTTTGTTGTATGAAAGATGGTTATTACTGAAAGACCAATCTTTTTACCGTGTGAGAGAGAGTTATTTACAAAGACCAAACTTCTTGTTGTGTAACAGAGGGTTAAAAAGAATAGTTGAAGGAGTGGCTATTCTATGTCCCCCACCCCCTCTTATGTCGCACAATCTTCATTATGCGACGTATATTAACACCTCAAGGCTCTTACCTGGTGGAATATAGGTTAAAAAACTAGGTATTGCCTAAAAACAAGCCTATTAGCGGTCAAATAACGGGTTATTGACTGGTGGATCAAGACAAAGTACCTGGAAAAGAGTGATAGATAGATTAACTTACACCAAGAGATATATCTTAACCTAATGGGTATCTTTACTTAGTATGTAGCTTTACTTACATTTACTTACTCACTATTACTTATAAGTAAACCTAGCTCATTGACTTAACTTAACCCTCATCAATTCCCAACCTCAAACCTAACCTAAAAATAAGCGCCGGCGTTATCCCGCTTTACTTGCTAACCTAAACGTATACTACTACTATTATATAAACTGTGGTATAATATGGGTATATTAGTAGCCAATACAAAAGAGGATCAAATGAAAATCTCAATCACTTACGCTAGCGGTTTTTACTCGGTCTGCCTCAATGGCCTAGTGCTAATTACAACCCCGAGCGCCCGTCAAGCTAGTTTTTTTTCTTATCGGTATAACTCAATCCTTAAGGGGTTCTAGTAGTTATAAAATAGCCTGGGGCAAATCCCCAGAGAAAGAGTAAAAAATATGAAAGCAACATCAAGGTTCGATCACCGCCAGGAATACACCCGCCCCGCTTGTGGTGTGTCCGAGCAAGAGGCCACCGCCATAGTCGAGGCTCTAATCGATAAAGACTGGAACTCGATCAGCGAGGCATTAGCCGTGATCGTAAACGCCGCCAAGACAGTCAATGGCGTGGCGTTTGGTGCCTATATGTTAGCGCGCAAAACAGAACGGGCAAGGTTTGCCACAATGATTGGCAAACAAGCCTTGTCTAAGCTTGACGCCTAGTTACTAGCGACCCAGGCCGAGTATTACGGCCTGGCACGGTAGCAATTAGCCAAGAGGGGCAATCCCTATGCAATTTTACATAATGGCGCAATTTGATGATCTACAGCCCGAGATTGTCGACACAACGCCGAGCCGTAAAGAGGCCGAGTATCTGGCGGGCGAGTATCAATTAGCTTATGGGGCACAATGTCGCGTCTGGACTGAACCCAGCGCGCCGACCGAGCAAGAGTCGGCCGATTATCTGATCGCTAAATACTTGAAAAATTAGTTTTTAGCTCAAGCCGCCTCACGGGGCGGCACAAGGTAAAAACAAAATCAAAATATGAGCTATACACCTTATCGGGATATTGGCGAAAAAATTAGAACACGCGAGGCGTTTGATGGCAATAGCGTTTGCGGCCGATGGGAACATGGTTTTTATCGGGTGTATAGCTATAGTACTATAATTTTTTCAATAGAAGTAAATAAATCTGGTAAGCCCTTAAGGTATCTTTTTAATAATGAGGCATACAGTCGAACGACTAGCAAGATACAAAACCTAATTATTAGCCGTTTGGCCTCTATATTCGCTTTCCCGATTGACCAGGCAGAGCAAGTTTTTAAGCCGCCCTATAAGCGCGACGGCTTGGCTTATCTTTATAATCGCGATGGCATTTTATTGGGTAGCAAACATCAAAACCCGTTACCGCCAGATACCGAGCCAGTAAAAATTGAACCCTTAAAAATCGCAATCGAGCAAACATTATGAAAAACTTTGAAAAAATTATAGCAGGTCTAATTGCCACAGTACACAATCCCATAACCTGGGTTTGTTTACTTGGTATATTATATGGGGTTGTCC
>Ga0209324_10001054_pt1 | contig 19064 bp, 16 predicted proteins | sample Rifsed19ft3_FD_184015 | JGI IMG/M metagenome (GOLD analysis project Ga0209324, IMG submission 184015) | Soil microbial communities from Rifle, Colorado, USA - sediment 19ft 3 (version 2) | ecosystem: Environmental > Terrestrial > Deep subsurface > Rock core/Sediment | place: Rifle, Colorado...
CAGTTGGATTAAAACAAGATGATACCGTATTAATCTATGTAAGTTTTGGTTTACTGGGACACCTGAAATACGGCTACAATTCTAATTCAATCTCTCAAATAATTCTTAATTCATTTGAGACAGTTTTAGGAAAAAACAGTACCATATTGGTTCCAACCTATACATATTCATTTTGTAATAATGAAAAATATGAGGTTGAAAAAACTCCCTCTACCATAGGTGCATTCACAGAATTTTTTAGAAAACAAAATGGTGTCATACGTTCCAGAGATCCAATATTTTCTGTAGCAGGACGAGGACCAAAAGTATCTTATCTATTGTCAAACTTGCCATACACATGTTTTGGTAAAGACTGTGTTTATGATAGATTAACCAAAATAGGCGGAAAAATTTGTATGATGGGATTAGGGCTTCATTGGGCTACATTTCGTCATTACATTGAAGAGTCAGTAGGAATTTCAGCTAGATATTCTAAAAAATTTTCTGGAATAATTGTTGAAAATGGCGAGGAAAGTCATGAAGTCTGGGATTATTTTGTACGAAAACTTGATGATAATTGTTATCCTGATGGACGAAGACTAGAAAAAAAAGCATGTGAACTAGGTTATTGTAAAACAACTATTGTTGGAAGAGGAAAAATTTCACAAATTGATTGTAAAAAGTTTCTAGATTTAGGAACTGAAATGTTAAAAGAAGATCCCTGGTTTACAGTTAAAGGTTCTTCATATTAATATCATTAATTAAAACAACTGCTACTGCATACTTTTTAGTATGAGATAATGAAACATATCCCTTTTTTCCGTTGGGTAAAATTAATGAGGGAATATTATCTTGAAGGACAACTTCAATATTTTTTTTATTCATACAGTATTGAATTTCCTTCTCAGTAAAGATCTTTTTATAGAATGTAGTTCGCTTCTGAAATTTTATTTTAGAAAAACGAGAAATTTCTTCAATGTCGATTCCAATAGACTGCATAATGAATATGATAAGACAATTAGTGGATAAAGATTTTTTTAATTATTTTCAACAATTTCTAACAAGTTTTTCTCAAATAATATTTGTGCAGTTTTTTTAACTTGTAGAAAACTCAAACCGGCACATTCAGAAATATCCAATAAAGAATTTGTTCCATCAGACATATTTAATACCCAAAGAATTGCCAATTCGTCAAGATGTTCATTTTTTTGACTCCCAATCAATCTGTAAAGGCCACGTCTTCCCAATTGCGGTTCACATTTAGGATTTAAACTCCGAAAAATCTTGTTATTTTCTAACACCAAAATTACATTGAGGTATTTTTTAAACGAATCAGATAAGCTTTCTGTATTTATGAAATCTAAGTTATCAGCTGATGTATGGTACTCGGGAAATTTTCCATACATGGCTCTCATTAAAGAACCAATTTCAAGATTAAAACCAGGTGAAGAAAACTGTCGTTCATCACTCCCAGATGGGAAAAAGTCAACTAATTCAAATTTTGATTTTGAATCATCTAATACTTTTTTTACAATTCTATCTATAATTGAATTACCGTTTTTGGTTTTTTTGTATGTTGAAATTCCACAATCACCCAAACAGGTAGCTACTAATCCACACTTTATTTTAGAAACCTTATCTTCATTTTGAGATAACCACGTAATTGCACCTATAGTTTCAGGAATAAATAAAAAATGATATGTATACTCTAATTCTTTATCTCTTAGATATTTTGCAAGCAAAGTCAACAAGGCAACTCCGGTAAGATTATCATTACACATAGAAGGATGACAAACATAGCATGATAATAAAATCTGTTCTTCTCTTTTACCGGGAATAACAAATTCTCCATAAGTGAGTGAACCATCTTTCAGTTCAGAATCAATTTTAACTTCATATTCATCATCTGTAAGATTCTTTAATTGATTGTGTGAAATACAAAAACCCCAATTTTCATTATAATAAGACGTGAGGTAAGGGATCCATTCAGGATATTCCTGCAAACTGTGAAGATGTTTTTTTAATTCTTCTAGTGAAAATTTTCCTTTAATTGGCACACTATAACTCATTACATGTAGGTTTGATTTCTGAAAATTTACTATTTTTTCTCCTTTTGAATTTTTAATGTATGCATCCCTGATATTCCATTCTTTTGGAATTATCCAATCATACACTTTCTGCCCTGAAGGAACTTCGTTAATCTTTATTGGAATTTGGTCTTGTATTATCTTGAGCGATTTTCTTACTCCCTCACCAGTTATACTTCTACAAATAGGAAATAATTCAACAATGAGTTTGTAGGCTTCGTTGCCAACATTGTCTAATTCGTTTAATATATCGAAATCTAATTTGATCATTTTTTGCTTGTAACAAATCAATTCTGTAACCATATAAAATTAGTGTGTAGGTCTGTCAAGAATTAAACAATCAAGTTATTTTATAGGAACGTTTTTTATTGCTGAATAATGTTGACTTGTATTGTTTAAAGATAAAAAAATTCTCATTACTGGCGGAACAGGTTCTTTAGGGACTGCATTAACAAAGAGATTACTTCAAGAAGATGTAGACACTATACGAATTTACAGTAGGGATGAATGGAAACAAACTCAAATGGAATCCGATTTACGAGAGGATAGATTACGATTTCTAATTGGGGATGTTAGGGAAAAAGAGAGACTATCACGTGCATTAGAAGATATTGACATAGCCATACATGCTGCAGCGTTAAAACATGTTCCTGTTGCTGAATACAATCCGTTTGAAGCAGTAAAAACTAATGTTCTTGGCGCTCAAAATCTTATAGAATGCTGTATTGACAATCAAGTTGATGTCGCACTTGCAATAAGTACAGATAAAGCAGTATCTCCTTTGAATACATACGGGGCAACAAAACTATTGATGGAAAGATTGTTTGTATCTAAAGATTATTCAAGTTTTCGTCATAAAATAAAAACTATGTGTGTTAGATACGGAAATGTTTTGGGTAGTCGTGGTTCAGTAGTTCCAACATTTGTTAATCAGATTTTGACTGGAAAAAAAATCACAATTACTGACGAGTCTATGACACGATTTAATATTACTATGAATCAGTCGGTTGATTTGGTTCTAAGAGCGCTAGAAAAAAAAATAAGTGGTTCTATTCTTGTTCCAAAATTAAAATCCTATAGAATTGAAGATCTTAAAGATGCCATCATTGAAATTTTCGGAGCTAATAATGAATATGAAAAAATTAATCCACGTCCAGGCGAAAAATTTCATGAAGTTTTAATTAATCATCATGAAATTCGTAATGCCTATGAACTGGATAATGATTATGTTCTTTTTGACAAAGAAAACATCTTCTTAAACCAAGCCGAAGCTTCATTTTTAAAATCAGCAAACTTTAAGGATCAATATTCATCTGATAAAGTACCCCTTCTAACGAAAGACGAACTAAAAAAAATCCTGTTAGATGAAAATCTTATTCCTAAATAGCTTAATAATGTTTTTCCTCTTAACCGTCCGAATTTTTTTTACAACTCTTTAAATACCATCTAAATCGTTCTCCGATATATGGAGGAGATAAAAAGCAGAGAAGATACCAAAATACTCTTTGTGAATCCATGTTTACGTCGTGGTGGTTTTACTAAACTTCTACCCGTTGGTTTAGCATATGTTATGACATATTTCCATGAAAATGGATACAGGTTTGATCTTTTGGATATTGACATAAATGAATATGATAATTCTAATGTTGAAAATTTTGTTAAAGAAAAAAAATACGATTTTGTACTTTTAGGTTCAATAGTCACCCATTACAAATGGATAAAATGGTTTGTGAAAAGTGTTAAAAAGAATAATCCAAAGACTGACGTTATTGTAGGAAATTCTGTAGGAGGTTCAATCCCAGATGTATTTCTTCGCAATGCACCTGCAGATGCAGTAGTTATAGGTGAAGGTGAAATAACAGCATTAGAATTAGTTGATGCAATACGTTTAGGAAAAGATCTCACAAAAGTTGAAGGAATAGCTTTCATGGATACAAATGGTGAATTTGTTAGAACCCCGGCTAGGAAAGTTGGAAAAATTGATGATATTCCAATGGTAAATTGGGATTTCTTTGATGTAGACAGATATTTAGCACAACCCCCTGATGCAATGGATCCTGAAGAAACCGAAAGTAACATAAGAGCAATACCACTTGCAACTGCCAGAGGATGTTCTTTTAGATGTACTTTCTGCCATTTTGTATTCTGGAATGATCCATATAGAAATAGATCACCTAAATTAATTATTCAAGAAATTAAAAGAAATATTGAAAAATACAAAGCTAATTACATTAATTTTTGGGATGATCTTTCTTTTGCTTCTGCAAAACAAGTCAGCAGATTAGTTGATGAGATACTTGTAAGTGGTCTAAAGTTTAAGTGGACCGCAGCAATACGGGCTGATATTTTTTCAAGGAACCATCTATCAAAGGAGGAATCGCTTGAAGTTGCTAAAAAAATGAAACAATCAGGATGCTTCAGTGTAGGATTCTCGCTTGAGACTGGTAGCGAGGAAATTCTAAAAATGATGAATAAAAAAATAACCGTAAATGAATTCCATGATACAGTACAAGTTCTAAGGAACGCTGGGATTATTTGTAATACTAGTGTTGTATTTGGGTATCCAATAGAAACTAAGGAGACAATAAGAAAGACTTTCGAGCAGTGTCTCAAAGTTAGTGTCTATCCAAGTATTGGCTTTTTACTTCCTTTACCAGCTACTGGTATGTGGGATTATGCAAAAGCCAATGGATTAATTACTGATGAAGATAAATTTCTTGACTCTATTACCGAAAGACAGGATATATGCCTAAATATGACAAAACTTTCAGATGAGGAAATAATGGAAGAAATAAAATCAGGTGCTAAAAAACTAAATGATATGCTACAACTAGGATTAACTGAAGATCGATACATAAGAACTGGCAGGCCAGTAAACTACAAATCACATAAAAAATTACAAAAAGAACTTCCTATGGATCCTGATAATATTCAAAGGAATGAAAATGACTTTAGTTTCAATTATAGTGCACAAGAATTCAAATATACAGAAAATTCAATAAGTTAAACTAGCAGTTAAAATGATTTTTTCAAATACCCAACAACCTTTTTCGATATTGTAACAAAAGACAATCTTTACAAACACAATCATTAAATTTGTTGTCAATTTTTTTCAGTAAGGGTTCTTCAAAACACCAACAAGTTTCATTAACCTTACAATCAATCTTATTTCCACACTTAATACAATTTTTATCCAATGAATTAAATTAATTTTCATATGTAAAAATTTATTGTACTAAAGCATTTATTAGATTCTTGTTTTAATATCACTAATCGATTTTAATGGATATTCCAATACGAGCTCCACTTTTTGATGAAAAAATACCTACTATTCTAGACCACAATCCATACTTTCTATGTATTAGTTTAGCTGCTTTTACCGTTTCATCTTCTGATGTAAAATTAGCTCTTCCTGAAATCCATTCTCCTTTTAGCCTTCCATTTAAAGAACAAGGAGCAATTTTAACTACATTATTATTTTTAATTCTTTTAACTTTCCCAGTAAGTTCACGAGTGATTACATAGATTCTTTGATTAAAAATTATAAACCATACTGCAGTATTTACGGCTTCACCATTTTTTCTAAAAGTCTGCAAGTTGATATATTTTTGATTAGAGAGGTTTTCTAATTCGAACATTGAAGAAAATACAAAAACTCTATATTTTAAATAAACTCTAATTTTTAGATTGTAATAAAATTTCATTTAAATCATTTCTATTCACTATCCATGGTCTCTGTGTAGCCCAATAAACTTTTAAAAATACGTTCAGAAGCATTTCCATCATTTTTAAAATTATAATTATTTACAATCGCCTCTATCTCTTTTTGATTATATTCTAGCCCTTTTTCAAGAATTTTTTTTGAAATTTTTTCTAATTCTTCTGTATTTTTGACCATAATTGCAGCTCCTGTTTCTTCAAGTTGTAAATAATCCCATGCAGGAGAAGAAAAATTAGCTGCTATCACGGGCTTTCCTAATAACTTTGCTTCTATACCTACATTAGAAAAATCAGTAATTACTAAATCGGAAGCTGACAGAAGACTATAGATATCAAAGTCATATGTTATCCAGAATTTATTTCTTGCACATAATTTTTTTATTAACTCAATTTTATTAGTACTTAATTCATTGTTAGTAACCTTGTACATCGGATGAATCTTTATTATAATCTCAAAATTGTTATCATTACAAAATTTGATAAAGTCTGACATCCATTTGTCATCATTTTCATTCCACTGACTCATTGCAATTGTAACCAATTTCTTTTTTTGATCAAAATTGAATTCTTTTTTTAATTTTTTTCTTGACTCTTCAGAGGAAATTTTTTTTAAAAAATCATATTTTGGATGTCCTATAATCACTAATCTATTTTCATCATATCCTAGTTTTTTTAACATATCAAAACTAAGTTTTCCAGGCAAGAAAATTTTCTCGGCATGAAACCATTCTTTTACAATGGGATTTGGATTTGTAAGCGATGGAAGCATAGAAAAGTTAGATATCCCGTCTCTTTTAGCTAAATTTATTGCCGAATTTTCTAATATTTCACCATCTAAACCAGCGTATATAGATTTTGGATTCAACTTTGATAAGATAAATTCAACAATTTTTAGTGTTAATATTGATTCTAAAATTTTTTCAGAAATAAAATTTTTTAATTCCATAATTCCTGGCAGTTGGGGATTTTTTTGTGCAATTACATCTATATCTTCAAGTATTTCTTTTCCTTGAGTAGAAATTTTAAATTGATTAGAAAGAGACTTTATCACTCTGTCCAAGCTAATATGCTGTATTTGCTTGTTAGTTAATACTAATGATGTGGAAATATTATCTGTAATTACGAGATACCCAATCTTTTCATTATCGAGTTTTTCAAAGATCCCGTATAGTGGACGAATATACAAATCTTCTCTAGAACCAGAAATGAAAAAAATAACTTCAATTTTGTTTTGACAAAATCTTAATATTTTTTTCTCGATGTTTTGTAAATTTTTAATTAAATAATTTTGATAGTTATTCATACCAAAATTTATTTTTAATTTTTGATATGTTAATTCAACTAAGTAATTACTAATACGTAAAGTATTTTTTAAAAAATTTTTTTTATAAATTGGAGAAGCTAAAAATGAGAAAACTCGAAATTTTACAATCTTCTTTTTTACATTCACTTTATTAGTAAAAAAATCAACATTTCCATTACGGATCAGACCAATTTTTGAATTATCTACCTTTTCCAAAATTTTTCCTATTGAAAAAAATATCGGGAAAAAACGCTGAAATAAAAAAATTGTAGATTTTTCTTCTTGCTCGAATGCCCGTTTAATTCTTGATAAAAAGTGTAGTTGAAGAAAAAACGCAAAATCAAAACAAGAAAACACTTTAACATTATTTTGGGTAATTGAATTAAATGAGGTTCGGTAATCTTCTAGTAATTTTTTTGAATACTGGTAAACTTCCCAAACAATTTCTCCTCTCTCTGGGACTAGTTCATCTAATATAGATGATTCATACCCATTTTCTTTTAGAAGGTTGAAGAGTGATATGTTATCAGTAACTATGCGAAAAGGCTTATCTAATTTTTTTAAATAATCTAAAAATGGTTCCCATTTTTTGTTTTCATAATAAATCAGAATCATAATCCACAAGAACTTGTTAAACCTCTTTTTTTACAAAATAGTTCTTAATAGAAGTTCTATTTTATCGTGATTCATAATTTTATAACAAATTAGACTTTTTCTTATATGTGCTTTTATTTACCCATAACTTGATTTGATAATAAATGAGTAATGTCAGAGTAACATATTCCGGTTTAATTGCACTTTTAGTATCTATTGTAGGTGTCATTACCGGAACTATTTTTGTTATTCTAGTCACTAGAAAATTAAGTCCTGAAGAATTAGGCTTATGGACAATAATCAACTCTCTGGTTGCTTATGTTTTTGTGGTTGATCCTATTGTTTCTTACTGGAGCACCAGACAGGCTGCCCGAGGAGAGGATATAGGTAAAACAGCCCTGTCTATGGCCGCATTATTTTCAATTGGAGGAATTTTGGTTTATTTTATAGTTTCAATTTTTGTGTCTGAATCACTATCCATAGATTTTTCACTACTTTTACTATCTGCAATTTTGATACCTCTCTTGTTTTTACATGGTGCACTTAGTGGTATAGCTTTTGGAACAAAACCTCATTCTGAACAATATGCTATCGTAGCGTTTGAATCAGCCAAAATCCCACTTGGTTTTTTATTTGTAGTCTTCTATCAAATGGGCCTCTATGGAGCTATATTGGCAATAATATTTTCCAATATGATAAGAATTATTGTTTTATTTATCCAACTCAGATCATATATTTTTGGCCAAATTAAACTACACTTAATTAAATTCTGGTTCAAAATGTCTTGGTTACCAATGTATGGAATGATTCCAAGCTTTGCAATCACTTTAGACGTCATAATTTTTTCTGCAATTTCAAACTCATTAACTGGTCTTGCATTTTGGACTGCGGGAATTACAGTAGCCGCTCTTGTTACACAATCTGGAACCATCTCGCAAGCATTGTATCCAAAACTTATTGCCACACAAAAGAAAGAATTTGCCAAAGTTAATCTACAGAGAACATTATTCTTTGCAATTCCATTTCTAGCATTATCTGTGGTTTTTGCAAAACCACTACTTCATATCATCAACCCAATTTACGTTGGTGGAATAATCATTGTCTATTTTTTGGCTTCAAGAGCTTTTGTAAACATTTTCATAAACTTTTCATATAATGTAATCAGGGCATATGAACAAATAGACAAAAATCAGAATTCATCTTTTGGAGAATATTTGAAAAGCAAACTCTTTGTAATTCCTACACTGACTTATATCATGTCTGGAATATATCTGGGTAGTCTTATTCCGCTTCTCTTACTGAAACCATCAGATTGGACAGAAGTTGACTTAGTTCAGATGTGGTCCTTAGTTTATTTTGCAAGTCATATTCCTTTTGCAGTTTATGGAATCTTTTCAATAAAACGAAATTATGGAATAAATCTGCCTTGGATACACATTACTAAATTTTCAATAGTTACTCTACTTGCTTCATTAGTACTAAATTATTTAATTGAACATTATCTAGAATACAAAACAAGCATATGGGAATTTTTACCAGAAGTAATACCTTTTGTTGCTTTAGGTGGACTAATTTATTTTGGAATCACTTACTTAATAGACAACTCCACCAGAACCTTTTTCAAATCCATTTTTTCAGAAATTATTAAAAAATAATTTTAGTTCTTGATTATCCATTGTGAATATTCTTGTCCACCCCACTTCTTTTTATATTGTAAAATTCCCTTTTCCTTTGGATCTATAGGTTCTGGATTAAACCCAGAAAAATCGTACCACTTATTGTTATTTTCAATACCCCATTCAATCATGTTCCATTTTAAAAGATCTTGTGAATAGAGTTTTTCTTCATAGTCTAACTTTGATCTTGCTACACCCCACTCGTTCATGTAATTATTAAAAAATGAAAACATTATTCCACCAATACAGACACCATCCTTTCTAGCCAAAAAACCTGAAAAACCTATAGGATTAAGTAAATTCCAAAAGCTCTCCATCTGTTCTGTAGTTGTTGCTATTCTACCTGACTCTCTTTTTGTTTGATTAAACAAATCAAGATATTCAGTCAGATTATTATTGTTTATTTTTTCAATCTTTACTCCTCGTTCAATCGAACGTTCTATGTTTTTTCTAGCACTTTTTTTATCAATATTTTGAAAAATTTCTTCTTTTGATTTTTTTAGATCAATTAAATATGTTCCCCATTTTTGATTTTTAAAATCATTCTTGCATAGTTTTGTAAAGGGGTGAGTTAAACCATAAAATTTTTTCTTTTCTTTTTTTAAAAAATTAAAAAAATATTGTAATGAATCTTCTGAATCACATATTGGTCCATAACTCCATTTATATCTCACATTAATTTTTTTAATGATTTTTCCTACCAATTTTGGAAATTTAACAGGCTGATGTTTATATTCAAAAAGTATTACCTGCAGTACTATATTGCCTTTTGAATCAACAATTCGAACAAATTTTGGATCCAATCCTTCGCTAGTAGAATATCTTGCATATTCTACTGTATTATGAATGGTTCCCGTTTCATTTTTTAATAGAAATTCATTCCAGTCAGAAGGATAATCTTGAAGGGAATAAATTGAAATTTGCATCATTTTGATTAATTATTTTTCTTTATTTTACTTAGATAGTTGTTTTGAAAGTTTTTTAAATATTCAATCTCTTTCTTATAATAATCTAAATCTCCTCCTACAAGAGATTGCAAAATTTCGACTCGACTTTTATTGTCATCTGACCACCAGATTGGATGAATCAAAATATAGAGATTTTCATAGTCTATGAAATTTGAAAATGGCTCTTCTCTCCAATTTTGAACACTATCACTGATATATTTTCTATTTTCTTTGAATCTTAATGAATCTGCATCAATCATGTTATCAGGAAAATTAATCTCCATTTTTTTGTTGGTAGTAGGATTATGTGCTGCAACAACATTCACATTTGTTTTAAAATGTGAACTAAACATCTCAATTTCCTTTTTTATGATATAATCTGGTTCCAAATAATTTTCTAAATAATATGATGAATCATAATGAAGACCAATTTTATGACCAAGACTTAACAATTCGTTAATACATTTTGATGAATTTATCGAAAATGGATTATAAAATGGTGAATGAATTAAAATAAAATAAGTTGATTGAATTCCCAATTCATTTTCAATTTTTGCCATCTTTACAGCAGGTTGTAATGCTATATCTACATCATGTCTCAATATTACATCATTAGTTGAAACAGATTCAAAACCAACAAACTGATGATTTTTTTTTAATTCTGATAGAGTATTACGATAAAATTCATATGAAAAATCTTTTTCAATCAATATTGATTAAATTATTACGGCTTGGATTTATAGTATAGTATAATATCATGTAATTAATTGGTGTGATTCAAAAATGAAATATTTGGTAATCGGGTGTGGCTCTATTGGGCAACGTCATATAAAAAATTTGAAAACCCTTCAACCAAAATCCATGATAGATGTTTTTGACCCTCAGTCAAAATTACTAAAACACGTATGCACAAAACTCAAAGTAACCCCAGCATCAAAAAAAAGTGTAAAATCTACTATCTATGACTGTGTTCTTATTTGCACTCCTCCAACTACTCATATACAATATGCAAAAGAAGCCATTTTATCCGGTTCAAATGTTTTCATAGAAAAACCTATTTCATCAAGCTCAAATGGAATCAATCCACTTTTATCACTTGCAAAGAAAAAAAACACCATGGTCTTTGTAGGATATAATCTAAGATTTAATAAATCGATTTGTAACATAAAAAAATTATTAGATAGTAAAAGATTGGGAAAACCAATACATGTTTCATCTTATTTTGGCTCATACTTACCTGATTGGCGACCGAATCAAGACTATTCAAAAAACTATACGGCTAGAACCAATCTTGGGGGCGGAATAATCCATGATGGTTCTCACGAACTTGATTATTTGCGATATTTCTTTGGAAATCCTAAATTTATTCAATCAAATTATAAGAAAACAAAATTCTTAAAGAGTGATACTGAAGCTTTAGTCGATATAATTTTAGAATTTGATAATGAACTACTTGGAACAATTCACTTAGACTATCTAAGACGACAATACAAAAGAACTCTGGAAATTCTTTTTGAACATGGAATTGTAGAGTGGTCATTATCTGATTCAGAAATTAAATTATTTAATGCAAAATCAAAAAGATGGAAAAAAATCAAATATCCTAACTCTATTAATGAAATGTACCTCGATGAGCTTAAGCATGTTTTAAAATGTCTTAAAACCAAAACACAATCTAAAATTATTAATTTAAAAAACGGTGTTGATACTTTTTTGATTTCAGAAATTATTAAAAAAACTCAGAGAGATAGTAAAGTAGTCAACTTAAGAAGGTAACATACTTATCACTTGCTTTGCAACATTTCCTTTAAGTTTTGATTTTACTTCATTAGAATCTATTGCTTTTTTCAACATTTTCAATGATTTTTCTATAACTGACAAAGTATTTTCTATATCATCCATTTTATGTGAGAAGCTAAATAGAACTACATTTGGATGCATAAAAATACCATTCTCAACTAGTTCTTGTAAGAATAAACTTTTGTATTCTAAAGAATCTTCACCAGACTGGTTTTTTATTAGAATTTTTAGTCTTGGATAGGAACCAATACATTCTGAATTCAAACCATTTTTTTGGGCAATCTCATTAAATTTATCTTTGAATTTTGAGCTTAACTTCCATAAATGACCACATACATCATTTTGCTCAAATTCATTTATTGTAGCCAAGGATGCTGCAAGAGATAGTGCTTCTCCTCCATAAGTTGTTGAAACAAATACCTCTTCAAAGACTTTCATATATTCAGATTTTCCAACTATGGCAGCAAGCGGCATTCCATTAGCTATTCCTTTTGCAAAAGTAGCAATATCAGGAATTACATTATAGTATTCTTGTGCACCGCCATTTGAAATTCTAAATCCAGTTAAAATTTCATCATATATCAAAAGAGATTCATTTTCATGAGCTATTTTTTTAACTTTGTTTAAAAAATCATTTCGTGGTTCCTCAAACACAGTTGGTTCCATTACAATTGCAGCAACCCGATTTTTGAATTTATTAAACAAATTCTCTAATCCATTAATATCATTGTAATTGAAAACATGAATGAGATCTTTGTTAAAAGCAGGTACTCCCTTATTTCTACTTGTGAGAACAGTAAACCAGTCATCCCACACTCCTCCGCCACCACAATAAAGAATGATATCATTTTTTGTAATAGCTCTAGCAGCTCTGACTGCTCCTGTTACTGCATCAGAACCTGTTTTTGCATATCTGGTCATTTCGGCACAGGGTATGATTCTTTTTAACGCCTCTGCTACATCTATTTCAAGTGGATGTGGAAGCGAAAAAATTATTCCTTTTTTGAGTTGTTCTTTTATTGCGTTGTTTACTGATTCATAATTATATCCTAATACAATTGGACCTAATGCCATCAAATAATCAATATACTTGTTATTATCAACATCTAAGAAATGACATCCATCGGCTTTTTCAGCATAAACAGGGTAAATACCCTCTACAAAACTTGAAGGAGATTTGCTAAATGTTTGTGCTAATGAGGGTAGTAATTTAGCACCCTTAGACTTTAATTCAATGGATTTTGATATTTTAGAACTCAATGTTACATCACTCGTATGGTTTCTTTGATTTCATTAAAATTCTCTTTGTCATTAATTGCATTGTATAGATAAATGTACTTTCGTATAATTTTACTATGATCATGATACTTTAGAAGCCATTCTCTAGATTTTTTTCCAATCTCAACTCCTAATTTAGGATCATTAAGCAATTTCATAATAGAATAATAGATCTCATCTTCATTTTCTGCATTTAGTATTGGTGGGGGTTCATGGTAAAATTTTTTGTATAAACCAATATCAACAAACTGCAAGAGAGGCTTACCACAAGCCATCGTCTCTTGACCAATTAGACCAGTTGAACCAACTCCAAATTGATCCACAATAAGATCAGCATTATGATAAAAATTTACTAATTCTGATTGAGGAATTGTTTCTGGAAGGATTGTTACCTTTTTTTCTTGAATTGCATCCTTGATGATTTCTAATGATTTTTCAAAATCTGAACCACGATTAATAATTATTAAATGAATTTTGTTTTTTTCTTTTATTAATCTAGTAAAAGCTCGTAGGAATCTATCATTTTTTTTATAGTACCACAAATGATTAGTAGGATGAAATATTACAAATTTTTCATTATTTTTAGAAATATTCTTTGGTTGAAATTTTTCATAATCCCATAAAAGTGGAATGAAAAGATTATTTTCAATATGTAATTTTTTTACGTATTTATACAAATAAGGAGCAGGAAATATAACAGCTTTTGATTTTTTATAAGCAAGTCTCAGTAGAAAGCCTTTGAAGCTTTTCTCATTTGCTAATTTAACAACATCTGCTCCTGTGGTAAAAGAGATAAAGGATTTTCCCGAAACCGAAGCAAATATTGGCAACTCTGTTGATGCCTGTATCAAATCATATTTCCTCATTAATTTCACAACTTGAAATTTCCACGTGAATTTCTTATCGTCCCAAAACTTAATCCATTCCGGATACTCTAAGATATCTTTATCTAGAAATTTAGGATCCTCGGTTAGCTTAGGATTCTTACGTATTAATAAATCTGCTTCAAACCCATTATTTCTTAATAATTTTCCCAGAAAGTAACCATGGTTAACAAGATTTCCAGCTAACAAAAACTTCATACAAGAAGTTAATACTATTCATTAATCACTTTTCTGTTTTTAAGGTTTGATTATGAATAATACTAATCTTGAAATACTCTCATTACTTTCAAAATTTGTTTGAATAAGACCTCTGATGAACTAGTTAAATTACACAAAAATTTACAAGAACTTCATAAGAAATTAAGAGCTCACACACTAAAGAATTGGAATAGAGTACTTCCGTTTGATGAATTACTTTTTGATAGATGGGAAAAGGCAAATTTTTTGAAAACGAAAAATGGAGCAAGTGTATACCATAGTAGCTATATTTTTGGTAATGTAAAAATAGGTAAAAAAAGTTGGATTGGCCCATTTACACTTCTTGATGGTAGTGGAGGACAAGTAAAAATTGGCGCATTCTGCAGTATTAGTAGTGGAGTCCAAATCTATACTCACAATACAGTAAATTGGTCATTATCTGGAGGTAAATCTTCTTTTGAAAAAGGTGATGTAACAATAGGGGATAATTGTTATCTTGGACCATATTCAATTATTTCAAAAAATGTCAAAATAGGTAAATGTTCAGTTATAGGTACTCACAGCTTCGTTAATTCTAATATCCCTCCTAACTCAATTGCTTTTGGAATTCCAGCAAGAGTAGTTGGCAAAGTAAGAATAAAAAAAAATAACATAGAGTATCATTACAATGAAAAGAAATCATAATAAAATTAAAGCAAATTTGCAGATTTGGTGAAAAGTGTTTTGAAAAAAAATCTCACAATTATGGTTCCAGATATAGGAATTAAAGAATTCAAGAGAATAAAGCAAGTAATTAGTTCTAAACATGTAACTGAAGGGCCTATAACAAAAGAGTTTGAATCAAAATTTTCAAAAATATATTGGAGTAAAACATGCTATTGCCACAACATCTGGAACCTCTGCTTTAGAACTTGCTTTACACTTGTTAAATATTAAGAAAAATGACGAAGTAATATTACCTTCCTTTACTCATCCTGCAACTGGAAATTGTATAGTATCTGTTGGAGCAAAACCTGTGTTTGTTGACATTGAATTAAAATCCTTTAATACTAATAGTGATTTTATTAACAAGGCAATCACAAAAAAAACAAAAGCTGTCATAATAGTATCCCAGTTTGGAAATCCTGTAGACATAAAACCAATCTTAGTATTGAAAAAAAAATACAATTTTAGATTAGTTGAAGATGCTGCATGTAGCCTTGGTTCAAAAATAGGCAAAGAGAAAGTTGGAAAACAAGCTGATATTACATGCTTCAGTTTCCATCCTAGAAAAATAATTACTACTGGTGAAGGCGGCATGCTTGTAACTAATGATGATAAAATAAATGAAAAAGCTCGAAGTATGAAAAACTTTGGCTTAATCAATTACAAAAATAAGCTTATTCAACGCACATGGGGAAGCAATTTAAAATTAACAGACATCCAATCTGCCATGGGACTTGAACAACTTAATCGTATTGAAGAAATATTAAAAAATCGAATAAAAAGAGCATTATATTATCATAAACTTTTTTCAGAATTTGATAATATTATTACTCCACCTACCAGAAAAGGGATAAGACAGAATTTTCAGACGTATTGTATTTTATTAAAACAAAATGCTGTTAGAGATAATTTAATTCAATCTTTAAGCAAAAAAGGAATTGAATCTCGTATTGGTTCTTTTGCGTTACATCTCCAACCTGCATATTCAAAAATTTACAAGTATAAACTTCCAAATTCTACTAAAGCATATCTAAATGGATTAGCAATTCCACTTCACAATAAATTGACTCAAGATGACCAAGAATATGTAGCAAACAGTATAATGAATGTATTAAAAAATACAAACAAAAAGCATTAAAACAGCAAGACATCCCAAAACCCTATATTTGAAAAATAAGGTAAAGCTGTCCAATAAGAAAATTATCCTCACTGGGGGGTCAGGTTTTATAGGAAGTCATCTCCTTGAATCACTTCTTAAAGATAATAAAATTTGTATAATTGACAATGAATATCGCGGTTCAAATTTAGAAAAAATAAAAAAATCTAATCCGAAATTAGTTAAAAATATTTTTTTTGAGAAATGTGATATTCGTAAAAAAAATGATTTATTAAGAATTTTTAAAAAATTCAAACCTGAGATTGTGTTCCATTTAGCTGGTATCGCAGGAGTCTCAACCGTATATAATCACCCTATGACTGTAATAGATGTTAACCTTCTTGGAAGCTATAATCTTGGTCAGGCTATTTTGGAAACTGGCACAGTCGAAAAATTAGTGTATTCTTCAACTAGTGAGGTATATGGACCTACAGCATATCAATTGAATGAAGATTCGTTTACAACTCAAGGCAATGCTTATGATCGTAGATGGGCATATTCTACTAGTAAATTATTTGCAGAGCATGTCTTTGTAGCATTAGAAAGAGAATATAATCTGAATATCTCGATTGGACGACTTTTTAATATTTACGGCCCAAAGCAAATAGGAGATGGGGCAATCCACTTTTTTATTAAAAATGCAATTTCAAATAAATCACTTACCATTTATGATGATGGAGCCCAAATCAGAGCTTGGTGCTATGCTGAAGATTGTATTCAGGGATTAAGATTGATTGCCGAAAAAGGCAGTGGGATATACAACATTGGAAATCCATATGAAGCACTTACCACAATAGGTCTTGCAAAATTAATCATCGAACTTTTGGAATCAAAATCAAAACTACAACATAAGAAACTTGGATTTTCAGATATTCGGGTTAGAGTTCCCAACATTGAGAAAATCTCAAAAATCGGATTCAAACCTAGGATAGAACTAAGAGATGGCATATTAAAGACAGCTGAATGGTATAAAAAAAATTAAAACATCAAATATTTTTGTATGTAAAGAGAGAAATACTGGAAATTTTTTCATACCACATTGACAAAACAAGCAATTGATTTAGTTGTTGGCATGGGAGAAATAGGATATCCTATCTATAGACTTCTTTCTAAGGGAGGCATTACAGGAGGATATGATCTTGATCATACAAGAATGGATGTTAAAAAATTTGACAAAATAAAAAATAATCCCATTTCCATGCTTCACGTTTGTATTCCTTTTACAAATAAATTTGTTGAAAATGTTCTAAATTTTATTGATGAAAGAAATCCAGAACTTGTAGTAATACATAGTACAATTAGCCCTCACACAACAGAATCTATCCAAAAAAAAACTAACATTCCTGTAATTTATAGCGCAACTAGAGGAATTCATAAAAGAATGCTCAAAGATATGTTACGATATTCCAAATTCTATGCTGTTTATGATTGGGCACCAAAATCTACATGGGCAAGCAAAAAATTCGCAAATCGAATGAAAAAATCTGGACTTAAAACAAAGAGAATGTCAAATCCACTTACACTTGAATTAGCAAAAATTATTGTTGATACATCATATTATGGTTGGTTAATCACTTATGCACAATTAAGTAATATGGTAGCAATTCAGAATGGTGTAAATTATGACGAAATGTGGTCATTTGCAGACGAAATTCACAAATTTTTAGGAAATAGACCAAAAATGTATCCTGGTTTTATTGGAGGTCATTGTGTAATCCCAAATCTCTCTCTAGTACAAAATGAAACCTTGAATTTAATTGATAAAATAAATATCTTGTACGTCAAAAAAGTAAAGGATGCAAAATTAATTAATAAAAAATATGTAAAAGGGAAACAATCTTATGATAAGAAATAATGTTATTTCATAAAACAATCATTATCAACAAAGATACATTAAGACATTTTGAATACAAAAGGGAATTGAAATGAAAATTTTTGTAACAGGAGGGACTGGATTTATAGGATCACATTTAGTAAAATCTCTCATAAAAGATAATTACGATGTTACAGTTTATGATAATTTTTCTACCTCAAAAGATAATCTCAAATCCAACATCAAAAATGCTGCAGATCTAATCAAAGGTGATATACGAGATTTCGATTTTATTGTCGATTCTCTTAAAGGATCAGAATGTGTAATTCATCTAGCTGCAAAAATTAGCGTGCAAGAATCAATTAGCAATCCATCTGAAACCTTTGATGTTAACGTCAATGGAACAAAAAATTTACTAGATGCTTGTAAAAAGAATAATGTTTCTAAATTTATTACGACGTCTACAGCTGCAGTATACGGAAGATGTGATAGACTCCCAATTTCTGAAGACCATCCATTACAACCAATATCTCCATACGGCCAAAGCAAGCTTGAAATGGAAAATATGTTGAAATCATATTCAAAAAAACATAATCTTGACTCGATAATTCTTAGACCGTTTAATGTGTATGGAAGGAGCCAATCAAAAGAGTATGCAGGCGTTATTTCTAAATTCATTGAAAATATTCAGCAAAACAAACCACTTGTGATATATGGTGATGGATCCTTTACAAGAGACTTTGTCCATATTGATGATGTGGTAACTGCTTTTACATTATCAATATCACATATTCAAGCAAAAAGAGCTGAGACGTACAATATAGCCACTGGTCAAAAAACTAGCATTAATTCAATCGCGAAGATGATGCTTGATATCTCAGGCAAAGAACTAGACATTATTTACAAACCATCAAAAGAAGGTGA
>Ga0209324_10001056_pt1 | contig 19044 bp, 17 predicted proteins | sample Rifsed19ft3_FD_184015 | JGI IMG/M metagenome (GOLD analysis project Ga0209324, IMG submission 184015) | Soil microbial communities from Rifle, Colorado, USA - sediment 19ft 3 (version 2) | ecosystem: Environmental > Terrestrial > Deep subsurface > Rock core/Sediment | place: Rifle, Colorado...
GGAGCTTTTCCCGGAAGTCAGGCTCATAAGGTCGGATGAGAACCTCGGGTTCGCCAAGGCCAACAACATCGGCATCATGGCAAGCGCGGGAAAGTTCGTCTGCCTCATGAACTCGGATATGGTCGTGCTCGGCGGCTGCATGGAAACCTTGAAGGCCCGCATGGATTCGGACCCGTCCGCTGGTCTTGTCTGCCCGAGGGTGCTGAACCCGGACATGACGCTTCAGCCGACATGCAGGCGCTTTCCGTCGCTGAAGGGCGCTTTTCTTTCCGCTATCGGCCTCGACAGCAGGAACTACATGCCACACGACAGCGTCATGGAGGCGGAGGCGGTAAGCGGCTGCTTCATGCTCGCGCGAAGGGCCGCCATCGACCAGGCCGGGCTTCTTGACGAAAGGTTCTTCTTCTATGCAGAGGACAAGGACTGGTGCAGGCGCATAAAAAACTCCGGCTGGAAAATAATATACCTCCCTGAGGCAAAGGCCGTCCATTACGGAGGGTCGAGCTCTTCAGCTCCGGTAAAAATTTACATCGAATTGCATAAGGCGAACCTCAAGTACTGGCGCAAACACCACGGCAGCGCCAGGACAATCGTTTATCTCGCCATTGTCATGCTTCACCAGGCGCTCAGGATCGGAAGCGCGGCCGTTGTATTTGCCCTCGTACCAGGCAGAAGGAAGAGCGAGGCCAGAAAGGTTAAAAGGAGCGCCGCATGCCTGAGATGGCTCCTGTCGGGAAAAGAAGCTGCCTGAAAAAAAGGAGGCGCTCAAAATGGCCAGGATAGCCATGGTCGTCTTTTCCTACTACCCTGCCGATCCCAGGGTAAGGCGCGAAGCAGAGGTACTGGAGCGCGCCGGACACAGCGTTGATGTGCTGTGCCTGAGGAAAAAAGGCGAGAAGAAAGAAGAGTCTTTCGGAGCAGTCACTGCCTGCAGGGTAATGCCCGGGTCTGAAAACAAGGAGAGCCTCTTGAAGTACTTCGCCCTCTCCTCGCTTTTTGCAGCTGCGGCACTCGCCAGGCTCGCCGCGCTTTCGTTAAAGCGCAGGCACCAGCTGATACAGGTCCATAACATGCCTGACTTTCTGGTATTCACGGCCTTCTTTCACAAGCTCCGGGGCATTCCCGTGGTTCTCGACCTGCACGATCTTACCGTCGAGCTCTTCGAGTCAAAGACCATTGGCAAGCCCCTGGGAGCCATGCTCGGAGTCGTCAAGGCCGTAGAAAAACTCTCCTGTTGGTTTGCCGACCAGCTCATCACGACGAGCGCTGGTTTCAGGAACAGGCTCATTGAACGGGGTGTGAGGCCTGAGAAGGTCACGCTGGTGCTGAATTCCGCGGATGACAGGGTTTTCAAATTCCCGCCGCCGAGAGCTTGGAAAAACATAAAAGAAGGGCCGGTCCTCCTGTATCACGGGACCGTGGCGAGAAGGTTCGGCCTGCACATCGCAATCGAGGCGCTCGAGAACCTCAGAAAGACATTCCCAACGGCAAGGCTCAACATATTCGGAAAATACGACCCCTCTTATAAAGCGGAGCTCGAAGAGCTTGTCGCGAAAAAGGGCCTTACAGGATGCGTCAGCATAAACGGCTATCTCCAGCTCGACAAGGTAACCGAGGCCATAGCCTCTTCTGATATCGGAGTCGTACCGTACCTGAGCGACCCGTTCATGAACCTCGCCCTTTCCACAAAAATATTCGAGTATGTCTCGATGGGCATGCCTGTAGTTGCCGCCGGTCTCGATTCCATAAAAGAGATATTCGGCGAAGGTTCGATAAAGTACTTCAATCCAGGCAACCCTGTCGACATGGCGGACAAAATTGAAGAGTTCTGCCAGAGGCCGGAAGAAAGGCGCGAGTTCGTGAAAAAGGCCGAGAAGGCCTATTCAGCGGTTTCGTGGCAGGTAATGTCAGGCAGGTATCTGGAGACTGTAAATACGCTCATATCGGGGATACGGCGAGATGTCCGGTATTGACGCGAAGTACATAGTCGTAACGGCGGTAAAGAACGAGGAAAGGTCCATAGGCGAGAAGCTCAGTTCCATGATAACAGGCTGCCTGAGCCCGCATTGAGAGGCTCGAAGAGGATAGACGAACCGGAGTTCATAAGGTTTCTCCGGATAAACCAGCTAAGGAAACTCCTTATGCTCAAACACAAGGTATAAAAAATGTGCGGAATCTGCGGCAAGCTCAATTTTGACGGCTCAAAGCCGGTATCCCCTGCCCTCATCGACGCGATGACCGATGTGATGGAGCACAGGGGCCCGGACGACAGGGGCACCTACATAGGAAAAGGAGTCGGCCTCGGCCACAGGAGGCTCAGCATAATAGACCTCTCCCCACTGGGCCACCAGCCCATGACCAACGAGGACGGCTCCGTATCGGTCGTCTTCAACGGCGAGATATACAATTACCTGGAGCTCCGTGAAGAGCTCCTGAAGCTCGGCCATTCGTTCAGGTCGGCAACCGATACCGAGGTCATAGTCCATGCCTACGAGGAGTACGGCAAGGAGTTCGCCAGGCGTTTTAACGGCATGTTCGCCATAGGCATATGGGACGGAAGGAAAAAAGAGCTTATCCTTGTCAGGGACAGGCTCGGGGTAAAGCCGCTTTACTACCACAGGAACGGCCAGTCCATCTCCTTCGCTTCCGAGATAAAGGCGCTCCTCATTGACCCGGAAATATCGAGAAAGGTCGACCTCCAGGCCTTGAGCAACTTTTTCACGCTCCACTATGTCCCTGGCCCGCGCACTATGTTCGCCGGGATCATGAAGCTGCAGCCAGGGCACATGATGACGGTCCGCGGCGGCAAGGTCGAGACCGAAAGGTACTGGGAACTCAAGAAAGACCCGGCGCTCGTCAAATGCATGCTCCAGGCAAAAGAAGAGGACGCGGCAAGCCACCTGTACTCGGCCCTTAACGAGTCCGTAAGAAAAAGGATGCAGAGCGATGTGCCTGTTGGCGCGCTTTTAAGCGGCGGCCTCGATTCGAGCGCCATACTGGGGCTCATGACAGAGCTTTCCGGCAGGCCCGTGCCAGCCTTTACCGTAGGGTACAGCGAATCAGGGGAAGACAGCATATCCGAGTTCAAATACTCAAGGCAGGTCGCCAGACACTTCCAGAGCCAATACAAGGAAGTGGTGGTAACGGCCTCGAAGTTCCTCGATTTTCTCCCGAAGGCCGTCTGGCACCAGGACGAGCCCATCGGCGAGCCAGCTTCGATACCCCTGTATTTCGTCTCAAAGCTCGCGAAGGACAACGGAGTGACCGTGCTCCTTACCGGAGAAGGGTCTGATGAGCTTTTCGCGGGCTACAACAGGCACTGGGGCGAGACGCTTTCCGGGTACTACCAGCTCATGCCCGCCGTCTTGAGAGACACGGTATTAAAAAAGCTCATCTCCATGCTTCCCAGAATGCCGCTCCTTAAAAAAGGGCACCGCTCTATGTCCATAGGCGGCTTCAACGACAGGTACATGTCCTGGCACACGGTCTACACCGAAGAGCTGAAAGATTCGATATTCAAGGCGCGCTGGGAGAAGGTAGACACCTTTTCTGATGTCTTTGAAAAGTATCTCGGCAGGGTAGAGTCTTTCGAGAACCTCGACAAGATACTGTACCTTGACCTGAGCGTATGGCTTCCGGACGACCTCCTGATGAAGAAAGACAAGATGGGCATGGCGACCTCGATAGAGGCCAGGGTCCCGTTTCTTGACTACACCTTTGTCGAGCTCGCCTTTCAGATACCTTCGGCCATGAAGGTCAGGAAGCTGGTCACGAAGTACATCCTCAAGAAGGCGATGGAAAGGCTCCTGCCGACGGAGATAATCTACAGGAAAAAAGAAGGCTTCCCTACCCCAATTTCAAACTGGCTGAGGACGGAGCTGAAGGATTTCACGATGGAGACCCTGTGCTCTTCAGCCGCCTTGAGCCACGGCTTCTTTGACAGGAAGGCGGTGCGATCCATGGTAGAGGCCCACATGAAAGGGACCGAAGACAACAACAGGCTACTTTTCCCGCTCATCAACTTCGAGATATGGCACAAGCTCTTTTTTTCAAAAGAGCGGATGGAAACAGTCAATATGAACTGGAATGCCAGTATCGCCTGACTTATCTCTATAAAGTTTAAAAATACAGCATAGTTCCTCAATTAATCTAAGGATGCTCTGATTAATTCTCGTTTCTTCCGTCATTGCGAGAGCGAAGCGACGAAGAAATTTCTAAGTACTTGATTTACCCAAAGGCGAGATTGCTTCGCTGTGCTCGCAATGACAAATCAATGAATTAATCAGAGGATCCCTAAGAAATAGTAACTGAACCGCACAGCAGCAAAATGCCGGCCCTGTCCGGGCCGGCACACCTTAAAACTCTATCAAAACAATCGAAAACAAACTGATGGAACAACCTGAAAAGCAACTGAAGGTGCTCCTCCTTGGCGTGTCGTTCAACACAAGGAACATGGGCGTTGGCGCGCTCGCGGCCGGAGCAATCAAATGCATACGGCACTGCCACCCCGGCTCTGACATCAAACTTCTCGATTACGGGAAGATGGCCGAGACTCACACCCTGAAAGTCGCTGGCAAGGACGAGCTGATAGAGCTCATCAACCTCAGGTTCTCAAAAAAGCTCTTTCTTGCCAACAATGTCGCCCTTCTCATCATGCTGGCGGCCATAGCGAGGCTCCTGCCGTTCGCTGCCGTAAAAAGGCTCCTCGTGGACTCCAACCCGTACCTCAGAAAGATCGAGGAGTCGGACATAGCGGCCTCAATAGCCGGTGGAGACAGCTTCAGCGACATATACGGCCTTTCGAGGTTCTTTTATGTCGCCCTCCCCCAGGTGCTCATCCTCCTGATGGGAAAGCCTCTTGTCCAGCTCCCGCAGACCATAGGCCCCTTTGCCTCAAAGCTGCCCAGAACCATTGCCAGGGCCATACTCAAGAGATCGTCGGTCATCTACTCGCGCGACTACCCCGGCCTTCTCGAGACAAGGGAAATACTCGGCATAAAGGGTAAGAACGAGCGCATAAGGTTCTGCTACGACATGGGTTTCGTACTCGACCCGGTAAAGCCGCGGGAGTTTTCCCTTGAGACCGCGGGCCTTGACTGGTCACGGAACATTGACGCGCCGTGCACGGTCGGGCTGAATGTGAGCGGGCTTCTGTACATGGGCGGATACACCCGGGGCAACATGTTCGGGCTGAAAGCCGACTACAAAGAACTTGTAGGCGAGATAATCGAATTCCTCATCAACCGCAAGAAAGCGCGCGTGGTGCTCGTTCCACATGTCTTCGGCGGCCCGGAGCACACAGAGAGCGATTCAACAGTCTGCAGACGGCTTTATTCTGAGCTGAAACCAAGGTACGGGGAGCGGCTTTCACTTCTGTCCGGCGACTATGACCAGGGCGAGATAAAACACATGATAGGGATGTGCGATTTTTTCATCGGCTCGCGGATGCACGCGTGCATTGCAGCTCTGTCTCAATGCATCCCGGCGGTCCCTATAGCGTACAGCAGGAAGTTCATCGGAGTGATGGAGTCGATCGGGGTCGAATCGTTCGTGGCGGACCCCTGCGCTCTGGAATCCGGGGCGATACTGGACATCATAGACAAGGCGTTCGAAGACAGGGCAGCCATAGCCGAAAAACTCAGAGCGCAGATGCCTGCGGTCAAGGAGAAAGTGCTTAATCTGTTCCGTGAAATCCACGACTGATTTTGGGAGGACGATGAAAAAGCGGCTTGCCTTTGTGACGAACCCGCTCGACTCCGGGTTCAAAAGCTCCATCAGCATCGTAACGCTCGAGCTGGCAAAAAGACTTACGCAGGATTATTCCATAAGCGTCTACACGAGCAGCGGCAAGGATGAAAGACCAGCACCGGACGGCATCGGCGTAAGACGCCTTTCGGCGCGCACGGACGAGTCCCTCCGGAGGCTTACGGGCAAGCTCACGCCGCTGTACAGCCTTAAAAAGCCTTTTTTCAGCTCGCTCCTTTACTATCCGTGGTACATGACAAGGCTCGCGCTTGACCTGAAAAAAAACGGTATCGACATCGTGCACCTTCACAATTTCACTCAGTTCATCCCTGTCATAAGGGCATTCAACCCTGGAATAAAAATAGTGCTTCATATGCACAGCGAATGGCTCTCGCAGCTCGACAACAGCGTCATGAAGGAACGCTTAAAATATGCCGACCTGATTTTGAGCTGCAGCGAGTTTATAACCAACAGGACCCAAAGAGCCTTCCCTGAGGCCGCTTACAAGTGCAAGACGATTTACAATGGCGTAGACACAAGCCAGTTCAGCGCGGCGCCGGACAGCCGCGATGAGCCGAAAAAAAAGCAGCTGCGGCAGGATTACCCCTGAAAAAGGCCTTCATATAGTAATAGACGCTTTCAACACCCTCGCCCGCAAATACCCTGACCTCGAACTCTGCCTCATAGGCCAGGAGAGGATAACCCCGGCTGAGTTCCTCGTAGAGCTGAGCGACGATGCGCGGGTCAGGTCTCTTAAGGCCTTTTACCCGGGAAGCTACCAGAAAAAGATAATGGAGAGCCTTGCCCCGGCGCTGTCTTCGAGGGTCTTTCTTTCCGGGCATGTAAGCCACTCAGAGATGGTCTCGAAGTATTACGATGCCACGATATTCCTGAACGCTTCATATTATGAAACATTCGGCATCCCCGTTGCCGAGGCTATGGCCTGCGGCCTGCCAGTAATAGCCGCCAGGGCTGGAGGCGTCCCGGAGATCGTGGAGGACGGATTGTCAGGGTTGCTGGTCGAGCCGGGGGACGCTGACGCTCTCGCTGCCGCCGTAACAAAGCTTCTCGAAAATAAACCATTAAGGGACTCTCTTGCCCGGGCCGGGCGCGAGCGCGTGCGGGAGCGTTTCAACTTTGACTCCATCGCTGGCGAACTTGCGAAGCTATACCGCGGGATGGACCGGTCTTGAGAAAAAACGAGCCGGCCTTCATGGCAGTCGCGGAATGAAACGGGCAGACATAAAACAAAGGGTCGTCAGTGGAAGTGCCTGGACGCTTTTCGCTAATGTCTCTTCCCAGGCGATCTCTTTCCTCGTGACCGTTGTGCTCGCAAGGCTTCTTACGCCCGGGGACTTCGGCGTAGTGGCCATCTCAGCGGTTTTTACCGGCGTCATCACGCTCTTTCAGGATGTCGGCATGGGCGCGGCGCTCATCCAGAGGAAGGACATAGACGACGACTACCTGTCGACCTCTTTCAGCGTAAGCCTTCTGGCGGGGGCCGCCCTCGCCATCCTGCTCGCGGCCTTCTCGCCCCTGGTCGCCTCGTTCTACAAAGAGGCGGTCCTGCGTGACATACTGCTCGTTTCTTCGATAGGGTTTCTCCTCAGCCCTTTCACCTCAATACACACATCCATCCTCTCAAAGAGGCTGGAGTTCAAGAAGGTCGCTCTCATAACGCTCGGCACGAATGTGGTCTCAGGGTCCATATCAGTCGGACTGGCCCTGTCCGGGTACGGCCTCTGGAGCATGGTGCTCGGGAAGATACTCTCGCAGCCAATACTGATACCCGTAGTATGGACTGTAGTCAAATGGAGGCCGAAGCTAAGGATAATCAGAAGGTGCTTTACCGACCTGTTCGGCTTCTCGTCTCACCTGCTTGGGTTCAACCTCTTGAACTTTTTCGCCAGAAACCTCGACAACCTCATTATTGGCAAGTACCTCGGGCCGCAAATACTCGGGTACTACTCGGTAGCGTACAACCTGATGCTCAAGCCACTGCAGCTCATCTCCTGGTCGATCGGGAAAGTTCTTTTTCCGGTCTTCTCGAGCATACAGGACGACCCGGTGCAGACCAGGGCCGTGTACCTCAAAATAATAAAATCGATCTCGCTCATCACCTTTCCCATGATGACGGGCCTTTACATGGTCGCCGAAGAGTTCATACTTTCCGTGTACGGAGACACCTGGCGGCCCGCGATATTGCCCCTGAAGCTTCTGTGCGCCGTTGGGGCCATTCAGTCGATAGGTACGACAGGCGGGGTCATATTCAATTCGCAGGGCAGGTCCGACCTGACTTTGAAGGTAGGCGCCGTATCAGCCTCCGCGATAGTGATCGGTTTCATCATAGGCATACAATGGGGCCTCATAGGCGTCATTACTGCCTATATCGCCGCCTCTCTTCCTGTTTTCTTCCTCGGGCAGTTCTACGCGAACAGGCTCATAGGCCTCAAAATGAGCGCGCTCCTTTCGTCCCTGTTCCCTGCCGCCGCCTGCTCGGGCTTCATGGTGGCGGTGCTTGCGGCTTTCAGGTATCTCAACGGCTCAGTGCGCCTCGAAGTCGCGACCGCTCTCGTGATCCTCATACTCATCGGGGCGGGCTCCTACATCGTGTTCGCCGCGAAGGTCTTCAAGGTGGTCGAGGTGAACGAGGCGCTCCAGATGGTCAAAAGGAAACTATGAAAATCAAGATACTGATGATTACCCACAACAGGCCCCAGTACACCAGACTCTCGCTCACCAGACTTACCGAGACCGTGCCGCCGAACGCGAAGATAACCGTCTGGGACAACGCCTCCTCAGCCGATACTCTCGCGGTACTCAAAAAGTTTGAGCGCCACCCTTCCGTTGAGCTGGTAGTCTACAACAAGACAAACGACAAGCTGTGGGGACCGACCAACTGGTTCTGGGAAAAGTCAAAGGACGCAGACCTGTTGAGCAAGATCGACGACGACTGCCTCATGCCGGCCAGGTGGGTCGAAAAGCTCCAGGAGGCGCACAGTGACATCCCGCAGGCAGGCGTCCTGGGCTGCTGGAGGTTCATGCCCGAAGACCTGAATGTCAAGAAGGCTACTAAAAAAATACACGCTTTCGGCCCTCATATGCTCCTGAGGAACTGCTGGATCGAGGGCTCCGGCTATCTCCTCAAGAGCAGGATCATTGATGAGATAGGGCCTTTGAAGCCTAAAGAGACTTTTACGACATGGTGCGTGAGGGCCGCGGCCAGAGGGTATATAAACGGCTGGTACTACCCTTTCATGTACCAGGAGCACATGGACGACCCCAGGGCAGAGCACACCGGGATAAAGAGTGACGAAGACCTCCTGGAGCTTCTTCCGCTTTCAGCGGCTCAAAACGGAATAAAGACAAAGGACGAATGGATCGCGAAGCTTAAATCAAGCGCGACGAGGCTCCAGGAGTATTCCCTCGACCCATACGACTTCATTGGCGTGAAGCCTAAAATAAAAAGAAAGTTCCTGAAACTTCTCGGGGTCACTTACTTTCCAAAGGCCAGATGAGCTTCGAAACCGTAAACGATATAGCCGCGTGGCGCCTGTGCCTCGGCTGCGGCGCCTGCGCCTGGGCATGTGACAACAAGGCCGTCCGCCTCGTCGACATGACCGACGACGGGATAAGGCCGGTCGTTGACGAAAGCTGCGCCGGGTGCGGCCGTTGCGTGGCCGTCTGCCCAGGAATAGATACTTCACACGGCAGATGGGAGCCGGAAGCTGACCAGGAGCTCGGCAAATCATGGGGACCTGTGCTCGACATATGGGAAGGACACGCCGTTGACCCGGAGATAAGGTTTCAGGGCTCATCCGGCGGAGCGGCAACCGCCCTCGCCCTTTATTGCGTCGAAAAAGAAGGCATGCACACGGCGGTACACTCAGGGGCCGACAAAGACGAGCCATGCAAAAACAAAACTCGCTTCAGCAAAAGCCGCGATGAGCTTCTTGAGAACACGGGCTCACGGTATTCGCCGGCTTCACCGTGCGACGGGCTCGGAATAATCGAAGCCGCGCCCTCTCCATGCGTTTTCATAGGCAAGCCGTGCGATGTAGCAGGGCTCCGAAAGGCGCAAGGCCTCAGCGCTGAGCTCGACAGCAGGACCGGCTTGGCTATCAGCATATTCTGCGCCGGGACGCCCTCGACAAGGGGCACCCTCGACCTGCTGGAGAGCTTCAATAAGCAGCCCCTGGAGATTAAATCACTGAGGTACAGAGGGAACGGCTGGCCCGGGAACTGGACAGCCGAGACACAAAGCGGGGCGTCCAGCATGCCTTACAAAGACGCCTGGGGCTTCCTGCAGAGATACCGTCCCTTGAGGTGCCACCTGTGCCCTGACGGCACGGGAGAGTTCGCGGATATATCCTGCGGAGACCCCTGGTACAGGGAGATAACGCCTGAAGAGCCGGGACTTTCGCTTATTGTGGCAAGAACGGCCAAAGGACGGCGCGTCCTTAAGGCCGCGGCAGACTCGGGCTATCTGAAGATAAAAAAGATCGACCCTGCCCTGCTTGAAAAATCACAGATAAATCTGCTGCAAAAGCGAAGGGCCGTGTGGGGAAGGCTCATTGCCTTGAAGCTCCTGCTGATTCCGGCGCCGAAACTCCGCGGGTTCAGCCTCTTTCACAACTGGGCAGCTCTGGCGCTGCACGAAAAAATAAGGAGCCTTGCCGGGACCACGAGACGGGCCATGAAGCGGGGGTATTACAGGCGTGCCAAAGCCTTCTCTATCAGGAACATCATCAAGGACATCTCAATCATCAGAAAACGGGGAGCCATATGAAAACAGAAAAACTCTTTAAAACTCCGCTGTCATCCGCGCAGATGTCCAACAGCGAACTGAACCTCTTGGAATTCAGGGAGGGCAGGGCTGAACTCAAGTCCAGCCCTAGAAGAATAGTCTTTGAGCTTACGAACAGGTGCAACTTCCAGTGCATCATGTGCGGCAGGGAAGCGGTGAACTTCAAGACAAAGGACCTTCCCATCGATGTCGTAAAAGCGTGCGAGCCGTTCTACGGCCGCACGGAAGAGGTGACTCTGCACGGGTGGGGAGAAGGCACTCTGCACCCGAAGACCGCCGAAGTCCTCGAATACCTCAACTCCTTTCCGATGCTGAGAAAATATTTCGTCACGAACGGCTCGACCATGCCGCGCATACTGGACCCCATATTCGCCCATCATGTCGACCTCGTCGCCGTATCCCTTGACGGGGCCACGCCTGAGACGAACAACGGCATAAGAAAAGGCGGGGACTTCAACCGCGAGGTCGCCTCTATCAGGCGTCTTGTCGAAGAGAAGGCGCGCCGGGGCGCGAACTACCCCTTCGTGAACCTGGTTTTCACGGCAATGGCGAGGAATATCCACGAACTGCCCATGATGGTAGAGCTCGCCAGCAGTCTCGGCCTCCCGGAAGTCAAAGTGGTCTATCTTACAGTCTTCAACGACTCCCTTGTCCCGGAATCTCTCGTGGACAAGCAGGAGCTTGTCATGGAGCACTTCGGCAAGGCGAAGGAACTGGCGGACAAATACGGCATAACCCTGAAGCTCCCGGAGATACAGGGCGCGGGAGACTTCGGCACTATGAAGCACAAGCCCTGCCCTTTCCCCTGGAGGGACCTGTATATAGGCAGCGACGGATTCGTTCGCCCCTGCCAGTCGTCAGCTGACAAGCTCCTTCATATAGGCGGATACAACAGCTTTGAGGACATCTGGAACTCCGAGCCGATGCGTAAAATGAGGGCTACAGTGAACGACCCGGAATCAATGCCTGCCGGGTGCGCGAATTGCTATCACAGCAGCTGCGCCAACTGGAACCTGCCGACGAGCTTCGTGCAGCTCGGAAAAAAATTCGCGCCTGAGTGGCTGACGGAAGCGCCGAAGGCTGGCGCCGTCGAGACCTTGAAGGCCGTAGCGGAATAGAAAAGATCGCAAAAATGCGGAAAGGAGAAAACGCGATGAAGGTCGGCATACTTGCGGGCGGGTTAGGCTCAAGGTTCGCCGAAGAGACAGAGATAAAGCCAAAACCGATGGTAGAGATCGGGAGCAGGCCCATGCTCTGGCACATAATGATGTATTACGCCGCTTACGGCTTCAGCGACTTCGTGGTGGCCCTCGGCTACAAGGGCGACTTTATAAAAAGCTGGATGAAGGACTACTGCGCCATGAACAGCAACTTGACCGTAAAAACCGGCACAGGCGAAGTTATCCTGAAACAGGGGGACCTGCCGGACTGGACAGTCGACCTCGTTGATACCGGCCCTTCCACCATGACGGGCGGAAGGATAAAAAGGCTACAGCCCTGGCTGGGGGAAGAGACCTTTATGCTCACCTGGGGGGACGGAGTGTCAGACATCGACCTCGGCGACCTGCTGGATTTTCACCGGTCGCACGGCAAGCTCGCCACCTTGACCGCGGTACGGCCGCCAGCCAGGTTCGGACACCTTGAGATGAACGGAAGCAGCGTGACCGAGTTCTCGGAAAAACCGCAGACCGCCGAGGGCTGGATAAACGGCGCGTTCTTCGTGCTTGAGCCGGGCGTGTTCGACTACATCGAAGGCGACGAGACGCAATTCGAAAAGGAGCCGCTTGAAGGCCTGGCCAGAGACGGCCAGCTCATGGCATATACCCACAATTCCTTCTGGCAGTGCATGGACACGCTGAGGGACAAAAGGCTCCTGGAAAAGCTCTGGGAAAGCGGAAAAGCGCCGTGGAAGAGGTGGTAAATCAAAAACAACAGGAGATTCTGATGGACAGAACGAAATCAAAATGCCGCTCCTGCGGCAGCAGGAACATGCAGACAGTGCTCGACCTTGGGCCTACGCCGCTGGCGGACGCCCTGCTTTCAGCAGATGACCTCGAAAGGCCGGAACCGGCCTACCCTCTCGAGGTAGCCTTCTGCTCGGAGTGCAGCCTCATGCAGATACTTGAGACCGTCCCTCCTGAGGTGCTCTTCTGCAGGCAGTACCCGTATTATTCTTCTTTCTCTGACGAACTCCTGCGCCACTCCAGGGAGAACGCCCTGGAGCTTATCGCCTCACGGGGCCTGAACGACAAGAGCCTTGTCATAGAGATAGCGTCGAACGACGGCTACCTCCTCAAAAATTTCGTGGAAAAAAACATACCGTGCATGGGAGTCGACCCTGCCGAAGGCCCGGCGGAATCGGCTGAAAAAATAGGCGTGCCTACCCTGTGCGGTTTTTTCAACCATGAACTGGCCAGACAGCTCCGCGGAGTAGGCAAGAGGGCCGATGTCATCATCGCGAACAATGTACTCGCCCATGTCGCGGACATAAACGGCTTCCTGGACGGGATAAGGATACTGCTCAAGGACGGCGGCGTAGCCGTTATAGAGGTTCCCTATGTGCGCGATCTCGTGGACAACTGCGAGTTCGACACCATCTACCACGAGCACCTCTGCTATTTTTCAGGCACCTCGGTGGATTACCTCCTGAGGTCGCATTCCCTGTACCTCAACAAGGTTAAAAGAGTACCCATACACGGCGGCTCATTGAGGCTCTATATAGGGCTCAAGGACGACCCGGACGATTCCGTCGTGAGGCTTATGGCTGAAGAACGGAGCAAGGGGATCGGCGAGTTCTCCTATTACAACGACTTCGCCATAAAGGTCACGAACATAAAAGAAGGGCTCAGGCACATGCTCCGGTCGCTGAAAGACCAGGGCAGCAGGATAGCGGCCTACGGAGCCGCCGCGAAAGGGGCTACCCTCATCAACTATGTAGGCCTGGGCCGCGAGGTCATAGACTTCGTGGTGGACAGGAATGTGCACAAGCAGGGCAAGTACATGCCCGGCAAACACATCCCTATCGCCTCTCCTGAAAAACTTTTAGCGGAGATGCCGGATTTCGTGCTGCTCCTCGCATGGAACTTCTCCGAGGAGATCATAAGGCAGCAGGACGAGTACAGGGCAAAAGGCGGGAGGTTCATCCTGCCTATACCAGAATGGAAAATAGCTTAAAGGAGCGGCAGATGAGCCATGGAATCGAAAAAGCAGAAGCCGTCCTGGAGCGCGAGGTCAGGTGCCCGAACTGCGCCAATGCGGGCATGAAGGAGTTCTACTCCTTTTCTGACGCGCCCGTGCACAGCGTACAGCTGATACGGACGCGCGAGGACGCCATAAACTACCCGAGAGGCGCTATAAGGCTCGGGTTCTGCGAGGGTTGCGGGTTCATCTCGAACACGGCCTATGACCCTTCCGTGCAGGAGTACTCGGGCAACTGCGAGGAGACGCAGGGCTTTTCAGACACATTCAACTCCTTCGCGAAAAAACTCGCCTCCGAGCTGATTGAAAAATACTCTCTCAAGGGTAGGCACATAGTCGAGATCGGCTGCGGCAAAGGCGAGTTCCTCACGATGCTCTGCGAGATGGGGGAAAACAGCGGGACCGGCTTTGACCCGGCATATGTCGACGGCCGGTACGCAACGGGCGCCGAAGTCAGGTTCATAAAAGATTTCTACTCGGAGAAGTACTCCGCGACCAGGGGCGACTTCATAATATGCAAGATGACGCTTGAGCACATAGGCGAGACCGGCTCGTTCCTGAAATCCCTCAGGAAGTCTCTGGAAGGCAGGAATGATACGGTACTGTTCTTTCAGGTCCCCGATGTGACGCGCGTCCTCGGCGAACTCGCTTTCTGGGACATCTATTATGAGCACTGCTCATATTTCAGCCCCGGCTCACTTGCGAGGCTTTTCAGGTCCAGCGGCTTCGAGGTCACCGGCATAAGGAAGGACTACGGCGGACAGTACATAATGCTTGAAGCAAGGCCTTCGAGCGCGCCCCAGACAAAACCTCTGCCGGAAGAGGACGCCGTCGAGACCATAAAAGGGCTGGTTGAGCACTTCACGCGCAATATCACGCTTAAAGTTTCCTCGTGGAAAAGCAGACTCGAAGAGTTTGAAAAAAAGGGGCTCAAGACCGTCATATGGGGCTCGGGTTCCAAAGGCGTCTCCTTCCTCACTACCCTCTGCGCGCTCGGACATATTGCCAAAGCGGTTGACATAAACCCTTACAGGCAGGGCACTTTCATGGCCGGGACCGGACACGAGATAGTGGCGCCTGAATACCTTTTGAAGCTGAGGCCCGATGCCGTAATAGTTATGAACCCGGTCTATGCCGGCGAAGTGGAACGAGAACTTGCGGGGCTCGGCATAAAAGCCGAAATCATGACCGCCTGATGGGAGAGAGAAAAAACATATGCCCGGTATGCGCGTCGAAGTCGGTCTCCATATTCGCCGTGGTCAAGGAAGCCCTGGTACACTGCAACATACTGTGGGATACCCGTGAAAGCGCGATCAAGGCCCGGCGCGCAGAGCTGAGTCTCGGCTTTTGCACGAAATGCGGCCATGTCTTCAACACGGCGTTCGACCCTGAGGCGATGAAATACTCCGGGAGTTACGAGAACTCGCTGCATTTCTCCCCTGTTTTCCAGGACTATGCCAGAACCCTCGCGGTGAAACTGATCGAGAAGTATGGCCTCTATGAAAAGGACATCATCGAGATAGGATGCGGCAAGGGTGATTTTCTCCTGCTCATGTCTGAACTGGGCGGCAACCGCGCCATTGGCTTCGACGCTAGCTACGCCCGCGACCGGCACGACGGCACTGACAGTAAAGTTTCTTTCGTACAGGATTTGTACTCCGAAAAGTACTCGCATTTCAAGGGCGACATGGTCCTCAGCAGACATGTGCTCGAACACATAAATTCGCCGCGCTCGTTCGTGAAGTTAATGCGCGCAGCAACAGGTTCGCGGCCCGGAGCGGTAGTTTTCTGCGAGGTGCCGAATTTCATGCACATTATGAAAGAGCTTGCGGTATGGGACATCATCTACGAACACTATTCATACTTCACGCCCATGTCCTTCAGCCATCTATTCAAAACTGACGGCTTCCACATCGAAACGCTCGAAGAAAGCTATGAAGGCCAGTTTCTCTGCCTCGAAGCAATACCGGCGGAAAAACCGGGAAGGGCCGCAGTGGAGGACAAGCCCGGCCTCGATGCCCTCATGCGCTCCGTGGCCTCGTTCTTCCGGCGGTACACGGAAAAGATAGCGGCCTGGAAATGCGAGATGGAAAGAATCGCAGTCAGGGGCCAGAAAGCTGTGGTCTGGGGGGCAGGTTCAAAAGGCGTTTCCTTCCTCAACACCTTGAAAACGACCGGCCAGATAGGCCATATTATTGATATAAACCCCCACAAACAGGGCAAGTACGCACCCGGCACCGGACAGGAGATCGTCGGCCCCGAGTCGCTGAAGGATATAGACCCCGACCTGATAATAATTATGAACCCCATATACATAAGCGAGATCTGGGAGACAGTCAAACGGATGGGGCTCAAGTGCAGGATCCTAACCGCATGAAAGGACCGCTGATGGAAAAAACACCGAGGATTAGCATTGGCCTGCCTGTGTACAACGCGGAGAGATACCTGAGGCACGCACTTGACGCGATCCTTTCCCAGACATTCGAGGACTTCGAGCTTATTATCTGTGACAACGCTTCAACTGACGCGACGCCGGAGATATGCGGCTCCTACGCGCTCACGGACAACCGCATACGCTATCACAGAAACGAGCGGAACATGGGCGCTGCGGAAAATTTCAACAAAGCCTTCAGGCTCGCCAGGGCTGACTATTTCAAATGGATAGCCTATGACGACATATGCCTGCCGCCGTTTCTTGAAAAGTGCGTCGAGGTCCTGGACAGGGACCCTGAAGTGGCGCTGTGCTATCCCAAAACGCTGCTCATCGACGCGGACGGCAAAGAGATAATGAAATATGACGACAGGCTTCACATGATGCAATGGGCGCCTCACGAAAGGCTCAGGCATTTTCTTACGAAGGTAAACCTCGCTAACGCAGTATTCGGGGTCATAAGGACCTCCGTCCTCAGGGAGACCGGGCTCCTGGGCAAATATTTCGGGGCCGATTATATCCTCCTCATGGAGATATGCATGCGCGGCAAGTTCTATGAAGTCCAGAACCACCTTTTTCTCCGGCGGGACCATGAAAGGAACTCCAGGCGGCTTCCGAGAAAAGAGATCGCCGTATGGTGGGACAGTTCAAGGAAGAATGTCTACAAATACATACAGAGCAGGCTCGTAACGGAGCAGTTTCTCGCGATCAACCGCTCCGGCCTGGGGTGGTTAGAAAAGGGGCTCTGTTTCGCGCAGATAGGGCGATGGGTATTGCGGCAATGGCGGGCCAAGGGCGGCAGATACAAGGCGAACCTGAAGGGAAGGATAGCCTTGCCGAAGCCGCAGAAAAACAACTCAGTCTATTAAACGCCTGAAGGCATTTTTTAAAAGCATGGCTAACAACGCGCCCGCAAGAGAGCCCGAAGTATTGAGCAACAGGTCGGAGGCCTGCGAGAATCTGTCCGGCATGAATACCTGGGCCGCTTCAATTGAGAGGCTCAAGACAAACCCAACGGACACTGCGAACGGCAAATCCGCGCGGCGCCTTCCGGCAGCGGCCCTGAGAAAAAAGGCCAGCAGCCCAAGCGGGATAAAACCGATGAAGTTCACCGCCGCGTCAACATAGTCGAGCCTCAAGCGCCAGCCCTTTTCAAAAAGCGGCCCGAGAAATATTCTTTTTATCGGGCTGAATCTTTCCGGCACGGATATATCCATCTCCCCTGAAACGGCATTCCTGACGAGCGGGCCTGCTCCATCGAAAACATAAAGTCCGGCCAAACCAGGCAAATCAGGCTTTATTTGTGCCAACAACGCTTCAGAGCTTGCCGGGACCTCGTCGTCTGAAAGAGCCCTCGTCCATATTACAAGCTCGTGGATGCTCCCTTTCCAGGAGTGTTTTCCTTCAGGGGAATTGCCGAGCGTAAAGCCTGTCACTTTTTCAAGACCGTAAAATGGCGGCGAACTTCCGGACACTTTGCCGTCAACGAAAAGGCGAATGCCGCCCCTTCCCGCCGAGACCGTAATAAGCGTTTTCCTGTTTATCTCGAGGGCCTTTGCCCCTGTTTTAATGTCCGTTCCTGAACGGATTATGACCCTGTCGCTCCATTGAGAGACGCTGAGCACCTGTCTTTTCGAACTGTCGTAAAAGGACAGCAGAATGCCTGTCCTGTCCATAGGCTTTTCCACGGGAAGCGCCGAAAGCGCGACGGTCATCTCCCCTGAGGGAAAAACAGGCCTCCCGGCGAAAGCATTAGCGACCCCCCTGGAAGTGAATTCAAGACCTGCCCCTTTGAGCCTGGCGCCGTTATCCGGGCCTGTCTCAAAGGGCCACAAACCAGCCATGAGAGCGACGGCGACCATGACAGAAAACAGCACCCGGACGAGAAACCTCATATTCGCGCTCTTCTCCATATTCTCAGCCTTCATATATTCGCCTTATCTCCTCGAGCTGTTCGCGCTTTCAAGAGAAAACGAGCTGTACTCGCATATTCTGTTCATACCGGTTCTCAGCGCGTATCTCATGTATTCTAATCGGAAGAAGATATTCACGCAAACATCATTTTCTTACATTGGCCTTTTGCTCGTGCTGACATCAGTTGTCGCCTTCGAAGCCGCTCAGAGGACGCACCTCAGCGAAAACGACTTCCTTTCGGTCATGGTCCTGTCGTGGGCTGTGCTCCTGGGCGGTATCTTTTGGGCCGCTTACGGTTCAAGAGCGGCTAAAGAGGCCATGTTTCCCCTCGCCTTTCTTTTGTTCATGGTGCCGTTGCCCGAAGCCGCGCTGGACGCCACAACGCGCTTTCTCCAGTCCTGGTCGACAGAGACGGCCTCTGTGATATTCAATCTTATTGGCGCTCCTGTCCAGAGGGACGGGTATTTCTTCCACCTGCCGGGGCTCACGGTCGAAGTCGCGAAACAATGCAGCGGCATAAGGTCGAGCATGGCCCTTTTCATCTCCGGGGTCCTGGCGGCGCACCTGTTCCTCAGGACCTGGCCCGCAAAAAGCGCGCTCATCGCGTTAGTGGTGCCGCTGGCGGTCCTGAAAAACGGCCTCAGGATCGCGGCGCTTACGCTCTCCGGGTATTACATTGACGAGCGGATGCTCTACGGGAGCCTCCACACAAACGGCGGAATGCTCTTTTTCGCGATAGCCGTAGCTTTTGCCGGAGCTGGCATCTGGCTTCTGCGCGCCGTTGAGCGCAAGGCAGTCAAAAAAAATGCCGCAGGGGCATGAGGCCCCTGCGGCAGGAAAAACCGTTGCTTCTTCAGAACTTGCGTTTTCTATTGACTCTCCTGAAGACCGCGATGCCGGTTAACATCATGGCGAACGAACCAGCCAGAGCCGGGTGCTTGAGACCGTA
>Ga0209324_10001057_pt1 | contig 19035 bp, 29 predicted proteins | sample Rifsed19ft3_FD_184015 | JGI IMG/M metagenome (GOLD analysis project Ga0209324, IMG submission 184015) | Soil microbial communities from Rifle, Colorado, USA - sediment 19ft 3 (version 2) | ecosystem: Environmental > Terrestrial > Deep subsurface > Rock core/Sediment | place: Rifle, Colorado...
ACAGTGCAGCCATCCTGATATTCGACGGCAATAGGTAGCGGACAATCAACCAGATCGCTCATATGCTGGATGTTTGTGCTTTTTTCCTGTGGTCCGTAAGCCTCGAAGTATTTTATAAGGCTGTCATCCCCCGCGTCTCTGAATATCGCCTCATGCACCTTGAAGCAACTTGACGGCGGGAAGACCTCAGTGTTCACATGAATTACATACACATATTTCCAATTCATTTCATTTCTCCTTTGGTTGGTTTAGGTTCTTTTACTTCTTTCTTTTCTGTGACAATGTCACAAGGTTTACTTAGCAACCTCTCCGAACGGCAGCTCGACATCGTATGCCTCGATTACGTCGAAGGCGGAGTATGCCGCCTTCCAAAAGTCGGCGGTCGAGGCAACAGGATTGTTTGTGACATGTACAGTGACTGCTTTCACGTAGCCCCAAGCCAGCGCAGCGGCGTCCATCTCGTCAAGAACGCCGTCCAAGCCCCACGCGCTGTCAATACACATTGCCCGCACTCCTTTTGGCAGAGGCTGCCCCGCGCACATCGCGGAAAAGGTCTTGATGAATCGTGGCACGTCTTTGAAAAAGGTTCTCACCTTCTTTGCCTTGTCTCGATTCACCCGCGTCTTGTGCTGCACAGCTACTGGCGGATCAACAGGTTCACCGTTGACGAACAGGAGTCCTTTTGAATGAAGAACGAACCGCTTCAACGAAGCCGAACGAACGATCACCTCGCCATAGTGTGTCCAGCAAGCGAACGGACTCGATGCGCTGAGCGCCGCTGCCGTTGCGAGTGTCGGCCACACTCCTCGGTCGAGGAATATACTTCCGTCCGCCAGATAGCGGACTATGTCCGTGCTGTACATCCTGACGATGTAGTCATCTCCGACTTTCCTTATGTCCGTTGATGCTCTTGACGACCTCCTGTCCAGCGGTCGAAAGTTAGGTCGGCCTTTAAGAGGTGTTGTTGCGCCATAAATACTCTCGGCTTCCTCGTAAGAGACAATGCTTTTGAGCCTTCTACCTACTCCCCACATGATTCTACTCCTGCGTAGCATCCAAAAGCTGCGCGAGCCAGTATCTCCGCGAGATACTTCGATTTTGCTCGGACAAGTCCGAGAGCGTGGCCGGTGAACCTATTAATTACGCGATAGTCTTTCATTTCAAATCTCCTTAGTTTATGTGACAATGTCACAGCACTTCAAACACAAACACCTGCCGGGCTTCAAACAAGCATTCTAAGTACGCCCTTATCCATTTGATGCTCGCCCTCTGAGTGAGTCGTCTCTGCGCGTGGTCGCCACCTCCAGGAGAGGTGCGTCTCTGCGCGAGGTTCAGGTTCTTTTGTTTCATCTAGTGCCTCGTCTCAAGTGGCAGCAACGCCATGTTTTCATAGTGTATCCTGACGAACATGTCCGGTATCTGTGCCAGCAAAGAGCACAGCTCTTTTTGATAGGTCTCCACTGTCATCGCCTCCGTGACAATGTCACGATTGATCCGCCTGATCCTCGCCTTCACGGTGTTACCATGTATTCCCGATTTCATTTTAGTTCTCCTTAAATAGTTTCTTTGGTGGCTTCTTTCGTTTTGGGCTGTGCCCCACAAGAGTTCGTTCCGTGACAATGTCACATCAAGCTCTTGTGGAGCACGCCTGCTTTCGCAGGCTAGACGCCGTTGTTAGGCATCCGCTCACATTCATTTTATTTCGGTTTTATTTGGTTGGAGTTTTGTTTGTGTCAGGGTGCGTAGCACCCGGCGATTTTCGTTCGCCATCCAACCACCCGTGGTGCGGCAAGACTGCACGTAAGCGGAAGGTACTCAGGAGTTGACGCTCGCCTATTCCCTTTCGTTCTGCTCTATCCGTTCCTGGCATGAATGCCTGCACAGCTTGCTCGCCCAAGTCGCGTATATGTACGCTCCACAGGTTGATCGCCTCGGTTGTGACAATGTCACACGCAGGATGAAGGAGGCAGGGATATATTAAGCAAGTAGATATTTGAATAGTCTTGCCGCATCGCGTGGAATCGCGCACCCGATTAGCCTAGTCTCCCGACTGATGGTACGGTCTACAGTATTCCACAACGACGCTTCATATATAAGCCACTTCACCGACTCGCCAAAAGCGAGTCACCACTACATGTGACATTGTCACAACACGCGACGCTTATACGGTCATATTGTATCGAAGGAAGCCAGGATGCTTCCAAGGACAGGTAAAGAACGGTGAGGAGAAGAAACTTCTCCCAGTTATAAGCATTATACGCGATAAACGTCTCTGTGTCAAGCAGGTTTACTCTTCTACAGGCCTGCCTGTTCAGGCTTGGAGTAAAGCCAAAGAACTCTGGCGACGCACACAACACAGAGAACATAGCAGCCACTTTGCATTTTCACACCTATTTTTGTATAGTTGGACGCCCCAAAGAAGCAGATTTTAACAGACTAGTGGTGATGCAAACGAGGAGTTTGTGACTCGTCACAACGTGTTTTTCTAGCTGCGCACTTTACGTTTGCACGTTTTTTAGGCAAAAAGAGGCATTTAACGAGACAAGATCGGTTATTGAGCACGTTACAGTGTAAACCGAAAAGGCTGGGTAAGTTGTTGATTTGAAATGCGAATGAACTGTGTAAAGTGCTAATAAGACAACAAGACAAGAAATAAATAAGGTCAAGAATTATTTGCATATTGGGGAGTGTAATTTAGAGTGTATACTTACTATACAAAATAAATTTCTACACGAGGTATCATATATATTTGTCTTAATAAATAAATAATAATAATAGGAGTGGTTAGACGGTGGATTGTTCCATATAATCAATGGGTTACGCAACTTCGCCACTTTACACCATCTACAATCCAACCCGTTTTTCTGGTTTTCCATTTTTTTAAGTGGTTGATTTTGTTGACGGTTATTTTTGCCTGTTTCTCAAAGTTGTCTTTTTAGAAACCATTTTCCCTTTGGATTCAAGGGGCTGCACATCCTTGTATAATAGGGTTACAGTGTAAAGTGTTTGTGACACGTCACAATGATAAACTACTTGACATACGCGCGTATAAGCGTATAATGTGAATTGTCGGCAGGGTGTTCCTGGCGGCAAACTATCTAAAGAGGCTAAAAAATGAAAGCTACTAAAATCAGTGCGGCAATGCAAAAAATGTATGCTGCCGCGATTATGCACGCGTCAGCAATAGGCACCGCGAGTGGTAACCTGGCCGCAGACATGCGCTCAATCACGGGTTGGGTGGAGGGCATGTCTATTGCTGACGCGCCGTCGATTGAGGCACGATACAAGGACTTCCGCGCCTCCATCCAATACACGGGCGCAGACAAAAAAGCGCAGGAAAACTGCCGTACTGCCGCAGTGCGTATACGCCGAGCTTGCGGGTATACCGCAGACAAGGCAGGCGCGGTCAAGGCTGTCGTGGTTACCCTTCGCGGCGCGCGGCACAACAGTGTCAAAGAAAAAGATGGGAGCCGTCAGGCTGCTGGCAATGAGGTCACCAAACTTTTGGCTTTCCAGGACGCACTGGCTAAACTGCATACACTTGTGGCTAAGCTGTCGCCGCTGCATCGTGATAAAATTGAGGCTGTGATTACTGAGATCGAGTCCATTATTGGCTAACTGCCTCATGTTTCATTAGACCGCCTTCGGGCGGTTTTTTCTGTCCGCTTCCTCCGCTTCCTCCGCTTCCTCTCCGCTTCCTCTCCGCTTCCTCTCCGCTTCCTCCGCTTCCTCCGCTTCCTCTCCGCTTCCTCTCCGCTTCCTCCGCTTCCTCCGCTTCCTCCGCTTCCTCCGCTTCCTCCGCTTCCTCCGCTTCCTCCGCTTCCTCCGCTTCCTCTTGTGACTTGTCACAATGTGCCCCTTGAACCGGCGAGGGGGGGCATGGACACCTTTGGGAAGCGAAGAGGCTACCCTATTAGCTTGCAGCCACAAATTTTCCAGAAAAAATAACCCTGTGTAAACCCACTTCACTCCCCCTCTTGACACATCGTCTCGACGATGTTAAAAAGGCCTCATGGACCAACTGCCAATACTCGAAATACCGCCAAGAATGGTGCTGGAACTCGCCTCCGGGATGCGCGAGTGGGTGGAGGTTGCCGCCGATTACGGCTATTCGGTCGAACAATGGGCCGCAATGCGTGATTTTGAGCCTTTGATGAAGTCTGTGGAGGCTAAAAAGGCCGAATTAAAGGCTGACGGGTGGATTTTCCGCGCGCGCGCAGCGTGGATGAGCGAAGAATTGCTCGGAGACCTGTATTTGCGTGCGAAAGACAAAGATGCCAGCTTCTCCGCACTGCTGGAAACCATAAAATTCACGGCGAAAGCGGCTGGAATAGACGTTCCCCCAAAAGACGTGGCATCTTCTGGTGCCAGAGTGTCAATAAGCATTGATCTCGGCAATGGTCGCCATATAAGCATCGGAGTGAGCTCCGAAGAAGCCCTGGAAGAAAAAGTAGTCGAGGCTTTTGAAGCTGATTGGCTCGAAAACCTTGGTGCGCCTCCGGCTCACATGGCAAACCATGCACACGCACTCTACATGGAGCAGCACATCTGATGGCTCTGGAATACGCTCTAAAATACAAGGCTTCCCCGACTTGTGCCGACTTCATTGCGGCACGGGATAAATTCAAGATACTTGCAGGACCTGTGGGGGGTGGGAAAACCTCGGCGTGCATTATGGCCATACTGATGAACGCAATGCAGCAGGAGCCGGATAATGACGGCATCCGCAGAACGCGGCACCTCGTGGTGAGAAACACTGTTCCGATGTTGCGGACGACGACTATCAAGTCGTTCCTGGACTGGATACCTGATGGAGTGTACGGGCGCTGGCTGTCAAGCGACAGAACATACATGATGCGGTTCGAGGACGTTGAAGCTGAAGTCTTGTTCATGTCTCTGGAAGATGCGAACGATATTCGCAAACTGCTCAGTCTCGAGACTACGACAGCGTTCTTCAATGAGTTTCGTGAAATCAACCCGGATATTGTCGAAGGGCTGATAGGCACCAAGCGCGTGGGCCGATACCCGAGCAAGAAACAAGGCCCGGGAGCCACATACCCGTGCATAATCGCCGATACGAACATGCCCTCGATGGATACGTGGCACCAGCAGGTAATGGACGGCGACATTGGCGACTGGGAACTTTTCAAGCAGCCTGGTGGACAGAGTGCGGAGGTGGAGAATCTGGAGTTTCTGCCGTCGGGTTACTACAACACCGAGGGGCTCTCGGACGAGTATATCCGGACAATGATAAATTGCGAATACGGCACGAGCAAGGAAGGTATGCCGGTATTCCGCAGCACATTCGTACCTGAGTTTCATATTTCGGGAGTGCCGCTGCTGACGCTACATTCTCCTGACTACCCGCTGCTGATCGGGCTTGATGCGGGGCTTACCCCAGCGGCTGTGATAGGGCAGATGACGTCGTCAGGACGGCTGAACGTGATCGGAGAGTGCTACACTGAAAAAAATGATAGCATCGGTATGGAGAGATTCCTGGTCAACCGGCTGATACCGATGATACGCAGCAAGTTTGGCGGTGTACCTGCATTGATCGTCGTTGATCCAGCCTCGTTGCAGCGCAGCCAGGCGTCAGAAGAGACCGTGTTTGACGTGATACAGAAATTCGGGTTGAAAGTGCGCGCGGCAGCGTCGAACAAACTCGACCTGAGAATCGGGTCGGCGGAAACGCTGTTTGGACGCCAGGTTGGCGGGAAAGCCGGTGTGCTGGTAGACAAGGGGTGTACCGGGCTGTTGAGCGCGCTGAGATACAACTACAAATTTGCCATGCGCAAGGACGGGGATACCGAAGACAAGCCTCTCAAAGATCATCCTGCAAGCGACCTTGGCGACGCATTTTGTTATCTTACCAGCTACGTGGTGGGGGCGAGCGGCGTCAGAACAGCAGCACGAAGAGAAATAAAGACTACTTCAAGCCAAGGGTGGACCTGATAAATTTCTGGATTAAAGCGAGTATGATCGGGTATGCAGTATCGGGAATACCGCTGGTCGGCATTTTGTCTGTATTGCTAGTTTTGCGAAGGAGAGAGAAACATGGCTAAAGTTATCAAAAGTTCCCACCCGACGAAGCACTACTCTGATGGCGGGGCGGTCAGCGAAGTTCTGGAAACAGGGTCGAACGAATGGATGGCGCAGAAAGCCAAAGAAGGTGCGACGAAGGTGCTCGAAGCGTTTACAAAACCCTCGGTAGTATCGGATGCGGCGGGAGCGGCGGTAGCGGCGGAAGTCAGAAAGAAACGCGAAGCCGCCGAAACAGCCGAAGGCGCGAGACTGAAGAATTTGCCGGCGCCGAAGAAAAAACCATACACGAACCCTGACGGGACGCCGTTCACGCGAGAGCAGATGCGCAAGCACCTCGGACGGTAGACACGGCCTGAAAAGGCTGATATTCTTCACTGAATCCACACGAGGAGCACGTCATGGCCGAAAGAAAACTAGCAATTACTGCAACAGGGCAGGTGTCAAACCAGCCTTGTTATCTGCATGGATGGGTCGTTACTACAGCGCTCTCGGCAGCTGCGATTACGTTACAAGACGGACTCACTGCTGCAGGCGACGTTGTTGGAGTAATCCCGGCCAGCACAGCTGCCGGGGCAGTCCAGATGTTTACCTCCCCAATCAAATGCACAGCCGGGCTGTATGCCACGGTTGCCGGGACAGGGACTGTTTTATTCATTTTCGAGTAAAAGGCTGAATCATGGCCACTAACCTGCTCCTAGTCAAAGGCAAGACCTTTTCCCGCGTCATCCGCTGGGCTGCTGCCCCCTACCTCTACAAGCCGATAACGGCCATCACTCAAGCGGCGCCAGTGGCCATCACGAGCGCAGGGCACGGCATTCCCGACGGGTGGCAGGTCGCAGTAGTATCGGTGAAGGGGATGACCCAGATAAACGCGACAGTTCCGAGCGACCCCCGGTCGTTTAATGACGTGACACACAAGGCCACTGCGTCGGATGCAAACACGATCACGATAAACGACATCAATTCTGCCGGGTTCTCTGTATACACGTCAGGCGGGTACATCCAATTGCTCTCACCGGTGGATATGAACGGGTTTACAGCGCGGATGAGCATCAAGGATAAAACCGGAGGTACGGAACTGTTCCGGTTAGACACGACGACAGATGCTGCTGTGCTCCCATATACTCATGCCCAACCACGCATCGCGCTGGATAACGTCAATAAGACCATCACACTCGCGATCCACGCTGAGGACACAGCAGTCATGCCGTTCAAAAAAGGCGTGTATGACCTGGAGATGATATCCAGTTCCGGAGTGGTTGATCTATTGATGTCCGGAGCGATAACGGTGGTTGATGAGGTGACGACGACATGACCGACGCATCCGTAAAAGTCCCGCTGATAACGGTCGCCGGTAAGGAAGTTGACTGTGATTTGGTTAACCGAGGCGGGATAGATTACTACCGGCAGCGGGTCATATCAGACCCGGATGTGACGGCCACCGGCACGCTGACGAATCTGAACGACGCAGTGACCATTGCGCTCGACGGGAGGGCAAATGCCGCGTTCCAGTTGGAGCACGCCGGATGGACTGGGGGTGTGACAGTTGAGGGGTCGAACGGCACGGTATGGACACCGATCTACAGCTTTTATGCGGGGACAGGCGTTGCGATTTTGGAGCATGAAGACCGGCCAACAGGGACAATTCTTCGCGCAGTTGTTGCCGGGTTAGCGAACGTGCGTATCAGGGTGTCTACACTTGGCAGTGGAACGGTAACTATTAAGGCGGTCGTGACACACGTCACTGGCGGAGTGTTTCTGAACTTCCCACTCCCACAAGGGGAGAACCTGATCGGATCGGTCGGGAATCCTGAATATGCGGTGGCGTCGAATCCGGCTGCGGCGAACGGGAAAGCCGCCGAACTTGTAACAGTGCACGGATACCGTAGGCAGTGGAGTAGCGCGACGGTGTATGGGGATATTTGCCCCTATTTGGCCGGAGGCCAGGCGAATATGAACACCCCTGTGGTCGGGGTGGCACAATATCTCGTAAGTACGTCCGTGCAGGATGCTACCGGTGGAACCGGTGTTGATAGGGTCAGGATTACATACCTCGATTCTGCCGGGGTAGAGCAGTCGATGGATGCGACCATAAATGGTACAACGCCCGTCGCCCTCGGCAACGGTTTTTCCTTTATCCAGATGATGGAGTCGTGGCACTCGACAACACCGGAACGGTATACGGTCGGAAACGTAACGATTTCAAGTGTAAACGGGGTAGCGACAGAATCAACAACGGTTGAGATGATCCGTGCGATGCACAATCGATCGCAGAGTGGCAGATACAAAGTACCGGCTGGCAGACACGCACATTTGGTCGATTATCATGTGTCGATCGTCAAATTGTCCGGCGGCGGGGAGGCGTTTCATGATGTGGTGGTGAACGGGACATTGTTCAACGATAAGACAGATGGAGTATCCAACACATTCAGGATGTTGCGCGGTATTAATATGCGTGATGGGGGTATATTCATGGATGACTGTCATTATAAGAAAATCCCCGCCGGAGCTATTGTGAAGATGAGTGACAAGCCGACAGTTATAACGGATGGGAACATCTTAAAAGCATCATTCGATCTTATCGTAATGGATGAATAATGCTCCTCGCATTCTGGCCACTGTTTCAGATCGAATATACGATGGCTACCGACACGCCCGAGCTGGAAGTAGTAGTTGAGAATACGGACATCGAAGTTATAAGTGTAGATGAAGGCGAAATGATTGTAAGGGAGTAACTGTGGCAACCGATATTCAAGTCATCATCCAGGATAATTCCAGCCATGTGACCGTCGAAGACGACGTAATCAACGTCGTGACGATTCACGATGACCAGCAGGTAGTAGTCGAAGACACGAGCGTACAGGTAGTCATCGTGGGGGAGCAGGGGCCACAAGGGCCACAAGGAAATATCGGACCTGCTGGTGGAGTGGCGCTGACCGTCACCGCCGGAGCTGCTCTTGGAGGGCACAGGATCGTGCACCTGGACAGCAGTGAAAAAGCCCAGTACGCGGGCAATCAGACTGCGGCGCACGCGCTGGTGATGCTGGGCATGACGCTCGGGGCAGCGGTACTGAACGACCCGGTAAACGTGCAGAGTTTTGGCGAAGTAATTGAGCCGTCGTGGAGCTGGACTTTGAACCAGCCTGTGTACCTTGACACCAACGGGCTGTTGACACAAACTACGCCTGTTGCCCCAGCGTTATTCCAAAGAATCGTAGGGTTTCCGACGGCGGCGACGAAATTATTTTTGTCTTTCAGAGAGCCGATTTTTATCTAATAGGAGAGCGTCATGGCCGTCCGTAAATACATCAAAAACAATGCTGGAACACTCGCCGAAGAGGCTTCAGTCAACAGCTCTGCCGGTGCCGGTGACGAAGGAAAGATACCTGCTCTTGATGCTAACGGCGTTCTCGCTGCTTCGATCGTAAATTCAACAGCCTCGTCTGCCGGGGCGGGGGATGTGGGGAAACTACCGTCTCTTGACGGCTCAGGGAAACTCGATACCTCATTCATGCCGGTAGGCATTGGCGCTGACACCGCAGCGGTCGCTACCAGCGAAACGCTTGCTGCGGGCGATCTGGTAAATATCTGGAACAATACCGGTGCGGCGGTACGCAAGGCTGACGCCACAACAAATAAGCCCGCGCACGGATTTGTGCTCGCGGCCTTCACGCACCCGACCACAGCGACGGTGTACTTCGATGGTAGCAATACTGGCGTAACCGGGCTGACACCAGGCATCCAGTTTTTGCAGACAGCGGCAGGCACAGCGGGGCTGACGGCGCCGAGCGGATCGGGGAACATAGTACAGCGGGTCGGGGTGGCGGTATCCGCGACGCTCTTAAACTTTAACTCAAACCAGCCGATAGTGCTGGCATAAAATGGCAAACAAGAAACCTCTGGTAATTGCAGCTGGGCAGGTAAAAGAATTACCTGCCGGAGACTACGTTTCTGCGTCTGACATATCCAATACACCCGCCGGAAACATAGTAGCTACAACAGTTCAAGCTGCTATCAACGAGATTGATACTGAGAAAGCATTATTAGCCGGAAGCACCGCTCAGAATTTCTCTTGCAGCCATCTAGGAATATCAGGAGGAACAGCCTCGCAATACGGGCTGTTCAACGTTGCTGTTCTCTCTGGATCGGCCACGCAAATAGGCAACGTAAATAATGTAACAGCTAGCAGTGAAGCTGCCGCCCTTTATGGGTATGACAACTACAACTATATCCCTGCGGCTGAGTTCACGCTTACTTCTTGGATTGATTACAATGTGCGCGCGGGCTCCTTAGGGATAGGAGCTATCGTAACGAGCAGATATAATTTCTTCGCTGCCGCCAACAACGAGGCTACAAACAATTACATCTTTTATGGAAATAACACCGCCACCCCGGAAAATAATCACGGAACTACGTCTACTATTACGGAAATAGCGGTCACTTCCAACGTAGTCACAGTAACAACTGTAGCAGCACATGGACTGACAGCAGGCACTTCCAGAGTTACTGTTACACCGACGATAAACACCCAGTTACAAGGCAGCGGAATTCTCGTTGCTTCGACACCCTCTTCTACCACATTTACCTACGCGAGGACTACAGCAAATGTAACTTCTGATCCGGCAGAGACAGGCTCAGTAGTTCCTCAGAAGAGGTGGAACTTGTATATGGGGGGAACGGCCTTAAACTATCTCAATGGCGCGTTGATGATAGGATCGAATGTTGACGACGGTACGAATAAGTTACAGGTTACAGGTCATACAAAAGTAACGGGATATTTACTCGGCGGTCAATTACTTGGTTATTCTGTTGGAGTTGGTGGAGACGTTACACAAGCTACCAGTAAAGCGACTGCCGTAACTCTTAATAAACCTTGCGGAACTATTACAATGAATGGGGGAGCGTTAGCCGCAGGAACAATTGTGTCTTTTGTGCTCAACAATAGCGTGTTATTTGGGAGTTCTATACTGGTCTGCACCCATATAGCTACAGGGACGCTTGGAGCTTACACGATCACCGCCGGAGAAATATTTGGGGGAACATGCACTATTTACGTGAGAAATAACACAGCAGGCTCGCTGTCAGAAGCAATTAAACTTAGATTCGCAGCAATTTACGCGCCCGAATCTTAATATGAGGTGCAGTGTGGTAAATCATAAAGGAATGACTGCCAAAGGAGTATCAACCATGAAAAACATCATCGCAGCACTCGTAGCACTCTCGCTTTTCGGTTGCGCAAGCGACAAGGAATACGCCGCGTATCTGACGGCACAATCCGAAGCTAACCGGCAAGCCGCAGCCGACCAGAAGCCTTTAGTGCGCATCACAGCACAGCCAGGGCAGGCCATAACAGGGCTACAATCGCTCGAAGTGTTCACTCCTACCTCAGCACCTATCATCCAGCAAGCGCGTCCTTCTGAGTGGGCTGGTGTGGCACAAACAGCACTTGGCGTTACCGGGACTGTGTTGGGCATCCACGCCGGGGGAATTGCGGCGGGGCGCATTGCAGATAGCGTAGGGAGGGCGGGTGCGACCGGATACCAGTATATCCAAGCCCCCGGTGCGACAACTACTACAACCAGTACTATCGGAGACAACTCGGGCGCCAACAGCAGCAACAGTGGCAAAATCGCCGGTGCGACACTGACCGATGCCACCAGCACACCAACGGTGGTTAACGCCACGCCGCCCGTGATCGTTACCCAACCCGCACCAGTTGTTGTACAACCGCAACCCGGCCAGGTTTGCGCGATAGACCCGGCAACGGGAATTTTAACTTGCCTGTAAGGAGTAATTATGGAATACATCGGAGACGAGCGCAGGCATCTTCCGCAACTCACAGAAGAGGATGTTGACAAGATTGCCTCAGCCGTGGCGCGGAAAGCGCGTGAGGCATTCCATATTGAAGATGAGAAGCATTACAATGACCACCAGAGGCTCGACAGGATACTGACTGCATACGAGAATGCGACTAGTGTTATCTGGAAAACATTTATCGGATTTATGATCGTTGGCGCATTCGTGTTGGCCGGAATCGGTGCAGCCAAGGGTGTGAAGTGATGATGCGCGACTCGCAGCATCTTTTGAAACAGATTGCGGAAGCCGAGGCTGCGCGGCGCAAGGTCAAGCCGATAAAGGTCGAGTTGGAATGCGATATATGCCATGTATTTTACTTGCTTAACGAAGATGGCGTCTGTGATAAATGCGCCGAGAAATACAAACTGGTGGAAAAAAATAAATGACCGCGCTGACCCAACATTTTACGCTCGTCGAATTCACCGCGTCCGCGCTGGCTGCACGGAATAATATCGACAACACGCCTCCACCACAGATCGTTGATGAACTGAAACGCACCGCTGAGCTCATGGAACAGATAAGGACGCTGTTGAACTTTCCAATAACCATCACGTCCGGGTATCGTTGCAGCGCTGTAAATAAATTATTGGGGAGTAAGGCGACATCCAAGCACGTTCAAGGGTTGGCATGTGATTTCAGGTGCCCGCAGTTTGGTACGCCGATGCAAATATGTGAGGCGATAATGGCGTCAACTATAGAGTTCGACCGTGTGATACTCGAATTCGGTTCGTGGGTGCATATTCAGGTTGGTACCGGGCGTAAATCATTTACGATCAATTCACAAGGTACGTTTGCAGGGATTCGCCAATGAATACATTGGACACCATCATCGACTATGAAAGGCGGCTGGCAATCAGGCGCAGCATCGTCTTGTTTGCCACTCTCTGGATGACGTACAGGGCGTTTGGTTGGGCTGCGGAGTACGCGAGCAACCTGCCATCGGTGGATGCCGGTGCAGCCCTCATAATCGCCGCTGTAACTGGACCAATATCAATCTTGCAAAAGTATGTTTTCGATGCCTACATTGCAGCTAAAGGGGATGAATGATGATCGAGTTTTTTAGCTTGATTTTGATAGCCCTCGTGCCACTGGTGTTGTGGCTGCTCATGATGGGCGACGAATGAACCCGGGCTGGATCATCTTGCTGATTGGACTTGCCGGGGGCGCTTTCCCCTCCTGGTGGGCTACATCGACATACTTCCAAAATGTTATCGCACAGGAACATGAGTCGGCGCAAAAGCAGGTAATCGAGCAACAGGAAGAGAACCGGCTGGCACTGCTGGCCTACGCCGAACGGATTGTAAAAGGAGACGCACAACATGATAAAAACACTCGTACTATCCGCACTCTTAACCGTGAGCTTGACGGGCTGCATGTCAGTTTCCCAGCCTGTCCCGTGCCCGGAACTACCGAAGGTGGAACAGATACAGACGAAGCCGGTAGGATACTTTCAGACGGAATGGCAGACCTATTTGCAGACTTTCAAAAAAGGACTGGACGACTTGTCGAAGAAGCTGATTCCTTGAACATCGACGCAATCCGGCAGAATGCTGTGGTAAACTAGGCGAAAGTCCAAGGAGAGTAGCATGGTCGGAGCGATTGGGGCGAGAACAAGCAGATTTGTGTCGAATACGCAGCTGGATGCGCAGGCGCGTAGTGATGTTCAAGCCTTGGCTGCACAACAAGAACCAGCGCCGGTACTTATAGGGCTTGCCTCGCATGTTCAGCGCTGCTGGCAGGAAGCCAAGTCTGCCAAGGATTACATCACCCCAAGACTTTTGTCTGCGCAGCTCGCCCGGGCAGGCAAGTACAGCGCCTCACAGCTGGCCGCCATCCAAGAGTTTGGCGGGTCCGAGGAGTACGCGCGGATCACATCGAATAAGTGCCGAGTCGCAGAAGCGTGGATACGGGATGTATTCATCGGGCAGACAGAGAAGCCCTGGACGCTGGCGCCCACACCTAAACCCGATTTGACTGAAGACTCGATGTTGAATGTGCGACAGCAGATCGCTCAGGAATTTGCAGCCATGTTCGCAGCAACCGGTATGCCCCCATCTGCAACAGTGATGCAAGAGCGCACGTCACAGTTGGCACAGGCAGAGCAGGAGCGGGTTACTGAAGTCGCGCGCGTCGCGGCAGCCAACATGGAACGCACAATGCAAGACCAGCTGGTTCAAGGCGGTTGGACAGAGTCGATGGGTGAATTCATCAGCGACATGGTTACATACCCTGCGGCGCACTTTCGTGGGCCGGTCCTGCGAAAAGCAAAGCAGCTTAAATGGGGAGGCTCTGGTGGAACGTGGGCGCCGGTAGCTGAAGACGCTGTTGTTTCAGAGTTTGACCGGATGGAGCCGTTCAGGTGCTATCCGTCGCCAGGAGCCACTTCCCCCCAGGACGGATTCTTCATTTACACGCCGTCGCTCACACGCGGAGACCTGTACGCCATGATCGGAATCGAAGGCTTCGACGAAAAGGCTATACGTGAGGTTTTGGAAGAGCATGGGCGTGGGGGGCTTACCGACTGGACGACCCAGTATGCGCAGAGCGTGCAGGCGACTGCGAATGGAGAACAGGTAAAGACATCAAGCTCAGCCAACGTCACCATCGACGCGATTGAGTATCTTGGGCCGGTACAAGGCCGACAACTGGTTGAGTGGGGCATGAGCCCTGCCGAGATCAAGGACCCGGACGAAGAGTACGAGGCATGTGTGTGGATGATCGGGCGCTGGGTCATCAAGGCACATCTCAACTACGACCCGCTTGGTCGGCGAAACGTCTACAAGCGCAGCTACGAAGAACTCCCAGGTGCGTACTGGGGGTTCGGGTTGGTGGACATTCTCGAAGACATGCAGGGTATTGCGAATGCCGGACTGCGTGCGATGGTCAATAACATGGCTTTCTCAGCTGGACCGCAGATAGGCATAAACGTAGACAGGCTGCCGCCCGGCGAAGAGATCACAAAAATGCACCCGCTGAAGATATGGCAGTTCAACGAGAGCCAGGTCAATTCCAACACTAAGTCGATTGAGTTCTTTCAACCTGAGTCGAGAGCTAATGATCTACTCGCGGTTATTGAGAAGGCGTATCAGTTCGCTGACGACTTCAGCCTGATACCCCGCTGGATGGCCTCTGGGTCGGGCAGCGAGCGCACTGCATCAGGCATGTCCATGAAGATGGATGCGGCCAACAAGGGGCTGAAGGGTGTAGTGTCAAACATCGATATGTTCATGTCGCAGATGCTCGAAGCACTGTTCAATTACAACATGCTGTTCAATCCCGACCCATCGATCAAAGGTGATGCGAAAGTTGTCGCGCGCGGCGCAGTATCCCTGATGCAGCTTGAGACTCTACAGCTGCGCAGAAATGAGTTCCTGGTTGCCACAGCCAATCCGTTCGATTCTCAGATCGTGGGTCTGGAAGGCCGGGCAGAGATACTCAGGGAGACTGCGAAGGGTTTGCAGCTTGACATCAACAGGGTTGTTCCGCCGCGCGGGTCACTAGCACAGCAGTCGCCGGCGAGCGCACAGCCGGGAAACCAGCCTCAACAGACATCTCTCGGTAGCGGGCAGGAGTTGTCGAATGGAGCGGCTGTCACGGACAGCTTCAGCAAAAATAGTATGACCCCGCAGTAAGTGACCGCTATTGTTTTTTAACCGAAAGGAGAATATTATGGCTGCAACAAAGAAGTTACCGCCTTGGCTTGATAAAGGCGCAGATGTAAAAACCCTGAAAAAAGGGGCCAAGAAGTCCGAGAAAATGGTGTCTATGAAAATGGGTGCAGAGAAGTTCAAAAAAGTCAGCAAGAAGTAACAAAAGAAAAGCTAACCACAAAGGAGAACTAAAATGGCAAAACGTGAACAGTTGATAGTAAACCAGATCATGAACAAAGATGGCAAGGTCATCGAACCAGCTAATTCAGGCACCTCTGGCTCGCTTACCAAGTTACTATCCGGAACGACTGTGCTGAGCAAAGCGCGCGCGGTGGACAGCATTGTGATGATCCAGTTGGTTGTGGATACCACATTCGCCGCCGGCGATGGCGCAGCGCCCAGTTTTGTAATTGGCCAGACAGGTACGACAAACAAATTTCTGGCATCCAAGAGCACAGGTACCGCTGGTGATCTGGTGACAGTTTCCGGCGTACTGACGGCAGGGGCACAGCTGATCGTGACGCAGGTAGCGGCTACAGGTACTACCAGTGCCGGTGCAGTCACTGTCAATGCGATTGTAGTTTAATGGCACAAGTACCCGACAATATTCTCGAAGCACTGGCGCGCATCGGTTATGCCGAAAAGCCCCTGATGAACTGGCTCACCGAGAGATTGAAGGACATGCAGGATAGAATGATGTTTCAAACGGATGAAGTTCAGTTGCGTATTTTGCAGGGGCGTGCGCAAGAACTGGCGGAAATCCTTGAGTTGGTAAAGAAGTCCCCTGAAATATGTAGAAAAGCGTGAAAGTAACATCGGCTCCAAGCTGAAAAGTTATGAGTAATGGCATCGAAAAGGAGAATCAAAATGGCACAGAACCACAAAAGAGCAGGTGAAGAAGCAGACCGTTTGATCGCAGAGCAGGCGAGGTTAAAAGCTGAGGCAGAAGGACAGGTGGAAACGCCTCCCCAGCAAGAGCAGCAAGACCCGCCATCTGAGACTGCGGATGTTATCCCTGATGCTGTGGTAGAAGATGCTGTTATTCAACACGATGTCAGCGTTCAGAATACGACCGCGCCAATCGTGAGCGACCCGCAGTTGGAGTTGCTGAGAAAGGAAGTGGAAACTGCAAACCAGAGATGGAAGGTACTGCAGGGGATGATCGACAAGAAAGAATCCGAGAACGAGAACATGCGCGCGCTGTTGGCGCAAATGAGTCAAAAGGCTGAAAAGCCCGCAGACGTACCTACTCGGATGGTTACACAGGATGACGAGGAAGTGTTTGGCGCTGAGCACATTGACCTGGCACGCCGCATCGCCGGGGAAGTGTTTGAACAGAAAATCACCGCACTCAACGACAAGATTACACGGCTGGAGAACTCCATCACCGGTGTCGGAGAGATAGTGGCCAAGACCGCAGCTGAGACGTTTGACGAGGCGCTGGAGCGCAGAGTGCCAGATTGGAGAATCACGAATGTCGACCCCGCCTTTATGGCGTGGCTGAGCGAGGAAGAAGGGATGTCTGGACGCACGCGTCTTGATCTCCTGAACGCCGCGTATAGTTCGTCTGATCTGGTGCGCACTGCGAAGTTCTTCACTGCATTCCGAGAACTCAACGCAAAGCCGGGTACACCGGCCCCCAAAGTCGATAATGTGACCAAGTTGATCTCCCCTGGAAAGTCCCGGAGCGCAGCTACTCCAGCACCAGCACCAGCCAATGCAGACATCTGGACGAAAGCAGACATTGCCCGACTCTATGACGACAAACGAAATGGTCGAATCACGCAGGCGCAGTTCGATGACTATGAGCGCGATTTGTTCGCGGCACAACATGAAGGCCGCTTGGCAGCATAACTTTTCAACTTAAACAAGGAGCATTAAAATGGCATATCCTATTGCAGCCGGTAGCGTGGTTAGCCCCGCTTATTCCGGTACGTTTATCCCCCAGATATGGTCGAGCAAGCTGATTAAGTAATCGGTCAGCGTAATATCGGGTCTTGAAAACGGGAATGGTGAATAGCCTAACCCGATCCAAGCGAAAAGTCTTCTTACCTTCGTCATTGCGACGAGCATAGAGGAAAAAGAAATGAATAGTGAAAAGTACCTTGCGGGGTTCGTAGATGCTGATGGGCACTTTGGTGTCAGGTACAGAGTCGGCGCAACCCCGGATTTAATCTTTGTTCTTTCACAGCGTATAGACCGAATTTATGTCGTACAAGACATACAGGAAATGTTCGGCACTGGCGCAGCACTTCGAGTAACTGGAAGCTACGCAACCATATCGTTGCGTTGTGGCCCGGCAGTGCAGGTGATGGAGCGCTTAGCCAAGTATATGGTGATGCGGCGGAGATACGTGGAGTGGTTACTGGTGTCACGAAAATTGTGGCCGGTGATGCGCGATAACGACGGCATAGCCAAAGTGAAGGCTGAAGTTAAATCAGCAAGGAGATGGTGTGCGACAGACGCCGAGCTACCGAACTATCCAACAAGGAAATGGATGGCTGGGTATATTGACGCAGACGGGTCGTTTACAGGAAACACCAATGAAGGAGCTTTCTATCCGAAGTTGAGTTTTGTAACCGAACCATTTGACACTGAGGCGGTGCGACTTTTGCATAAGGCTTTTGGTGGTGCGGTCAACATCATGAAAGACGGAAACGTCTCATACAACTTGGCGCTGGGAGACCCCAGCAAAGTGATAAAAGTGATGGAGTTTTGTGCCGATCACCTAGTCGCAAAAAAAGCTGTAGCATACTTTTTACTGGGCTGTGCAAGGATGGGTAACTTCCGAGACGGAGACACCATCAAGCAGATAGTTAAACAGCTAAATTCGCAGGAGCAGAGACTAAGTGACCCGACATCAGAGGCAGCAAGATTGGTATCAACAGTGAATTTTGGCATTCCGAAGCGTCCGCAAGGGCGTCCTGTGGGGGTCAAAGAGTTGAGACCAAGGGCTCCGAAGATGAAGCGATAGTCCGACGGCGTTTGCCGGTGGCGAAAAATTTTACGATGCAACAGTTTTGGCAGCAATCAGCAACACGAACTATCAAGGTGAAATTTCCGGACAAGGCGACCTGGTCAAGATTCGCACGGTGCCTGATCTGGTCATCAGCGATTACTCGTCTGGCCAAACTTTGGTCAATCAACGCCCTACTAGCTCTGTTATCGAGCTGTTGATCGACAAGGGCAAGAGCTGGTCGGCAATTGTTGACGACGTGATCGCAGTACAGACCGACATCGACATGATGAACCTGTGGTCTACCGACGCGTCTGAGAAGATGAAGATCGCAATCGACCGCGATGTTCTGGGCGTACTCGGTCCCCTGGTCGCTGCCGCAAACCGTGGTGCAACTGCTGGGCGCATTTCTGCGAACATCAACCTCGGCGTGGCCGGTACTCCGGTGGCGTTGACCAAGGTGAACATCATCGACTTCCTGGTTGATGCGAACGAGGTGTTGCAGCAACAGAACATCCCTGAGTCGGGCCG